>WNGE01000181.1_pt1 | contig 78119 bp, 70 predicted proteins | sample 5400651 | NCBI WGS metagenome assembly WNGE01 (sample SAMN13153370, study PRJNA577476) | soil metagenome | isolation source: 60 cm soil or saprolite under grassland replicate 2 | place: USA:California | collected 2016-06-15 | reverse complement strand
CAAAGACGAACGGTCCTCTCTGAGATGGTTCGCCAGGCAGATAGGAGCGAAAAGCCAGGTCATCTACTTGCCCATTGACCCAGAAACGCAGCGAAAGCGCGTCCAAAACCGCTTTGCAGAGACACCGGACCAGACATGGCCAATGAGCGAAGAGGAACTGACGAAATGGCATGCGTTCTTTCATGAGCCGGATGAAGCTGAGCTACATGGCACCGTCCTGGAAGACGCCCCTCAAGGATATGCGTCCTGGTCTGCCTGGGCGGCCTCGCGCTGGCCGTCGTTGCCCGATGAATATGCCTGAGCATTTGGAGTGCTCAGATGAGAGCCTGAGTAGAATGTATCGTAGTCGGCCTTGTGCCGAGATACGTGTAAAACTAGGCCATAGGCATAAGATGCAGGTCATGTAGAAAATGAATGCACTATCACGGCCGCAAGGTGGAATAATCTCGCGATCAGGGAATGGTAAGCTGTTCGCTGGAAGCCATTGTATGAGAAAAACCTGGCGAGAAAAGAACAATGAGGGAGTGTGCCTCAGTAATCAACAGTGCCAGACCAGTAGAGACACATCTCTTAAAGAGAGGTCGATACAAGGAATGTCGGCCTCTCTTTGCTGAGGGATAGCCCGTTTCTCAGGATGTGTCTCGTACTCCAGCAACCTGTTTCTGCACGGCGGGCACGATCTCGGCGGCGAAAAGCCCGATCTGCCGCACAGGATCGGTAGCGGGCCAGCAGATGAAAGTGTCTATGCCGATCTCAACGACTAGGCGTATCAGCTCTTCTACCCAATAGTCCGCCGGGCCAACGAGGAGATCTTGAACGGGAGTGGTGGTGATGAGTCCCATGATGTTGTAGATCCGGCGAATGTCCTGGGGTTGACGACCTGCCGATAGGGCCGCGTCGCTGATGCGTTGCTGCATCTGTGGGAGGCGTTCCGGTGGGGCGTATGAACTGCTGGGAAGCCACCCATCTGCCAACTGCACTGTCAGTGCCAGTGAGCGTGGGCCATAGAAGCCGAGCCAGAGTCCGATGGGGTGAGCCGGGTATGGCCCAGGCCGAGACCCCTTCACGGTATGGTACTTGCCCTCAAAACGTGGAGAGCGGTTACTGCTCCAAAATGCATGGATGATCTGTACCGCCTCTTCCAATGCTTCAATCGACTCACCCTTACTGCGTCTAGGTCCCCCCATCGCATCAATCCCCTCATAAAATGCGCCGCCAGGCAGGCGAGTTTCTCCGCGTTGGCGTCTCCCCTGCATGTACAATGTAGGAGGAGAAGGCCTCAAATTCCTCCCATTCCGACTCCTTAGTGGGTTGGTTTGCTGTAGAGATAACTGCCCTGGCAGTCTAAATGCTTCCAGGTAAAGTGTGCGGAGATGTGATACAATGCGAGGGAGAAAGGTGGAAGATTGAAGAAAGGAAACAAGAGATGACTGCTCCCATAACACTCTCGCCATTGGACGAACACACACTGACCGATCTGCAGCGTCGCTACGATGACACCTTCGATGCCGAAACGCGTACTCGCTATCAGATGCTTTGGCTCTCCGCAACGGGTCAGACCTCGACTCAGATTGCCCAGATCGTGCTGCGAAGCCAGGACACGGTGGTACGTGTCCTCAAACGCTTCTTCGCGGGAGGATTGGATGCCGTCCCCCGGCGAACTGCACCGGGCCGAGTGCGAACCGTCACGGCCGCCTGGGAAGAGGAGTTGGTACGAGTCATCGAGTTGGACCCCCATGAGGTAGGACAGGATACAGCGAACTGGACCACTGAGAGGCTCGCCGAGTACTTAGGCAAGTACACAGGTGTTCTGGTTACGGAGGAGACTGTTCGCGTGTACTTACATGCCCATGATTACGTCTGTAAGCGTCCGACCTGGACTTTGCGGCGCAAGGCCGAAGAGAAGGCTGACTACGTGGGAAACGCCTGCGGGTAGAGGTTCTCTTAGCTGGTGCCACAGCACCCGAACCTCTACCCGTCAAAGATTTGGTGGAGGCTGACCTGTGGGATCAGCTTCCCGCCGACCTGTCGGCTCTGCTGGCTATCCTGCCGCAAGCCGACCTGTATCTGCAGGATGAGATCCAAGTTGCCTTTCATCCGACGCTCACCCGTGTCTGGTCCCACAAAGGCCGACGTGGGCAACGCCTGGTCGAGGCACCGGGCGATAACCGCAAGGTCTACGGCTTTGGTCTGGTGGATTGGCGCGATGGGTGGTTCGATGGCCGAGTTGCGCCTGGACGAACAGCTGAGGTGTTCTGTGAACAAGTGTGTGCAGCCGTGGCTCGCTCCAAACGTCGCGGGCGCATCGCTATCGTGATTACGGATAATCTCAAAACGCACACGTCGGCAGGCTCCCTGCTCGTGCGCAGCATGCTTACCGAGTGGAAGGAGCGCTTGTACCTGGTCTATACTCCCGCCTATGATCCCGATGCCAACCGCATCGAATGGCTCTGGCGCGTCTCGCGACGGGTTGTGACACATAATCATCACCGCAGCGATTTCGCACTCCTGCTCGCAGATGTGGAGACACATTTTCAGACGCTGGCTCAGACTCCTGCCGAGGTGCTTCGTCATATCGGCAGTCCGTTTGCACCTGACAAGGATCAAGATGCTCCTCTGACACTTGCTCAGGCCGCATAATCAACTTGGAAGCATTTAGCCCAACGTAGAGTTCATCTCTTATTGTCTTGAGTCACAGGGGTTCGCTTCTCGCAATGTGCTTAGACCCCAATGCCACCCAAGAGCCAGGCCGGATGGGCCAGCCAGAGGGCAGAAAGGCCCAGCAAGACGATCCCAATCACGGGGCTGAGTCGCTGTCCACCCGGATAGGTCTTCTCGACAACCATGGCTCCCGTCAGCAGCGCCATAGACAGCAGGCTGCTCACCCCGATCCCAAACATGACCAGCATCAAGGCCCAGCAGCAACCCAGGCAGAACATGCCGTGGCGCAGCCCCATGCGCCAGGCTGCTCCTACTCCCAGGCGGTAGTAGCGCATGAAGAAGCTGAAGGGGCTGCGGCACTGCTTGAGACAGCGCCCCTTGAGCGGGCTGAACTGGAACGCCCCCGCGACCGCAAAGGTGGTCGCGCCAATCACCCAGGTATGCGTATCGAGCCAGAACCAATGATGCACCAGCCAGTGGATCTGCGTATCTCCCAGAAACGAAACGCTCGCGAACGCCGTCCAGACCAGGGCATAGCCCGCCAGAAACGCTCCTGGAACCGCATGTGGGCGTCGCTGCTGCCGGCCCGCATGCACGATCATATAGACCATCGGCATGCTCGATGGCAGCATCATCCCCACCGTCATGACTTGCCAGCATGCCAGGAACACGACCAGCGCCACTAGCTCCGGCAGATGGCTCTCCTCGAGCAGATAGTGATGATTGATCAGGTAGCTCTGGTTGGTCAGGACTGCAAGCCCGGCTATCATCCAGGCAGCGACGACCAGCACCCAGGGCCACAGGACCAGTGCCCGACGGCGTAGGTGGGCCTCGTCCTTCACACCAGTGACTTGCGCGACGCGCATCGGACGCCTCCTTTTCCTCGGTACCTTCGGTTACGCTTCGAAGTGGAAGTCACCTTGAATGGCGTTGCGTCCGCTGAACTCCCAGATCATACCATGCTCTGGAATGTTCACTCGATGGCGCAACGCTCTAGCAAGGTAGGCTGGCGAAACAGGAATGGTGCTGAAGACGGTGTCGTGGATGGTAGTGGGTCTCCCGCCGGCATCTGTGTAGGGGGTCATCTCCGCCTCCACGACTTCGCCGACCCGCAGGGTTCCTTTCCCGCCCTCGACCCGGTGCTCAATGGGCACGAAGTGAACCGCCACGCGTTCGCCGACCAGGCTGGCTACGCCTGCAAAGGCACCACCCAGCTTGCCACTAAAGACGTTGAGGATGGCTTCCTGTTGCTCTGGCGTTGCCTTGTCCTCAATATAAAACACGGCCCGCCAGTTGCCCGCCAGCACATTGCCGGGAATCTGATTGACTTGGACAAACGAGAGGTGGGAGACATCCACGCCCCCCACTTGACCCCGATCAATGTGGTAGGCATTGACCGAGTCGCAGCGACCACCGTCTGGGTCGTCGCCCACCCAGCAGGGGCATGGTCCCCCGCAGGAACAGGCCTCCAGGAGGGTCCCATCTAGGACGTAGGTCTTCTTTGTATCTGCCTGTGTTGTCATCGTATTCTTCTCCTTTTCCTATCAGAGCCGCTGACGCGTAGCGTAGCCGTGATCAAGCGGCGTTACGGCACTGGATCAGTGCCGAGTGTGACTAGTGTTTCGGATACGGTCTAAGGGCAGGCATAAAGTACCATGCGCAAATTGCTTGAGGCCATTCACTGATCCTGCCCCTCTTCTATGAAGAAAGGCCTCCACATCTCCGGCATGTCCATGGCCTCCAGTGCTGCGGCCGGCATCACAATAAAGGGGCGCATCATGTCGTGGTCCTCTGTTCTTCTTCTTCCTTTCGTTCTTGCTCCTGCTTTCCCTGGCATGGCTTGGCCGCCTTTCTTTACACCATCATGGGCTCCCCTGCTCAAAAGCTGGAGCAGTGCATCCCGTGATCCACCGTCTGCTCAAACCCCTCTCGCCAGACGATTGCCCTGCTTGTCGTCTGGCCTCCACTCCCTCGTCGGGTGCTGGACCAGCACCTGTTCCTGTGCGTCCCTGGTGTGAAGTGAAAAACCGCCGGGGAGCTCGCCACTCGAGTGAAGACCGAGGGCTATGCCTATCCCAACCGAAAGTGCCCCTACTTTGGCATTACCGATGCTCACATCCACGCGGCTTTTTGGCGATGGCAAGCACGGCCAGACCGAATGCATCCAGACCTTTCGTTGTCAGGCCTGTTACAGCACCTTCAGCGCGCGACGCAACACCCCGTTGTATCGCCTGAGAACCTCTTCTCACCAGGTCGCCGTGGTGCTCTCAGCACTGGCCGAAGGGTTCGACCCTTCCGCCGCCGAGCGGGTCTTCGGCTTTCGACAAGCCACTATTACCACTTGGCTATCCCGTGCGGGCGAGCACACACCCTGCACGAGCGCTTCTTCTTTCATCTCCAGCTCCCACACCGCGGCCCTGCGCCAGGCCGGGCTGGAACTTTCCGCCGAACTCGGCTTTCACATCCCGCCAGCATGGCAGCAATTGGCGGGCATAAAAACACAATAAATGCTACAGGGAACCATCCTAGTTGGGCGTCTCCGCGTTCACCTGCCTATTGCGGGCCGCGATCAGCCGGAAGGCGTAAAAGAGGATGCCGGCCACAACAAAACCTATGTAGTAAGCGATATCTGCGCCATGTAAAGCGATTGCTATCGGCCCCTCATAAATCGTGGAGTCCATGAATGGGATGGACACGGCCAACCCGATCAGGAACGCCGCCAGGCCCGGCCATTCGATCACTGCTCCAACTATGCGCAGATAGCGCGCGGTTCTCCTTGCCTGCCCGGGATGCAGGAAGAAATCCACGAAGACGATCGCCAGCCAGGGGCCAATCCAGTACGAAATCAGCAGCAGGAAATTCTCGTACTTGCCCGAAAGGCCGTTCACGCCATACAGGGCCAGCGCGCCGCCGAGGATGCCGGTTGCGATCACCGATATCCAGCGTTTGATCGGCACGTCAAGCGTGAGCAGCGAGAGCGCACCAGTGTAAATGTTGAGGGCGTTGGCGGCTATGGCGCCCAGAACGACGGCGATCAAAGCGACGATCCATACCGGCCCCATCACCTTGACCACCAGGTCAATTGGCGACAGGTTCAGCCCGATGGTCGCTACGGCAACGCCCAGGAATTGCAACCAGAAGCAGCCGATGAACGAGCCGCCAAAGACGGCCCCGAAAACGCGCCCTTTGGATGTGTCGGGAGGCAGGTAACGGGCATAGTCTGAGGCGTATGGCGACCAGCTAAAGACATAGGAAGCTACTGCTGTCACCATCAGGACGAACAGCCCCACGTGATCGGCTGGTGACAGCGTCGAGCTTAACCCGTAATTGGCCTTCTGGAGGGCGACGACCGACATGATTACGAAGATGATCGCCAGCAGCCCGGCGCTGATCGCTTCAAAACGGTGGATAAAGTTATAGCCATAGACTCCGACCAGGACCTGCACAACCGAGAGGATGAGCAGCGAAAGCCAGAACGGTAGTGTGGTCAGGCGGGCGATGGCTAATGCGCCGATGATGCTGTTGACCGCATACCATCCACTCGCACTGACCCAGTTCAGTAATGCGGGCAGGTACGCGCCGCGCGAACCAAAACTGTGACGGGTGAATGGCAATTGCGGCATCCCAATCTCCGGCCCCATGCTGGCTGTGAGCGCAAGCAACGAGCAGCCGATAATATTGCCGACGAGAATGGCTACGACGCCATCCTCAAAGCCCAGACCGAAGATTACCGCGAGCGCCCCTACCAGCCAGACAGGCAGGCCCATGTTAGCGGAAAGCCAGAGTGTGAAGAGCGAACGCGTGTTGCCATGCCGTTCTACCTCTTGTACGCGCTCAATGCCATGCGGCTCTACGATCAGTACTTGTTCCCGGTACTCCCCATTCAAATCGGATTCCTCTTTTGTCAAATCTCTGTTCGCCATGGGTATACTCCTTGCGGCCTTCCAACTAATACGTCGTTCCTGCTTGTGCGGTCATCGTCTCTCCTCCTTTTACTGATCCTGTACGTCTTCGGTGAAGAAGGGCCGCCACATCTCCGGCATGTCCATGGCCTCCAGGGCCGCAGCCGGCATGACGATAAAGGGGCGCATCATGTCGTGGTCCTCATGTTCCAGAATATGGCAATGGTACATATAGCGGCCGGTGAAGCCATCGAAGGTGGCCGCGATCGTGACCATTTCCCCCGGGTTGACCCGCACGGTATCTTTCCAGCCCTCTTCGTTGGCATCGAGTGTGCCATGCGCCTGAAAGCTGACTGGGGTTGTCGTGCCTCCCGTTTCTGGCTGGAAGCCCTCCTTATTATACAGGTCTCGCGAGAGCGCCTGGAACTGGACGAGATGCACATGGAAGGGATGGGTATCTTCCGTGAGATTGAGGACATGCCAGACTTCGGTCGACCCGTAGGCGATGAACCAGTTGACCATGTCCTCAAAGTGCGTGGCGACGGTGCGATACTGCCAGGTGGTTCCCTGCTCGTCGGTGATCGAAAGCCTCACTTCTCCCCCGGTGGCCTCGCCGGTGCGCACGAGCGCCAGTTCATGGAAGGTGAGCATGCCGTCGGGATACTCGACCATCGCCACGATGCGGTGCCGGTGAGCCGGAGGTAAGCGGTCGTGGGCGAGTCTGCGATACGAGGGAGACAGCACCTCCGGCAGGACGAAGGGATCCTCCACCGGCTGCGCGGAGACGCGGAACTCCATCACCTCCGGGTGCGGCAGCCGGTTGTCCGGGTCGGGTGTTCCCGCCGGTTGGGTCGCCGGAGCGTTGTCGAACGGGGCGCCGGCGGTGTTGACCAGCCTCAGACTCTGTCCTTGCAGCGAGCGAAAGTCGACGATCAGATCGGCGCGCTCGGCAGGCGCAAGTGTGAGACCATTGGCTGGCAGGTCCACGGGCTGCCCAAGCAGGCCACCATCGGTGCCAAGCTGCTTGATGAGGTGATGCACCGGCGTCCCGCTCTCATCGAGCAGCACGAAGCGGTAGATGCGCGCGTTGGAGCCATTGAGGATGCGGAAGCGGTATTGTCGCGCTTCGACCGGCAGATACGGCCAGATGGTGCCGTTGACGAGCGTGAAGGGACCGAAAAACTCCATCGTGCCATCTTCGACCTTGTGCAGCAGGCGGCCGGTGAGCGAGCCATCGGGTGCGGTCTCCAGGTTGCGGTCCTGGATCAGCAAGGGGATCTCGTAGGGGCCGGCGGGCAAGTGCAGCGCGGCTTCCTCGGCATCGCGGATGAGGTACAGCCCGGCCAGGCCGGCATAGACGTTGAAGCGGGTGATGCCCATGGCATGGTCGTGATACCACAGCAGGGTCGCCTGCTGGTCGTTGGCGTAGTCGCTCGTGGTGACCTGGCCGGACAGCGAGGCGTTCTCGGTCCAGCCATCGCTTACGGCAGCCGTGCGACCGCCATGCAGATGCACCACCGTCCAGGGCTGAAGACTTGCCACGGTCGCATTGGCCGGCCTGCCGCTGCGGCCGGGCTCATTCTGCGTCTCGTCTGGGGCCGTGACGGCGGTGATGGGATAGGGCTGGTCCGAGGGGAGCGCGTTGATCCATTCAATCTGCACATGTTGTCCTCGCCAGACCTCAATGATGGGCCCTGGCAGGGTGCCCTCGTAGGTCCACACCTCGCTGGGTGGCAGTTCCGTGTGCAGTTGGAGCTGCGCGGGACGCATCTGCACGCGCAGGGAATACCGTTGATCGTCCATCTGTTGTGGATGCAAGGTGGGGGGAACCCGCAAACAATCCTTGAACTTGGTCAGCGACGTTGTTGGTTGTGTCATGCTGCTATGCCTCCTGAATAGCGTGATGCTTGTCATGATGCAGCTGCATCGTCTGTGTATCGATCTACGACTCCAGCGCGTTGTAGTCGTAAGGAAGTGGCGGTAACGTGAATGCCATAGGATGTTTCTCCTTTCACTCTACGATCATAGGTGTTGGAGGTTCGTTGCGTACCTCTTGAGGCAGTTCGTTCGCATGTTCGTGATACTGATCAAATCCCATAGGTGTATTCCTTTCTTCTGTCTTTTTGTTTTCTTTTTCACAGGAGCTTGTTCCAGACGGCACTGTATTTGGTAAAGCCCGGCTTAGGGGTCGAACCGATACAGCAGCATCCCCTGGCGGGCGGCGAGCGACTGTCTACCCGGTACTGCAAAAAGATAGCTTACGGCAAAGAGCGGCGAGCCTCTTTTCGCGCTTTCCTGTTGGAGCTTCTCTGCCAGGCGAGACATAAACGGGGCTGCCGCAAAAATGAAGACCGCTTTTGCCTCTGGCGGTAAAGGAGTAGACCAGAAGTCACACAGCACAATGTTGACCTGGCCGCCAAAACGCCGGCAGCGGAGCTTTGAAAGCCCCCACAGCAGCGGGTTCATCTCGTAGCCGTAGGCGACCAGACCGCGATGAACCGCTGCCAGCAAGAACGTGCCATCACCCGAACCCAGGTCGACGACCGTTGCGCCCTCCGGAAACCTGAGCAGGTCCAGCGCTACAGCAATTTTCCCCCGCGGCGTCGGGACATAGGGCGGGCCAACACATACCGTCAATGCAAACAGGAACAGAATTCCCGCCGCCAATACCAATACTAGTCCCATCAGTCTTTCCCTCAGTGGCACGCCGATCTCGGCGGCTTTCGCCCTGGCCGCCCCAACACCGCCAGCGCCCCTCGGTCGTCAGTACCGGCTTCGTGGCGGTGTAGGTGGCTCTCTCTTATGTTGTCATGATCTGTTCCACAGGAAGGCAAGGCTACGCCGGCAGCCGGTTCTCGGGCCGGAAGACCTCCCGGCCCAGGGTGACCAGCAGTGTGGCCACCACGCCGACGATCAGGATGGCCCCTGAGGCTCCCCGCAGCGAAGCCAATCCACCCAGGAAATTGATCATGGCGAGGACGACCATGGTCAGGCTCACGCCGATCAAGATCACTACGTCGCCGACGAAGAAATTGTAGACGGCCAGGATGGCTCTCCAGATGGCTCGCAGGACGCTATTCATTGTTGCACCCCCTTCTCTGGAACGAGTGTGGTAGCCGGCGAGGTCGCTCTTGCCTTCACCAGGCGCGGCAGGCGCAACCGGATGCCGGTAATCAGCAGGCCCGAGACGACCAGGTAGAGGGCCGCCAGGATGAGCAGAAACAGGTCGGCGAAGGGCCAGGTAATGCCGAAACTCTCGCCTCCCCAGAAGGTGCCAAAGGTGGTGAGCATGATGCCGACCACAAACTTTAAGCTGTTCTCGGGGATGCGTTTGAGGGGTGCCTGCACTAGGGCGCCGACCGCGATCACCAGCACGCCTGCCCCCAGCGCACCCAGGGCCGCGTTGCCAATGCCGCCTGCCCCGCTGCCGCCGAAGGAAATGACGATGAAGGCCACTTCCAGTCCTTCCAGCAGCACCGACTTGAAGGAGAGCAGCACCCCGAACGTATCGAGGCCGGTCTTCGGCGGTTCCCCGCGTGCGCGGGCCTCGGCCAGGTTGGCTTCGTAGGCGGCCTGTTCATCATGGATGAGTTTGAGCCCGCTGTAACGTTGAATGGCATTCTTGAGCCATTTGAGGCCAAACAACAGCAGCAAGAAGCCCACCACGAAGCGTAAGACTTCAATGGGCACATAGGTGACTAGGGCTACGCCCAGGGTGGCGACGATCACCGCCAGCACCGCGGCGGCACCAAGCGCACCTAGAATCGCACTGCGCCAGGTGGTGGTGATGCCCGCCACCAGCACCAGCGTAAACGCCTCCACAAATTCGACCGCCGAGGCGAGAAAGGCGGCGATCACTATTACCCATTGCATCGGGTTGGTCCTCCTGGTAAAAACAAGGTCAAATCGGGAGCAACGAAGGGCCATTCCTTGTCGCTCACCTCACGAGGGTAGGGTTTTCTGCTGGTCATGGAATCATTTCCTCCTTACCGTTCGAACACATGCTTCCTTGCGTTTTCCGCAAGGATCTGCCTGCTCCTGGCCCGCAGTATCTGCAACCAGGATCAGAGGAGGGAGGCCAGCTCGGGTAGAGACATCGACTGGGACAAGCCTCTCGACGCCCCGCACGGGAGCATCCCTCTCGTCTCTGCTGGTCCTAAGTATAGAAGGGGATGCGCACGAAAGTCAGTGCCCATGACATCTCATGTCGCTTCATATCGGCTCCCTTCTTGCAAAGCCGAGCGCAGGGACCCTCCCAGACGACCTTTTTGCAGCAGGTCCCGCTCACCGGAGCTTGGTGGAGCACGAGAAATCTGGTATGATAGAGGCGGAGAAAGGCAGAGGTGATCTGAGCTCGCTTGGTAGCGTGCTCGGCCGCACGCGTCCTCCGCTGACCCTGCTGCATCCCGAGCTGCAGGATCCAGCCCGACCGGGTGAACTGCCGAGAGCTCAGCCAACGCCAGCGCCACTGCTGGATTGGGGCGAGGCGCTCTCTGTCCCCAGCTTCTATGGCCGCGAGTCGGACCTGGCGACGCTCCTCGGCTGGGTGGTCGAGGAGCGCTGTCATTTGGTGAGCGTGCTGGGCCTGGGCGGCATCGGCAAGTCGGCGCTGGTGGTGCGGACCATGCGCGAGGTGGCGAGCCACTTCGAGGTGGTGCTCTTTCGCTCCCTGCGCGACGCTCCCTCCTATGAAGCGTTGCTCTCGTCCTGCCTGGCGGTACTCTCGCCCGAGCCGCAGGATCTCGTGCACGAGCCATTGGAGCGGCGCCAGAATCGACTGCTAGAGAAGCTGCGAAGCCTTCGCGTGCTGCTGGTGCTCGATAACCTGGAAGTGCTGCTGGAAGAAGGCGAGGCGCTGGGGCGGCTGCGTCCTGGCTATGAGGGCTATGGGCAGCTGCTGGAGCAGGTGGCCCACACGGGGCACCAGAGCTGCCTGCTGCTGACCAGCCGCGAGCACCCGGCCGCGCTGCGCGCCCTGGAGGGCCGGCGCGCCCTCGTGCGCTCCTTGCGCCTCTCCGGGCTGGAGGCTTCGGCCTGCGCGCAGTTGTTGGGCGAGCACGAGCTGGTCGGCGCGCCTGAGGAGTACGCCCGCCTGGCAGAGCGCTACGCAGGCAACCCGCTGGCGCTCTCCATCGTGGCCGAGACCATCGCCGACCTCTTTGGCGGGGCCATCTCCCCGTTCCTCTCGGCAGGCACGATCCTCTTTGGCAGCATCACCCAACTCCTGCAGGAGCAATGGGAGAGGCTCTCGGCGCTGGAACAGATGGTGCTCTCGTGGCTGGCCATCCTGCGCGAGCCGGTGACGCTGGAGGAGCTGCAAGCGGTGCTGGTGGCTCCGCTCGCGCCCGCACAGATCCTGGAAGCCGTGGATGGGCTGCGCCGGCGCTCGCTGGTGGAGCGAGGGCAGCGCCCGGGCAGCTTCACCTTGCAGTCGGTCGTGCTGGAGTTCGTGACCGACCGACTGATCACCACGGCTAGCCAGGAGATCAGGCAGGGGCAGCTCGCGCTTTTACGTGAGCATGGCCTCTCTCAAGCACAAGCCAAGGACTATGTGCGCCAAAGCCAGGAGCGCTTGCTCGTGGCTCCCGTGCTCTCGCGCCTCGAGAGCGTACACCGGGGGCAAGCCGAGGTGGAGGGGCGCTTGCGCGAGCTGCTCTCTGTGGTGCGCAGTTGGGCCGAGGGCACGCAGGGGTATGCACCAGCCAATCTGGTGGCGCTGCTGCGCGTGCTGCGCGGACACCTGCGAGGGCTGGATCTATCGCGGCTCGTGTTGCGCGGCGTGCATCTGCAAGGCGTCCAGCTGCAAGATGCGAGTCTCTCCGGGTCGCTGATCCAGCAGAGCGTCTTTACGGAGACCTTCGATGCCATCTGGGCGGTCACCGTCAGTCGGAGCGGGCAGTACTGGGCCGCCGCTGGTCGGCGTGGGGAAGTGCGGCTGTGGCGCGAGTTCGGCCAGACCTTGCACCTGGCCTGGCAGGCGCATACAGACATCGTAATGTCTCTCGCCTTCAGCCCGGACGAACGGCGGCTTGCCAGTGGGAGCTTCGATGGCAGCGTCAAGCTCTGGGACGTCGAAAGTCGTGCCTTGCTCTGGTCGGGCCGTCATCCGAAGAGCACCCTCTGCCTGGCCCTTGCCCCCGACGGCCAGCTGCTCGCCAGTGGGGGGGCTGATGGCACCGTGCGGTGCTGGGAGGCGCAGCTGGGCACCCCCGTGCAGGAGCTGCCGCATCCCGGTGCGGTCTTCGCGCTGGCCTGGAGCCCCGATGGGCGCCTACTCGCCAGTGGCGACACATTGGGCACGATCCGGCTGTGGCAGCGGCAGCCGAGCGGGCCGGCTCGGCTCTGGCAGGCGCTTGAGGCACATAGCAACTGGGTGCGCGGCCTGGCCTTTGCCCCTGACGGCCGCCTCCTGGCCAGCGCGAGCTGGGATAGCAGCGTCAAGCTCTGGGAGTGGGGAGAGGCAGGCCGGCTGCGCCAGCGCCAGCGGCTTTTGGGGCATACCGGGCAGGTGAATTGCGTGGCGTGGAGTCCGGAGGGAGCCACGCTGGCCAGTGGCAGTAATGACCGCACCATCCGGCTGTGGGAGGCCCAGGAGGGACGCACGCGGCTGGTGTTCTCGGGCCATAGCGGCGTGGTGGAAGGCCTGGCCTTCACGCCTGACGGCGGCAGCCTGTTCAGTGGTAGCGAGGATGGCACGCTGCGGCTGTGGGACGTGCAGCGGGGCGAGCCGCTGCGCGTGCTGCAGGGCTACACAGCCGCCCTCAACGACCTGGACTGGCGTCCCGATGGCACCGCCATTGCCAGTGCCGGCTCCGATAGCGAAGTCATTCTCTGGCAGGTAGAAGACCTCGGAGGGGGAAGGCCGCCAGAGTTGTTGCACGGCCATGCCTGGAGCGTGTGTGGCGTAGGGTGGCGTCCCGATGGCGGCGTGCTGGCCAGTTCCGGCTGGGAGAATGCCATCCGGCTCTGGGACGGTTCCACCGGGCGCCCTCTGCAGATCATCCGCGACCTCGACCACCCCGACACCCCCTTCTGGGGTCTGGCCTGGAGTCCCGATGGCACGCGCCTGGCCAGCGGAACCTTTCGGCGTGGCGTGCTGCTGTGGGAGGAGGGAGCAGACACCGGGCGGTGGATCGGGCGGGAGCTGCTTCTCTGGATCCGCCGGGTGGCCTGGAGTCCCGATGGCACACGCCTGGTTGGTGGGGGGGATGATGGCCACGTCTATGTGTGGGACGCGGCTGATGGGAGGCTGCTCCTGCAGTTGGCGGGCCATCAGGGGGCCGTCATGAGCATCGCCTTCAGCCCCGATGGCTACAGGCTGGCCACGAGCTCGGGCCTGGGCGACAGCGGGGAACTGGTGGTGTGGGATGCCTCTAGTGGGGCGCGCGTGCGAGACGTTGGAGGGCATCCGGCAGTGGCTACTGCGGTGACCTGGAGCCCGAGTGGAGAGCAACTGGTCAGTGGTGGCAGTGACGGCAGGCTACGCTGGTGGCAGCTCCAAAGCGGAGAGTGCGTGCGGGTATGCGAGGCCCATCTGGGGACGGTGCAGGCCCTCAAGGTGAGTCCCGATGGGAGCACACTGGCCAGTTGTGGCGATGACGGGGCCATCCGGCTCTGGAACCTCCAGAGCGGCGAGCTGCTGCGCATGCTGCGGCGCGACCGGCCCTATGAGCGGCTCACTATCACGGGCATCCGAGGCCTCTCCGAGGCGCAAAAGGCCTCGCTGCGCGCCTTAGGGGCGGTCGAGGGGACGAGTGTTGGTGGATAAAGGGAATGCTCTTGCCCAGGAGAAAGGAGATCGCCTCTCCCCGCTGTAGGTTGGGATTCAGCCGCCTCCTACCAGTGGCAAGAGCCTTTCTTCCTACTCACTTGCGCTTCTGTTGCACCCTCACTATAGTAGCCGAAGCAGGACCTCCTCTGCTGGAAGCCGAGCCGAGGGGTGTACCCGAGAGAACAGAGGAGCGGAAACGATGTTCGCCATTGAGCGAACAGCCTATCCCCGCGTGAAGCGGGCACCTAACGCCAAGGAATTGGCCGACTGGTATACCCCAACCCAGAAAGAACGCGAGCACGCGGCGACTACCTGTCGGGGTGAGCAGTCCGTCCTCAATTTTCTCGTCCTCTACAAGGCATTTCAACGCCTGGGGTACTTTCCTTCGCCCAACGACATTCCCGCAGTCATTGTCGAGCATATTCGTGCTTGTGTGCAGGTTTCGTCAGAGGTGACCGTGAGCTATCCTCCTCGCACGCTTTACCGCCATCAACGGGCGATCCGCGCCTACCTGGGGGTGAAGCCCTATGATGAACAGGCCGAGCACTTGGCGACCGAAACGATCATCCGTGCGGCCCAGGTGATGGACAACCCTGCCGATCTGCTCAACGCGGCGATTGAAGAACTGGTGCGTGCCCATTACGAGTTGCCCGCCTTTAGCACCCTGGACCGCTTGACGGCTCACCTGCGCACACAGGTCAATGACCGATATTTCCAGACGGTTTCCGCACGGCTCGCAGAGGAAAGCTCCGTGCCTCTGTACACGCTCTTTGCGACGCGCAACGTCTCCACCCATCACTCCGAACTCCAGCGGCTCAAAGCCATTCCCAAGCGTGCGACGCTCTCGCACCTGCAAGACATGCTCGATCACCTCGTGTGGGTCGAGTCGTTTCCCGGGGTAGAGCGCTTGCTCGAAGGCATCCCGCGCGCGAAGATCAAGCACTTCGCGGCACAGGCCCGAGTCCTGGACGTCGCAGAACTCGAGGAGGTGACGCTTGCCAAACGGCAGACCCTGGTCTGCTGCTTGCTCCTCCAGACCCAGATCGCCACCCGCGATGCCATCATCGAGATGTTTCTCAAACGCATGGCACGCATTCACACCCGTGGCAAGGAGGCACTCGAACTCCTTCATCAACAGCATCGTGCCACGACCGAACACCTACTCTCGCTTTTCACCGACGTGCTGCATACCACGCAAGAGGTGGCAGATGACGCCGCCTTGGGCAAGCAGGTGCGCCAGACGCTGGAGGAGGAAGAGGGAGGCGTCCAAGGGCTGCTGGAGAAGACCGAGAAGCTCGCCTCCTACAACGGGAACAATTACTTCCCGCTCCTCTGGCAGTTTTATCACAGCCATCGCCGGGCGCTCTTCCGGCTGGTGTGCCTCCTCGATATCCGTTCGACGACCCAGGATCAGACGGTGCGAGCCGCCCTGACCTTTCTGGTGGAGCACGAACAGCATCGCGGCAAATATCTACCCAATGTCATCGATCTCTCGTTTGCCAATGAGCAGTGGCAACGCACCATCTATGTACGCCGCAAGAAGCAGGTGATGCTGGATCGGCGGCACCTGGAAGTCTGTATCTTTACTCATGTCGCCGCCGAACTCAAAGCCGGGGACTTCTGCGTCGTCGGCTCCGAGCAGTTTGCCGACTACCGGGAGCAGCTCCTGCCCTGGGAAACGTGTGAGCCACTGGTGGCCGAGTACTGCAGCGAGGTAGGGCTGCCAGCGACGGGGAAGGCGTTGGTCGAACACCTCAAGACCCAGCTGACCAGGATCGGGCGAGAGATTGATCAGGGCGTGCCGACCCATGGAGGACAGCTCAGCATTTCGCCGAAAGGGGAACCGGTTCTCAAACGCGGCGAGCGTAGGGAAGTGCCGCGCGAGGTCATCCAGTTGGAAGCCAAACTCACCAAAGAGTTCCCCGAACGGAATGTGCTCGATATCCTCTGCAATCTGGAACACTGGACACGCCACTTCGGCCCCCAGTCGGGATCAGACCCCAAAATCAAGGACCTCATTGAACGCTATATCATCACGGCGTTTTGCTATGGATGTAACCTTGGGGCGCGTCAAACTGCCCGGCACATGCGTGGGATCGTCACAGCACACGAACTCTCTTACACCCATCGGCGCCACATCACGGCAGAAAAGCTGGATGCAGCCATTCGGGATATTATCAATTGTTACAATGCCTTCCCGCTGCCCAAGCTGTGGGGGACGGGCAAGGTGGCGGCTGCCGATGGCACCAAGCTCGACCTGTATGAGGAAAATCTGCTCTCAGAATATCATATCCGCTACGGAGGATATGGCGGCATTGCCTACCATCACATTTCCGATACCTATATTGCCCTCTTCACCCACTTTATCGCCTGTGGGGTGTGGGAGGCCGTCTATATCCTGGATGGCCTCTTGAAAAATACCTCAGACATTCAGCCGGATACGCTACATGCTGATACCCAGGGGCAAGCGACCCCGGTCTTTGCGCTCGCCTATCTCTTGGGAATCAAGCTGATGCCGCGCATCCGCAACTGGAAAGACCTGGTGTTCTATCGACCGAGTCGAGACGAACACTACCAACACCTGGACATGCTCTTCCGAGGCGTCATTGATTGGACGCTGATTGAGACGCACTTTCAAGACCTGATGCGGGTGATCCTGTCCATCAAAGCTGGCACGGTGCTGCCCTCCACCTTGCTACGCAAGCTGGGGAACTACAGCAAGAAAAACCGCCTCTATCTGGCGTTCCAGGAACTCGGGCGTGTTGTGCGGACGGTGTTCCTCCTCCAATATATTTCCGACCGGTCCTTGCGTGAACAGATCACGGCGACAACGAACAAGGTGGAAGCGTATAACGCCTTCAGTAAATGGCTCTTCTTCGGAACGGAGGGCGTCATCACCGACAATGATCCGGTCGAACAAGAAAAGCACGTGAAATATACCGACCTGATTGCCAATGCGGTCATGCTGCAAAATGTGGTAGATATGACCGCGGCTCTACGACGGCTGGATCAAAACGGGGAAGACCTCTCCGCCCACACGATTGCAGCGCTCAGTCCCTACCTTCGGCATCACATCAAACGCTTCGGGGACTATGTGATTGATTTGAGCATCCAGCCAGAACCATTAGAAAAGCAGATGGCGCTCCCGATCCGGGCACTGTTGCCAGGCCCATCTGAGGAAGCCGCTCACCAAAAGCCCCAGAGCTGAAAGGCCTCTCTTGTCGGAGTGCCAAAAGAGGAACCCCTCGTTGTACATGTATTACGCCTTTTGCCTATGGCCTAGTTTTACACGTATCTCGGCACAATCCCTAGTCCACACACTTTTTGAATCTTATCTTGTCCAATGAGGACAGGGACAATGGCAAATCACACAAATACAGCCATCTTGTATTAGTTTTTGACCAGAATCCACTCGGACCCCTGGAAGATCCAGCGGAGTTCCCCCTTTGGCGGAGACGTTTTTCGTGAAGGATGTGAGGGAAACTTTCGCCGATCCTTGACTTCTTTCATGCTGCGGCGCGCTCCACAAGTTTGGCATTCGACATGCCTCACACCGCTTTCCTGAAATTGCTGATTGGTGACGCCGATAGGACCGAGAAAAGAGCACTTGCCTGAAGCGGCTGGAATTGCCGTTGTGGCTCCATCTCCTACAGGGTCACGATGGGCAGCTCGTTCGACGCGCGCACCTTTGCGCGAGAGTGGCGCGGCTGGCTGTGGTTGCGGGGTACTTGTCTCTCGCAGATGGTTAGATAAACCGTTCGGTAAAGCCTGGGGTTTCTCAACTAACTCTTGCCACTCCTGCTCACTTTTTGCTTTCGCTTGCTCAATTTTGAATTCTCCGGTGCGAGCCTCCGTCTCAAGGCGAAAACGCTGATCAGGTTTGAGCGCATGCTTTTTGAGATCATCGATGGTCAAAGTAGCTTTTCCTGCACGCATGACGCTGCTCACCGTCTCAACGACCCAGTCGCTCAAAATACCAACACAGCCCATACTCCATTCCCCAAACCATCGCCAATGCGTGAGCATCTCAGGAATATCCACCTGGAGAGGAACCTGCAAGAGAAGCGCCTTTAATGCACCAATAAAGTTTTCGCACTCTTCCTTCTGGGTAAAATGATAGCGGGTAAAATGCTCATCACGCATACGTCTCGCGGCTTGCCCATTCAGGTGGCAAAAATCGTACAGGGAAAAATTCCCAACCAGGATGTAGAGTATGTTCGTGCGGTTGGTCAATGATTTGAGCCAGTCAAGCTGCACGCCAGGCCGCTGCGCTGCATCAGAGTGCATCAGATGCTGTGCTTCATCCACACAAAGAGTCTGGACTCCAGCGATTTCAAGCGCATAGATGACGGCTTCTCGTACCCCTAGCCATTCCGCTGGGTCTGTGCTCCTTTTTCCCATCTTTCGAGCGAGGGGCAAATTCTCAATGCGGTCTCGGATGGCAACATGTCCTCGAAGTGCGTGGAGCACCTGGCGGTAAAAATCTAGTCTGGCTTGTGACCCAACATCTTCTGGTGATGCCTGGACAATAACGACTGGCGTGAGCGAGGGATTCGGCTCTTCAGCTCGTGCGCGATCAGCGATCCGGCGGATCACCGTTGATTTTCCCACACCAGAAGGCCCATAGAGTGCGAGGAGATTGTAACTGGTATGCTCAGCAATCGCCTCAGATAAAAGACGATCCATTTCCTCCAGATGGGGATGTTTGATTTTGAAGCGTTGAAAGGCTTCTAAATGGGCTTGAGATGCTGCATCGAGTCGTGGCATTAACGATACTCCTCAAATTGGGGAATGTGGGCAAAATCAATCACGATCTCCTCCTGCTGTGAAGCCGCCCTGGCTACCGTAAGCTGAGGTTGAAGTATGGCATGACGGAGAGCCTGTTCCTCGTAATCGCGCTGATGCTGGAGGGCAATTTTTTCTTCCTGCTCCACTTGCTGCAAAAACTGTGCCAGCAATGGTCCATTCAACGTCTGGCGTTTCTGTGAGTGCTGACGCTGGTGCTCACGCCACTCTTCGAGAATGAGATCCCACTCTTTCTCCGAACGTCCATGGACCTGGGCGTAATTGTCAGCGGTACATTCGAGCCATTGTCCATCGATAAAGGCATAGATCACCCCCATATCATAAGGCTCGAAGCGCACAGGCGCGGAATGGCCAGCGATATCTGCTGCGTGCATGCGTTCATTCCAGTACTGTAGCCCGTTGACGGTAATCCCACGGCTGGCGTGGATCTTCGCGACCCCTGTACGGGTCGTGGGTCGTGTTTGCATCAGAAAGGCATCCGAGTAGGCAATGATGCGATGCGACCGCGCTCCGGCCAGTTGCATCCCCTGAAGATAGGCTTCGCGTGGACTCATGAAAAGCGCGGAGTGCTCCATCTGGTCATAGTACTCGTGGACATAGTCGCGCAACTGCGCCGTAAATCGCTCTACGGTCCAGACCGCCAGGCGCTTTGGGTCGACGTCGCGGGTCATGAGCCTCGGAATTTTACTGGCCTGTGTATTGCCACGAAGCTGCTGCACAAAATCGGCCTGCGTTTTTCCGAAGAGACGCTCAATCACCGCCCCTGCATGTGGTTCATGAGCGGGACGCTCCACTTTGGTGATGAAGCATTGGGCAAGTAAGGCTTCAAAATAGACACTCTCAAAGTCAGAGCCGTGGTCGACCACCAGTTCCTGTGGTAAACGTCCATAACGCTGAACACACAGCCGAAACGTCATCATCGCAGCACGGTAACTGGGTTCCTCATAGCTCACATGAGCGGCAAGAATACGACGGCTGTAGGCATCTGTCAGGAAGGTGAGCCAGGGTCGTGCCAATGGTTTTCCTGTAATTGAGGAAACCAGTTCAATATCAAGCTGTGTGTGATCGAGATGGGCGATGGCAAAGGGACGCTCTCCGTGCCTGGGTGTGGTCTGGTCTAAATAGAAGAACCAGGGGCGCTCTTGATAGGCCGCTCGTTTTCCCCGACGGGCTGCCGTCACCTCTGGCGTCGTGAACACTTTTCGTTCACGGTAAAAGGTTGCGGGACTGACAGGGGAGATCTTCTGTTTTGTGCATTCATTACGATAAAGCGCATATACCGCAGAGGCTCGTTTGGCCTGGGGAACAGCATAATGGGACTTGAGAAAGGCCACAAGCAGTTCTTTGGAGGCCGGGTCGACGCGGGCCTCGCGGTTTCCTCGCCGGGCAGATTTGTCCAGGAGGCCAAGATATCCACATCCATAGGTCGATTCTGCCTGTCGAAATGCCTTGAGCCATTTTTGGACACTTCGGGCGGTGACCGGGATAGGCTCTCCGTTGACATAGGCCAGCATGGTAGAGAGACGCCGATTCGCAGTTTGAAGCTGAGTGGGGCCTGCGCGCAACAAGATCTCTCGCGCTTCTTGTGTCAGCGCCGAAGGGGTAGCATCCGTGGCTTCCACTGCCTGGCCTGTGGCAAGAAGGTGTTGCAAGATATGGACAGGCAACGTAAGAGGGACCCCGACTTCCGGGCGCAACAGAGCCGTTTCTCCTTGCTTTTCACCCTCCCAGAGCCTGCCATCAAAACAGATGCAGAGAAACAACGGAAGTGATGGAGCAAGACGTGCAATCTGGCGTGCGTCTTGCTCCGCCTCCTCTACTGAAAGATAGAGCATGACCTGATCCCACTGCATCAGCGAGGCTGCCGAGAGGTTCGTGAACATGCGATTGTGGGTCAGGAGTGCCCAAATCACATCCACTGGAACGTCTGAAAGGGCATCGAGCAGTTGTGCTACAGAAATCCCTGGAGAGGTTGAAAGGCAGGCCAGGATCTGTTCTTCTTGAGCGGAAGCGACCGGATACTCATGTATCCAAAAATCCTGAAGAAACTTGAGATTCTGAATGTAGAGGGGATGAAGTTCCGCATCAGTACGGACGCGATAAGACAGGCCGTAGACCGAGGCAGCCGTTTCTCCAGGGGGACACTGCCAACCGCCTGTAGGGCGGAGCACATAGCGTTCTGGCATGGTGACGATGAGTTTTTCAGCGGCTGATGCCTTTTTCCACCCTTCAAACCCTGCTCCTGACTTGCGAATCACAAAAAAATCGGGAGTATGCCATTGGGTCGTGTGGCGGCCAGAACGAGCGCGATAGCGCAATTGGAGGCGTGTTGGTTGGTCGTAATACTCCAACACATCCTCATCGCGCTCCATCTCGTAGATGCCCCATAACTCGACGTGCTGGCTCTCAAACTGGATGGTGCGGCCCATTTTCATCGAGGGGTAACGCCCGCAGATATTGGAAATGCCACTATGCACTTTCCGCACTGGTTGCGAGGAGCGAATACGCCGAATGAAAACCTCAGTTTCTGGTGAAATCTGATTGCTACGGCACCACTCTCTAAACATTTCATCCGTCAACACCAGGGGATACTCACCTTTCCCTTTTTACTTTTCAACCATTCGCCTTTATTTTTTGAGTATACCCAACGGCAAGGTAATTAGCAAGGTTTTCTCACATAAAAATTCGTTTTTCTCAGGTAACTTTTCTCTCTACGCCGCACGCTCTCTGAGAAAATGAGGGAAGAATGATGAAAACATGGAGGGGAAATGTTATGTGAGAAAACTTGCTTGTTTTACGCCTCTTGCACTAGTCACAATGAAGTTATTTGTGAGAAAGGCGAATTTTTACCTGAGAATCGTCATTGCTTTATTTCGCCTATGAGGTCTTGTATTCGGCGTAGCTGGTCATAGAGACTCACCCTTTTTTCTGTATGGTATTTTGCGATAACTTCTTCTAAATACTCTTTTGCATATTTGAGGCGGCTCCGCCTAGTGAGAAACGTCGAAACCTACTTCGAAAGCAATAAAACCTTTAGAAGGTTAAATACTATAACATGATTAAATTTATTTACGAACCAGCTCTACCATTTTTACAATTGCTGAAATTGCAGCTTCAGGTTGTTCAATCATGATTCTATGACCACTGTTTTTTGCAAAGAACTGCTGGTTATTAGTCGATAACTGAAGATATCGTTTCTGTGAATCAGCTGACTGCGCATCCAGCCCTTTGCCTCGTGATAGAACAATGAGAGGTAGTGCTCCTAATGAGGTGATGGATCTTGCTTGCGCTGCTCCTTCGGACATTCCACTGCCTTCGTCCAAAAATGTTTGGATAAAACGCGGAGTCACAGATAAAGCTGCGTACGCTTCTTTATCTTTTAGTGGGAGATCTTGAATCGAGCCGAGTGGACCAGCGAGTAAACGCATTATACCTATTCGTGCTAGCAAAACTAGCAAAGAGTTACCACCTGGTATGGGAGCTGGCGTAGTAGGGCTATTATCCGAAGTAGATAAGTTTTGAGGGTCAATCAACACCAAACCAGCTACTTCGTTTGGATAATCATGAGCGTATATGCGTGTGGTATATGCACCCAAAGAATGCCCCACCAACACGTAGGGACCATGTTCATTCGCATTTGCCAGTAAGCTATGCAGCTCTTTGGCAAATTCCCTAGCGGTCCGAGGCTGAGGACTTGGCTCACTCCAACCCGTCCCTGCCCGATCGTAGGTACAGACGCGTGTTGTCTTTGCTACTTCGGGTTGTACCCAACCCCACGAAGAAGAAAAATCTCCCCAGCCAGATTCGATCACAACAGTTGGACTTCCATGACCTGTGCAATGTATATGCAAATGGTAACCGCCAACATCAACCAATTTACCAGATGGCGGATATACTTGTGAATCAGAACGTTCAGCGATTGATTCGTAAATAGCTCCAGCAGTTATTAATAAAATGATAAGTATAATAAATAGACCCAACCATTTAAAAAAAGGGGTTCGATTTTGTTTTGGAATATTATCATTTTTTATATGACTGTCATTTGTCATTTTTACTCTGTAGTAAATTATAAACTACGCACATTAATTATAACATCTATGAAAATGTTTCAGCGTGTTGAAAAATGCCTCTTTCGATGAGTGTTACCTCTTGGTGTGCTTCATGTCTGGTTGGCTTGGAAAGAGGTCGCGCATAGTGCGTACCACACGCATCACTTGACTCCATTGATAGCGCTGATGGAGGACAAGACTCACCAGAAATGCGACAACTCCCGCACTTGTGCAGACCCACAAGGGGAGGGTGAATGCAGCAAGCAGCAGGCCGACAAAGCTGCCTGCGAGCACGCTATTGATCACGGCCATCATGCCAGCCATCGATAAAAAGACCTGCCACCAGGGGGGCTGCATCACCTCATGACCGACTGCTTGCTGATCGTTAGGAGATGAGAGCATAAAGGAGGGATCGCTCTGAGTTGCGTGGATAAAGTAGGGCTGCATCTGCGGGGCGTACTCCAGGTAGAGCTGGCGAATGCGGTTGATCCCGCCTGCATAGATCACATCGACTGCGCCTGCTTGCATGACGCGCTCAAAGGTGATCAGGCCCATAAAGAAGAGGGTGGGAAGGACGACCAGACTAAACACATAAAAGGGCGTTCCCAACTGGGAGATCTGTCCCACAAAAGCCAGGGCAATTAATCCGCTTGACACAGCTCCGACAAAGAGGCTGGAGCGGCCATTGGCTTCTGAAATGGTCATAGAACGCCCAGTCTGCAAGTTATAGTGTTCAGTGGTCATCATCGTGACGAGTTGGGAGGAAAGCTCCATAGGGAGGTGTTCGTTGTGCGGTTGTTCCATCGGTCTCTGCTCCTTTCAAGGAATGCGCAAAAATGACAGGATGTCGAGTAAGCGTCGTCTACCAGAGAGTATAGTTGAAAACTACAGGACAGAACAATACATGGTGCGAGTGTCTTCAAGTAGCAAAAAGGCTTGCCGTCATGCATGAGTTTCGCGCAATGAAGCATACGACCACATATCATGCTCGATGACCTGCTCCTTCAGAGTTGTAAGTAAATTGGTTTGATCTGTATAGTAGTGAATGGGGAGCACCCAATGGTAGGTCTTGAGGAAATCGACAAACATCGAATATTCTCTTTTCCCTTCAAGTAGTACAGGTTGAACAGGGACAGCAAGAGTAGGGATAATGGCTTGCAATTCTTGGGGAATACTGCTTGGGTCAGTCAGATCGGCTATGATGAAACGCGCCAGGTGAGCAAGTGTCCTCACTGTCTCGGTAATACTCCGACTGCTCGGTTTCTCAAAGTCAAACAAAATAGGTAAGTACCCACATGTGGGCAATTCTTCTCGTAGATTATCTAAGACGACTTTGCGCTCGAATGTGAAACGTCCAAGAATAAGGACGGCTTTTTTCGCAATGGTGTCTATGGCATCACGAATTTCCTCATTATTCAGTAACAGGTAGATGAATTGAGCAATCTTGAGGTTATCAACCATGATCGTTGGCTCATCATAATCAGTAATGACTAAATTCTCCTGTTTGGCTCTGTCCAGTTGCACATTCCATGCGGATATCCCATACACTCGGCAATTTGTAAGAATAGCTTCCGAACAATTGGTTTTCACAAGCGTAGCTCGGATCAGTTCGGCCTTGGTGAGATCGGCTCTGGCGAGGTTGGCCTCTGTGAAATCGACTCCATCAAGCTCGGCCTCGCTTAAATTAGTATCGCTCAGATTGGCCTGACTCAGGTCGGCTTCTGTCACTTTGGCTCTATAGAGGACGGCTTCGCTCAGGTTGGCTCTCCACATGTCAGCTTTTATGAGGTTGGTTCTGCTGAAGTTGGCTCCACGAAGGTTGGCTCCACCGAGTTGGGCCTCACGGAGGTTAGCGTCGCTGAAGTCAGCTCCACTCAGATCAGCATCGTCGAGGTCAACTTCGGTAGAGTTTGCAAAACTGAGGTCAGGTACCATAGAAGGATGCTCTCTTCGCCATTGGTTCCATATTTCTACGCCTTGTTTGAGGATGTCTAGCTGTTCTTGATCTGCCATCCATTTCTCTCCTGTCTTCTTTTGCGAGCATTCAACTCTGTTAAAGAGATTATATTCTCTCTTGCTCAGATAGAAGTGTGGGCATTCTTGAGAACACATAAGGAAGTAGAGCGAAGCTCAAACCATGCTGGGAAAACTCAGTCTTTGCTACTTCGATGTGAACATATCAATGACGTATAACGAGCGTGAAAAGGGCGAAAAGTCGAGATAATTTTCAATGTGCGACGCTGTACGCGAGACTTTTTCCTATCTGTCTCGGCTAGCGTGGCGCAGGGCAGATAGATAGGTATCAGTGGTTCCTCGTTTCTCTCCTTGACTAGCGTGCTTGTTGCCAGACCGATTGGATCGCCGCGATGGCCAGGTCAGGTCGATCCAGTTGGATATAGTGTCCACTGTGCGGAGCAACGCTGTGCTGACTGTTGGAAGAAAGCGAGGCCAGATCTTGCTGTAAGGCGTCCCAGGTGGCTGCCGTCTGCTCTCCCTGGGGAGAATGATCTTGCGAATAATCCTGGCTCAGCACGATCAGCGGGAGATGCCCATAGGAAGGGTGAGCTTGCCGTGCTGCACGCACTTGTGCAGCACTTTCCTGCAAGGCCGCCAATTCGTCATGTTGTGTGGCATAGTAGCGGGTTTGCATTGCTTGAGCCAGCAGGATCGGCCGGACAGCAGCTGGGTAGGCGGCTGCGTCATCTAAGGGAAAGAGACCCGTTTGTAAGGCCAGGCGAGCTACGCCAAAGGGGGCAGCGACACGATACAGTTGCAGTTGTTGTTCGGCCGCACTCACGGCCTGGGGCGGGAAGAAGGGCGGATACGTTCCAAACTGAGCGTACTGATGCTCGTCCGTGGAGTCAAGCAGGACCATGCCAGCCACCTCCGCAGGATAGCGGTAGGCATACAGGCGCATATTCAATCCGCCAACGGAATGTCCAACGAGCACGTAGGGACCGTTTATCTGGGCATGAGCTAGCAGCAGATGCAGTTCTTTGACGATCTGTTGGCTGGTGCGCGGACCTGGCCCGCTCTCACTCCAGCCATAGCCTGCTCGGTCATAGGAGCAGACGCGTGTGAAGCGTGCCACTGCTGGTTGGATCTTGCTCCAATCAAGGGAGGTTCCTCCCAGTCCCGCATCGAGAATCACTGTTGGACTGCCCGTCCCGGTACAGTTGATGTGGAGCCGGTAGCCCCCGACATCCACAAGTTTGCCTGGGGGGGGGTAGTGTGAAGCGTCAAGCGCGCTGGCAATGGCCTGATAGGACAGCCCCAGCAGCAGAAGCCCCACGAGGGTCAGGCTGCATATGATCAGCACACGTACGAGACGTCGTCTGATCGTCCGACGTGGGCGTGAAGAAACGGAGGAAGAGCCTGTACTACTGTCGGTGGTCTGTGTCATGAATATCGTGTCCTTTCCGAGCAAAGAGCATGAGAAGGAAGAGCATCCAGGTCATGATCTCATGTTCCAATAGGGTGCTGTACAATGGTATTGATCTCTTAATGTTTACGTCTTCTCTCAGGTGGCGATTCCAGCTCGCCTTGCCGTTCCTCGTCCGTGCCAACCTGACGCGCGTGGGGAGGCTCATGGAGGGCATACACCAGCATCACAAGCCCCTCAGGTAATCATGCACCAGCCGCACACTCATCGCTCCCTCCCCCACTGCCGAAGCGACCCGCTTCATCGAGTATAGGCGCGTATCCCCGGCCACGAATACGCCTGGCACACTGGTCTCGAGCGGGAACGGGTCGCGCTCCAGCGTCCATCCAGCCGGGCGATGCCCCTCTTTGATCACATCTATTCCCGACAGGAGATACCCCTTTTCATCCCGCTCCACCATGCCGGCTAACCAGTCGGTCTGTGGTGTGGCCCCGATGAACACAAAGAGCGCGTGCGTTTGCAGCACCTGCGTTTGGCCGCTGGCCTGAGTCATGATCGTGATGGCCTCCAGATGGGTCTCTCCCGTGACCTCGACCACGCGCGTCGACGTCTTGACGGTGATCCTGGGTGTCTCGGCAATTTGCTCGATCAGGTACTGCGACATGCTCTCCTCCAACGATGGCCCACGCACCAGCAGCGTGACGCTGCGAGCGTAGCGGGCAAAGTACATAGCGGCCTGCCCGGCTGAATTGGCCCCGCCTACCAGGTAGACGTCCTGGTCACGGTAGAGCTTCGCTTCGCTCATACCCGCACCGTAGTAGACGCCTGCCCCGTTTAACCGCTCGCTGCCGGGTACATCGAGTGTGCGATAGGACACGCCTGTTGCGAGGAGGAGCGTGTGCCCACTGAGTACCGCACCATCTGCCAGGTGAACCCGGCGCGTGGACCCCTCGACGCTGATGCGTGTCACTTCATGGGAAGAGAGCAGTTCGGCCCCAAAGCGCGTGGCCTGCAAGAGGGCACGGCGCGTCAACTCTGCCCCGGAGAGACCGGCCGGAAAGCCCAGGTAGTTCTCGATCTTCGAACTCATGCCGGCCTGGCCGCCAGCCGCTTCCCGTTCGATGAGTAGCGTACGCAAGCCCTCGGATGCTCCATAGACGGCCGCCGCCAACCCGGCCGGTCCCGCTCCCACAATGATCAGGTCGTAGAACGGCAACTGGGCATGCATTGCATGTCCAAAGTGTTCAGCGACAGCGATGGGTGTTGGATCTGCCAGCCACGACCCATCGGGGAAGAGCAGCACCGGCAGGGGCAGCGTCTCCGACCCAAGAGCCGCAAGCAGGCGGCGCGCCTCCTCGGATGTGTCCAGGTCGAGCCACTGAACACGAGCCTGGTTACGGGCGAGTAAATCCCGCATGCGATAGGTGTTGGCGGCCCAGCGATGGCCAATGAGGCGAAGGCCTTCGAATGGCGGCCGGTAAGCTACCTGCCAGTCAGCAAGCAGGTCTTTCAGGACGGGATAGAGCTGCTCCTCGGGTGAGTCCCACGGCTTTCGCAGATAGTAGTCGAGTTTCACCTGGTTCATGGCGAAGATAGCAATGTCTGTATCCGTAGAGGCAGTCAACAGGACGCGCTTGGCATCGGGGAAGAGGTCCATGGCCTGCTCCAGAAACTCGACTCCCGTCATCTCTTGTATGTGCTGGGCAACGAGCAGGAGGGCCACCGGTTCATTGCGCAGCTTGAGCTGTTTCAGCGTGGCAAGCGCCTCACTCCCGGATGTCGCACACACAATGCGAAAGTCAGCACCATACGCGCGCAGTAAGTCACGCTCGATGGCTGCTAACGCGATACGCTCGTCGTCCACTGCCAGGAGCACAGGTTTCGTTGTCATACGCCTCCTCCTTCCTCTTGCTTAAGGGAGTCTGTCAAGTCTTTTGGTTCTTCCGCATTTCTCGTGTTCAACCAGTATATCGATCCGCTGAGAAACCAATCCAGATGAGCATTGAGGGATATTTTCCCCAAAATAGTATCCTTTGCACATTGAATAGGTGTGTTCCGTCTTAGCAAGCCCACTCTCGCTACTTTCTCTTTATTGCTGAGCACTTCAAATGCGGAGGAGCCAAACTAGTATACACTCTCGCTTAAGGGGTCTTTTCACCAACCATCTCCCCCTCGAGGGGGTAGCCAGCTTCCTCCCAATCGAGAATGCCGCCGGCATAGCGGCGTACATGCTTGTAGCCGTGATGCACCAGGTACTCATAGGCGATGACGCTCGCGGAACAATCATAGCTGGAACAGTAGACGACAATCTCATCATCCTGGGAAAGCTCGGCCAGGGCTTCCTGCCTCGTGGGAAAGTGCAGCGAGCCGGGAATGTGCTTCGCGCGGTACTCCCAGTCCCCCAGGGCCATCACCAGCTGAAACCGGTCTCCACGCTCCAATTTCTGCTTCAATTCCTCCCGACTGATCAGCTTCATGTCATATTTCATGATTCAATCTCCTCTTCATGTGGATGCGAGCATGCGTGCTCTGCGTGTGCTTTGGCATCTCGCACCCACTCGTGAGCGGTCTACTCACATACCGACTAGATCAAGGCTTTGTTCTTTTCCTTGCTGCACGGTGGCTTTCCCCTCCAGGCGCGTCAACCGGCGCGGTTTTCTGGTATAGAAGAGAGCCCTGGGGCTGTTCAGCCCTCGAATGACTCGGGGTACCAGCTTCATGTGCTGGTAGTCGATCCCGCCAAAGGGCGGCTGGGGATCGTACTGGATCAGCCATTGCACCGTACGCGCCGTTTCCTCGTCCGACAGGCGCGACACCAGATACAGTGCCATATCGATGCCCGACGAGACTCCAGCCGCGTTGACGATGTTGCCACTCGTCGTCCAACGTTGCTGCACGTAGTGCGCGCCCAGGTTCTTCAGGAAGTGCGTATAAGCCCAATGGGTGGTGACGTCACATCCCTCGAGTAGCCCGACGGATGCCAGAATCAGCGCACCGGTGCAGACCGAGACGATCCACTGTGCTGACTCTGCTGCCGTGCGGATATAGCGGCGGATGGCCGGGTTGCTCATGGCATTCAGCGTCGCCGTGTCACCGCCTGGGACGAAGAACGCGTACGGATGCGGCAGGTCGGCAAAGGTGGCATTAGGCACCATGCGCACCCCCATATCGGTCATGACCGGCTCCATCTGTTCGGCCACCACCACCGGGCGGAACTGCGGTGCAATCCGGCTCAAGGCCGAGAACACCTCGAGTGGGCCGGCCAGATCGAAGACCGTCAGGCCCGGGTAGAGCACAAAGGCGATCGTGTGGGCTGGCTCCTGTGTGGGCAGGTGTTGGCTCAAGAGTGGCGTAAGGGCCACCTGCATCTCGTCGAAGCTGGACCAGTCGAGCCGGCCAAAGGGCGGATGAGGATCGTACTCAATCATCAACTGGCCGAACTGGGCGATGTCCTTGCTCGTGAGTTGTGCACCCAACCCGATGGCCATATCCACCGCCCCTGAGACCCCGGCAGAGGTCGTGAACTTGCCGTCCGTCACCCACCCTGCGGGTCGGTAGGGTTGAGGGCGGGCGCCATAGGCCTGCAGGCGATCGGTATAGGCCCAATGGGTCGTCGCCAGGTGCCCTTCGAGCAGCCCGGCTGCAGCCAGGAGCAGCGAACCGGTGCTGGTCGCCGCGACCCATTCGGCATGCTGACCAGCACGACGCACGTACTCGATCAGGTCCGCATTGTCTAAGGCAGGCAGTGTCTCTGCTCCACCACCAATTACGACCAGCGCGTCTGGCTGCGGCACGTCTGCAAAGGTCTTCTGAGGGATGATCGCCATAGGGGTATCGGTCGAGATCTCCTCGATACGCTCTCCCACCACCACGACCTCATACCCAGCATGCAATTTTAGCAGTGCTCGCCGCGCCATGATGCCCGCCAGGAGCGTACGGTTGGCTACCAGTTCCAGCAGGGAGATGCCGGGGTACACCACATAGGCAAGGGTTTTCTTGCTCATTTCTTTCTCTCTTCTTTCTCGTTCCAAACAACTTACGAGACGTCTATCGTCTTTTTGGTTGTATCATGGGATGTCGTGTCCCGCTCAAGCTGATGGAGCAGGTGCTTGGTCAGGTAGAAGGCATCATCCCCAACCCCAGTCAGCAGGGCCGAGCCGCGCGTCCACTGCCAACTGCGTCCGATCAGGTACAGGCCTGGCACCGGAGAGATGCCGCGCTGGTGCAGCAGGTGTCCCTTGGTGTCCTTGGCCTCAGGAATGACGATCCAGTCTGCCTGCTCCTGGTATCCGGTCGCCCAGATCGCCGTCTCCACGCTTGCCGTTTCTCGACTTTCGAAGGTGACCGTCTTGCCATCCGCATGTAGTAGACGACCAACGACGGCTACTCCTGATCGCTTCAATTGCTTGAGTGCCAGGCCTTTCCCTGGAAAGGGATCGGACTTCATGAGGTACTTACCGATGCGACTCTCGCGTGATGCGCGCAGGATGCCCAGCTTGTCCATCCACCAGAAGATACTCTTGCCCAGTAGGCGCTCTGGAGAGACCCGCCGGGGACGTCCAGTAGCCAGATATACCTGATGTGTCGCGGCAAGCTCCCGTGCGATTTGCCTGCCACTGGCGCCGTCCCCGACGACCAGCACCGGGCCAGCTGGAAGCTGGGTGGGAGAGCAATAGGTCTCAGGTGAGAGCTGCACGACCTCTGCTGCAAGAGGCCTCGCCATGGACGGCACGGCTGGCGTTTGAAAAGCTCCGGTCGCCAGCACCACAGCACGTGCGTCGATGGTCTCCCCGGTCCCGGTAGTGGCCCGAAAACCTTCGCCGTTGCGCTCCAATCTCTGGATGGACGTATCAACCAGCACCGGCAGCACGAACTGGCTGGCATAGCGTTCCAGGTAATCCGCCAGTTCATCCTTCTTGGGGTAGCCATCGGGGTCGCCTGGCACAGGCAGTCCGGGCAGTGCGCTGTAGGCACGCGGCGTGAACAGCACCAGCGACTCGTAGCGCTTGCGCCAGCTATCGCCGATGCGACGATGGTTTTCCACCAGTTGAAAGCGTAAGGCTGTCTGCTTCAGATGATAGCCGAGCGCCAGGCCTGCCTGTCCGGCTCCAATAATGAGGACGTCCAGCGTTTGATTATGTGTCGTCATCGTGCCATTCCTTTCTCGAGTACATGGTAGGTGAACATCATGCCGCTCTCCAGGTGTTCGGCAATGTGGCAATGCACCATCCAGGCGCCCGGGTTGGACATCTCGACCAGGATGTCCACCGTCTCTCCGGCTGGTACCAGCACCGTATCCTTCCAGGCCAAGTTGTCATTAGCCCTCCCGTTACGACTCAGCACGAGAAAGCGCTGCCCGTGGAAGTGAATGGGATGCTGCATGGGGTGGTCCGAGTCAGCCGCGTTGATGATGCGCACCTTGACCAGGTCGCCCGCCGTGAAGGACCAGTCGATGTCGTGATTGACGGCTCCTGTTTCGCCGTCCACCAGCTTCCAGAACATATTTTCTGGGGTGGACATGCGGTTCATCTCCTCCATGGTGTCTTCCCACTCGATGGCTTCCAGGTGCTGTCCGCCCATGTCATGTTCCATGTGTTCCATGCCGGGCATCTCGGCCACCAGTTGTAGTGTTTTATCGGGCTGGTGTTCAGCTTCGCGAGCGGTTGTAGCCCGCAGCATCTCCAGTTCGGGACTCCTGTGCAAGGTGAAAAACGCCTGGGCGAACGAGGGATCAGCTGGCTGCGCCTCTACGATGATGTTTGCCAGCGGGTAGATGCGCTCTGGTGTGCGGTGCTCCAACTGTGTCTTGCCGGTGTACTCAAAGTAGACATCGACGATCACGCGCTCGGAGGGGGAGAGCAGCAGCTCCTCGACGAACTCCTCGTGTTCAACCCGCCCGTTGTCACCGCCGACGAGCTTCATGCGTGCTCCAGGCAGACGGACATTGAAGACGCGCACGTTGGCCGTGTTTACCAGGTACAGGCGCACTACCTCACCCTGGCGAAAGGCAAAGTGAGGCGAGGTCTCGCCGTTCGTCAGCATGACATTGCCGAAGCGGCCCATGGCCGTGTGGTCCGAGTGCGTGCGACTGAAGGGCACGATCTTGTCTTCCTCCAGCAGGATGTCGTCAAGTGTGAGAGTGAGTTCCTGGTTCACCGGCGACCAGTACGTCTCGTCCGTCGGAACGACGATGATCGGCCCGTAGAGACCCATTTCCTGGGTATAGTCTTCGCGCAGGTGCGGGTGGTACCAGTAGAGACCGGGATCGGGAAAGCGCACACGGTAGGTGAAACTCCCGCCGACCGGCACCGGAGCCATCATCCCCTGGTGGGCGCCCTGTGGCACGCCATCGTAGCGGTTGTCCAGGCGCAGGCCGTGCCAGTGCACCGTGGATTCGAGATCCGTTTCATTGGTAAAATGGACGGTCACTTCGCTGCCCTGCGCCACCTTGAGGGTTGGGCCAGGAATCGAGCGATTGTAGGCCAGCATCTTGACGGTGGCCTCACCGATACGTTTTCTTACTTGTTCGGCGCGCAGTTCGAAGACCTGATCGGGTTGCAGCTCGATGGTCTGGGGAACGATGGCCTCTGCAAGCCCCGTTGTGTCCTGCGAGAATGCATCGGTCACACTGTCCATCTTCGTCTCTTCTTGATCGGTGGAATGCATGTCGTGGTTTGAATTCATCAGGTGTATCTCCTTAGGAATGAATGAGTAATGAATGGAGCTGTGCGCTTTCCTGCTCCCAATCAAAGAGCGGGTTCAGAAGAGCGTATGCCCAAATGAGACAAATACAAGGTGATCGCACGCCAGGAAACCGCTTTCCTCGCATTCACTTCTTCTTTTAGCCTATCGGTGTCTTGCTGGCGAAAAGAGACACCGACAATGTTTCGGCCAACGACAAGCTGTTCGAGGAGTGGCAAAAAACCAGCCTCTCATCTCAATGCCTCGTTTTTGCCCTTGACTCTCGATGCAGGATCCAAGTGCCTTGTGAAAACTCTTTCGTATTTTCCTACGAAAATCGTATACTCCTCACATCCCCCGACAAACTCTGCCACAATGGTAAAGGATAGCACTCCCATGTTACAAATCCGTTACAAGGAGCGGGAAAAATGTTACAAATGCGCTACAATCGCAAGAGAATTGGGACGGCCTCATTGGAAAATGAGGACAGGATTTTGGAAGGCTCATAATGGGGTAACCCTCAATTGTCATCGTCCCTGAACTCCTCGCAACGACGATGACCACCAATACACCGAGTAGAAGCACAATGCCCTGCAGTCCTTCCTCCAGGATCGCGAGTATCGAGAGACGGAGTGGACGCCTTACAGGCATCTCCCTCGATGTATGGAACATATACGTTTCCCTCCATCTTTTCAAAGCAAAAGTGTTTCTCTTTGTGAACAGGGCTTGCGCTCCACCGCCCTTACTCTGTGGCCATGGGTTAGGGCAGTGCATGGCCAAACGAAACGAGTACGAACTGTTCGTCTGCTTCTATGCGCAGGATAGCATCGCCAGATGAAACGAAGCTGAGAATGAAGATCAGCCGAGGTGCGTTTATGCTGTCATCTTCATGGCAGACCTTGCATTGTTGCTTTCTAGTATCACTTCATGCAAATGCTTTCCCAACTTTCACTTCGTTCTGCCGTCTGTAGCTAGTCTACCCTTTTGCAAAGCAAGACACATCACCCAAAGGGAGTATTATGAGGAGTATTCTTGCGAGGTGAGGGGAATGATCCAAAAGGATCAGTGGAGAAGGTGCGGTGAACCCACAAGCCAGATGGTGTTCCTAGAGCAAGTCCAATGCTCGCGCTCGTACGACCGCCTGTGTGCGATTCTCGACACCCAATTTGCCGAAGATGTTGCGGGCATGCCGCTTGACAGTGTTGACGGCAATGATCAGCGCCTGGGCGATCTCCTGGTTGGAGGCGCCGGTCGCCATCAACAGGAGCACTTCACGTTCACGCTCACTGAGGGGTTCGATCAGCGGCTGCGGCATAGGTGCTGGCACCGTGCGCTGGCGATCCTGTGAGGATGCCGCATCGTATGGCGCTTCACCATGTTCGAACGCTTCCAGGAGTCTCTCGACATAGTCTGTTGCTCTGCCCAGGGTTGCTCGACTCTTCCGCAGCAGCGTAGCCATGGCCGGACCCTCGTCAAGGAAGGTGCGGATATACGCTTCCGGCTCGGCCACTTCCAGTGCAGATGCCAGTGCTGAAAGAGCAGGAGAGAGGTTTCCCTGGTCCTGATAGGTGAGCGCTTTGAGGAGCAGGATTTCCAGGACATGCCCCCTTCTTCCTGCCGCCTCTGCACCGGTCTGCAACCGGTCGAGCACCTCCAGGGCTTCGGCATGCCTGTGGTGCGCGAGCGAGAGCCGTGCCAGCAGGATCTCTTCGATCTCCTGGAAGTACAGTGGATGTGATGACCTGTTTCCCTGCCGAGGCGTGTTCCTCTCATGCGCCCAGGCCGCTGCTGCTGCCAGGTTCCCCTGTGCGAGCCAGAGCCGCACCTGAGCTGCGTCCACGGGACCGGGGATCCAGATCCAGATGATGGCGTGAAGCTTCGCCAGCGTCATCACCTGCTGCATGAGATCACCGGCTTCCTGTTCCCTTCTTTGCGCTTGCCGCAGGCGTGCCAGACTGCTCTTGCCGGCGACGATCACAAACGAATTGTTCTCCTGCTGGCCCAGGAGAGTCCCCTGCTGGATCAGGCGTTCTGCCTCTGCGAGTTCGTTGCGCTCGTACAAGAGCGCTCCCAGACCCACATACAGCCCATTGCCTTCTGTCCCCTGGCGACCACGCTCCGCAAGCACCTGCAGCCCTTCGCGGTACAGCCAGATGGCTTCGCCCAACTGGCCCTGGCCCACCCTCACCTGTGCCAGATAGACCGTCGTGACATAGTATAAATAGAAGTTGCCGGTGCGCTGGCACACCTCCCTGGCCTCAGTCATGATCGTGCTGGCGGAGAGGAGGTCGCCTTCCAACCAGTACGCGCTGCCCAGACTGAGCAACAGCAACCCACGCAGCAAATGATCTGGTGGCAAGAAGTGCAGCGCCTCTTCCACGAGTGTCCTGCCACGGGCCACATCTTCGTGTAAGTAGGCGAAGGCGGCACGGATGGTGTCGATCTCCCCCTGTACAATGCGCCGCTCCTCTACGCTCAGGTCTTCTGCGTGATCGACCAGGCTCTGCTCGGCATGCTGCAGCCGTTCGTTGACGGCCTGGAACTGGCCGCTCAGCAGGAGGGTCTGCGCGTAATACAGGCTGAGGCGTGGTCGGCTGCGGATGGTCGCATCCGGCAGCGCCGCAAACCAGCGCAGCAGGGGAACCAGTTCGCCCCCTTCCGATGCAAAGGCGCGAAACGCTTCCATCAAACGTGCCGCCCGCTCGAAATCGTGCGCGGCGAGCGCGTGATCGATGGCGCGATCCAGGAAATGGTGGCGCTCATACCAGATGCTGGCCCGCTCGTGCAGCACTTCCACCGATTCTCTCAACCTGCCCCGATCCAGTTCCACCTTCAAACGGCTGCGCAAAAATTCGGAAAAGAGATGATGGTAGCGATACCAATGGCGTTCGTCGTCCAACGGGATGAGGAACAGGTTGGCCTGCTCCAACTGCTCCAGCACCTCCTGACCATCCGTATGCTGCGTGACGGCATCGCAGAGCGAACCGCAGAGCTGGTCGAGAAGAGAGGTCGACAGCAAGAAGGTCTGGGTGTGCTCCTCCTGGCGCTGGAGGACCTCTTCGGCCAGGTAGTCGAGCACGAAGCGATGACTGCCGGCGAAGGCCGAGAGGAAGCTGGCAATGCCTGTCGGGCTGCGACCCTGCAGGGAGAGTGCCGCCAGTTGTAGGCCCGCAATCCAACCCTCGGTCCGCGCTTCGAGGGTGGCGATGTCCTGGGCAGAAAGGTCCAGCCCCATAACCTCCCTCAGAAAGGCTGCCGCTTCCTCGGGGGTAAAACGCAAATCGGCGGAGCGCAGAGCCAGCTTCTGCTGGCGGACACGCAGGCGCGAGAGCGGAAGCGGGGGATCAATGCGCGTAGCAAGGATCACATGCATCTGCTCTGGCAGGTGATCGAGCAAGAAGGTAAGAGCCTGGTGGATGGAGGAGGCGGTGAGCATATGGTAGTCATCGAGCACGAAGACGAAATGCCTAGCAATAGCGGTGATCTCGTTGATGAGCGTGGTCATGATGGTTTCCATCGAAGGCGGCTGCGGGGAGTGGAGCAGGGGCAAGGTGCGCTCTCCCACACCCGCCTGCACCTGTGCCAGGGCCGCACAGAGGTAGGTGCCAAAACGCGCAGGGTCATTGTCGCCTTCATCCAGGGAAATCCAGGCCACTGGCATTTCTCTGCCTGCCGATGAGTGAATCCACTCGCACAGCAGGGTTGTCTTGCCAAACCCGGCAGGGGCAGAGAGCAGGATCAACTTCCTCTGCATGCCCTGATTCAGGCGTTCCAGCAGTCGTGGACGTGGAACGAGGGCATGGTTGAGAGAAGGAATATGCAGTTTGGTAGCCAGGATCTGGTTGAGAGCCTGTACTTGAGTCCCTGATCCAGAGGGTTCATCCATGAAACGCCTCGAACTTCGCACCGGAAGAAACTATGCATGCTGAGAAAAGACACTGGGAGCATTATAAAATGCAATGAGCTAGAAATGCAATCACCATGATACTGGTCGGTCAGCTATCAGGAGCGGTGATGTGTCCATGCTGTTGACAGCAAGCGATCTGCTGTGGCAGATCTCAGAGCAAGCAGTGAGAGGCATTGTTTGGTCAGATGAAGATGCTCATGCAGCGTGAGCCGCTTCGACCACCACACAGCGCTCCGCCTTTCTGACCGAACACGATGAGATGGCTCTCCTCCGAGTAGGATTTGGGGCTACCTCTTCTATGCAGACCTGGACCGGAGCGCATGAACATGCTACACTGAAAGCATGAGCAGGCTCTCAGGCTCTTACCCCTTACTACACATGCAGACATGCGTAGCCCAAAGGCCTCACTCCAGAGACGAAAGGAAGAGAACCATGCCACACAAAGTACGCAAAATGACCTATGTCTCCGTCATCTTGTACCATCTGACGGGAGGACGTGCCTTCAGAGGCAGTGCAGAGAGCCCTACAGGCTTCCTTAAGCTCACCACCATCGGGCGCAAATCTGGACAACCACGCACGGTACATCTGCTCTATATTCGCGATGGTTCAGCCTATGTCGTGACCGCCTCCAATGGAGGGAAGCCACATCCTCCGGGCTGGCTCTTCAATGTGCGCAGTAACCCCAAGGTCAGCATACAGGTGCAGGACAGGCAGGTGAGCGCAGTAGCAGAGATAGCTGAAGCAGACAAACGAAGGGAACTGTGGGAGCGGCTCCTGGAACTCGCCCCGATGTACGCAGGATATGAGAAGCAAGCCTCACGCGAAATTCCGATGGTGATTTTGCGGCCAGTCGACGAGCAGCGGCCCTAGCTGTTCACACATCCCGTGAAAGACATCTTCGCCACGGGTGGCTCTCCACTCTTTCTTGGTGTCCACGTTCGCTTGCAGAACTTCAGCTTGAAGCAAGGAGCGCCTCGGAGACAGACAGAGGCACGACCTGAGCCACTCTATGCTCTCATGCAGAGTGCTGCTTCGTACCTCGCTTCTCTTGCTGGCAAGACTGGACGAGAAAGCTCTGATGCCTCCGCCGAGCATATCGGTGAAGGCACTTGTCTGCACGCGCGACAAGCTCGCCAACATACATCCCCTTTTCCTTCCAGCACGGCCCTCTCGGGCTGATCTACTGGATACCTCAGAGGGAGCGGCAGCCACTTGCTCATCTACCAGCTGTACTGAGGGTTGATGGCGGCCCTTTCACTGTTGGACTTCTTACATGCCCTCGGGTACGAGCAGGACATCGTGAAATCAATCGCCCAGCAAGCTGACGTATGCTACAACAGCATGCAAAGGCTTTGAGCGAAGGGTAGCGATCGTTGTTCTGAAGCGATGATCGAGTAGAATCTGTGATATGGCTGATCCATTTTGTGAGAGAAATGTGAGGGCAATCGGGTAGTCTTTTCCATGGAGAAGTATCACGAAGGAGCGGAATGGTTCTTCACCAGGAGAAAAGGAGGGAAGAGAACATGATGCCTACTATGATGTTTGGGATGGCAAGCAATCTGTTCTTCTTGCTTGTGCTAGCAACACTGCTCTGTCTACTGCTCATAGGCACCTGCATCTGGCTCGTGGCTGGCCGGCTGCAGAAACAAAAGACGCCTCTGATGCAAGACCCACCACAGCCACGGGATGCCTATGAGGAGTATGAGCAAGGCTATCAACCACAACGGCAGCCACCGATCACCTATCAGGAAGGTGGGCAGCACTCTGCATACCCACCGCATGAGCACTCATACGCTCAGTATCAAGAAATGGAGCAGATACAGCACTAGCCGTCGTGTATTGGCTCATGGTCCCTGGCCAGCTTGATACGCGTGAGTCGACGGATGATCCAGACCAGTGCCAGAACCGTGATGAGACCGGCAATCCAGGTGACTGCAGTTGGCCGTTGCTTGTGACGTCTCGCGTCCTGCTGCACATGCTCGGGTCTGATACCAAAGCCAAAGATGAGTGGCGGCAACTTGCGTACCGGCGGCCAACCCAGGAAGGCAGGGAGCGTGAAAGAACCATTTGGGTCAAGCGCGGCTTTCAGCAGGCTGTCCTGCATGGCATTGACGATGGTCTGGATGATGCGCGTCGGCCATTCGCGTCGGCGTTGAACGCGGGCGAGGTCTGCAACGGTCACCCGTCCAGCCTGCAGGGGAGCGGTGAGGATATTGGCTGCTGCGACCGCATCCATGATGGCATAGTTAATGCCGTTGCCGCCGGCCGGGGACATGACGTGGGCGGCATCGCCGAGCAAGAGCAGTCCGGGGCGATACCAGCGCTTCAAGCGGTTGGCTTCAACCGAGAGCATAGACACCTGCTTCCAGTCTTGCAGCTCTGCCACGCGATCAGCAAACTCCGGTGCAGTCTCGGCAATGCCCTGCCGCAAGGCCTCCAATCCGGCTGCGTGGACCTGCTGATACGTTCCCTTGCCGATGATGTAGCCGATCTGCCAGTGATCTTCGCGTTCGAGGCAGATCAAAGCACGCCCGCCACCGATACGGCCCATCAGGCCATGTGGTTCATCCGACTTGCGTGAGAGGCGCAACCAGAGCACATCCATCGGGGGCGAAGAGGCAATGGGTTCGAAACCCGCCAGGCGGCGCATGCGTGAGAAGCGGCCATCGGTCCCAACGGTTAAGAGCGCCCGCACCTCGTGCCAGCCATCAAGCGCTCGATAGCGCACACCGCGCACCTGGCCTTCTTCCTCGAGTAGTTCTTCTACCCGTGCACCCATGACCAGGTGAAAGGAGGAAAAGCGCTGGGCCTCGCTCGTCATGAATGCGAGGAAACGGGTCTGGGGCATGAACGCAACGTAGGGGAACTTGGTTTTCAAGTCGTGCAGATCGAACTGCAATCTTGAGCCAGTAGCGGCGGCGGGAGGAGCAACCAGGCTCAATTTGGTATGAGGTAATTGGAGGAGACGGTCGGCAAGACCGAGCTCGTCCATCACCTCCAGAATCGAGGGATGGAGCGTGTCGCCGCGGAAGTCGCGGTCGAAGTCAAGATGGGATTCGAGCAGCATCACATCGATGCCCTTGCGTGCAAGCATGTATGAGAGGACCGCTCCTGCCGGTCCAGCTCCGACAACGATGCACGTCGTCTGCTGCACATCACGTATCTCAAGGGCGTGGCCAGAAGCATCATTATGCTCTGAGGTGCGGTCTTCCTTCTTCATCGATCTGTACCTCCTTTAGTGCTGGATTCCGTAGGCTTTTCGACTTGCGTTCAGTACCTCACACTCTCGCTGGTTGCTTTCACTATATCATTTCCTTCATCTTAAGCGCCTGGCGTAGCATATCCTGACCTCATGAAAATTCACCTACAAAATGCGCATGGCTGCGACGTTTACTACTTGGGAAACGATATGCTTAACAATGGCTGGCAACACTATCTTTATGGGACCTATGTCGCTATCGAGTATGCATTCTGTCTGGGAAAATGAGCCGATTTTACATTGACAATCTCATCGTCTACTGGTTATTATGTTACTGTTCAGTGTAATCTGCTATCCTCCTTGTAAAACTTGGGCTGTTTGTGGCCTGATTACCAGTTCATTGAGTGGCGAGAAAGACAGGTGTGACTCTCGAGAAGGGAGACTACCATGAGCGATGGCGCATCTTCCAATCCGCAACGCCTGGGGAAATACGAGTTACGCGAGAGCTTAGGACGAGGGGGTATGGCCGAGGTCTGGAAAGCCTATGACTCCCAGCTGGAACGCTAAGTCGCCATTAAGATACTCCACGCGGATTTACAGGCAGACCCAGAATTTTTAACACGTTTCGCTCGTGAAGCACGAGTCATTGCTTCGTTGCACCATCCCAACATTGTACAAGTCCATGACTTTCAGATCATTCGACCTCCAGAAATGAGCTCTCCCTTAGCCTACATGGTCATGGATTATGTTGAGGGGCCAACGTTAGCACAGTATATCCGAACCACTTCCCACGCAGGGAAATTTCCGCCGCCCAATGAGATCGTTCAGCTTTTCGCGTCTATCAGTCGGGCGATTGACTACGCTCACCAGCAAGGTATGATCCATCGCGATATTAAACCGTCCAATATTTTGCTCGACCAACGCTACAAAACCCACAACCCAATGGGTGAACCTGTTCTCACGGATTTCGGCATCGCGAAACTTTTAGGTGCAAGCTCTGGTACAGTGAGTGGAGTATGGGTAGGCACCCCTCTCTATATCTCGCCGGAACAAGCTCAGGGACAACCAGGCACCGATCGGAGCGATATTTACTCTCTCGGGGTCATTCTGTATGAAGTGTGTACAGGAGTAACGCCATTCCAGGGTGAGAATATCCCTGCCATTTTGATGCAGCAAGTGCATGCTATGCCAAACCCACCCGCTCTCATCAATCCACATATTCCACCGGCTTTGGCCATGGTGATCATGCGGGCCATGGCGAAGGATCCAGCCATGCGTTTTAGTAGCGCATCTTTCATGACGGCTGCATTAGCTGATGCGTTCAGTATACCCATCCCGCCTGACATGAGCAGACCTTCGTATCCAGTGGATGCAATGAGTGGTCCGACCTATCTTTCTCAACCACCCAACCTGCCACAAGCAATGGGATCAGCCTCACCTTTGTCATCCCCCATGTTTGCTGTACCCAGTACACAAGCACCGGTAAACGCCGCGTCAGGAATAGTACAGAATCCTGTCGCGCAACAAAGCAATCCTATCACTCCGGTCAGCAACACTCCCAACGATCCTTCATCCGGCAATGCAGGCCAACATACACCGGTTCTTCCTGCCCAGCCTCAATCAAGTTTTCCTCCAACGGAAAAACTGCATCCTACAGAATCGAAGCAACGAAAAAGATGGCTTGTCGCTTTGATTGCCGCGTTGATCATCATTTTATTAGTATCAAGTTTCGCTGGTTTGTACTGGTTTACCCACAAGCCCACAGCACAAGTTCCGAACCAGATCGTGGGGCACGCCTATTTTGTCAGTAGCAGGCAGATCTCTGACCTCAGCAATCAGGGCATCAACGATGGATTGATCGTTGATCTCCAAAACATTCCCGCTCCTGCTCCAAACAAAAGTTATTATGTCTGGCTACTCAGCGACAAAAACCAACAGTTAGCTTCACCCATTTTGCTCGGGACCCTTCCTGTTTCTAACGGTAAAGTTCGTTTTGTCTACCAGGGAGATACGCATCATACGAACTTAATCAGCATGTATAGCCAATTTCTCATCACCGAAGAGAATGCGAATTTGAACCCGAGCAATCCTTCCCCCGACCAGAGCAATTGGCGCTATTACGCCGTACTACCGCAAGCAGCTGTTACGAATGCCACGCCTACTAGCGGTATGGCAACGGGTACTCCAAATGCTATGGCGACGGGTACCCCGCATTCCAATGCCATGGATAAGACAAATGACACGGTTCTGCAGCACCTGCGACATCTTCTCGCCGATGCTCCAGAGCTTACGCCCCTGCGATTGTACGGTGGCCTGGATATCTGGCTGTTCAGAAATACCCAAAAAATCTTAGAATGGGCCGGCAGCGCCAGGGATGCTACAGATCCTGCTTTTATACAACGTCAGGTCATACGTACCCTGGCTTATCTGGATGGAGTGCAATACTTCGGGCGCGATGTCCCACGGGGTACCCCATGCCTGTGCCAATTGCCTAATTCTGCTGTTGCTATCCTGGAGTTCGATGTGCAAGCCCAGAATCCTCCTGGGTACTTGAGTCAAATAGGAACCCATCTCAATGCCTTAACCCAGGCCCAAGGTGTCACTCCAGAAAAACGCACGCTCGCTGCTCAAATTGATCAGGATATTAATAACATGCAGGGGTGGTTAGGGCAAGTGCATACGGATGCAAAACGACTTATGAATACGCCTCTTGGGCAATACAATTCACCGACTTCTCGATCCATACTCGATGATATGGAGGCGAATGCGTTATATGCTTTCATTGGTCGACCCGATCCCTCCACGGGACAAGTGCTCGGAGGGATGATACAGGTCCATTACACGATTCAGGATCTGGCAACCTTTGATGTTTCGCCATTTAGCTCGCAGTAATGCCCGGTATCGAATCTTCACAGATGGCTCGGTCATAGACTGACAAAATCCTGAAAGTCGTGACCTGGCTCGCTTGCCGTAAAAGACGTAAGAGATGGTGGCTACTGCCATTTCATCTCACGCCTTCTACAGCATGTCAGTCGTCTTATTTTTCAACGGTATAGCCGACGTCGTCCATGACCTCTTCAATCTTCGCCAGCGTCACCTGCTGCGGATCATATTCGATATGCACCGTTTTGGCGGGAATGTCCACTGAGACCGTTTTCACGCCTTCCACCTTGCCAACCGCGCCCTCAATGGCAAGCTGGCAATGCTCGCACGATATATCCGTTGCGACAAGGGTCGTCTTTTCCATGGTTCTTTCTCCTTTGTTCTATAACAGGTACAATCGTTATTGATTACCCGCGATGGTATAGAGCTGGATCAACTCCTGAATGACCGCCTCTTCACGGTTACCTTTAATGCCTTCGGGTACGCACGTACGCAAATGTCCCTCAAGGATAATTGCTTCCAGTTTCTCCAACGCTTTACGTACTGCATAGGTTTGACGCAAGATGTCGACGCAGTACTTGTCTTCCTCCACCATCTTGCGAATACCCGAAACGTGCCCCTCGATATACGAGAGGCGTTTCAGCACATCTCTCCGTCGATCATCTTCCATCTACCTGTTCTCCTTTCGTCCAAAACGTCGTAGCCGCAACGAATTGCTGACAACGGTTACCGATGAGAGTGCCATTGCCGCCGCCGCGAAGATTGGCGCATACTCTTGCAAAAATGGAATGAGCGGCGACAGAATCGCAATCGGGATTAAAATGACATTATAGGCAAAGGCCCAGAAGAGGTTCTGCTTGATGGTGCGCATGGTCTCCCTTGAGAGCGCCAGCGCTGTTGCAACGCTCTTCAGGTTGCCTTTCACGAGCGTGATGTCGGAGGCTTCCATCGCAATATCTGTGCCGGTGCCCATCGCGATGCCTGCATCTGCCTGCACCAGGGCGGGAGCATCATTGATACCGTCACCGGCAAAGGCCACGACCAGACCCTGCTCCTGCAGACGCTTGACCTGGTTGGCTTTGTCTTCAGGCAATACTTCTGCCAGCACATGTTCTGCAGGAATACCGACCTGTGCGGCGATAGCCTGGGCGGTGCGCCGATTGTCGCCCGTAATCATCCACACCTGTTGCCCCTGTGCTTGCAGTTGCTTGATCGCCTGGGCCGAACCGACTTTCACCGTATCCGCCACTGCGACCAGCCCGGCCACTTCGTTATCGACCACCACGATCATGACTGTCTTGCCCAGATGCTCCAGAGCAGCCAATTGCTGGTCGAGGCCGTCATAGGCGATTGAACGCTCACTCAGCAGACGACGCGTGCCAATCAGCACCTCGTGCCCTCCGACAGATGCCTGCAAGCCGCGACCAGCGTGTGCCGTAAAGTTCTCAGGATATGCGCCCAGCGCAAGCCCTCTCGCCTTGGCCCCCTCTACAATGGCAGATGCCAGGGGATGTTCCGAACCTTGTTCCGCCTCGGCAACCAGGCGCAGCAGCTCATCGGCTTGCTTGCCAGTAACAGGAACCACATCGGTCAGTTCAGGCCTGCCCTTCGTGATTGTACCCGTCTTGTCCAGCAGCACGGCACGAACCGCCTGGATGCGTTCCAGGCTCTCACCGCCTTTGATTAGAATACCCTGCTCAGCGCCTTTGCCTGTTCCCACCATGATGGCGGTTGGAGTAGCCAAGCCCAACGCACAGGGACAGGCAATCACCAGTACCGCAACGGCCGCCACAATGGCAACGATCCAGGGATCGCTGGACGCGGCATTCACGTGCCCGATGATCGCCCAGCCAATGAAGGTGAGCAAGGCAATCACGAGCACAACAGGAACGAAGATCCCGGAAACGGTATCCGCTAGGCGCTGGATGGGGGCCTTCGACCCTTGCGCCTGCTCGACCATGCGAATGATGTTCGCAAGCACGGTATCAGCCCCAACTTTTGTTGCACGCATGTGCAACAACCCATGCTGGTTGACGGTTGCTCCAATGAGTGGTTCTCCTTCTACTTTCTCTATCGGAATGCTTTCACCAGTAATCATGGATTCATCGACCGATGATGTCCCAGAGAGCACATTTCCATCCAGCGGAATCTTCTCTCCCGGTCGCACGAGCAGTTCATCGCCAACGTGCACCTGCTCGATGGGCAGGTCAACCTCTTGTCCCGCACGCACGACATGAGCCGCCCTTGCCTGTAACCCGATCAACTTCCTGATCGCCTCACTGGTCTGCCCCTTGGCACGGGCCTCGAGATACTTGCCCAGAAAGATCAAAGTCACGATGAGGGCCGTGGTGTCATAGAAAGTCGTAGAGCCTATTATCTGGGGAAAGAACGTTGCACTCACGCTCAAGATGAAAGCAGCCGTCGAACCAAGCGAAACGAGTGTATCCATATTCGCGCTTCCATGGCGCAGCGACCTGAGAGCACCCCGGTGAAACTCCCAGCCAACGATGGCCCATACAGGCGTAGTCAGAGCGAGTAAGAGATAATTCTCAGCGGGGAAGCGGTCCATGAAAAACATGCTCAGGATCACCACGGGTATCGTGAGTACAATACCCAGAATCAACAGATTGAGCTTGCGATTGACCTCTGCCTGTCTTCGTCTGCTTATTTCATCTTCCTGCGGGATACTTGCAAGAGGTGTGCCTGAAGTTCCCGTCATTGCCCCCGTTGCCGTCTCTTGTGATGGTTGCTGCACAGTTACGACTTCTGGTGTCGCTTTATATCCTGCCGCCTCTACTGATCTCACCATCTGCTCCAGGTTTGTCTGTGAGGGGTCATACACTACTGATGCCTTTTCAGTTGCCAGGTTGACATTTGCCTCAATCACCCCTGGCGCCTTCTTCAGTCCCTTTTCGATACGCATAGCACAGGAAGCACAGGTCATTCCCTCCAGATCAAGCACGACACGAGACCCATCCTCAGGCTTGCCTTCCATAGATACTGCAGGACTGGATGGAGGCAAGTCCATTGGTATGGCCCTATATCCCACCGCATCAACTTTTTGCACCATTTGCTTCAGACCTGTTTGCGTCGGATCATAGGTGACGCTAGCCCGTTCGGTGGCCAGGTTCACACTGGCATCTTTCACCCCTGGTAGCTTTTTCAGTCCTTTCTCAATACGCATGGCGCATGAGGCACAGGTCATTCCCTCTAATGCAAGGACTGTTCGGCTCTCTGGCATCAACTCGGTCTCATTCTGAGACGCTTCTCTCTTGTCTTCTATCGGATGCTTTATGTCTGAAGCCATAACTTTGACCTTCCTTCTTTCCTCAAGTAACCCATACCCCCCTGGTGGGGGTATAAATAGTATAGGTTAACAAGTGCCATCTGTCAAGTCATAGAGAGAGTCACTCGTCCTGGGAGTGAAAAGAGTGAGCAATTTGTGATATCCAATGCTGTCCAATCCGGGCGAGTCGCCTGGTCCCTCGATGACCCCATTGGGCGGGAGCATTCGGACGTTTTCAATACCCACAGCATCGCGATCGTTTTTGCCGCCACTCCACTTCACACCTCTGACTTTCTCTCTTGAAGCGTTCCCTCGATGTTATCACTCTCAGGACGATGTATGAGTCGATGTCAGGATAAGGTCTGTTGACAGACGTCGTACATCTATTTCCATGATACTATAAGAGCAGATTTCATAGAACTTGGGAGAAGATACTTTGTCAATGGTGAGATGAAAAAACAAAGTAGTCAATAGATGAGTTATCACACACGGGAAAGAGAGAGGATGGGTCGTCAAGCAGATGAAAACAGTCACACTACCAATCAAAGGTCTCAACTTTGCCGGGTGTGCCCGTGAGATTGAGAAACATCTTGGGAAGCTTGAGCCAATTCAGCAGGTAGAAGCAAGCTATATCTCGCAGACGGTCACGGTTACCTATGATGATACACAGCTCGGAGAGACACAGTTGCGCGAGATGGTCAAGGATTGCGGTTTCGCCTGTGGAGATCCTCTCACCAGATTCACCATGCCAACCGCTATGGTACCTCAGCCAACGGAAGCGGCTCGATCCCATCAGACGATGGCACAACCCGCAATGGAGGCAGAGATGTTAGCCCCAGCGAAGGCGAATACGGGAATTGTAGATCACAGTATGATGGCCCATGACATGAGCGATCCAGCCATGGCCCAGGCGATGGAATCCGACATGCGCAACCGTTTCTTCGTGTCGCTGCTGCTCACCATTCCTGTCATCCTTTACTCTCCCTTGGGCACAAACCTCTTCAAGTTGCACCTGCCTACCCCATTTGGCATCAGTCCCAACTGGGTCCTGTTCGTACTTGCCACTCCCATCGTCTGGTGGTGTGGCTGGATCTTTCACGCTGGCGCATGGCGCGCGCTGCGCAATCGCACCCTCGATATGAATGTGCTGGTGAGCCTGGGTGTACTGGTGGCGTATTTCTTCAGTGTCTATGTTACCTTTTTTGCCCCGCAAGTAGAGACCAGTTATGATGCGGCGGCCATGCTCGTGACGTTCGTCCTGTTCGGTCACTGGATGGAGATGCGCAGTCGCCGAGGTTCCTCCGATGCGCTCAATGCCTTGCTAAAGCTCGCTCCTTCGCAGGCCAATGTCATCGGGCAAGACGGAAAGGTGCGCACAGTGCCAGTCGAGCAGGTACAGGTAGGTGATCTGTTGCTCCTTCGGCCTGGAGAGAAAGTGCCAGTTGATGGCGTGGTGACGGAAGGTGAGAGCGCCATCGACGAGAGCATGGTGACCGGGGAAAGCCTGCCTGTCAGCAAGCATACGGGTGATGAAGTGATCGGCGGCACGGTAAACGGATCCGGGTCGCTGCGGTTCAAGGCCACCAAAGTTGGCAGTGATACAGCGCTGGCTCAGATCGTGCAACTGGTACAGACGGCGCAAAACTCCAAAGCGCCTGCACAACGCCTGGCTGATAGGGCAGCGGAATGGTTAGTCCTGGCTGCGGTCAGCGCCGGGATACTGACCTTCCTGATCTGGTTCTTTGTTATCGGGCAGACGGCATTGTTTGCCGTGACCCTGGCGGTCACGGCGATTGTCATCGCCTGTCCAGATGCGCTCGGTCTGGCCACGCCCACAGCGGTGGCCGTTGGCACCGGCATCGGAGCAAGAAATGGTATCCTGATCAAAAACGCGACGGCCCTGGAGCAAACGTCAAAGATCCAGGCCATCATCTTCGACAAGACCGGAACGCCCACCGAGGGCAAACCGGCGGTGACCAATATGGTCACATTCGCAGCGGGCAAACTGGCTGGACCTGACGAAGCCCGGCTGCTGCAAGTGGTGGCAACGGCAGAAGCGGACTCAGAGCATCCGCTGGCAAGCGCCATCGTGGAAGAAGCAAAAGATCGCCAGCTTGCTCTCTTGCCCTACAGCCAGTTCAAAGCAATTGCGGGAGGCGGCGTACTGGCGCAGGTCGATGGCAGCACTGTGGTGGTTGGTACTCCGAAATTGCTGGCTGAGCACTCTATCCAGTTGCAGCCCGCTGAATTGGAGGAACTGACCGCATTGCAGGCAGAGGGGAAAACAGTGATGCTCGTGGGCATGAACGGCCAGGCGGTCGGACTGGTCGCAGTGGCTGATCGTGTGCGTGCGACTTCGCGTGAGACGATTGCCCGGCTCAAGGCATTGAGTATTCAGGTCGCAATGCTGACAGGAGATAACCGGCGCACCGGTGAGGCTATCGGTCGCGAACTGGGCATCGAGCGTGTCTTTGCCGAGGTCTTGCCATCCGACAAAGCGAACTACGTGAAGCAGCTCCAGGGCGAAGGGCTGTTCACCGCTATGGTGGGTGACGGGGTCAACGATGCGCCCGCACTGGCACAAGCAGATCTGGGCATCGCCATCGGCGCGGGAACGGGCGTGGCCATTGAAACCGCCGAGGTGGTACTCATGCGCAGCGATCCACTGGATGTGCTAGCTGCCATTCGCCTCTCCAAAGCCACCGTCACGAAAATGAAGCAGAACTTGTTCTGGGCGGCTATCTACAACGTGATCGCCATTCCCGTTGCGGCCGGGGTACTCTATCCCTTTGGTATCCTGCTCGCGCCGGAGGTAGGCGCGTTAGCAATGAGCGCTAGTTCGATCACGGTGGCAACCAATGCGGTGTTGCTGAAGAGCGTCGAGAAGAAGTTGCGGGCGTAGCAAAGCATGGTTTCACGGCGCATCTCGCGATCGTTCGTTCCTTCAACTTTGCCCAGCGCCAGCCGAGCGATAAGGGCGGTTTCTTTTGGGATAGGGCTAACAGCTTGGGGATGCAGTGACAGGTGTTCTTTCTCAACAGCTTATTGCTTGCATCATACTTTGTGTTTTCTCCTCTGTCTCATCTTTTAGAGCATGTACCAACAACAACGAACTCACGTTCACGTACGTTCCCGTTCCGTTCAACGGAACATCCCGCTTACTGATGGATCGGTGTGGATTCTGAGGAAAGCGGGAGCAGAACAAAGAACGTCGAGCCCTGCCCCTCGACCGATTCGAACCAGATGCGCCCCCCGTGCCCTTCGACAAGAGCACGGCTGAGATAGAGCCCGAGCCCCGTGCCACCGATCCCATAGGCCCGGCTGTTGTCGGCGCGCTCGAAGCGTTCGAAGATGCGTGCCTGTTGCTGCACAGGGATGCCGATCCCCTTATCGGAAACGCTCAGAGTGGCCGTGCGTGCGTCGGCTGACTCCCGGAGCGTCAAGAGGATAGGTCCATCTTCCGGACTGTATTTGATGGCGTTGCTGAGCAGGTTATCGAGCACCTGCTCGATGCGTTCGGGGTCCACCTCGGCAACGAGATGCTCTAGCGGCGTTTCGAACGAGAGGATGCGCCCGGGTGCCGTCCGCTGGAAGCGGGCCACCACCCGTCTACACAAGGCCACCAGGTCCGTCGGTTCGCGGGCGAGTTCCAGCCGCCTTGCCTGCAAGCGTGCCGCATCGAGCATCTCATCGGTCAGCCTGACCAGGTGATAGGCCGCCTGATCCATCCCCTGCAACGCTTCCCGCTGCCAGGCGGTGAGCAGCACAATGCCACTGCGCCCGTCCTGGAGCAACGTCTCGGCCAGGCCACTGAGCACGGCAACGGGATGGCGGAGTTCGTGCGCGACCAGGCCGAGGAACTCGTCTTTGAGCGCGGTGACATCCTGGTGCACCACGATGGCTGCAGGCTCTGGCGCTTCATGGGAACGCGCCGTTTCATCCGTTGGCGATACGCTGAACTGCTGCATGCCCAGGGCGACCGCATTGACCAGGACGGGGAGAGCCGTCCCATCCAGTCGGCGAATGATCTCCTGGTACCCAAGCACCGTCTCGCCCTGCATCAGCGACCGCAGTGTTGCCAACTGCTCGAGGGCAAGTGGTCGCCCCTGCGCGTCCACAATGCATATGCCATGCTTGGCGAGAAACTCCCCCATGGGCTGGCCGGGTGGCCAGGCTGCGCCCCAGACTTCTGCTGCCGATCGATTGGCCAGCACCAACCGCGCATCGCGCCCGCGCACCAGGTACACACTGCTCGGCAGGGCATCCAGGATCAGTTGCAGTAACACCTGGCGCGACTGCGTTTCAGCATGCAAGCGGCGCTCGCTCGCCTCCAGGCGGCGCCGCTCGGTGACGTCCCGGCCGATCGTCACGCCGCCGATGACCCTTTCGTCTGCATCGCGGATCGGGGCCCCACTGAAGTTCATGAGTACTTCGCGCCCATTCGCCAGGCGAACCAGCACGTCTACCGCGTGGATACCCGTCAGCACCTCTCCGTTCAGAATGCGCTGGATGGGCCATTGGTCGACCGGGAGCGGCTGCCCCTGCTCATCCCGCAAGAGAAACGGCTCGCCGCGCTCTAGAAGAGCATGTGAGGTGTCATCCGTCTGCTGGAGGGGGAGGAGCTGCTCAGCCGCCGCATTCCAGAGCAGAAGATGCCCCTCGCTGTCGTAGACCATCACCGCATCGGTCATCGTCTGTTGGATCGTGTTGAGCCGCCTGCGCTCCTGCTCGGCAGAGCGCCGGGCATGCTGCGCTTGACTGGTCAGCAGACTGACCGCGCACCCGACGCACAGGTAGACAAGCAGGTCTAGCACATCCTCGATGCGTGTAATGACTGGCGAGAATAGCGGTGGTAAGAGCAAGAACACCAGCAGCGCCCCTCCCACCAACGTCGCCAGTAAACTGGGGCCTAGGCCCCAGTTGATGGCCACCACCAGGACGCCAAGAATCACCAGCGCCGCTTGAAATTGAAAGGAAAGAAACAGCCGCACCAGCACTACTACGCACATGACCGCGATGACCTGCAGCAGCACGGCAGCCAGGTAGCCGACGGCCGGGTGCGCCCACCGTCCAGGTAGCCATGAAGGTGCGAACGTGTGAGTTGTGAGCCAGCGACGGATGGCCTGCCAGAGACCTGTCAGGCGTCTGCGTTGCGTCTCTTTTCGATGTGATGAGTCCATTCGTCTGCTCCTCTCTCCGAAGAGGGATGCGGCTAGAGCAGCACTATCCCTGCCCGGTGCTGCTCGCGTAATGGTTCTCTTCCTCAGAATTACGAAAAGCGCTCTTCCAGAGAAGTCTTGGGATGTGCTCCATTCGCACTGTACAATACATACACGATATCGGAGAGGGGGGCGTCACTTCTGTCGGCCAGACGCAAGTTGTAACACAATTGTAGCGCCTTGGCACTTTTTTTCCTGGCCACTGCGGTTTATACTATGCAGAGAGACGACGAGAGCGCAAGCGCGGAGCATATCGCATCCGATCACAACGAGGAATGAGATGGAAGCACAGGATGAGCAGGAGGAGAATCGAGAGCCCTACTCCCTCCCTGCGGGAACGAAGGCGTTTATCGCAGAACTGCTGGCGACCATGAGCCATGAGCTGCGCACTCCTCTGACAACTATCACGGCCTATACGGCGACGCTTTTACGCCGCGAACAAAGCATCTCATCTGACGAGCGGCATGCATTCTTGCTCGCCATCGAGCAGGCCGGTGATCACCTGGGGGTCGTGATCGATCACCTCCTGGAGATGGCCTCCCTTGAGACGGGCGTGCTGACGCTGGAACTGAGTGCGGTGAATCTCGTGCAGTTGCTACGAGAGGTCGTCTCGGCGGCTGAACGTTGTGTGGAAGCCGAGCAGGGAGTCGCTGCCCGTCGCTTGCGCTTCCACCTCGAGGACCGGAGCAGCGTGCCGGGTGATGCGGTCTTCATCGAGGCTGACCGCGACCTCCTGAGAAAGGTGCTGGACCAGCTCCTCGAGAACGCCATCGCCTACTCGCCAGAGGGGAGTACCATCGAGGTGGCGCTTCGCACGGTTTCATCGTCCGATGACACCCAACCAGCAGATCCGCCACCAGAAGGAGGCGATGGGCCCGCTATACAGGCCGTGCTTTCCCTACCGGGAGGGCCAGACGAGCAGGAGCGGGTCGAGATCAGCGTCCACGACGAGGGTCTTGGGATCGCGGCCGAGCACCTCGAGCGGATCTTTGACCCCTTTTATCGCGTCGACACGCGGCTTGCGCGTGAGGTGAATGGCCTTGGGATAGGCCTGGCCAACTGCAAGCGCATCGTCGAGTTGCATGGGGGAGCTATCTGGGTAGAGAGTACGGTGGGGACAGGCAGTACGTTCCATGTCCGGCTACCGAGAGGACGGTCGCGTACCACTTCGACGAAACGTGAAAGGAAGGGAGTGCATGCCGACGAAGAAGACCACCATCCTGGTGGTCGATGATGATGTGCAACTGCTCAAGATCGTCTCGCACAACCTGCAGGCCGAGGGCTACCAGGTACTCGCTGTACGCGACGGGGCGGAGGCCCTGGAAGCGATTGAACGCGATGCTCCTGACTTGGTGCTCCTGGATATCATGCTGCCCAGGATGGATGGGTTTGAGGTGTGCCAGCGGGTGCGGGAATTCTCGGCGGTACCGATCATCATGATCACCGCACGAGGACGAGGTCAGGACAAGGTCAAGGGGCTGGACCTGGGCGCGGACGATTACCTGACCAAGCCGTTTCACGTGGACGAACTGCTGGCGCGGGTGCGGGCGGTGCTGCGACGCGCGCAGTTTACGCGAACGGGCATGTGCAGTCACTGGGCGCCGCCACGACCATCGGAGAACTGACCATCGACTACGCCCGGCACCGGGTTACGAAAGCCGGACGCGAGGTAGCGCTCACGCCCACCGAGTACCGCATCCTCGCCTACCTCGCGCAGCACGCCGGGCGGGTGGTGACGCAGGACCTGCTGCTAGAACACGTCTGGGGAATAGAGTACGTGGGAGAGGGCCATATGCTGCGCGTGAACATCACCCGGCTGCGCCGCAAACTGGAAACCGATCCCTCCCATCCTCGCTACCTGCTTACCAGGCCGGGTATCGGCTACTTCCTTGTCGAGGACCCAGATGCACAGGAGGCGCCTTAAAGTAGGGTGTCACGTGGGGTCAGTCGAGGCGGGCTGCTCAGACGAGTGGACGTGCCGTGTGCGCACGCGAAGAGATGCCTTTGCCGTGCTGACCCGCTCGATCATCTTACCAACACGCGGCGGAAGGCCCTGCATTGATGCAAGGGGATGAACGCCGCGCCGGATACCTCCGGAAAACCATTTACGTTTCTTGCGCCCTGTATGAGAATAGATACGCAGTTCTTGTTGCACGTTTCAAACCTAATCGCGTTTCGGCGGGTTCCACGGCGTAGGGCCGTGGGTAAAAACACGACCGTTTTTGTCAGCCGTGCCAACCAATACATGAGTTGCTTTGAGCATGTCTCGCTCATGTGGTTGAACCGAACGGTTGGTGTGGGACGACACACCGGTGTCATTCCGGAAGCCCCTGGCTTGGAGCCATGGGGAGTCGTCACAGATGAACACATCCTCGCTCACGTGCGCAGTGCCTTCCGCCGCGCCTCTTCACTGCCCATCCTCATTTTTCAACGTCGTCGCCCAATTGCTCTTGCGATTGTAGCGCATTTGTAACATATTTCCCGCTCATTGTAACGGGTTTGTAACATGGAAGTGCTATCCTTTACCCCAATATGTTTGTTGTACCCTCCACCTCTGGATGGGCGGCATCCCCTGGCTTTGACCGAGGAACACCTTTCAAACCCATGGGCCTGTTGGTGCATTGCGAACGCCCAGCGTCATGCATGCCGAGACAGAGGGATCGAGCAACATCTGAACGTTCGTGTAGGAACGGTTTGTGCGTTTTTCTGCTATCATTTCTGCAATCATTGGAGAAGAGGAGGTCTATTATGACTAATCGTAACTCGCTTCGTCTGTCCGCCGCGCTGCTGCTCGTGGGACAACTCCTGTACATCGTCTTCACCCAGTTCCACACTGGTGGGCCCGCCAATAACCACCCCGTCATTTTCGCCGCATACGCCGGCAGTGGGATCTGGACGGCCGTGCACCTCGGCCAGTTCGCAGCCATGGCGATCTTGCTCGCGGGGCTGCTCGCCCTGTTCTTCGCCCTGGACGTTCAGGATGCTACGGCGAGATGGGTAGGTCGATTCGGTGCCGCTTCGTCGGTGGTTGCGCTGGCGCTCTACGGCGCCCTCCAGGCGGTGGACGGGGTTGCCAACAAGCAGGCCGACGTTGCGTGGGTAAGCGCCCCGGCCGCCGAGAAGGCGGCGTTCTTCGCGAGCGCCGAGGCAATCCGCTGGATCGAGTGGGGGATGAGGAGCTACCACGAATTCGCGCTGGGCCTCGCTCTGCTCCTGTTCGCAGTCGCGGTCGTGCGGACGGCCTGGGTCCCGCGACTGATCGGCTACCTGATGGGGCTCTCTGGCCTCACCTGTCTGGTACAGGGCTGGGTGGTCGGTGCCGAGGGCTTCTCGCAAACGCTGAATATCGCAATCGTGGTGACCTGGGTGCTGAGCCTGGCATGGATGATCTGGCTGGTCGTCGTCGCCTGGCGGATGCAGGATGTCGGAGCCCCGTCGCCTGCCGATGAAGGCGGGAGCCGCCCCGACGCCATACACATGTCATCCCGTTGATGTCCATTCTATCGGCCGAAGATACAGAAAGGGGAAACTCATGAGCCGCGATCGCGCTACATTGTCGGAAAGTGAAACTGTCGTACGATACCGCCTGGAGGCGGGTGAAGTCGATTGGGAGATTGCTCCCGGCCGCAAGGTCCGTGGCTACGGATTCAACGGGCAGGTGCCCGGTCCCATCCTGGAAGCGAAGCAGGGCGTCCCGCTGGAGATCGAATTCACGAACCGGCTGCCCGAGCCGACGGTGATTCACTGGCATGGCCTACGGATTCCGGCGGCGATGGACGGCACCGAGGTCGTACAGCGCCCCGTCCAGCCGGGAGAGACCTTCACGTACCGCTTCACTCCGCCCGACGCGGGCACGTTTTGGTATCACCCGCACGCCAACGAGACCGAGCAGCTGGAGAAGGGGCTCTACGGCGCGCTGATCGTCCGCGCCGCAGACGAACTGGCGCTCGACGGCGAGAAGATCCTCGTCTTCGACGATCTGCGCATCGACAAAAGCGGACAGATCGCCAAGTTCGGCGGCCTGATGGACCGCCACAGCGGCCGCGAAGGAAACGTGCGCCTGATCAACGGCACGTCCGAGCCGGAGTTCACGATCGCGGCGGGGCAGATCGAGCGCTGGCGCATCGTGAACGCCTCGAGCGCCCGCTACGTCCGCCTCTCCCTCGGCGGCCTCCCGTTCCAGATCATCGGCACCGATGGTGGATTCATCGAGGCTCCCGTCACGGCCGAGGAGGTGCTCCTTGCGCCGGGGGACCGCGTCGAGCTTGCCGTCGGTCCTTTCGAAAAGGAAGGTGACGTTTTGGGCATCGACGACCTGCCGTTCAACCGCGGGACCGGGAAGAAGGGCGTCGAACGTTTCGGGACGATCCGCATCGCGCCACGGCAGGCGTCCACGGCGCACGTGCCATCGCGGCTGCGCGAGATCGCGCCGCTCGTCAGCGGGACGGCGAGCGTGACGCGAACCGTGAAGTTAGGATTCAAAATGAGCCTTCGCCGCGGGTTCGACTTCGTCATCGACGGTGAGCGCCACCATCATGATGAGCCGGTGAACGTCGGCGAGCTGCAAGTGTGGGACGTCGTCAACACGACGCAGATCGATCATCCGTTCCACCTGCACGGATTCTTTTTCCAGGTCCTCGAGATCGATGGAAAGAAGCCGGACTGGCGATCGCTGGAGGACGTCATCAACGTGCCTGCGAAGGCGACCGCCCGGATCGCATGGTATCCCGACGACAGGCCCGGCATGTGGATGTACCACTGCCACATCCTCGAGCACCACGCGGCGGGAATGATGGCGCACTTCGAGGTGAAGCGGCCGTAGCTGCGAAGCAGGGTGAGGTGCGCGGAAAGTCCGTCGCGAGACGTACATGACGGCCCTCAAGCTGCCAAGCGGGGTCAGAGGCGGTCGAGCTGTGATCGCTAGCGACTTCAGTCGCTGACGAGCATCGTGACGCTCTGGCAGTAGGTCATGCGTGCCATAGAGTGTAGAAGGCTGGTTGGTGGCGTTACCCTTTCACATCTGAAGCCCACGCTCCGCTTCTGTGGTACCTGGGAAGCGTGTTTTGGGGGGAACCTTCGGCGTTGATCGGTTAGCGTATCCAGTGCAAATGGGGCCTGATACCAAGTTGCGATCTAACTCTCTGTTCTGAAATGTGGGAAAAACATCATGGAACGTAGCCGTTTTTTATCCTCAGTCAGATCGGTAAGTGCTTGACACAACACCTCAATCAAGTCCTCCAAGGAGGGAAAGATCCGATTGTGCAGGTATTTCTCTCGTACCTCTTCCCAGAGATGTTCAACAGGATTGACTTCTGGACTATAGGCCGGTTGAAAGATCAAGCGAATATTCGTCTTCCACCTGCAGATCTTTCGCTCGATGCCACCCAGCTTGATCGACTTGCATGACCACAAAGTAGTCGGCAAAGTCCTGCGCGAGCCTCCGCCAGAAAGAGATTCATCATGGCCGTATCAGCCGAGGGCAGGATCAAAGAGGTCATCAAGCCCTGCTCTGGAGCCACTGCTGCGTAGACATAGCTGGACTGGCGTATGACCTGCCTGGGAACCTTTGGTCGGACTCCCGGGGGTGCCCAAGCCCGTTTGGGAGTATTGATGCGGCCAAAGCGTCCTTCGTCCTGAGCCATCTTTAAGACGGGTCGTGTGTCCTCTGCTGGACGGGTCGCGACGGCAGCCTCAACGCTGGCTGGGAAGTTTTTTTAAACTGCTCTTGTACTTCGGCACTGGCTTGCGGATGGACCGGACGTGGCATGGGTTTGCGCCAGCCGTGCCGTTGGAGCAAGCGCGAGATCGTGCTTTTGTGGACCTCGTGCCCCACCTGTGCTTCAAACGCGCGCTTGATTTCTCCTGCGGTGGCAATTTCCCCATGTTCCGCTCGTGTGAAAAAAGGAGCTAAGAACGCTTGCTCTTCTTCCCAGGTCACATACTGCCGACGACGACCTCCTTTCCCTCCGGTTTCAATTGCAGCGATCCCCAACCGATTGTAGCTGGAGACTACCTGGTGAACCATCGCGACGGTGGTGCCTGTGTGTTTGGCAATGCCGGTCGCTTCTCGTGGGTCAACCAGCGCATTGTAGATGATCAGCCAGCGCTGCCGACACCATGGTCGCGGGTCCAGTTTCAGTTTCGTTTTGAGTTCTTCTGCTGAGAGATGAGGAGCTACTCGTGTGATCCTTGCCATGTGATCCTCCTCGAACCTGTACAATCAACCCATTTCCTCATTCTCTCATGATTTTCTCTTAGAACGCAACTTGGTATGAGAGACTGTATGAGAAGTCCTCAGGAGCCGTTTTGAGCCAGCCGTCGCAGCATGATGCGGATCATCGCGAGGTAGATCCAGGCTTCTTCACTACTGGGGAGTAGTTCATAGTCCTTGGCTAGTCGACGCCAGGTGGAGAGCCAAGCGAACGTTCGCTCGACAATCCATCTCCATTTGAGCACGTGGAACCCCTTGGGCCGGATCTGCTCCCAATTCACTTCGCCCCCCTCCGGGACCCAGACGCCCCGTAAGCCACTCCAGGGGTGTTCGACGATCTCGACCTCCCAGCCAAATGTCGCCTTAACCCACTCGACAAAGCCGCCTTTGTTATATCCGCTATCAGCCCAGATGAGCTTGAGCCGCGGGAAGCGGCCCTTGAGCGGAGTGAGCAGGTCTTTGCCCCCGTTATGGTCCTGAATACTGGCCTCGTGCACGAACTGGTGCAGAATCAAGCCGTTGGTATCCACCAGGATATGGCGCTTGCGGCCTTTGACCTTCTTGCCTCCGTCGTAGCCGCGCCGCCCCCTTTTTGGCTCGTTTTCACGGATTGGCTGTCGATAATCGCCGCGCTGGGCGTCGGCTCACGGCCTTGCTTCACTCGCACCTGCTCGCGCAGCGCTGTATGGATGCGCTCCCACGTGCCGTCGTTGCGCCAGGTGCGGAAGTAGGTCCAGACCGTCGACCACGGCGGAAAGTCATGCGGCAGGGCACGCCATTGGCACCCCGTGCGGTCCACGTAGAAGATGGCATTGAGCACTTCACGCATGTCGACGCTTCGAGGACGTCCCCCTGGTTTAGCAGGCGGGATGAGCGGCCCCACGATGGCCCACTCCTGGTCGGGAAGGTCGACTTCAGTAGCGCTGAGGCGACAACTTCCTGTGGGCGTTCAGAGGGGCCTGCTGCTCCCTCCCCTCCCACACCGCAACAGCGTCTCCTTGAGCTGACCTGCTCTCCTCCTGCACCGGAACCAGGTCTCCGTCAACAGGCTTGTCCGCCTTCACCTGAGCAGGACTGGCCTCTGCACCAATCTGCCGCCAACCCTGCCGGTCCAGCAGGCGATACAGGGTGCTTTTGTTGACCTCATGGCCAATCCGGGCTTCCAAGGCGAGCTTGATCTCCAGGGCCGTTGCTATCTCCCCTCGGGCTGTGCGGGCCAAGAACGGCTGGAGGAATGCGCATTCTTGTTCCAACGTGAGGTATTGGTGACGACGTCCGCCTTTCACAGGTGTGTCAATGGCAGCTACCCCGGCTCGATTGTAGGCCGCAATCACACGGTGGACGGTCGAGGGCGACACGCCAACTGTCCTGGCAATGTCCTCAGCTGTGCGCGGCGTCGTCAGAGCTTGATAGATGATCTCCCAACGCTGACGGCGCCAGGGATGGTGTTCCCCTTGCATCCGCTTTTGAACCGCGTTCACGGGCAAATGCGTGGCGGCGCGTGTAATGCGGTTTCCCATCTAACTGGCCTCCTTTCCTTACGAGAACTCCTATCTAGAATAGCACACTGAATGCGTAGGGGAGTCTTTACACACAGTCTCTGAGAGGGCTCACCATGTACCTGGTAGCCATTGGTGTGCTTGGCAGGGTGAACGATGTTGTTGGTGCCGCTGCCGCGTCGGCAAATCTTATCGTTTTTGGAGTGGGCTTCATGCCTGTCCTTGCTGATACCGTCTGCTCAGGCACCAATGCCCTGGTGGCACAAGTGGCGATGCGACTGGTGGCAGGACCTGCAAAGCAGATCGCTTTGCCTTCTCTTGATATCCTGCAGGCTTTTTCGAGAAAAGCTCTCGGAGCCAAGCAGGCGGATAGAGTGAAGATGCCGTTGATGGAGAATGGTCAACTGGGTGCGTTTCAGATATTTCTCATCTTGAGTTCACACTCACTCGTTGACTATGTACACATACCAATATGGGAAAGAGCTCAGGCTATGCCACCAACTACATATGTTCTTTGCTTACACGGGTGTCTCAGCTTTTGTGAGCCTTGATAAAACCTGCTCCTGGGAAAGTAGAGAATCGTGCGGGACGTATCTCTTCCGTTTCCAAAAATTCGAATCCGGCGTCCACGACCATGGCAGCCAGATCCTGCATGCTACTTCCACCGGCGTGAAAGCGCGCAGCCTGGCCCTGGCGTTCCTGCTTGGGCTTGAAATCGGCAATCACCAGTCGTCCACCGGGTTTGAGCACACGGGCGATTTCCGCGAGTCCTTGTCGTTTGAGGGAAGACTGCAAGTGATGCATCATCAAGGTTGAGAGCACCACATCGAACGTCTGATCTGAGAATGCGAGCTGCTCGATCACTCCGATCTGGAAAGCAACGGGCACGTTGTGCCGAGTTGCTTTCGAACGGGCACGGGTGATCTGCTGCTTACTTGGGTCAATGCCTACCACGCGGCCCGCTGTGCCTATCTGGCGTGCCGCTTCAAGCGCTAGCGTTCCCGTGCCGCAGCCCACATCGAGCACCCTCTCACCTGGTTGAAGACTGGCCAGGTAGATGGTCTTCTGCCTCAGCTGCTGCCATTGGCTTCGGAACAAAAAGGTGTCGACAAACCATCCCATCAGATCGTAGCGCCAGCCTCCGTTGAGAATCAATCCTTTTGTCCCTTTGGTCGCAGATTTCTCTACAGAGCCGTGAAGGCGACGTGCGAACGAATGCATACATCTTGCTCCTTTCAGAATTATCCTCTGTTCTCCTCTATCTAAACCTTTTGTAGAAACGGGTACATCCTTCCTTCATGCATCAATGGAAGGCGCGAATACGACAACATCAGCGTTTTCTTTCTCTTTACTCAAGAGTGAACGATCCAGTTATATGTTCTTACCCGAGCGTAATGATCTACAGAATGTCATATATCTTTACTTCTGTATCTCTATTGAGTATGATTGAAAAGGCATCAACAGTCAAGAAGCAAAAACAGCCACTTTGTAAGATAAACGACACAGGAGGTGAGGAGTGTCGATAAAGTCACCTTTAGAGCAGACAGATTTACGGGTTCGCCGCACCCACAAGTTGCTCTGGGAAGCGCTGATGGTGGAGCTTTCTGAGCGAACAATCGAGGAGATTACCGTCTCTGATATCTGTGAGCGAGCCATGGTTCATCGCACCACATTTTATAAGCATTATGAGGATAAGTATGCCCTGCTGGAACAGGGCATACGCCAGATGTACGATGACTTACTGGCAGAAGAGGAGCATCTGCCACCCAACGCGTACTCGGTAGAACATCCTCCCCCCTATTTTATTCGTCTGTTCGAGCATGCGGCACAACATCAGCACTTCTACAAGCTGATGTTGTGTGGAGAAGGGATTGGCCGCTTTCAGAAGTTGGTCAAGGAGTATATTGCTGAAGTGGTATCTGCCAAAGTGCGCGAATTGCCCCCGTCCAATCAGCATCTGGCCGTTCCAATTGCCATGCATGCGCAATTTGTCGCGGGAGCCGCTCTCAGTCTGCTGGCCTGGTGGCTTGAGCATGACATGCCTTTTTCTCCGCATCAGATGGCGCAATACTTGCTCTCGCCCCATGGCACTTCGTCCTCACTTTCTTGACGCTCGCTGGGAGACAAACATAGTATTATTGCCAGTCGGAAATTCGCTCGTCTGCCCATTCGAGATACATGGGAATGGGCTGCCGGGTGAGACCCTGAACCGATACTGAGATTCGCGCGGCGGAGCACATTGCCCTGGCTACTTCCGTTATTGCTTCAACCGTGGTCAGCCGTTGATCCATGAAGATGAGTCAAGCTACGGCGAGGAGAGATAAGGCAAAAGAAGTGTGGCTTGAATCTGGTCAAAGTGAGGAACTTGTGGCAGCCTCCCCTGGTGCTTTCCGCTTCTTGGCTAGACCTATGCAGCTCATGAGCACCGAAACACCTCACCAGCCCCGCAAAAATTCCCTGGAAGCATTTAGGTATGCGTCTGCCTACATGCACTTCGGCTCTTTCCGGGAATCACATCGAGAGGCATTGTCTGAGCGCACAGCCTGTTTGTGCTGCTTGACTGCTCTGCAACCAAATGGGGGCCAATGGTCCTTGTTCGTCCAAGAGCACACTGGTGGTCGTCCACACCACCAATCCAGAAGTCGACCTGAGTCTGGCCTGAGCCACCCGTTGCATCCGCCTCTCCTGGGCGATGTCCGGCGCAACACAGACGAGCATTGGCAGCATCGAGCACTCTCTGGCCCATTCACGCGAGGCGATGTAGTATTCGTAGGAAGTGAACTTGACCGCCAGATCGCGCACATTCATGGTACCACGATCCCACTCCAACCAGAAATGTATCTGCTGAGACCCCACACGACATTCCGCCAGAGCATCGGGCCTCAGATTGTACCACTGCTCATGCACCTGGTAGCGTCGTTCGCACACTGACCCCGTTTCCCACCAGCAGAGTGCCTGTCCAGGATCCTGTCTTGCTGCCTGGGTGAGGCTGGCAAAAAAGCTGTAGATTCCGGCAGTGTGCTGGATATGCTGTAACAGCCAGGCCTCTCCTCGCTGTAACATTGCTGATGTTTCCGTACCTCCCCCATCGTCAGGCCATACCGCTATGTTACGGATATGCATATGGTTCGTAGCAGCGATCAGGCGCAACCCGCATCCACAAAGATGCCAGCGCTTCCCAGCCTCAGTAGGAATCGGCTCAAGGCAGCCCAGGTGATGCAGTTCATACAGCGCACAGCGCACCGACCTTCTTTGGAGACCCAGAAAAGCCGCCAACTCCTCATCAGACAGCAACGGGTGTGCCAGCAGCAGGCGTAGGATGCTCATCTGGCAAGGGGTCAGGCGCAGTCCCAGCAGAGCGATCACCTCCTGTTCCTCCAGTTTCACCTGTATACTGTGTGCAGCGCGATTGGCCAGGTCTCCCACAATGAGACGACTGAGACGAGCGGGCGTTCCAGAGGATGCTGTGGCAGCGAAAGCGTTCAACGGTGATGAGGCATTGCACTCCTCATCCTCGCCTTCCTCCAGCAGCAGCGAGGGTGGAAACGCCGCACGTGGCAGTGGCCTCAGCAGGTCTTGCAGGTGACGGGTCACCTCGGTAGAGAGCGTACGCCAGTTGAACAACCAGGGATTCACCTGAGCGCTCTCTCCTGGAGGAAGACAGGCCAGCGCACCAGCAAGGGGATCAAGGTGCAGTTTCAGCGCAGTGGCCTCAACTGCACGCTGCCAGTGGTCACGCTGCCGCTGCGATCTCGCCAGGATCAGCACTGGCAGCATGTGCTGATAAGAGGGCCAGCGTTCGGGGCATTCGCGCCAGCACAGGAGACGTTCCAGGCGTAAACGCATCAGCCGTTCGTCATCGAGCTCCATTGCAAGGAGGATCAGGCCAAACCACTGATCCAGCACGCTGCTCTCGCTTTGCTGTGCGCGAACGCACAGAGCCACCACGGCATCGGCAAAGAAGCGCATCGCCTGTTCGCGATACTGGAAACGGTACGTCACATCACGCTGCCAGCTCCAGCGCACGAGCAGAGGACGTCGCCCCTGGGTCGTCATCGCCTCTGCCGTATACGTGACCAGGCCGTTCACCACCTCCTGGAGCAAAATCAGCGTGGGGAGACGCGGCAACAGGCGCAATAGTCCCGCTTCATCGGCCTGCCACCTGCGTGCGAGTTCGCGGCCCGGTGTATCCAGATGCCTCGCAAGCACATGCAGGCCGCGATTGCTCAGGTGGTAGAGCCGCTTCCCCGCTCCCAGTGTTTTCGGCAGGACGCTTTCGAGCAGCCCTCTCGCTTCCAGTGCTTGCACATGGCGATAGACTGTGGCGCGGCTGGTCCAACGGGCTACACCCACTACCAGATCGTCGGCCCGTTGCAGGGGATAGCGCAGCAGCCAGTGCAAGAGCCGCCAATCGACATCTGCCAGGGACTCGCCTATCTCCACTAACGCCCCTGCTGTGAGCTTGCGCCCTGTTCGACGTCGCTCTAGAGTAGTTTCAGGCATCGGGCGCGCCCCTTCCCTCGTCTTCTGGTTCATGAGAAAATGCGCCTTCATCTCCTTCGCGAAACATCAGATGGAGGTGCGACGGAGCCGTGACCTCCGGCGACTTCTTGTGACCGCCGCTGCCACGCTTCTTCCGACGTTGTGCTCCACCTACCTCTCCTCCTGCAACGTCAGTGCTTGCTTCTCTTTCCTCTTCCTCTCTCCTGGTGTTCGCTCGTTGTTTGGTGGGAGCGGCACTTGACTGGCGTGCCTGTATCTGCCGGATCAGATCATCCACCGCCCCGGCAGGGCGAGCATCACGCGCTCGACTGCGCAGGCGTATCAGCTGCGCCACTTCCTCGTCAGGCCGAGGCGGCGGCTCCAGATTCAGCGAGAAGACCGGCAGGCGGTAGCCGTGCAGCGACAGCTTCACGTAGCACTGGAAATCATCCAGGTTGGTCACATCTTCTTCTTCGATGCCGTCCAGTTCATGCAGGAGCCGGGCATCTTCCCCGGCCATGTGGAAGGCGAAGAGGTGGTCGATATTAGCCATCACCGTCGCTCGCAGCGTGCGCTCCAGCCGGTCCAGGTAGGCCAACGATTGCGTGGCGAGGGCGAAACTCCCGCCATACTTGCGTAACTCCGCCAGCATGCCCTGGTAGTTGGCGCCACGGTAGACCTGGAACTCGTCGATCAGCACCAGGTAGCGCCTGCGGAGCGTAGGTGACAGGCCAGCCTGCTCGGAGAGCGCCGCTTCGAAGAGGCCCAGCAGGACGATGCCGATCAGTTCCGAGAGGTCAGCTCCGACCACGCCGCTGGCCGTGTTGATCAGCAGCAGCTTTCCCGAGCGAATAACCTCCCGCAGATCGATGGTCGATCGCGGCTGACCCAGGATGCGCCGGGCCACACGCGAACTCGCAAACTTGGAGAGTTTGGTGATCACCGAGGAGGTGATCTCGCGCTGCTGGTGAGCATCCAGCGGCTCGTAGTAGTGCTGCCACCAGTCGCTGAGCAGGCTGTCGCGCACCTGCACCAGCAAGGCGTGGCGGAAGCTCGCCGCCCGTAAGAGCGGTACTACATCGAGCAGGGTATATTGCCGGTCAGGCCCCTGGTAGGGATCGATATGGATGAGCAGCTCATTGGCATCGGCCAGTGTCTTGAGTGCGTATTCGAGCACGTTTTCCGTGCGCGAGCCGTAGCTCGAGGCCCACAGGTGTTCGGCAATCGTGATCAGGTTGTCGACCACCTTATCTCTGTCCTTGCCGACCATATCGAGCGGATTGATGCCCACCGGATAGTCGGTGTTGGCCAGATCGACCAGCACCACATTGTCCCGCTCGCTTGCGGGAAGGAGCCCGCAGAGGGCGTGCACGACATCGCCGTGTGGCTCGATGAAGGCCAGACCAAGCCCCCCTGTACTGTCAGCGTTTGCACGCAGAGCACACACTGCCTGAGCCAGGTGCTGGAAGAGCGTACTTTTGCCCTTGCCGGTGCTGGCGACGGCCAGCAGGTTGTGCCGCAGACACTCCTCTGGCAGGAAGACCGGCACGTAGTGCCCAGCATGACTGGAGGTGCCGATCTTCCAGCCATTGCCCTGGGCCAGCTCAGAGGGTGCTAAGGCAGTGCGGGCGCGAGCACGTTCCACATACGGCAGGTCGGCCAGATCCTGCGCCTGCGGCAGGTGCCACAGGGCAGCGATGTCCGCTACGCTGAGCAGATGACTTGACCGACGCAGATCATAGGCCCAACCGGTGCGACCCATAGGCAGCCACCCTCGGTGCTGTGTGAGCAAACGGCGTTGCTTTGCCTGGGAGAGCCGACGTGGCGTAAAGTAGCCACCAGAGGCGGTATGATACTGCCGGTAGGTTGCCACTAGATGGTCAAGCACGTCGCCTTGTTCTCGCCTGCGCTGTTTGTTCAGTTGTGCTGTTTCCCGCCAGCTCTGGTAGGCATCGATCAGCGACGACCTGGCGAATGGTTGTGGCGGGAAGCATCGTCTGAGTATCTCAGATGGGCGTATGTGGTGTGCCGGCATTGTCTCCGATTCGGTGGAAAACACCAAGAGGCGCAGACGCACGCGATAGGCCGGGCGGGCCGTTTTTTCATCCACCAGGCGCATATCGTACACGGGAGACGACCCCAGACGGTTCCTGATCTGCAGGACGACAAATGCCAGGCAGAAGAGTCCCGCCAGCGCTACGATCCCTCCGATTTCTAACATGGCCAGATGGGCGGAGGTGAGTTGTGGCGTCTTCCCATGCAGCAGCGACAGGCCAGCTTGCAGCAACCAGGATGGGATGAGTGCGTCAAGTCGCCGTTTGAAGCGCCACCACACGAGGAGCAGCGCGACCAGCACGCCCATACCCACTAGCTGGAGCGTGCTGGGGCCGCTTGCCTGCACAGCGCTCGACTCACGTCGCGCGCGCAGGCGTTCCTGTTCGAGGGGGTGCTCGACAGACTTGCGACGATAGGCGCGCGACCACGTCGGGGACGCTGGAATGAGCGCCAGCTGGGTCACCACACGCATGTGAACTGGAAGGTGGTTAAATACTCCCATGATGCCGAGCAAGGGATCTGCACCTTCTTGTAGCAGTTCTCGCTCGCGAAACGCGCGCAGGGGAAGGTACGCAACTGCACCAGCGCGCAACTCCACCACTGAGACCGTCTCGCCCTCCCGCAGCGCAAGGGGATCGTCAGGCTGGCCCACCGGTCGGATGTTGGCCTGGGGATAACGTGCTTGCACCTGGTCTACGAGATGCCTCTGGGACATAGCTGAGGTGGCCCGCAGCAAGAAGTGGCGGGAGGAGGCCGTTGCCGCCAGTTCCAACGCCACTGGATGTCTAGCATCTTGCGCCAGGCCCTGCATGGCTGTTTCGAGCACCGTGATATCTCTGGTGCTGGTAGCTCGCGGAACGATCACTGACGCGAGGAAACTTTCGTTTCCGGCTACGGTCTGAACCTGCGTCATGAGCGTTCTCTCTGCTGCCTGCTTCGCCGTCTCACCAATCTGCTCGGTCGTGCTTGCTCTGTGCATCCCTGCCCTCCTGTCTCTGTGCCTACGCTTTCGTGTGTTGTTCTGGTTGCCTATGATGGTTGGTCCTGATCTTCAGGGTAGCAGTATCGCCCTCCTGCTCCTGGAGGAGATGCAGCGGAACCGTCTGTTGGCGGCTGAGTGCAAGATCATGTGATTCTCCTGATGCCTGGGTATGAGTCTCCATCGGTCTGCTGCTACTCTGTTCGAATGCTGCGAGCGTGAGTTCGGCGCGTTCCACCGGATTGGTCGTGATCAGCGTATGCTCGTGCTGGCTGGCCTGGATGGTGATGGTCACGCGCTTGCCCCCGGCCAGCACCAGCGCCTCCTGCCTGCCAAAGGTGATCAGGCGCTGCTGCTCGCTTCGGGTCAGGTGGAAGCGCTCTGCTACCGCTGCCGCACTCGTTGCATCCTGCGTTTTGAGCACTTTGATGGCCGCGTTGGAGGCCACGACGCTGCCCCACGGATCCTGCACGAACTGCTCGGGGTTTTGCGTCATGGTCACCAGGCGCAGGTAGCGCTTGCGCGCACGCCGCGAGAGCGTCGCCAGGAAGTGCCCACCGGCAGGATGCTCGATCAGCGAGGCCGCCTCGTCGATGTAGAGCGCGCGCGGTCTCCGACTGTCGTAGAGCGCCTGCGTCCAGACGCGGTCTGCGATCAGCGAGATGGCCAGGGGACGTAGTTCGCTGCGCATATCGCGAATATCCCACACCACCAGGTGACTTGCCAGGTCGACTGAGGTGACATCCGAGAACAGGCTGGACAGGCTACCGGAGACGTAGCGGTACAGCCGCCCGGAGAGGTCAGTCTCGTCTGGCCCGCAGAGACCGCTCTTCAGGAGCTCGTAGAGCTGGTGCAACAGCGGCGGCTGACGATGATGCGTGCGCGGATCGCCAGTGATACCCACCCTGCGATAGGTTTCGTAGAGTGCCCGGTCTAAGAGACTCTTCTCGCGTTTGGTCAGCATGCCAGCGCCTGACGAGGAGGCCGTCACATCCTCTGCCAGGATGATGTCCAGCATGGCATGCAGGTCCTGGATCTTTTCGGCTAAACGGTCGCCCTTGCTCGCCTCCATCAGATAGGTGCGGAAGTCGCAGCGGGGGGGCAGCAGATCAAAGGGGTTGAGGCGCTGTGCCGAACCCGGGGCCAGGCGCACCACCGTTCCACCCAGCGCCTCTGCGAGTTGCTGGTACTCCAGGTCGGGATCGATCACGAAGCACTGGTCGCCGCGCTGCCAGTTCAGCAGCAGATCACGCTCGACGAGCAGTTTGCCCAAATAGCTTTTGCCGGAGCCGGTCACCCCGCCGATGAAGAGGTGCGGGTTCTCCAGCGAGCCGTCCCAGGGATTGAGCAGCACCGGCTCATGAGTCTCGCTTACCCCTACGAGCACGCCGCCCGGCATGGAGAGCGAGTTGGACTGGAACGGGAACATGGTGGCAAGTGTGGTCGAATCCTGCGTGGACGTGCGCAGCAGTTCGTCACGTGCCTGCGGCAGGCAGGACTGCAAGAGCTCGGTTTGCTCAAAGGTGGCTGGGTGGGCTACCCCGTCCAGTGAGAGCAGGCCAAGGACGGAGTAGAGGCGCTCCACCCGTTCGGCGAGGGCTTCGCGGCTGCTTGCCCGCAACAGGAGGTAGAAGCCCAGGTCAAACACACGTTCCCTGGAGCGCGCCAGGTCGTCCAGCAAGCGGTTGATATCTTCCTCGGCCACCAGCGCATCGGGATCGTCTGCGCGTCCCTCGCGCCGGTTAAAGCGGCGACCCGAGGCGTGCCCGGCCCGGTTGCGCACCAGCTGCCGCTTCATGGTCGCCATGTCCTGCGGGTGGTAGTGGAAGCTGATATCCATCACCTCGTCGTGCAGGAAGAGCGGGGCCAACCACCCATCGAAGGAGACCTCGCGAGGGCAGGCCGTCACGGCGAGGCCGCAGGCATATTCTTGCCCGATCCGAAGTGCATCTGGCGTGACCTCGATGCACTCCGGGGCCAGCAGGTCAACCAGATGTGGCAGGTCAGGCAGCGGAAGCGAGCGTTCTCCATGGTCAATCAACTGCGTGGGGGCTTCCCTGTGGTGCTCGCTTCCGCTTGCTTGCAGTCTCTGGGAGTGGGGCGCCACCCCCGAACGCCGTTTCACACGAGTGGGCCGTCCCACACCGGACAAGAGCTGATCTGTGAGGGGATGAGCGAGGGCACGCACGGGTGTCAGGCAGCTGTAAACAAGTCGTGCCAGCTCTGCGTTGCGCAGGCGATGGCAGGTGAGGCCACATGATGCCAGTTGTTGGCTGAGCGCCTCTGCGCGCAGGGCCAGTTCCTGCCAGGCTTGTTCCTCTGTCTCAGCCACACGCTGCGCCCGACGCTTGCCGAAAGGCGTCGGGAACCCTTTGCGTCTTTGGGAACCACCAGCTCCCTGGGAGGCCGGAATGATGACATAGACATGCCGTTCGATCAGCGTGCGCTGGGAGGCGACCTTTTGTAAGAGGTCGGCCAGGCTCCGGGCCAGTGTATACCAGGTGGGTGGATGCTGCACCTGCCTGTTCGGCTGCGCGAGCAAGCGCTGGATGTAGGGAGCGAGATCCAAGCGCTGGTTACGCACGAGGATCTGCACGGGAAAGGACAGTGATTTGATGAGCGCCCCAAAGCGTTCGATGATGGCCTCCTGCTCATCCTCCGCTTTGAGCGACAGGTTGATGGGCGAGACCTCGAGCACGGCGCGATAGCTGCGCCGGGTGGGGGATCCACCTACGTACAGGCAGAGCATGTTGTCTTTCGTCTCGCGCAGGCGCACCATGTCGCGCTGCACACCTGGCTGTTCGCGTGCAGGCTTCATTGCGTCTCCTCTCCTGCAAGCGGATTCTGCGTGCTCAGGCTGGCTCTCTCTTCCACGCCAGCGTTATCTCCCCCTGGAATGATCGGATAGAGCTGCTGCTCGTAGATGCGAATGCTGCGCCAGAGGTAGCGTTTCTGGCGCAGTCGGTAGCGCACCAGCACCACCATCCAGATCTCGAGATAGCGACCTGCATGGTGGTACCAGGCGATGAAGAGAGCCAGGAGGAAAGGCGGGAGTGACAGCAGCAACCGCACAATCTTTCCAGGCACAGCGTCGTGACCAAACAGGGCCAGGTGCTGCCAGATCGTGCCGCCGATGCCCGCGCCCACCAGCAGCAGCAAGAGCTGGCGCGCCGTCAGGCTGAACGACCACAGCGTCAGCACCTGATCAGGCAGATTCAAATGCGTCGGCACGGTGTGCTTCTTGGGAGTATGGAGAGCATGCATGGTAGATTGACCATGCGCGAACTGCGACATAGCAAACGCTCACTTTCTTGCTTGCCTCACGTGTTGCGTCACGATGACCTCCTGCTTTTCCTGGAAAACAGCACGAGCACTATTGCCCCTGCGCTGCACTGTTGATCAGGCCCGCGATGGTCTGGGCGAGAATGGCCAGCGCCAGTCCGCTCAGCGCCACATACAGAGCAGTTCTCGCCTGGACACGGTGATTCTCGTTCTGGTTGGCCGTCATATACAGGAGCGCGGCCCAGCCAAAGAAGAAGGTCGCCATGGCCAGAGCAAAAGCCGTCAGGTCGTTATACAGGTTAGAGAAAAAACCGCTGATAGTCCCCAGGACGATGAACGTGTTCACGATGGTTTGCACCAGCTTCGCAAACTGCGCCGGGTGCTGCAGTGCAGTGGCCACGAGGGCTTTGGTGTTCATCTCAGATGCTTTGCTCCTTTCGAGATACTGGCATGCATAGCTAAACCTGACTGGCTGACCATGTTGATTGCACAGAGGTGACTCCAGGACTGGGACGGATATATCCCCAGACGGTATAGCCGGGCCACATGCCGGTATCGACGGTCAGGTCGGGCAAGAGTGGCATAGTGGTGTAGGGGCTCACGCTATTCGCGTTGCTAAACGTTATCGCACCCACTGTCGTTGCGGTCGGCAATTCGACACTCATCACAATGGCTGCATGCCCAATGCTCGCATGCTTGAAGATCATGACATCACCCGGCATGGGGATGCCACGTTGATCGGCAGGGGTAGAGGCCGAGGGAATCCCTCTCCAACCCGGCTGTGTCGCATACACCGCCCACAAATCGAAAGCATTGGCTGTCAGTCGCATGGGATAGACCTGGGAATAGGCTCCGCGCACGAAACTCACGCACTGGTAGGTGCCGTTGGCCCAGGCAGAGCAGCCCGGACAGACCTGCGCAGCGTACCGGATCACCGCCTGTGGGAAGGCAGGTGCGCTGGGTGGGTAAGCTGTGCCGGGTGCTTTGTACCAGGTATAGTAGCAGTCTGGATAACTGATGCGTCCACCACAAGCGGGACTGACGTAAAGCGCATTGGCCATCGCTTTCGCCCAGGCCACGACCTGCGCACCCACCTCGCTCGCGGGTACGCAGGGAGAGGTGTTTGCACCAGGTGTCTGTGTCTTACTGGATACGGAAGTACCCACCCCAGGTGTGACCGCCTGGCAGAGAGCAGGACCACTTCCGTATCCGCTGCCTTCCATCCATGCGAATGTCGCTGCTAAGCCGGAAAGCGCTAGAAACGCAAGCAGAGTGATGGCGACCACACCGCCAATCAGGACTGTCAAAGTTTTGCTTGAGTTGTTCATACCTGTCCCTCCCTACAACAGCGCCAGCAGACGAGGCGCGACATCTGCCACCACTCCTACCGTCCCCGTGGCGGCTCCAGCTGCTGCTCTGGAGGCATCCATCATCGGACGCAAGGCAAAACGGTGCACGATGCCGGGAATGCGCAAGACCAGGTAGAGCAGGGCCACACACACCAGCAGCGTCGCCAGGGTGCCACCGACCCCAAAGAGGTTGGATGCACCCAGCGAGGTCACGAGCATGCCGCCCAGAGCCAGCGTCACCACCTGGAAGAACTGCACCAGCACCGTGGTGGCGGTGAGCGAGAGCCACATGCGGCCATAGCCCATCGTTTGTGGGAGCGCAAAGCAGGCCAGTCCAGGCCCAGAGAGCACCAGCAAGACCCACAAGAGTGCCAGGCGTACCGCCATCTGTGCGCCGAGCAGGATCGCTATCACTCCCAACACGAAGCTCAGCACCCACACTAGCAGACCCTCTGCTGCAAGATTGCCCTGAAAGAGCGCGGTAATGATGTTGGTGAGCATAGACGTGCCTGCCAAATTCAAGGTGACCACATTGAGCGCATTTTCCAGGTCGATGAACAGCCCCAGGAAAAACAGGCTGAAGTGCGCTGCGCCAAAGGCCAGCAGGAGGCGCGGCAGGAACTCCGCCAGTTCGGAGTGGGGCAGACCCAGGTGGCGACCCACCACGACATTGTAGCCACCGATGACGATCAGGCTGGCCAAGGCGAGATCGACCACCGCGAGAAAGCTTTGCCACCAGGTGATCACCACTGGGTTCTGATATGTGTCGGCGGGCGGAGTCTGGGTAAGGATGTTGAGCGGGTTGTGCATGATGGCTCCGATCACGGGTTGCAGTGCACCCATAACCTGTTGTGCCATCCACTGGCCGGCGTTCTGCAACCAGCAGGTGGCATCAAGCGGGTTGAGACACACTGCCGCTGGGGCATTCGCGTTTGCCATTCCACCGGAGGTGGCTCCAGCCCCCAGGCCGACCTGGAGCGGAGTGCCGTTCCAGGAAACACTGCCTGAATGGCCGGATACACTCTGTTGCCTTGAGAGGCTCTCTCCAGAATCGGCTCCAGATCCAGCGGCGAGCAAATGCAGTCCGAACAGCGTCAGGACAAGCAGCACGCAGAATCGGTAGTGCCGGGGGAACCGGCATGGCGACGTTCGTTGGTCGCGTTCAGGCATATGCTGAACATCGGCAACATCACTCTCTTGCAAGACATGATTTGGATACATAGCTGCGAGACACTCCTTCTTGACCGGGTCTACCGGGTGCGTAACACCTTGGAGTGTAGCGGAATCCCAGAGAAGAAGGTGAGACAGGTGTTGCGGGTTTTGAGAGAGTAGTGTTGCAGAGAAACAGGAAGAAGATGGCACAGAAAGAAGGAGGAGAGCGTCAGCTTCATCGCAGAGGAGCTGTCAGCGATTCATCCCGTTCTTTCCTCTCGCACATGACGTGTTCAAATCGCCTTGGGAAAGCAGGAGCGGAAAAAAGAGGAGCTCGCATCCCCAAAACTACTGAAGCCAAGTACCTGCCTGATATCCGGCATATACTCGGCTCCGGTTCACTCCTCCAGATCGTGAAAGTCTAAGAGCCATAGGGAGGAGCGCATCTCCGATAGTAATCCCGCTACGCAACTTTCACGCACGTAGTGAATATACCGAAGCTGGCCTGCAATGCAGAGACCAGTCATTTATGACATCCGTCTCTCATTGCGACATGTACAGTATAGCCCCAAAAACGCGTTCAATCAAGGCCTCAAGCCCATTTAGCATCACAGAACCATCACAAAGCTACCCCTTTCTCTTTCCTCCTCCCTACACTCCTTTCAGGGAAATCTGCACTGAACAGCAGAATCGGAATATCCTGGAGGTCTTTCATGATGAGGAACCAGGGAGCGAGATCGATCCAATTGTGTGTAAGCCTGCCACTCATCCACGAGCATGTGGTCTGGTGTGCATAAGCGAAGGAATTTCAAGGCTTACACACAATCATGCTGACACTCGCTCATCGTGTTGCTGGTTAAAGGGTTCGTAATAGGCGAGGAAACTCCGCTCTTTCCGCTGTTCCCGCCGGGTCACTTCCTTTTGAAAGGCACGTAATTCCTCCCCGGGTCGAAATCAGCCGAGCCTTCAGTGTCAGAGACGACCCAGTGGACCTATACTCATAATACCGGGCCTCAATCGGGAAATGGCTCGGCCAAAAATGCATGCGAATCGAAAGCAATTCATCAAGAACCATCGGTCTCCTCCTGCCACTCGAAACAGTCTCGACCGGGGAATAAGGGAGTGCTGCCACTCTCGCCAGCTTCTCGGAATTCTTTCCCAGCCCTCCCACTCCTTGTCTACTAAGAGTGCACTCGCAACGACTCACGAGGGTATCACGCGTCAAGAGCGCAACATCACAGGTGCATCAAAAAAAGTGTGCCCCTGTGTGTGTTTCTGTCTACACTCGCAGATGAGATTTTTTCCTGCAACACACCCTGAGCTTAACCGTTCACCAGGTATAGCCCATTTGGGATATGCTGACATGGTTTTGTGGCATATTCCTTTCTGGAATGTACTATAAGAAATAGTGAGCAGAGCATATTGGTCTAATGTATCACCGATTGTATGCATGTCTGTGTCAGGAGCAAGCGCCACACGCTGGAGCGCACAGGTGCTCACGCAGTTCTCTTGACGAAGATGGAGGTTAACAGATGGTGCAACAGGATGATTGGCAGACTCACCCGTCCCATGCGAAGATGCCGGCGAGGAATTACGCTTCAAACATGGGAGCGGATGACTCGTCAACTTTTGTGAACCCTCGTCATGAGGGATCGTCGCAGTACACTTCTCCCTATCCATATTCTGCGGGAACAGGTATTCCCCCTCCGCCACCAGACCTGTACCCACCACTTCCAACTCAGCCGAAAAGAAACCAAGGGTATTTCATCGCTCTCACTGTTCTCACGTTGCTCGTTGTGGTGCTCGGCTCGCTGGAAGTGGTTCAATTGGCAGCTCATTCGCTGTTACCCACATATCCTTCTGAGTCTACGGGATCGAGTCAAGCAGGTATCTCACCAGCGCAGCATACGACGTCGCCTTTCAAACCAGCATCTCTCCAGACTGTGACTGCCGGGACGATCAAAGAGAACAGGACGTTGACCTGCAGCGTCTGCAATAATCCTGTTCACACCACTATCAACTCCATCACGATTGATACTACGAATCTCAGGACAATCTGGAGAATCACCTTGCAGAATCAGAGTGGAGCACAACAAACCGATTACATCGCCCAGTTCAGCCTTCAAGATCCATTTGGCAATACGTATGAGGGTACAGGTAGTCTCAATACCGACTTCTTTTTGAGTGCCGGACAAATGGTGTTCAAAACCGAGATCTTCTCGTTTCTGCCGCGTCCGGGTGTCTCCTACACACTCGTTGCACGCTTTGGCGTTTCAGGCTTGACCTATGATCCTCTACAATTCACGTTTTAGACAGCATGTTGGGTCGCGTTGACCAACGTCCTGAAAGATGTACTGCCAGCTTGAATATTCATAGGCAGTGCAACAATCGGGAAGAGAGTTTGAAGCTTGAAGTGTTCTGGTATGGAAACAGCACCATTCACTGGAAGACTGCAAGAGTGTCTTGCATCTTCCTCTGAGGAAGCTGCTGTTTTGGTACTTTGAATACAAGAGAGGAGAATCACGTTGAAATCCGCGCTTGAAGACTTGTTTCTAGGCCCCCTGGCCTCGCCATCCTTTAGCCAGGGATGCGCGCTGGGAAGACAGCCGACGACGTGTACGGGTGGTCTTTGCTGGTGTGACCGTTGCCGATAGCAAACGCGTCATGGTGTTACACGAATTCGGTCGCTTACCCGTCTTCTATTTTCCGCTAGAAGACGTGCATATGGATCTACTGGAAGCATCTGAACATCACACCCACTCACCGCTCAAAGGCGAAGCCTCCTACTGGACCGTGCGGGTCGGTGACCGAAATGCTGAACATGCGGCCTGGAGCTATCCCCAGCCGTTGCCCGAAGGTCCGAAGATTCAAGGGTACCTGGCGTTCTACTGGGATCTGATGGATGCCTGGTTTCTGCGAAGAGCAGCAGGTATACGCTCATGCACGCGATCCCTATAAGCGCGTGGATATCTTACCGAGTTCTCGACATGTGCGCGTCGTACTCGGCGGCGTGACCATAGCCGTCACCCACCGTGCCCAGCTCCTGCTTGAGACGGGGCTGCCGACCCGCTACTACATTCCTCAACAGGATATCCTGATAGAGTTTTTGGAGCCGAAATAAACTACCACCCGTTGCCCCTATAAAGGTATGGCAACCTATTGGTCTATCAGCATCGATGAACAGGTTTTCAAGGACATCGTGTGGAGCTACCAGGAACCACTACCTGAATGTACGCCCATTGCCCATTTCCTGTGCCTTTATAATGAGCGCGTCGATGCCATCTATGTGGACGACGAACTGATGCCTGTGCCCACAACGATCTGGTCCGAGTGACGATCCCCCACGGCTTGTAAGGGCAACGCTTTCTGGGCCATTTGCTGTATCAGGCGATAAGCATGATGCTATGCATACCCTGGAAACCACACAAAGTACTCTCATACTCTGGGGGATTACGTCTCGTTTCAAGGACGAGAGCAGTGACTACGACACAATAGCTCTACTAAAGACGGGTTTTACGGAGCGATCAAGGAAGATGTAGCCGAGCGTCATAGCGCTCAAGAGAATGCCGAAGCTGGGACCTAGCATGTGCAGGTTTCGATATTCAGGTCGCGTCAGCAAGAAGAGTTCGTACACGATCTCTGTAGACTCACAGACGGCGGTGAACCAGAATGCCCAGCATTGGAGTGTCCACAAGCTATAGACAACCACAAAGCCCAGTACAGCCCCGATACTCAAGGCAATCCAGTCACGAGAGCCAGGAAGAGTAAAGAAGAGCAAGCCAATGCAAGAGAGCGCACCCAAAAATTCGAAGCATGCCAGGGTAGTGATACCTGAAGGGCGTTGACGGTGGAGTGGTGTCATCTTTCTTCTCTTTTCACATGGTGTTGTTTCGCTATGAGATAGACGATGGCAAGCATGCATTTTCGCTGAGCGGTTTGCTCTTCAAGGTCAACGACGATTGGAACACCAGGTAGCAGCCATACAGGACAGTGACTTCGCTGAACAGATCAACGTGTTGAAGCGCAATGGCTCTGCGAGCCAGAGAAGAGGATGAAAATGGGCTAGAATAGCAGTGGGAGCGATGAGTTGAGGTCGGAGTTTTTTGGTGCTGCGAGCCCGGTCTTGAAGCCGACCCCAGATCACGTCCAGAAGAGAAGAGTGTTGTCGCTTTGCCCCAAAGCAAGTGAGCACGGACAGGAAACGTGTGTACATGTACGCACCTCTCACCGCTTCCAGCCATGCCCAGTCTTTTTCAGAAGCAGAAAGGAAGCCAGAAGCGATGCAAGTGCTGTATAAACGGTGTTGTGGGTTGGATGTTCACAAGAAGACGGTCGTTGCCTGTGTGTTGATCACCTCAGCCGATGGCGGAAGTCTACAAGCAGATGCGCACTGTTGCGACGAAGACCGCAGGGCTGCTAGCCTGAGCGGATTGGCTAGCCACTCTGCAGGTCAGACATTTGGCCCTCGAGAGTACGGGATCTATTGGCGACCCGTGTTCAATCTACTGGAAGCAGGGCACACGATCATTTTGGTCAATGCCCAGCACATGAATCGCTACGAGTGGCGCTTATGCAGCCACGAGAACGAGGTGGCAAACTGGTAGCGCAACGAGACCTCCAGCCATGGCAGCGGGGAGAACCAATCGAAGGTGGACCGTGCGGGAAGTGCTCTGTTCTTCCCTGCCGCCGGTGCCATGCTTCACCATGTGAGCGTGAGTGAGGTGAGAAGACGCGCTGTGCAATGGCTGTAGACGACTGGCGAAGGTGAAAGCAGGTAGAGATGCATGGGCCTACAGGATGAAGTATCCTCCCTGTACAGTCGCATGAGGAGAAAATCGGCCCGAAGTGCGTTCGCAGGGGCTGATCACATCATCCACCATTTCCAATGGCAGTACCCCTGTTACAACGACAGTTTGAGTTGGTCGATTTTAAAACGAAAGAAGGCCATTTCTGGCCTTCTTTGAGATGAACGCACAGGTGTCTACAGATCTACAGGAGCCCGTTGCGGCGCTGTCGGCGGCGGCGGCCTGCTACTGAAACTGGTGTCAGTGGTCGTCCAATCATAGTATCCTCCTCTTTCCTGACTAAACGCTCTTATTTGTGCTGCTCAAATTCTGCAACAGCAGCAGATACTTTATCTGGGTGAATGCGACCCTCGGCCAAGAGCTCACCTCCTACATGGAGCAGAGCCTCCTTCAAAGGTATAGCCCAGAGCTGTTCTATCACGAGGATGCCAGCTGATGTATCGTTGGGCATGTGAGCACCCAGTTTTTGCACATCGTCTTCTGTTAAAAGGGGAAGGTCACCTTTGTGCCCTAATAACGTCGAGACTTCTTTGAGATCGTCCTCTTGATCCTCGATCTC
>WNGE01000988.1_pt1 | contig 78121 bp, 43 predicted proteins | sample 5400651 | NCBI WGS metagenome assembly WNGE01 (sample SAMN13153370, study PRJNA577476) | soil metagenome | isolation source: 60 cm soil or saprolite under grassland replicate 2 | place: USA:California | collected 2016-06-15 | reverse complement strand
GTGAGAGTCTCCCCGTCGAGTGCCCAGCAAATATAAGCAGGCAAGTCAACGGTCGCTGAAACAGTGAAGGTCTTTGCGGGCTGTCCGCCTGCAAACGGTATGACTGCTATCTTCCAGGGCGCGTTCGGCCCCTCCTGATAGGAGCACGCGAGGAGTTTTCCGTCGGGTGAGACGACCGGCATTTCTGAATACGCCTCGGTCAGTTGCACGGGCTCGTCGCCGTCAATCGACACCTTCCACAATGTACGCTTAGCGGAACCGGCAGATGTGTATACAACCCATCGGCCATCTGGCGAACAGCCCGGATTGAACTCACCACTGCCGTTCGTCAACTGCTGGGCATCACTTCCATCCAGATTCATCCGCCAGATATGAGGAGAGCCAGTACGATCGGACATAAAAACAATATAACGGCCATCAAAGGAGACGGACGGCCAGATATTATTCCGAGCGCCGGCGGTCAGTTGTTTTTGTCCCGTTCCATCAGCCTCCATAATCCATGTATCGAAGTTACCGCTGGCATTGGATGAGTAGACCACTCTGCCGCCGGGTGTCCAGCAGACTCCCAACCAACCATCCAGCTTGCCCGTCCCGGATGTGATCTGTTTGGGATTGTTTACTTCCTTTTCCGATTTGGTCGTCCAGATATTTGAAATCCTCTCAGTTTGAACTGTGACAATAGTGTTGGAGTCCGCTGTCAGGCTCAGGCTGGTATAACTGTTCAAGTCATTAGTAATTCTTCGCAGTTCGCCGTCTGGATATGAGAGTTGCCAGATCTGGTCGGTTAACGATGCTTGATCCTTAACATTCATCAGCAGAGCGCCGCCATCAGAAAGCCAGGCAATCCCTTCAATCTCAAACCATCTCTGAGAGGAGACCTGTTTTTCTTCGCCATCTATGACGTGCACTTCAACAATGTATTGGTGCCAATTGGTGGTGTCAGAACTCCTAACAACACAGGCGATGACTTTTCCATCAGGCGACCACGCCAGGCCGCTATTGCGAAAAAAGTCGGGTCGCCTGCGCGTTGCGAGTTCCTGTTCTCCGGCGCCTTCTGCGTTGGCAATCATCAATGTTTCTTCTATCGGGCTGGGATAACTATTCCGCACAAAAGCGAACCGTTTGCCGTCTGGAGACAATGTAATGGGGCTGTCCACTCCGATCATTAACTTTCTCACCACGCCTCCCAGCACAGGCATTTGATAAAGAACACCGTGAGCATTGTTCTTCTCACGTACGACGTAGTAAAGGGAGTCGCCATCGTGCGAGAAAGTTAGTCCCAGGTAATGAACTTCAGCAGGAGGATTTATCTGCAAACTGTTTGATGGAGCAACCTGCCGCACCCAGAGGCTTTGCGGCCCGCCGTCATCTACTACATGAACAACGTATTTCCCATCAGGCGAGATCGCTGCCTCACGGGCTTTGCCGCTGTTGGTTAGCCGAGCCATCTTCATCCTTTGAAATCTTTCGGCCGTCAGCTGCTTCGCGCTGGCCGGCACACCTGAGGCAGGTTGCACTGAGCGATCTAATTCAGTCACGCTCTCCAATTGACGTGTGAGCTTACGAAGGTCAACCGCCATGTCTTTGATCGTCTGATAGCGATCCTCCGGTTCTTTCTCCAGCGCTTTCGTGACGATGCGTTCCAATTCGGCTGGCGTTTCCGCCGCATAATGAGCTAGAGGCACTGGTGTTCGTTCCAGGATCGACACGATCAGGTCGCTCGTCGTCGCTCCCTCAAACGGCCGGCGCGCCGCCACCATTTCGTAAACCACAACTCCGAGACTGAAGATGTCTGAGCGTGCGTCTACCGCGAGGCCTCGCGCCTGCTCAGGTGACATATAGTTAACCGTCCCAATGACAGTACCCGGCTCGGTATGAATGAGAGTTGACGCATTGGAGTCCCTTGAAAGAGAGGGCGCGGCGTTTTCTGACAGCTTGGCGAGGCCGAAGTCCAGGACTTTGACGTAACCGTCGGTGCGCAGAGCGACGTTTTCCGGTTTGATGTCGCGATGGACGATGCCTGCTGCGTGTGCCGCGGAGAGGGCATCAGCAACCTGCCTGGCAAAGTTGAGTGCCTCGACTAACTTCAGCGCCCGACTCCTCATGCAATCGCGCAGTGTCTGGCCATCGACAAATTCCATCGCGATAAAGTGTGTGCCGGCGGCTTCCCCTATTTCGTAGATGTGAGCGATGTTCGGATGATTGAGGGAGGCAGCGGCCTGCGCCTCTTGAACGAAGCGCCGCATTCGAACCTGATTAGCAGCAATGTCACCAGGCAGGATCTTCAGAGCCACTCGACGTCGCAGTTGCGAATCGTCAGCCAGATACACCTGACCCATCCCGCCTTCGCCAAGCTTGGAGCGGATTTCATACCGGCCTAAGCAAGTGCCTGTGGGAAGGCTTGAGCTCATAGGGACGGAAGCTGAAAAGAATGAGACTTTTAGAAAGGCCGAATTATGACTTGCGCGATGAACGCATTCTAGGCGAAAAGAAGCCGAACAACCAGTGTGGTAGCAACCCCTTTTCCGGCCTAAAGCGTCTAAAAGAGCAGAATAAGGAGGTTTTTAATGAAAAGAAAATACTTACGAAGGATTGGCGGGTTTGTCCTCGCCGCGCTCATGCTCTCTGGAATTGCGTTCGTGTCATCGAGCAACGTTTCTGCGCAGGGGCGTCGACGAGTTATCGTTCGGCCTAATCCCTATCGCATCTATCGTCCGTTTGGTTTTGGATACCGAAGCCGGTGGGATTATCCCTTTGGTTATGACCGTTGGGGGTACGACCCCTGGTCACCATATGGTAGCTACTATCGTCAGTACGTTTTTAGCAACAGCGAATCGGCTGTGAACCGCGGCTATACGGACGGCTTCAGGACCGGAAAGGACGATGGCAAGAAGGCGAAGAGCTTCAATCCCCAGCGTTCGCACTACTATCACGATGCAGGCTTCGGCAACTTCGCTGAAGTTTACCGCTCCGGTTTCTCAAGAGGTTATCAGGATGGTTACAGAGTAGGCGGCAACGAGCGAGCCGGCTAACTCGCGCATCCTTCAAATGCGTCAATGCCGCGATGGGAACATCGCGGCATTTTCGTTTGAGGGTTGCTGTTAATCCGCAGATTGCGCAGATTTCACAGCGCGGCAACCAAACCTGACTCAAAACATGATCCGCGAACTAACGAAGTGAAATCACGAAGTAACCCTAACAACATTTCGTGTCAGTTCGTGTCTTTGGTTCGTGTAGTTTCGTGGATCGATTTGTCAACTCAAAAAATCTGCTCAAGAAAACAAGAAGTTGACGGTTTGATTCGGAGACGGCGAATGAAACTCTCACTCGTGACGCAGGGCGAGTAGAGGATCCACCTTCGTAGCCCGCCGCGCCGGGACGTAGCAAGCTACGAACGCCACTGCCGTCAACAACAACACAATCACTGCAAAGGTCGGAGGGTCGGTAGCGCTTACACCGAACAACAGTTTTCCCAGCAGTCGATTCAAGGCCAACGCGCCGCCAATTCCGATGGCGATGCCCGGTACGACCAGTTTCAAGCCCTGGCCGACGATCAGCTGAAAGATCTGGCGGGCCGTTGCGCCCAACGCCACGCGGATCCCCAACTCCCGTGTGCGCTGCGTGACCGACCAGGCGAGCACGCCGTAGATGCCGATGGTCGCGAGCAAGAGAGCCAGAGCGGCAAAGAGAGTGAACAGCATCAGGACTATGCGGCGAGCAGCGAGCGATTGGATCATTACTTCATCCATCGTCCGGATATTGGCCACGGGCAGGTTAGGATCGAGCGCCCTCACCTCATGCTGCACGGCAGTGACCAACGTAGCCTGATCGAGTTGTGAGCGAAGCGCGATGCTTAGAAAGGGCCAGGAGTTTTGCTGATACGGCTCGTAAAGGTGCGGGCTGGGCTCGAGGTGCAGACCGTCGTGTTTGACGTCTTCGACGACGCCGACAACTTCGCCGAACGGATCATTGCTATTGTACTTGATGCGCTTCCCTAATGGGTCTTCGGTGGGCCAAAGGCGGCGGGCGAGGGTCCGATTGATTATAAATACTGAGGGCGTTCCTCGTTCGTCGCGCTCAGTAAGCGTGCGCCCTTTGAGCAGATGAATCCCCAGCGCCTCGAAGTAAGTCGGATTGATAACATGAAGACCAACCGGCAGTAGATCTTCGGAAGAGGATGAAGGTCGGTCGGCGACGATAATCCGAGTCGTAGAATCCGTGCCCTCGATGGGCAGGTCGTCGCCGATAGCCACGCCAGAAACACCAGGAATTGTAGCCAGTCGCGCATCCAGTTCTTTCACAAATCGCGCTTTGTCTTTGTTTTTGTTGTAACGATCATCCGTGAGGCCGATCCTCATTGTAAGTAGATGCTGTGGATCGAATCCCGGGCTTACGGCGAGCAGGCGCGCAAAGCTGCTAACGAGCAAGCCGGCACCAATTAAGACGATGAAGGCCAAAGCTACTTCCCCCACCGCTAGTAGCTGAAGCAAGCGATGATGGGCGGGTGTGGCACTCCGTGATCCGTCTTTGAAGGCTGAATTGAGATCAGGATTAGCAGCCGCCAGCCCGGGGGCCAGCCCAAACACCAGGCCCGTCACAAGCGAGACGGTAAGTGTGAACGCAAAAACTCTGTAATCCAAACCAATGGCGAACAGACGCGGGAGTTCAGGAGGCTTCAAACCTACGAGCAAGCTAACACCCCAGATGGACAATAAGGCACCACCCGCTCCACCGGTCAGCGTTAGCAAAATGCTTTCGATTAATAACTGCCGCACGACTTGCCAACGACTCGCGCCCAGGGCTATGCGGATCGCCATCTCTTTCGAGCGAGCCGTCGCGCGCGCCAGCATCAGGCTCGTAACGTTGGCACAGGCAATCAACAACACCAGAGCGACTGCACCGAAGAGAACGAGCAAAGCTGGGCGCACATTGCCAACCACCTGATCATGCAATGAGCTCAGGCTCGCACCATGTCCTGTTGCGCGAGGGTACTGCTGCTGCAAACGGGCGCCGATTGTGTTCAGGTCCGCCTGAGCCTGGCGAATGGAAACACCGGGTTTGAGTCGACCCAGCACCTGCAGGTAACCAGTGTGTCGCAGTGCGAGCAAGTCCACCGCGGAATGGAGTTGCCAGTCCGGCACAATGTGATGAGGGTTGAGCCAGACTTGAAAACGGTCGTCCTGAAAACCCGGTGGCATCACTCCGACCAGGCTTACGGGCTCGCCGCTAACCGACAGCGTCTTGCCAATGAGCTGCTTGTCGCCGGCAAACCGCTTTTGCCAATACGCATGGCTGATGACGGCTACGCGTGGCGCGCCCGCAAGTCCATCCGCCGGCTGAAAGATGCGTCCCTCTTGTGCCTCGACTCCCAGGAGGGAAAAGAAATTCGCGGTGACAATTAAGCCCTCCAGTTGGTCGGGCTCACCGGCACCAGTAAGCGTAAAGATCATGTTGCGGTAAGCGGCCAGTGCAGTGAAGGACTGGTTCTGGGCCTGATAATCGAGAAATTCAGCAGGCGAGAACTGCGAGCGATCCTGCTGGGCTTGCACTTCCCAAATCCATACCAGCTGCTCGGGATCTTTATAAGGCAAGGGCCGGAGGAGTACTGCATTTACCACACTGAAGATTGCAGTGTTCGCGCCGATTCCCAAAATCAACGTAATCAGGGCGATCAACGTGAAGCCAGGGTTCTTCCGCAACGACCGCGCGCCGTAGCGCAAGTCCTGCCAAACACCGGCAATCATACTGCTCCTCCCGACGGCTCCCAGACTGATGGGCTCTGGCGCGTTCCGGCGCTCAACCGGGCGCAACTCTCGCGCCAAAAACTCACTGCCGTGCAACTCTTCGAGCGCGAGGCATAACGCCTCTTCTTGAGTTACTCCTTGAACCAGAAGTTCCTGGTAACAATCCTCGAGATGCTGGGCCAACTCGTCGACGATTTCGACCTCACGCGCCGGCGCCAGCTTAAGAGTCGCCAGCCGGTATCTGATTTCTTTTTTCCAATCGGGCATGTTCGTGTGCAATGAACTTTTCATCCAAAGTCTGCTCACTCGTAACGAAGCGCGACCAGTGGATCGACTTTAGTCGCACGCAGTGCCGGAACGAGGCAGGCCAGCAGCGCCACCGTCGTCAGCAGCAAGCTAATGAAAGCAAAAGTGGCGGGATCGGTCGTGCTCACGCCGTAGAGCATCTTTGCCAGCAGTCGGGTAAGTCCCAGCGCCGTGACAAGTCCAAGCGCCACTCCGCCGAGTGCCATTTTCATTCCCTGGCCCAAGACGAGACGCAGAACGTTCTTGCGTTGCGCCCCCAACGCGATACGGATGCCGAGTTCGTGTGTCCGCTGTCCCACGAGATAGGAAATGACACCGTAGAGACCGACGCTCGCGAGCAACAGAGCGACCAGGGCGAAGGCCTCGAGCAAGATCATCGAGAAGCGCCTCGAGGCCAGCGTATCGGCGATCACCTCATTCATCGTCTGAGGAGTGAAGATGACATTCTGGCTGTTCTGGCTTTGTACGACATGGCGGATTGAGTCGAAGAGTGCCGCTCCCGCTTCTCCAGAGGCGCCGTCCGTACGAATCACCACTCCGACGCCGCCAACCCCTCCACTCAACGCGTTGTCCGAAAACTGTCTGAATGGTTCGTAGAGTTGGGCCTGGAGCAGTTCGCTGTCGTGCGAATCGAGGCCCCACTGCTCTACATGCCGGACCACCCCGACGATCTCCTCGGGATCGTTACCATCCACGTGGATTCGCCTGCCGATGGGATCTGCGTTGCCGAAGTATTTGCGGGCAAAGACCTCGTCTATCACCGCGACGGGCCGAGATCGTTCATCATCCTGATTGGTGAAGAAGCGGCCCTGCTTGAGCGGAATGCCCATAGCCGGTAGATAGCCGGGTTCGACTCTGTACACCAGCGCCATACTCATTTCGCTTTGACTCGCAGGTTTGGGCTGGCTGTCGAGCCAAAAGAACAGGTCGTCCTCGCTCGCCAGGGGAACTGCGCCCGCCGAGAATGAAACTGCCTGCACACCTGGCGTTGAGTTGATTTGGTCACTGATCTGACGCAAGGCGGTGCGAATCGCCTGCGGGCTAGCAGTGTTCATTGACGGAGAAAGGCTGAGCCCGAAGGTCAAGACATTGTCTGGACGAAAGCCCGGATCAACGTTCCAGAGCGCGGCGATGCTGCGGATCATCAATCCCGCGCCAATCAACAAGACGAACGCGAGGGCAATTTCAACGGCGACAAAGATCCCCTGCGCGCGCACTCGTCCGCTGCTTGCACCACGTCCGCCTTCCTTGAGCGTTTCCGACAAACGCCACTGCGAGCTCTTGATCGCCGGGACTATGCCGGCGAGAATCCCGGTGAGCACCGACAGAGCAAGCGCGAACAATAGGACGCGCGCATCCAGCCTTACCTCCTCCGCGCGTGGCAGTGTAGTAGGTAGTAAGCGTAGCGCGACCTGCGTGCCCCAACCTGCGACAACCAACCCTAGTCCGCCACCAGAAAGGGCCAGCAACAAGCTCTCAGTGAGAGATTGGCGGAGCAAGCGCCACTGACCTGCGCCGAGCGAGGCACGAATGGCAAATTCGCGAGTTCTGCTTGTCGAGCGCGCGAGTAGGAGGTTGCTGACATTCACGCAGGCAATCAGCAAAACAAAACCGACCGCCCCCAGCAACATCAACAGGATCGACCGGATATCACCGACCATCCTTTCCTTGAGCGGTATGATCTTCGAACCGTTGCCCTTATTAGTATCGGGATAGACGGCGGCGAGATCCCGCATCACTGCGTCCAGGTCTGACTGCGCCTGCTCGACGGAGACGCCTGGCTTGAGCCGGCCAATGCCGTGAAGTCCCAAAGCGGCGCTACGAGTCTTCAGCGCGGGGTTATTCCACTGGCCAATCGGCACATAGACATCGACGTTGCGAAGGAGACTGAAGTTCGCGGGGATCACGCCGACAATACTGTAGTTCTTGTCATCGAGGGTCAGGCCCTTCCCCAAGACATCCTGCGCAGCACCAAACTTGCGCTGCCAAAGGTCTGTGCTAATCAGGACCACCGGGCCTGCGCCACTCTCATCTTCGCCGGGCGCAAAGGTTCGCCCCAGCGCAGGCTTCACACCAAGCACAGTAAAGAAGTCCGCGGAGATCAGTCGAGCATTGACGCGCTCCGCTTCGCCTGTGCCAACCAGACTGAATCCGAACCCGCGCGAAATGGCCATGGCCGAGAACGTCTGATTCTGTCTTTGCAAATCAAGAAAATTCGGGTACGGGATAGCACCCGTTTCGAAATTCGGTTTGCTCTGGTGGAGGGTTACGAGTTGATCGGGCTGCGGGTAAGGCAGCGGATTGAGCAGCACACCATTCACTACCGAGAAGAGAGCCGTGTTGGCGCCAATGCCCAAGGCTAGTGTCAGCACCACCACGAGGCTGAAGACCGGGTTCTTTAACAATGATCGCGCGCCGTAGCGAAGGTCCTGCCAAACACCGGCAATAATATTGCTTCTCCTGTTTGCTCCCAGAATCACTGGTTCTGGCTCGATCCGCCGCTCGACACGGCGTAGCTCTCGCACCAACAAGTCACTCTCATTCAATTCCGCGAGTGAAATGTGAAAGGCTGCTTCAGGTGCCTCGCCCTGGGCCAGCAACTCTTCGTAGCGATCGTCGAGGTGTTGGGCCAACTCCTCGACGATCTCCGCTTCGCGCAGGGGGGCCAGCTTCAGTCCAGCCAGTCGGTGTCTGATTTCTTCTTGCCACTCGGGCACGATCTATTTCCCCTCAGACAGGATTGATGCCGGCCACTCGGTCCAGTGCGAAAAAGAAGTCTTTCCAGGTTTGCCGCTGTTGGGCCAATATCTTCTGTCCAGCGGCTGTTAGCTTGTAGAAGCGGCGACGGCGCTGGCCGGCTTTCTCGACCCAGCGACCCTTTATCAAACCACGCTTCTCGAGCCGATAGAGCAACGGATAGAGTGAGGCGACGTGGAATTGCAGCACTCCGTCGGAGCGCTGCTCAATCAGTTTGGCGATCTCATAGCCGTGGCGAGGCCGGTCTTCTACAAGTGCCAGAATAAGCATTTCCGTACTGCCTCTTTTTACTTCACGATCAAGCATCGTTATCTCCATATGTAGTGTCGCCATATATACAACCAGGCAAGGCGGAAGTCAATGGTGAGATGTAACACTACTTATCTGTTCTGATCGGCGTTATCGGCGTTAATCTGCGGCTTGTTTTTCTTACTGTACATGTTGAAGTTGATAATCTTCCGAGCACGCTTGTAATTTAGGACGGCAGTTGTCGTGCTCGGTCCGTAGCTCTCATTCGACACTTCGTCGAGGGCGATCAGTGCGCCATCGAGTAATACAAGGGCCCGCTGAAGTTTCCTGATATGGGGACTGCCGGTTGCCCCTTGCACAACATGAGCGCGGTCGTCCACAAGACACGCCTCTAACGCACGATCACCACGAAACAACTGCGACTGTAACGGCATATAGTCTTCCTCCAAAAAAACTTAAAGACCTGTTCGTAAATCTGCGAAACCTCGTTAGGTATATCAGTTTGTCGATCTTTGTGTATTTCACGGAAGTGATCCACGATCGTTCACTAGCGAGCAGTTGCTTTCAGAAATCAGTAGAATGCTGCTCGCTCGGCGCGGGTTGATTCGGAGTTGGATTGCCTGCCCTGAGTTTGCTGACTGCATAGCCAGGAGGTCTGAAGGTGATGACGGACATAGCAAAACGCTTTATCGCCGAATCGCGCTCATTCTTTAGCTCAGACTATCTCCCGAAGATTAGGCGCTGTCTGGAAGTCTTGGGTGACGAAGATGTGTGGTGGCGTCCGAACGAAGGTTCGAACAGTATCGGCAACTTGTTGCTACACCTCGACGGTAGCACGCGAGCGTGGATTATCGACGTAGCCGGCGGCTCCCATAGCCAGCGGGATAGACAGCAAGAATTTGATGAACGTGACCAGATTTCGCGCGCGAAGTTAATGGCACGGCTCGAACAAACCCTCGCCGAAGCAGACGAAGTCTTAGCCCGCATTGATGTTGAAGCATTATCCGAGCAGCGGCAGTCGTCGTCGGAAGAAGTTACGGTATTCTGGGCCATCTATCACGCGGTCGAACATTTCTCCATGCACACCGGACAAATTCTCATGCTGACGAAAATGCGGGCGGGAGAAGACCTACGACTCTCGGATTAGCTAGCATGTGTGGCACAGACTTCACTCTGCGATTCGGTGCCAAGGATTCAGTCTTATACCGCTCTTACTGCCCGGCCTTTTTGTGCGTCAGTATATTACAGCTGTCATAAGCTGCTGTCGGATCTATTGCTACGTTGCCCTCATCGATATGTTGAATTATCCCGTTCTTATCGATCACAAACGTGGCGCGATTACCGAAGCCTTGCGCTTCGTTGAAAATTCCATAATCCTTCACCACTGTTCTTTTGAAATCGCTGAGGAGCGGGAATGTTACAGCAATGTCTTGCGCGAAGCGTTTGTTGGCGGGAACGCTATCTACACTGATGCCGAAAACTTGCGTGTCGGTTCCTTCGAATTTGGCGATATCAGCCTGATACGCCTTCAACTCTTTCGTTCAACCGCCGGTAAAGGCCAGGACGTAGAAGGCAAGCACTACGTTCTTCTTGCCTTTGAAATCGCTCAGCTTCACTTTCTCGCCGGTAGTGCTGGGAAGCGTAAAATCCGGGGCAGCATCGCCTACTTTCAAATTGGTCTTGGGTGGTGATGGCTGTTGCGCAACGGCGACTAAGACCATCGCTAACAACAGGCAAAGGCTGACGGCTGTTTTGATCATCTATGCGTCTCCTCTCTAGTTTGGAAGCAAATCTGACCTGGAAGCAAGGTGAGTTTACAGTCTGCAATGTCTTAATGACAACGCTTTCATTTGATCGGCAATTGATCGGAAGTGAGATTAGTTTGATTCTTCACTCCGTAGGAGTGAGTTTTCACTCCGGAGGAGTGAGATGTTTATAGTCGAGTGCCTAAAACTGCGAGGCGCGGTTCGGAGGGGCGGAATGAAACTAGACTGGTACTTGTGAAGTTGAGTTCCGCCCCTCCGAACCGCGCCGGAGGTTCTCGGACCTTCAAGCTATAAACGCATGTCACTCCTACGGAGTGAAGCCCATTTATGACGGTAATTAGTTGCCTTACCTTCGGCGGAAGGCTAACTTAAGGGGCTGTCAAAGCGCTGTAAATATGCATCCGGACATGAAACAACGCCTTAATTCTAGGCTGCAAAGTCTAATCTTATGAGCTTTTTTCTCGGTTTGGATCTCTCAACGACTGGAGCCAAAGCGCTTGTAATTGATCGCCAGGGCATCGTTATCAGCAGCGCGGTTATGCCGATTACGATTTCTATGCCGCGACCCCTCTGGTCTGAGCAGGATCCGCATGAATGGTGGCAGGCAGCAGCGGGAAGCATTAGCCAGGCGTTGGGCCAGGCTCATATTCCTGGTGAGCAAGTCGCCGCTGTTGGATTAACGGGACAGATGCATGGACTCGTTCTTCTGAACAAAGAGGGCGAGGTGTTGCGGCCGGCCATTCTCTGGAACGATCAACGCTGCGAGGTCGAATGCCAGGAGATACGCGATCGTATGGGCCGGCTGCGACTGATTGAGATAACCGGCAATGACGCACTGACGGGATTCACAGCTCCCAAAATACTCTGGGTGCAAAAACATGAACCTGATATTTATGCGCGCACACGCCATATACTGCTGCCCAAGGATTACATTCGCTACAAACTCACAGAACGCTTTGCGATGGATAAGGCTGATGGCTCGGGAACAATCCTCTTCGATCTGAAGCAGCGCGATTGGTCGGTTGAAATGCTTGACGCACTCGATATTCCTACCGAATGGGTGCCACAAACCTTTGAAGGCCCCGAGCACACTGGCGAGGTTCAACCACACGCAGCGGAATTGACAGGCTTGAAAACTGGAACACCGGTTGTTGCCGGGGGCGGCGACCAGGCAGCGGGCGGCGTCGGCACAGGTGCAGTTCGGGACGGTATAGTTGCGTTGACTCTGGGTACCTCCGGTGTAGTCTTCGCAGCCAGCGCATCGCCCTTAATCGAGCCACTCGGAAGACTCCATTCCTTCTGTCATGCAGTGCCCAACTACTGGCATCTTATGGGCGTGATGCTGAGTGCCGCCGGCAGTCTCCAATGGTATCGTGACGCTCTCGCACCCGAAGCGAGCTTTGATGAACTTATCGACGAGGCTGCTCAGGTTTCGGCTGGTAGCGAAGGGTTACTGTTTCTTCCCTACTTATCGGGTGAGCGCACGCCCTATCCTGATCCCTCGGCGCGGGGCGCATGGGTCGGCCTTACGTTGCGTCACAAGCGGGGACACCTTACGCGGGCTGTGCTTGAGGGCGTGAGTTTCGGACTCAAGGATAGCTTTACTCTCATGCAGAGTGCGGGACTGGCATCAAGCGAACAGGTGCGAGTCTCTGGCGGGGGAGCTAAGAGTCCCTTATGGCGCACTATATTGGCGGACGTACTGGGCGTTGAGTTAGCCACAGTTAATACCACAGAAGGCGCCGCTTACGGAGCTGCGCTTTTAGCCGGCGTCGGCTGGGGCGCATGGCCTGATGTGGCAACAGCCTGCGCAGAGACCATTCGAATCGTCGGGCGAGTTTCCCCAAATGAAACCGATGTTAAGACCTACGATGAAATGTATGATCGATACCGGCAGCTTTATCCGGCGCTGAAACCGACCTTTAATTCTCTGGCGATTGCGGAATCTTAGCCACCTTCAACTAAACGCTTCCGAGGTTCTCATCGAGGTAGCTGCACCAGACGTGCAACAGCATTAGGTGTACCTCTTGAATGTGGGCGGTCGAATCGCTCGGTACAGCTAAGACGTAGTCGGCAGTGCCACCGACTAATCCGGCCGCGCCCGTGAGCGCGACAGTGACCGCGCCGCGTTCATTTGCCATCGTGAGGCCGCGCCGAACATTCTCCGAACGTCCGCTGGTAGTAAGTCCAAAAGCCACATCGCCCGGTTGCGCCAGTGCCTGCGCCTGGCGCTCGAACAGAACTTCATAACCAAAATCGTTACTGATGCAAGTCACAGTTCCAGCATCGCTCGCGAGCGCGATGGCAGGGAAGGGCTGACGCGTCATTGCAAAACGTCCCAACAACTCTCCGACCAGGTGGCTGGCTTGAGCCGCACTGCCTCCGTTGCCGAATGCAATGACCTTATGCCCTTCCCCTAGGGCTTGAACCAACGCTCGTCCGACTGCTTCCGCCTGCTCGTGTAAGAGCAGGCTTTGCTCAACTACCTTATTGTGCGACGCGAAGTGTTCTGCGATGAGACCTGATCTCATATCAATCTCCAACTGTTAACCGGACATGGTTGTTAATTACCTTCTAATAGTACCTGATTTGTTATTGGCGTTTTGACTCCTGCCCGATAAAGTATAATTCCCGGCGACTAGCTAAGGCTGTCGGAAAAAGGTGAGTCGCTGAGTACATGAACCCGTTTCCCGCTGCAAGATCAATTTTATTGATCACGGCCTTTCTTCACTCCGGAGTGAAATGTTTATAGATCAACATTAATTACAAAGACATCAAAAACATTAAGAGGAACGAAGCACATTATGATATTTCGCAAATGGTTGGTTACCTGCATCTGCCTGATAACGGCATTCTCTCTGACGAGTTGCAAAGATGCCAACAAGAACTCGCCATCAGCAAACCCAACTTCTGCTCCAGCCGAAGCGGGAGTTGAAAAAATCAAACCCGCATCCGGCACAGGTAATGTACAAGGAAAGGTCTTGTACAACAGTAAACCTGTCGAGCATATCGAAGTTAAGTTATGCGAAACATTCAACCAGTACTTCGGAGGCTGTAGCGGAAAGAGCTATACGGCGCAAACGGACAAAAATGGTGAGTATGTGATTACTAACGTCGAGCCAAAGGTATACGAGGGTTTGCTAGCGCGGGTTTTTGACACCGACACATATATCTTTGCGGCTTCCGGAATCGGAGGACTGAGTTCCACCAAGTACGAGATTTCTCCGGATAAGACGTTGTTCGTCGCTCCGACCAACCTTTTCAAGAGCGATCTGAAGACGCTCAATCCTAAAGCGGGGGCTAGTGTAAGCACTCAAAACCTGGAGCTCAGATGGGAGTCGTATCCGGAGGCCAAGTATTACAAGTTTAGTATTTACCCTGAGGAGGTCAGTGTCACATCTCCGTACGTCAATGAACGCGTCGAAGGGACTTCCTTCGGCATCAGTAAGCCCCTCCAGAAAGGCACTTACCGCTGGCAAGTTGAAGCATACAACAGCGCAGATAAGAAGCTGTCAGAAAGTAGCAATGACGTCAAATTTACAATCACTGATGGCCCGGCTTCGTAGTCCAGGTCTTGCCCCGGCGGACAGCTTAGAGAACATGGCTCGTCACGGAGCTTGCACAAGAGATCTGGATTAGCTTCGTCTTAAGTTCAGGATGTGTCAGGTACTAATGGGACGACAATGTAGGAGTTCGAACCAACCGGGCAATTGCTTTTGGCAGAGAATCAAGGTCGGGCTTCACCACATAGTCTTGTGCACCACAGGCCAAGGCCCTTGCCCTGTCCGTTTCATAAGCTTCTCCGGAGTAAAAGATGATTGGCGTCACAGCATCAAACTCACGGATCTTTTGGCACAAGTCTCGCCCGGTTCCGTCCGGTAGTCGAGAGTCAACCACGACGGCGTCGAAGATGCCGCGCAGGGCCAGCTGTAAGCCACTCGCCAGGCAGTCTGCGGTCATTACTTCACAGTCAACGTAGCCCAGCCAACAAGTCACCATCAAGCGGGTGTCCTCGTTGATGAGAAAGTCCAGCGCGGTGATACTTATCAGAGCTGCCGTCGAGCGAGGAATCTTGAGGCGGCGCCCCTGCCGCCCCGGCATTTTTGGCAGTATTTAGCACCGACCCCGGTATCCTTTCTGTCCGAAAGCGTGCATATGCTCGAATAGTCGTGTATTATTGTTCTCAGCTTCATACCTGATCTTAAACAACATTCCCATCGGGACCAGCTTAGCAATCTTCTCCTTATGGCGTCTGCTGCAATTCGCGAGACCGTCTGGAGGAGATATGCAAGTACCAATTTCTGCCGATAGTCCCAATCAAATCCTCGCCGCGTTACCTGCCAATGAGTACGACCGACTGGTGCCACATCTTAAGCTTACTGAATTGAGCTTGGGTCAGGTGCTTTATGAAACTGATGATCCGATCGACTACGTCTATTTTCCGTCCGCCTCGGTTGTCTCGTTAGTAACTCACATGAAGGATGGAGCAAGTATCGAAGTCGGAATAGTAGGAAACGAGGGGATAGTGGGAATAACGGTCATCATGGGAGATCCGCGAGCACCGAATCAAGCAATCGTGCAAATTGCGGACGGGGCGATGCGTCTGAAAGCGCCCATACTCCAAGAAGAGTTTAAACGCGCGGGTGAATTACAACGACACTTACTGCGATACACACGAGCGACCTTGAGGCAAGCTTGTCAAACCGCAGCCTGCAACCGTAATCATCATATTGGCAAAAGGCTGGCACGTTGGTTACTGGCATGCCAGGATCGTATTGGAGGTAATGAATTAAGGCTAACGCAGGAGTTCATTGCTGAAATGTTAGGAACTCGTCGCCAGGGTGTCACTGAAGCCGCTAACTTACTTCGAGACGCAAAATTGCTTCGTTACGTGCGAGGACATATCACGATCTTAGACAGAAAAGGATTGGAAGAATTCGCCTGCGAGTGCTACGAGGTAATAAAAACAGAATTTGACCGGGCTCGAGAAGCTGCTCCTGATGCCATTTCCCTTCTTAGTTAGCACCTGAAGCGGTACACTTCGAAAGTCTCTATCCCACATTCCCAACCCACCCTGGGCTGCAAGATGAATTTATTGATCACGACCCTTCTTCACTCCGGAGGAGTGAGATGTTTATAGATCGGTACCTAAGTCGTCCCAGGCGCGGTTCGGAGGGGCGGAATGAAACTAGATTGGTACTTGTCAAGTTGACTTCCGCCCCTCCGAACCGCGCCGGAGGGTCTCCGTCCTTTGGGCTATGAACATGTCACCCCTAACGGGGTGAATTCGAGTGCGCTGGCCTGGCAGGACTGGCAGCGCTTTGGCCCACCGCAGCGGCACACTCAGCCGCGAGTTGCATGGCTTTCGCTGGCAATGGCGAACCTTAGGCCAAAGCGGCGCCGGGCCGCCGCACTCCAAAGGTCAAGGGAGTAGTGCAGTTCCTCAAAATCGATTACTGAGGCGGCAAGAAAACCTGCGGATTCAAAAGTGCCTCCTCCAACTGGCTCAAGTATCGCCCCACATGAAGTCCATCCATTAACGCATGGTGGACCTCAACCGAAATTGGTAGCAGCGTGCGCTGGCTCTCAGACGTGAACTTTCCGAAGGCAATCTTGGGCACCGAATCTTCGCGTCCCCAATTCCGGGCGTGCGAAAAGCTCGTAAACGACAACCAGGGCAATGTCGTGAAGTGAACCCTGGCGTCATCGCTTCGTGGTAAAAAGGCTCCATCTCCCGACCGCACCTCCTCTACCGCACGCGCGGCCTCGCTCACAAAATTCCCGAAATCCTCGTCATAGTTGAAATATGCGAGTGTAAACTTCTCACTAGGCATTAACACAGTGGTCCCACCATGAATCACATCATGGACCAGCACCTTCCCTTCTCTCAAACGATAACGGAAAGGCTCGATCTCGTTCGCCATACGGAGTGCGAAGTAGTGATAAGCCAGCGACACGCTGATGTTAGGGCGGAGATGAAGTAGCGCCAGGAGATTGGTAACGTCGAGCCGCGTACAAATATTAAAATACGGCTTGTCAAAGTCACGAAAAAACTCGAATACATCGCGACGGGCCCAGCTTGCCAAGTCCAGGTAGTGTGCCATGGTTCAATTAAACCTGATTACGAAAGCCGAGTTTCAACCTGCCACCTATTGCTTCTGGCCGGAATTTTTGAGGTGCTTCGTCGTCTCTTCCGTAACACTGAAGGCGGCAGGAATGAACTCGGATGTATCGGCGGCGTTCAACGAAAGAGGATTTGTCTCTCTCTCCGGAGTGCCAGGCCCTGTCTGAGTAGCTTGTCTCGCAATTTCTACCAGCCTCTTGCTAACGAGTAGGCCATTTATCATGAGTGCTAACCCAACGAAGAGAGGAATGATCCCGACGATCCAGAGACGGCTGAGGATCTCCGCAGTGTCTTGCGGAACCTTTCCCCCTAAGATGATGCCTTGCATGAAGACATATAGAAAGATCGCAATGGCGAGGCCGACGCTGCTGGTGATCACACCAGCTTTGATTTCGTTGTAACGCTTGACCTCCGGAGTAATGCCTCGCTGGCGATCCAATTCTTCCTTCCGTTTCTTGGTTTCTTGCTCGGAGAGGAACATCTCGGCAATCCACGTCTTGCTCCAATCGATCTTCTCGCCTGCCTCTCGGGTATCTACTACCTGGCGCACGGCGTATAAGTTAGCGCCGCACGATTTGCAGAATTTCAAGTCTTCGTTTTGATTAGAGCCACATCGCGGGCAGTACATAAGACACTCCTAACGTTACTTTGTTGCAAGTACGACAATCATACGACGTATGTTCTGAAGTTAAGACTATGCCTTTTTCTCAAACACGAATGAGACCAGCCTGGGGAGCTTGTTCTCGTCCGCTTCGTGCCACCATTCCTTGAAACTGGAGAGTGACAGCCCATGCTGAGCAGCCGCCTCGGTGAAGTCTGAAAGATGATGCACGAACGCTTGAATTTCAATCGTTTCCTGTTCCCGCTGGAATCTGGCCTGCGTACCTTGATACTGTCGAAACGGGTGAAGTTCGCTAAGAAAAAGCCGTCCACCTTCTACAAGAGCACTATAGGCTTCCGAAAAGACGAAAGCTAAGTCCTGGATGTGTTCGAGCACAAGGTTGCAAACGATGAGGTCCGAACAGGTGGCTCTGCACGGCCATGGTTTGGTGAGATCAGCGAGGGCAAAAGAAACATGATCGAAGTGCACTTTGGCTTTTGCTTGTTTGAGCATGCCGGCGGACAGATCGAGCGCGCAAACTCGCTTTCCAATTTGAGCCAACAACGAAGTGTTCTTGCCCGTGCCACAGCCAATCTCCAGGATGGAGTTGCAGCGTTGGTGGGCCAGGGTTTCGCGGGTGACTACCTGATCGAGATCGCGCGTAAGGTTGCGATCTAAATCATAAGTGGTAGACCAATTCGAGTACGCGTCTTGAATGTTCACGGTGACTTAACTTGAGAGTAGTTTCATTTTCAGTACGGTACGATACTGCAATCGATGACCTTCGCCAATTACTCAGACGAGTCACAGATTCAAACAGAATAATGGCCGGGGTAAGGTCTTCGTTAGAGAAACAAAATGAAAGCATAGTTACAGTCGTTCGCTTCTTAACTACTTCGTATTGTGATCCGCGCTATCGACGTTAATCTGCGGCTATTTTTTTGTTTTTGTGCGCTATCTCAAACTGTAGTCTAATGAGGCCTAAAGAGGAGGAACAAGAATGTCCCGCTATTTTCCAATTGATGAACGCAGCTATCGATACTTAGTCAGTACTTCTGTCCGCGAGCCTGAGATAGCGCGGCGGTTGCGCGAAGAGACACAGCAGCTCGAGAACGCGCAGATGCAGATTGGTCCCGACCAGGGTCAATTTATGCAGCTTTTGTGCCAGTTGCTGTGCGCGCGGAAGACACTCGAGGTGGGCGTCTTCACCGGGTACAGCTCTCTTTGGGTCGCGATGGGATTGCCCGATGATGGCCGCGTCATCGCGTGTGATATCAGCGAGGACTACACCGCTGTCGCACGGCGCTACTGGAAACAAGCCGGCGTGGATCAGAAGATCGACTTGCGACTCGCGCCAGCCCTGGAAACGTTGGACCAGCTACTCAAGGCCGGTGAGGCCGGATCGTTCGATTTTGCCTTCATCGATGCCGACAAGACGAATTACGAGAACTACTATGAGCGTGCCCTGCAACTGCTGCGCGTTGGTGGATTGATAGCCATCGACAACACGATCTGGTCAGGCAAAGTTGCAGATCCCGTTGTCAAGGACGCAGACACGGTGGCGATTCGGCAGTTGAACGAAAAACTATTTCGAGATGAGCGGATCACCCTCAGTATGCTCACGGTCGGCGACGGATTGACCCTTGCGCTGAAGCGGTGATCTGCATAAACAAAGCATCTTCCGAGTGAACTTTTTCGTACCTCTATTTTCGATTAGACTAGCCGGACCTATTTTCCTCGATCATGAAAGTCATTCCAGAAGAAACCATCGCACATTATCGAATAATGGAGCCGCTCGGCGCTGGCGGAATGGGTGCAGTTTATAAAGCGTACGACAAGACTCTTCAGCGTGTTGTAGCGCTTAAAGTCTTGCGCCCGGAATACGTCGCTCAACAAGATCGCCGCCGGCGTTTTTTTCAGGAGGCGCGCGCCGCCTCGGCTCTAAATCATCCGCACATTCTCACCGTTTACGAAGTCGGAGAAGAGGACGGCAAGCCTTACATTGCGATGGAGTATATCGAAGGCGAGACACTGCGTAAGAAAATCAAAGCGCGTGAGCTACCAGTCAAGGAAACTCTGGATATTGCAATTCAGATTGCCGAAGGCCTTGCTAAAGCGCATGAGGCGGGCATTATTCACCGCGACCTGAAACCGGAAAATCTAATGATCAGGCGTGATGGCTACGCAAAAATTCTGGACTTCGGTCTGGCGAAACTCATTGCGCAACGCGAGCGTGCATTTGCCGCCGACAGCGGCCAGAAAACGCTGCTCCGCGTAGAGACGGAGTCTGGCACGCTTATGGGGACTGTCAATTACATGTCACCTGAGCAGTTGCTCGGCCAGCGAGTTGATCATCGCTGCGACATCTTCTCTTTCGGGGTCGTGCTCTGCGAAATGTTGACGGGGACCTGTCCTTTCGTCAACAAGAATCGGATCGATACTATGCATGCCATCCTGCATGAAGATCCGAATCTCAGGACGGCAACTAAATTGGAACTGCCGCTTAATATTCAACGAATCCTGATCAAAGCCTTAGCGAAAACGCCGAAGGAGCGCTATCAAACCGTCACTGAGCTGGCGGCAGAACTGAAAGCTCTCAGGCGCGATCTCGAACTTGGAAAGGTAGTGCCCGCCCCAGCCAAAACCAAGCTTGTACTGAAGCGGATCACTGAGGTGGCAGGCTCTCGTGGGATCGACTATGACAAGGAACTAAACGAAAGCCAATTCAAAGCAGTGATGACGACCGAAGGCCCACTTCTAATCGTCGCCGGTGCGGGTACTGGGAAGACGCGGACGCTGGTCTATCGCGTGGCCCGTCTCGTCGAGATTGGTGCAAGGCCCGAGTCAGTATTATTGCTCACCTTCACTCGGCGAGCGGCAACGAGCATGCTTGCGCGCGCGGCGTCGCTGGCCGACGCACGCTGCCAGCGAGTCTCCGGCGGCACTTTTCATTCGCTGGGCCACTCCGTCTTGCGAAAGTTCCCAGAGCCGGCGGAAGTGCAACGCAACTTCACCGTCCTCGATCAAAGCGATACTGAAGACTTGATTGATTTGCTGCGCCGTCAAATACGGCTCACCAAAGATCGACACTTTCCGCGCAAGAGGACCATCGCTGCTATCTTCAGCATGATGGTGAACAAAGTCAGCCCGATGAAACAGGTACTCAACCAGAGTTATCCCCAATTCATCGACGAGCAGCCCAACCTTGAAGAGCTGTATAAATCCTTCGAGCAGTTCAAACGCACCCGCCACATGCTCACTTACGACGACCTGCTGGTACGGTTGCGTGAAGCGCTCGAGAACAGCGCCGAATTGCGGGGGCAACTCTCGGATCAGTATCGTTACATAATGGTAGACGAATACCAGGACACCAATAAACTTCAGGCACAGATCGTTCGGTTAATGACAGCCAGACACGATAACGTAGCAGTCGTGGGAGATGAGTTTCAGTCAATCTATTCGTTTCGTGGCGCGAGCCACAGAAACATGCTGGAGTTTCCCAAACTCTTCCCTGCTGCACAGATCATTAAACTCGAAGAAAATTTTCGCAGTACTCAGCCAATCCTCAACGTGGCCAACGCGATTATCGCCGATGTTAAGGAGAGCTACGCGAAGCGTCTGTTCTCGCGGATAGAGGGTGGGCATCCCCCGGTAGTTGTCGGCGCGAGCGACGAAAACGAACAGTCGCGTTTCGTAGCGCAGCGCATTGAAGAGTTGCGTGAGGAGGGTGTGCCTTTGAGCGAAATCGCCGTGCTGTTTCGCTCCAGCTCTCACTCGTTCGACTTGGAAATCGAACTAAGCAAGCACGGAATTCCGTTTCGCAAGTTTGGCGGGATCAAGTTTGCGGAATCGGCCCACATCAAAGACGCGCTCGCCTTTCTGCGTGTAGTGGTCAAGCCTTCAGACACGCTCTCGTGGTTTCGCACGCTCAAACTGATCGACCACATCGGGGACGCAACGGTCTATCAGATACTTGACCATCTCGGCGTGGAGCGAAAAGAGTTTCGATCGACGAGGACGAAAGAGGGTCTGTTTAAGAAGCTGCATCGATTTCCGGCGCGCGCAAGTTATAAAGCTCAATTGGTCAGGCTGGCTCGCGTGTTGAGCAGCGTTCTCGATAGCAAATCACCCGGCGAGCAACTCTCGACGGTTCTGCGCTTTTACCGGCCGCTTTTGAAAGGCAAGTATGACGACGCTCCCCGCCGTGGGCGCGACCTCGAGCACCTGCAAGCAATCGCGAAACGATACAAGAGCGCAGCCAAGTTGCTCGACGACGTGGCCCTCGACCCTACGGACGCAACTCAAGGAAACGGAGTGAGACGAGGCGGCGGCTTCGTTACGCTCTCGACGGTGCATTCGGCGAAAGGGCTGGAGTGGGACAGCTTATTTGTGATCTGGATGACAGACGGGTGGTTCCCCTCGAACCGTTTCAACGATGAGTTTGATGACCTGGAGGAAGAGCGGCGATTACTTTATGTTGCGACGACGCGGGCGAAGCGAGAGCTTAACTTCGTGTATCCGGTGAATGTATATCGTGGTCCGGAAAGTGACTCTCTTCCGGCGGTCTCGCGGTTTTTGGAACCAATCCCCTCAACTATTCTTCCGCACGCCTCGCTGTCCGGCGATGAATGAAGTCTCGACGCAAAATACCAAAAACGTTGTTGCGGCCTTTCTTTTTAGGTTGGATCTGAACTATCCACCCACTCCCATGGGTGGGATTTGCAATTCTTGTTGACGCACTTCTGTGTAGTTGGATCTGAACTATCCACCCACTGCCGTTACTGCCGTGGGTGGGATTTGCAAACCTGTCGATGCGTTTCCCCTGGAAGAGTTGAGTTGTTGAAATGATAAACGCCGGCGCAAGCTAACAGCTGCGTTACTTCTGACACAAGCCACCAGCGTTACTCACAGCCGCATTAATACAGCTCGCGTTTGCTGCCCGGTCGAACGTGAGATTGCTAAGGCGTATAGCTGCACTTGATTCTTGTACTCTTCCAGCATTCCCTTGATCTCAAAGTCGGTTTTGAAATCAACGACGGTCCACCTCCCGATATCTTCTTCCAGAAATGCCAGGTCAACTAGGCCTTCAACGATACTTCCTTCCTGTAGCTTCATTGCCACAGGAACTTCTCGGCGACTGCGACCCTTCGACACTGCGGCAGCCGCTTGCCGCATGAGTGGATGACGGAGAGCTCTGCTCACGGTCTCAGTAGCGGCTGTAATCTCCCCATCTGTCGCTCCGAAGATTCGTCCGTGAACCCGAGCAACTTCTTCCACGCCAAGACGATCGGCGTCGAGCGCCACAACCGACAGCACAGCATGGACCAGTGTGCCAAAGCGTTTGCCATGTGGTCGGGTAAAGTCAATCTCAATCGATTCCACTTCGACTTCAGTTAGCGTGCCGCTTTCAATACCTGTGAATGGCACTGCGCCCTCACCAATATCCGGGCCAGCAGCATGAGCAGTAGCAGTTACAACTGTCCATTCAGGTTTGCCGGAAATTTCCCGAACACTCGCGCGCTGCTTCTGCCACTCTTCATGAAGGCGAATTCCCTCATTCGATCGAATCTCTTGTTCATCTTTCTTGAGAAACTCTGTCAACCTCGAGCCGGCGCCGCCCTGTTTATTCAGTTCGAGGGCGTTAGGATCCCACCAGACTACGCTATGCTCTCCAGCGCGTGGTTTGTGCGAACCCGGAGTTACTGAACCCAGCGGGCGAAAAGCTTTTTGCGGACGAGTCACTACATTGTCGGGACCAAACTTCGGACAGCCTGCAGGCTGATTCGTTTCCGGCTTGAAGCTGCTACCCTGAGGTGGATAAAGCACGGGATGAAGAGTCGCCAGCCATCCCTCAAAAGGTTGATCACCAACCGCACACACTACTAAGAGATCGCGCGCCCTGGTCGCAGCGACGTAAAGAGTTCTGGCCGCCTCTTCTTTGTCGCGCTGCAACTCCTCACCAGCGTGCTCCTGAAGTTCAATTGGCTCACAACCGGCCAGCTTAATCGCGCACAACTTTGTCGGCTGGTCGGCCCAGCGTGAAGGTTCACGTTCACCCTTGGCCGTAATGTCAGCCAACAGCACCACGGGAAACTCCAGCCCCTTCGCTTTATGCACAGTCATCATGCGTACCCCGTCGACGCCTTCTTCCATGATCGGCGCATCGCCGGCTTCACCGTTCTCGGCTTGATCATCGAGCCAGTCGACAAACGCGCGAAATGAAATCACTCCATTTTGCTCGGCTCTACGGGCCATGTCGGTCAAACGCATGAGGTTGGCGAGCGCCTGGTCTCCAGTAAACAACCAGTTGGCGAAACCGGCATGTGCGCGGGTCAGGGCCAGCAAACTTCCGATTGTCTCAGCGATGGGCCGGCGGTTCCGCTTGCGATGGAGCTGTCGCAAGATCGCGAGTGCATCGACTACTTCAGTGAGCGATTCCGGCAGATCTTCGGGTATTTTCCGGAACGGATGCAACGCAGAGCAGCGACTCCGGTACGCCAGCAACTGTGAATCAGTCAGCGCAAAGAGCGGACCGTGCAATGTGGCAAAGACCGCAAGCTCATCGTCCGGTCGCTCGATGGCCGTCAAAGCATTACGGAGCCCTTCAATTTCTTCACGAGTATGAAATGAACTTCCGCCTACCAGCAGATGCGGCACACCACGATCTTCGAGTGCCCGGACATATGGCCTGGTAACATCCGTGAAGATGTGACGAAAGCGCCGAAATAGGAGACAGATATGGCGTGGTTGGATCGGCACACGCACGTCGGGTCGTTCCCGCTCCGTGACGGTCCATCCACTCTGGTTCACCAGCCAATCGACAAACGCACCGACTGCTTCGGGTAGTGACTCGTCGACCTTCTTGCTGGTTAATTTGCCGAAGTCGCTGAACGGTGCGGGTACGGGAAGCGCCACAACGGCAGGCTGCGAGTCGACACCAGGTCTGTAGGGCGCAAGCGGAACATAGTTAGCCTGCGTGGAAGACTGATGTCCCATGACCGGTGAAAAGGCGGCGTTGACTGCCTGCTGAAGTTCGGGCACTGAGCGGAAGCTGACATTCAATTCAACCTGTGCGCCACCTGACGCGACGATTAATTTCTTCACCTCTTCATAGAGCGCGACGTCCGCGCGACGAAAGCGATAGATCGACTGTTTTGGATCGCCAACGATAAAGAGTTTCCCGGGAACGGGCTTTGCCTTTCGCCAATCGTCCTGGGCTGGATCGTCGGACGCAAGCAACATTAGGATCTCCGCCTGAAGCGGATCAGTATCCTGAAACTCATCCACGAATATGTGTGTAAAGCGCTGTTGGAGTTCTGCTCGAATATGTTGGTTGTCGCGCACGAGGTTGCGCACCCGCAGCAGTAGGTCAAAGAAATCAAGGTATCCCGCCCGCTCCTTCAGTTGTTCGTATGCCTCAACAACCGGCCACAGTTCTTCGCGCAGCCGTGGCGCGAGATCGGCGCCAGCCCGTTTGACAAAACCTTCTACACTCTCCTTCAATGCTTCGCGCTGAGCGATGACGTCGTTTTTCGGGAAATCGTCTCTCGCAAAGTAAGCAACGTAGTGCTTGTTCCACCAGCCTGACAGAAAACTAAAAAGACGTGCTTCGATTCCATCGTAATCTCGACCAGTTAGTTCTTCAGTTCGCGTAAGCTCGGCAACATAGTGCTTCACGTAGCTAATTGACTTTGTAAGATACTGACCAGGATCGGCCTTGTCAGCCCAATCGCCGAGCTCCTTCATCTCCGCGATGAGCGCATCGATTTCTGCTTCGCGACCAAACCCTTTTGACTTTCGCCAGGGCGTTGTGAAGTCACGCTCTCTCAGGATGTCCAAGGCGGCGCGGCGTAATTCTTTTCTCGGCCCTTCTTCGCGGGTTCGCCGGCCCAGGGCTGAACTTCCACCACCGAACTCTCGTCGCGGCGGACGTCTTAGAACTCTGCGTACACCTTCACCCGGGTTGGCCAGATGCTCCTCGAACCACCGATCGAACGCCAGATTAAATAGAGGCTGCGCTCGATCTTCAGGAGCTACTTCGAACAACGGATCGATACCGGCCTCGACCGGTCGCTCGCGCAGAAGGTCAGCACAAAAGGAATGGATCGTCCCGACCCGCGCCTCTTCAAGCTCACGCAACGAGCCAAGCAAATATTCTCCCGCTGCTGCGGAACACTCGGGATCTCGTCGAGCTTCTTCGATTGCTGTTCTTAATCGAAGCTTCAGTTCGCCGGCCGCAAACTCCGTAAAGGTTACGGCCACCGTGCTCGACAGCTTGACCCGACCAGTGCAGATGCCGGCGAGTATCCGCTTTACAAGTTCAGTTGTCTTGCCGGTGCCGGCCGCTGCCTCCACCACGAGAGTCGTATCGAGGTCACGGCGAATGCGATCGCGCGCGGCCCGATCGGCCAACGTCTGCCGACTGCCCCTGCCGTCTGCTCCTGTACTCATGGCAACTCTCTAATCCTTGTGAGGTGAGCGAGGTGCTTAACAGGTTTTAGTCCCGTGCGGAGCTCCTCACGAGAACCGCAGACTCCGAGAAAGTCACACCAGGTACACGCAGCTTTCTCAGGGGCGGCTGGAAGAAAACCATCAGCCAGCGCCTTGTCGATTGTCTCAATAATCAAAGTAACCAACGCACGATTCTCGCGATCAAGCGCAACGACGCGTTCCTCATAACCACCGGCCGACGTGCAGTAGTAGAGACGGCCCGATTCGACGGGTTTCTCCAATAATTTCTCGGCTGCCAGGGCGTACAGGAGTGGTTGCAACGACTTGCCGCCCCCGACAACAAGATCCTTTCCTGCGCGCGCCTTTCCTGTCTTGTGATCGGTGACCCGCAGTTTCCCACTAGCGTGGCGCTCCACAAGATCGATCGATCCTCGTAGTTTTAGACCACCGGCAATCTCAACCGGCTCACTCACACTGTCGGGATCACGATCTTGTGAACCAATGTGGTCCATGGCGAACGCCAACTCAAATTTATCCGGCACCCAACCGTCGACGCTTTCACTTAACCGCCGCAACCATTCTCGGAGATCGGCCCGGATGGCTTCGATGCTGTCTCGCCACACACGCGGGATAGCCGGCGCCAACTTGTCTTCATACAGATAGGCCACTTCATCAAGCGACTCATCAACCAGAGTGCAGGCCTGGGCCAGCGCAATCGGACCGAGCGGAAGCAGACCCTCGGCTTTTAATCTCGTCAGCACCGCAAATTGTGTTTCATGAAACAGGGCGCCGCGCGTCAACGGGTCCATCACTTCGATCGCGGTCACCTCTTCGCGCGGCCGCAGACGAAACACCGCGTTGAGGAAGAATTGATAAGGACAACTGGCGTAGCGCTGCAAAGCAGTGGATGAAAACGCTCGCGCCGAGAGTTGATGACGCGCCATCGCCTCTCTTCCGGGATCATCACCACCGACATCGGCCAAAACCAGGCCATCACTGATGGTCCATTTTCGGCTCCAGCGCCGGAAGCGCGCCCGCAGCGCCCGCGCCAGGTGTGGATTTGCGGACAAGAGATAGTGAGCACTGCCCGTCGCGCTCTCGGGTTCAGCATCAACCAAAGTTGCCAGGAGTGCGAGATCATATTCCGACTCATCAATGGCTGCCTCGGGACTTTCCGGCGCCGGCCAGCCCAGGCGCGCGCGAGTCGCAGATTCCGCCCGTGATCTCAGTTGCTCAAGGCTCGGCAGTACACCTTCCGCCGCTCGCAACGCCTCTAGGGCATAAAAGGACGGCACTCGCGGACGCGACTGTTGCACATCGATGCGTGGATAAGATAGGTAAGCGCGCTCTCGAGCCGCGCCGATCGCCATTCGCAAAGCCAGACGTTCAAGCTCCAGGCGATCGCGTCGCGTAGACAACGTGCTACCAGCAGCCTCTTGCCGTTGTCGGTCAGGCAGGATGGGATCTTCAACCAGCTTGCGCGGAAAGATCTTTTCTGCCAGCCCGGGAATGAATACGACATCGAACGCCAGACCGCGGGCATAACCGACTGGACCTACAAAAACAGAACCAAAACGCCGGCGCGGCGGAGCCACGCTCAACTCGCGCAGCCGGGACTCCAGCACCATTCGGACTTCATAAAGATCCACTGGACCAACAGGAGCCATGGGTTCAAATTCGGCAAGCGTGGCGAGGATTCCACTTGGGTCGCGCAATGTTCGCGCTGCGAGTTGGCGTAGGTGACTGAGCCACTCACCCCAGCTTGCCTGCTCTGGAAGAGCGGCTAATAGCTCGATTGCCGGGAGGGCAAATGCTCGCAGATGCTCAAGATCGTTTAGTTGTCTTTCGATGTAGTCAGCATACGGACTCTCTTCCTCTTCAGCTTCGACAAGTTTCAAGCGCAATTCATTAGCGAGGCCATCAAGGCGACGGACCCAACGGTCTTTGCCGCCAATAACTGCCGAGTCCACCAGCAACTGTTCCCAGCGCCACGGCGCTCTCAAGTTGCCCTCGATCACCGAACTACTTTCCGGATCTACCGGGAGAGAGTCAGCCGCTGTTGTCGTTTCAGTATTGCCGCTCTCCTCATCGTCTTGACTGGTGGTAGATAACAAGTCATCTCGCGGACCCGCCCAAACGGCTTCGGGATCTTTGGTAGCATCGGGATCAGGCACTTGGCCCAACGATAAGTATTCAGCAAATCGCCGGGCCGAAAGTCCTTCGGCGGCGCACGAAAGGAGTGCCAGCATTGCGCGACCGGCAGGATCTGGCGCGGTCGAGCCCTGCGCAAAATAGACCGGAATCTCTGCGCGGCTGAAAGCTTCTTCGAGATGCGAACGGTACTCACCCGGGGAGTTCAAGAACACGGCCATCTGATCAAAAGACACACCTCGCGCTGCTTCAGCCTGAATGCTCCGTACGATCTCTACGCATTCACGTGGTTCGCCCGGCCAGTTGGATAATTTGAGACTGTCGTCGAGCTCCGCGAGTGGTGGCATTGATTGGGCAAACAAATGCTGTTTCGCAGAGGAGAGGGAGTTAGCGGGCTTCAATGAGTCAGTGATCTTTCGCTTACAACCCAACGCCCCTTCGAGTGCCGATGTACCTCGCTCGTCTCCTAACGGCACGGTTGCCAGCACATCCGGAGAACGGCGCGCAATCTCTCGAATCAATTCCAACTCGACGCGGTCACGAACGTGCAGATCGAGTAGCAGTACGGGTACACCCAGTAGCTGATCACTCTCTTTCGATTGGATCGAGTCGATTGCCGCGCGAAATATCGAAGCTCGATCCGCAAGCTTCGAGCGTTCCAGTTCGACCTCCACGGCCCGTGCTATTTGCGCTATGTCTTTGCCACCACGCGGAAGGCCCTCGAGCGTCTGCAGATCGACTTCGTTCATCCGCAGTTCGCCAAGCGTTCTGGCCACAGCCACTGGGAAACCTGGTCTGGTTGCCACGGGGCCGAAGTATGTGAGTTTGGAATCGAGCTGTAGTGAATGAATCGCTCGCGCCACCACCGCTACGAAGGAGAGCGCGCTGGCTGAAGCGGCTCCGGATGCAGCAAGGTGAGTTTGCGCCAAACGCGAAGCGAGCCTGTTCAGAGTGAATCTCCTAATCCCGAACCAGGCCCCTCTTGTACTAGCGATACTGAGATTAAGATCGGTAGCTGCCTCGGTTGTATGTGCAATGATCAGGATTTCAGAATCAGGCGGATAGCTATCTAGCCATCTTTTAGAAATCTCGAGACGAGTTGACCCGTCGCAGGAAACCTCAAGTTTTCTCATGTGAGCTGGTTCTGGTGACACTTCTCGCTCTTCTCCCTTAGTTGTCACTTTGCAAACTCTCAATCAAACCTTGCGGCCGAAGAGCAAAGAGTCTATCAGCGAATGATTCAATCAGTTCTCGATGTGCCAACTTTCGGCGCCATTCCTCGGGAATCCCGCTCTCCCCATAGAACGCACCCGCTAATTGCCCATAGACGGCCCCGGTAGTATCAGCATCATCGCCCAGGTTCACCGCCATGAGCGCGCCCTCGCGGAAGTCGGCGCTTCGATAGAACGCCCATAAAGCCGCTTCAAGTGATTTGACGACATAGCCCGTCCCTCTTATCTCAGGCGGCTGTTTACGGCGAAAGGAACCGGAGGCGATGTTAGCGATCTCCGGTGCAAGCGGTGCGTTGACCCAGATCTCTGCGACCGGTTGATAGTGATCTGAAAGCAACGACTCTTTCAATTCACCGCGCAAGGCGCCAACTATCAACGTCGCGAGGTAACGACAGGCGTCAATCGCTTCTTCGGCGCCGTGCGTGGTGCGAGAGCTTTCCGCGGCCTTCTCAATAGCTGCTCTGCGGTTCTCAGCATAGAAAAGGGGAACCGGCGCTAGTCGCATAATAGATCCGTTACCGGCGCTTTGCGGATCAGTTGAGCCACACTCAGGTTCACGAGTTCGCTGGAACTTCAGCAGCGCTGACCTGACTGTATTGCCGATGTCAAAACATGTACCGTTGCTGCTCAGGTAACCCTGTTGCCACCAACGACAGTACCTTTGCAGTTGATCAACCTGATCAACCTGACCGCACTCAATCAAGCTTTCCGCCAGGCATAGAGCCATGGAAGTATCATCGGTCCATTCACCCGGTTCTAGGCCAAAGGGCCCTCCCCCGATCATGTCTTTCAGTTGTGGAAACGAACCGGGCGGCTTGAATTCGAGAGTCGTGCCCAGAGCATCCCCTACCGCCAGGCCTAATAAACTCCCACGATACTGTCCAGGATTACTCATGTTAACTGCATCTTGCGGTTGCGCCTAAGGTAATGCAAGTTGTTAGCTTATTAGCCACAGATTATTGCCGATGACGAGGATCAGAATAGATAACTAGTTGAGAAGCCTACGAATGACACTCTCGCTTACTACTGTCCTTTTGATCTCCATCCGCGTTAATCTGCCGCTAGTTTTGATCGTTTCGACAGCTTCGGCAGTGAGTAGGATTTCACACCCTAACGGTGTTTTGGGTAGTGTCCTAGTTTCACTCCGTCTGCGGTCTCTGAGTTCTCCGTGTCTCCTGTGGTGAATGTTTTTCGGCGCTTTTATCATCAAGGAGGCACAGAGATCCCAGAGTGCCCGCTCAGTACTCAGCACTCAGCACTTCTTGCACTTCTTCCCTTGCCTTTACGATTTACGATTCGCGATCTACGATCCCCAAAACCGACATGCCATTCCAGCAAGTCCCGCCAACTCTCGGCAATCAATACGAAGATGATCGCGTGCTGCGTTCGTACTTAGCGCGCGTCCTTCCCGGAGAAATACTGGGTGAAATCAAAGCTTCACTCATCGAGATGGGGCGGCTTGCAGGAGCGGACCTCTATCAAATGCAGTTGGCTGACAGATTGAACGAGCCTTCCCTCACGCAATGCGATGCGTGGGGAAATCGCATCGACAATATTGAGTTGACGCCCTTGTGGCGTGTGGCCGAGCGCATCGCTGCTGAGCACGGCCTCGTGGCTACCGCATACGAGCAGAGGCACGGCAGTCTCTCGAGGGTTCATCAATGTGCCCTCGCCTACCTCTTCACACCGTCAACGGACATCTATAGCTGTCCGCTGGCCATGACAGACGGGGCCGCACGAACACTACTTGCTTCAGGCAATCAAGCACTAATCGACCGCGCCGTGCCCCATTTAATTACACGCGGGCGCGAAGAGTTTTGGACCGCGGGTCAGTGGATGACTGAACTCACAGGCGGCTCCGACGTCGGACTGTCTGAGACCATCGCAAAGCATGAGCCGGAGCTAACTCGAAATTCAGAACTCAGCACTCAGTATTCCGAACTCGCGACCTGGCGACTTTATGGCAGGAAGTGGTTCGCATCGGCTGTTAATTCGCAGATAGCCGTGACGCTCGCGCGGCCCGAAGGCAATCCTCCCGGGGGACGGGGCCTTGCACTGTTCTACATCGAATCGCGAGACGAGCACGGACGATTGCGCAACATTGAGATCAATCGACTCAAAGACAAACTCGGCACGCGCAAAGTTCCCACAGCAGAACTGACTCTGGCTGGGACACCGGCGCGACTGGTTAAGGGAACTGCCGATGGAGTACGCAATATCACTCCGTTGCTCAACATCACACGTTTGTGGAACGGCATTAGCGCCGTCGCACTTATGCGACGCGGATTGGCTCTCGCGTTTGACTATGCGGGCAAGCGTGTGGCTTTTGGTGCGCCTCTCTCCGAGAAATCTTTGCACCTGGACACTCTCGCCGGGTTACAGGCTGAGGCAGAAGCCGCCTTTCACTTTGCCTTCTACGTGGCTGAGTTGACCGGGCGCGGTGAAACCGGCGAGCTCGATGAAGAGGAGGCTTTGTTGCTGCGCTTGCTTACTCCGGTGATGAAACTGTCTACCGGCAAACAAGCTGTGATGGTTGCCAGCGAAGTGCTCGAAGCTTTCGGGGGGGCCGGTTACGTCGAAGATACCGGCTTACCAGTGCTTCTGCGCGATAGCCAAGTCCTGCCCATCTGGGAAGGAACCACGAATGTGCTGTCACTGGACACACTTCGCGCGTTGGGAGTTGTCACGGGCGGTAATGACGGTAGCGCATTCCAGGCATTCAAAGCACAAGTAACTCGCTGTTTTGAGAGGGTTCACGATCCTCGCCTCTCCGTCGCCGCTCACTTAACATTCTCAGCATTAGATCATGCCGCAAGTTGGTTAGCTGAGGCACAGGCCGCTGGGCAGACTGAGTTAGAAGCCGGTGCGCGACGGTTCGCGATGACCCTGGGTCGCGTGATGGAAGCAGCTCTTCTGATCAAACACGCTCAGTGGTCACAAGAGCACGAAAGAGACGGAAGAGCCACGGCCTCAGCCAGACGTTTTGCGAATGCCGGCATTGATCTACTTGTCCAACACGATATCGAGGACGCGCGCGTCTTGTTCCACAACCCTTGAGCCCCCGCGCGGTGAAGCTGCGAGAAAAAGAAACTCATTTCCCACAGTAATAAAGTTTATCCATAGATTAACGCGAATAGCGCAGATCAAAACAAAATAGTAAGGGCGTGTTTCTTCTTAACTACTTATTATTCGGATCGAGACAGACATCGTCCCTATTAGCGCGGAGGCATTGTAGGGCCATACATGGGCTCCTTCCGTTGCGATGCAACCCCGACGACGCAGGGTTTCACCCCGTTAGGGGTGACATATTTATAGATCGAGAACGAAAAATCCTCCGGCTCCGTTCGGAGGAGCGGAATGGTTCGGGAGTGGTGAAGCTTTAGTTGCTTTCCGCTCCTCCGAACGGAGTTGGTCGTGGGGCTTGACTCTGGGCTATAAACATCTCACTCCTAGCGGAGTGAAACGCAGTCGAAGTGTGAACCTTTAGCTCCTTGAGGTGTTGAGAACAGTTAGCTTAAATCTTTTGCTCCGCCTCTAGCTTCACCTAACCTTAGCCGTAAAGACCTCTTCCATTAGATAAGGCCGCCGACAACCGCTGGCAGGGTCAAGTTGGCGCCGACTGTCAGTCCAAATGGGATACGAAACCCCTCCAAACGATACCAGACCCTCATAATCTCCTTGTTGGTTGCCATAGTTGATTCCCTGACAGGGAAAAACGCCGTCGCAGTCGTGTTCATTTGAGCTGGTTGTGCTAACCCGAACGTCAGATCCAGGAAATGACACGCCACCGTCGGTTGATTTTGCCAGGTAGTAATCTGTCTGAGGTCTGCGCTAAAGCAGCGCCAACGCAGGCAAGAACAAGCAAAGCAGATAACCAAAGACGTGGCAGTGCACGGCTTACATTCGCGAACTTGAACATCAGTATTTCTCTCGTGAAATCCTTGTGCATTGCTTCAGCAACGCAGTGGCCAAATGGTGAAGAAAGACGAGTTGATGAAAGCCTTGTGGGAACACGTTTGTCGAGGAAGCTAATCTAACACAGACATGGGCTCTTTGGAGTGCGGCGGCCTGGCGCCGCTTTGGCCTGACGTTCACTAGACGGCCGAATCTGACTGACTCACGGCTGAGGCCAAAGCGCTGCCAGGCCAGCGCACTCCAAAGAGGGGCTTCCAAGCAAATCGACACCCAACATGCGAATATGGTGGCTAGGCAAAGAACCGCTGAAGACTTAAAATCCGTTGTCCGTAAGCATGTGCAGGCGGCACTTCCGAACTCGCACGAATGTTTCTCTCGCCTCTCTCTATGAGTAACTCAAAACTGTAGTGGAGGAATACAGATGCTAAGCATGAAAAATATTTGGTTTGCCTTCTTTTCGACCGCACTGCTATTTCAAGGCGCGACGAACTACAAAGTAGTCAATCGTTATCCGATTCCCGGGGTCGGCGGCTTTGATTATGTGATGTTGGATAACTCGACCCGACGACTCTACGTTTCACACTCAACCCAGGTGGACGTGTTGGATGCCGACAACGGTAAGCTGGTGGGTACAATCCCGGATACGCCGGGCGTTCACGGCGTTGCGATCGCCACAGCTTTCAAACACGGCTTCACCAGCAATGGTCGCGAGAATAAGGTCTCGATGTTCGATCCCGAAACGCTTCAACTCATCAAGAAGATCGACGTTGGCAAGGGTCCCGACGGCATCTACTATGATCCAGGCACCAAGCGCGTGTTCACCAATAATCACGGCTCCCACGATGTAACCGCTATTGATGCTGCAAGCGGTGACGTGGTCGGGACAGTTAAAGTTGAGGGCGATGGTGAACAGGCAGTAATTGACGATGGTCTTATCTATCTCAATAGCGAGGAAGCCGGCGAGGTAGTGGTTTTCGATCCAAAGTCGCTCGAGGTGAAGAAACGATTCCCGATAGGCGTGGCCAAGGTTCCTACGGGTCTGGCTTATGATGCCAAGACGAAACGGTTATTCATCGGTTGCCGCAATGAGCCGAAGATGGTAGTCATGGACGCCGGCACCGGCAAAGTCATTAACAGCTTTCCGATTGGTGCAGGTGTGGACAATGCCGCTTTCGATCCGGGAACTGGTCTGGTGTTCTTTTCGTGTGGAGATGGAACTCTCAGCATCTACCATGAGAAGTCGGCGGACGTTTACGAAGACGCAGGGGCGGTCAAAACACAACCCAGTGCGAAAACGATGGCCTTCGATCCAAAAACAAAGAAGATTTTTCTTCCCGCCGCCGAATACGTGGAGACGCCCGCGACAGAACCAGGCAGGCGGCCCATGCGCAGCGTGAAACCCGGAACATTTGCAGTCCTGGTGGTCAGCAAGTCTTAAGCCGCGGTTGTAATTGTTTGAAATAGTAAAGACGTTGACCTTTACTGAGAAAAGCTTTCAACGATGAAAACGAAAATCCTATTTCTGCTCGCACTTACTCTTGTGCTGCCGACGTTGTGCTTCGCCACCAACCAGCTCACCGTAAAGGCCGTGAATAAACTGGCAATTCCCCGGACCAGTCAGACGATTGAGCTTACGGCGCAGGATCTTGCGCCTCTGGCCGAGAAAGACTTGGAGAAAATTCACATCGCGGATTCGTCAGGCAAAGAACTTTTGTGCCAGGCGGTGGACGTAGATTATGACGAGTATCACAAACCGGACATCGTGATTTTCCAGGCTGACTTCGCACCTAATGAGACTAAAAGCTTTACAGTCACAAGTGGCAAGAAACATGAATACACGAGAGGCGATTTTCGTGCCTACGGCCGGTTTGTGCGCGAACGCTTCGACGATTTCGCCTGGGAGAACGATCGCATTGCTCATCGCACGTACGGTAAAGCTTTGATTAGCTGGAAAGGCGAGCCGCTAACCAGCAGCGCTATCGACATCTGGTCCAAGCGCGTTCCAAAGCTGGTTATCAACGATTGGTACATGGTGGACAATTACCATGCAGACACCGGAGAGGGAGCCGACGACTATTCCGCGGGCGCAACTCGCGGTTGTGGTGGGAGCGGCATCTGGGCCAATAACCAGCTTTACGTGCCCTCGAACTTCGTTGATTCACGTGTGTTGACGAATGGCCCGATCCGAGTGATGTTCGAACTCGTCTATGAGCCGTTCGATGCAAACGGCACAAAAGTGTCGGAAGTCCTTCGCGTCTCTTTGGATGCCGGTAGTCAGTTGGATCACTTCCAGAGTTTTTACAAATCACAAACCGGCAATACACCGATAGCTGTTGCGGTTGGGCTCAAGAAAGTCAAAGAAGAGCAAAAAGAACTCAACGCCGATCACGGGTGGCTGGCAATTTGGGAGCCAATGGAAAAGAACCTCGGCATGCAGGGGCTGGCGGCAATCGTGAATCCCCGAGAATTCGACAAACAGATTGAAGACAAGCTAAACAATCTCATCGTCTTGAAACCCGGAATGGCAACTTCTGTTTCGTACTGGGCTGGTTTCGCCTGGGACCGAGCGGGAAAGATTACTTCGGCCGACGCCTGGAAGAAGTATGTGGACGAGTTTGCTGCAGGGTTGCTTTCGCCGATTGAGGTGAGTGTTTCCCAGTAGTAATTCCTTAACGATGAAGAACCACCACAGTTTCGACTCTCCGGATATGTCTTCGATAGCAGATCAAACCATGATTGATGCCGGATTTGCGCCCGACATGCCCGCTTCGGTTTTAGCGGAATTGCGCTCGATTGAGTCGAGCTCCCAGCCTCTGACTCAGGCTTCAATGATCAACCCACCCGCTAGTGGTACCGAACCAGTGCGCGACCTCCGTCAGTTGTTATGGTCGTCTATAGACGACCGCAAATCTCGTGATCTTGATCAGGTCGAATACGCAGAGAGCCTGTCTAATGGTGACATCCGCCTGCTGGTAGGTATCGCCGATGTGGACCAGATTGTTAAAAAGGGATCGGCAATCGATGCACACGCGGCCGAGAACGGCACCTCGGTTTACACCGGTGTTAAGACATTCCCGATGCTGCCGGAAGAGTTATCAACCGACATGACTTCGTTGGTTAGTGGGGCCGATCGATCTTCCATAGTGCTCGAAATGGTCGTGGGCCAGGATGGCAGCGTCGCATCGATCGATGTATATCATGCGAGGCTTCACAACTTTGCGAAGTTAGCTTACGAAGCGGTAGGTGACTGGCTTGATAACGAAGGGAAAATACCACCGGAAGTTGCGCGTGTTCCTGAGATGGAGCGCCAGATTCGGTTACAACTTGAAGCCGCGGAACGTCTCCGAGAGTTACGCGTACAGTGCGGCGCTCTTGAACTGGAAACAACTCAAGCCACAGCGGTCGTGAATGCTTCCGGTCAAGTCACGGATCTTGCGGTGACGGAACGAAACAGCGCACGCGACCTCATCGAGAATTTCATGATTGCGGCAAACGAAGCGGTGGCCCAGTTTCTGGACGCGAAAGGTATGGTGTCTCTTCGACGCATTGTCCGAACACCCGAACACTGGTCGCGGATCGTTGAGCTGGCGCAGGAGATGGGAGAAGAATTGCCCCCCACCGCTAACTCACGCGCGCTCGCTGATTTTTTGGCGCGTCGAAAGGCTGCCGATCCTGAGCATTTCCCGGATCTTTCGCTTTCAATCGTCAAATTGCTCGGACCAGGAGAATATGCCGTGCAAACGCCAGGCGCTCCCGCTGCTGGACATTTTGGACTCGCTCTTCACGACTACACACACTCGACGGCGCCCAACCGTCGCTATGCCGATTTGGTAACGCAGCGGTTATTGAAAGCAGCACTGGTCGAGGAGCAATCGCCTTACACTGAAAAAGAATTGACCGACATCGCAGCGCATTGTACCGAGCGGGAAGACGCCGCGCGTAAGGTTGCGCGCAAGATGCGGAAGGTCGCTGCAGCCGTGTTTCTCGAGCACAGAATCGGAGAAGAGTTCGATGCTATTGTGACGGGCGTGACGCCCAGGGGGACTTTTGCTCGACTCAAAAAGCCTGCGGTTGATGGGCGAGTTACTCGCGGTGAACATGGTCTGCGCGTGGGCGACAAAGTGCGAGTAAGATTACTGTCGACTGATCCACCGCGCGGGTTTATTGATTTCGCACGCATCGGCGATAGCTAGCCCAGCGCTTACAAGAGTTGTCTTGTGGCCGGGGAACCTTTTACCACCACTTCCACTGACTTCACTCCCAGTGTCGGATGCTTCGCGGTGAGACGAATGGTGCCCGCACTCTCTTTTGTTTTGATCCAGATCGCACCGACGCCACCAAAGAGCGAGAACGGATTGTCGCCGATAATCTCTCCCGGGCCCTCGATAGTTAATCCGATTGCAGCGTTCGCAAACGGGCGGCTCCCGCCATACTCGTCCGTGGCTCGCAGCACGACACGTGTCGCGTCGATGCCGTCGCCCATCAACTCCAGATCATCAGGTTCTATGTGCAGTTGACGATCCGCGCCTCTGCCGGACAGCATTTTTGTAATCACCTTCTTACCGTTGATATAACCTTCCAGCTTCAGGTCACCCCAGCCTCCACGCAATCCGTCGCGGATGTTTGTGACAAAAGGAGGGTGGGCGAGATTCGGAAAGTTTTGCCGGTCTGGCTCTATGTCCGCAACGAGTCGCTCGCCAATGTAGATCTTAAGGCGTTCACAGTTGGAGCAAACCATTGCGAGGCTGAAGCTTTCATTGCGGTCTCCGCGCGACCAGTCAAATGCTGGCTCCAAAACGATCTCCTCGCCCGGATCACACTGCGACTTATAGAAACCGCCGGCAGGCTTGGGAATGCGAAATATGTCCGCGACTCCGTGATAACAGACGCGGTCGCCGGAACAGAAATTTGCGTGAGTGTTGTAATCAAAAGCACACCAGCCAATGCCGCCCGCGTAAGCTTTTTCCGAGCCCAATTGGTTATGCACGCGAGCGTGACGCATGGCATGTTCAGTGATTCGTTCAATATTGTCGTTGCGCTTGGTCGGGTACATGTGACCAATGAACTCTGTATTCAGATAAAGCGGGTGATTCGGAGGTCTGAGCGGAATTTGAAAGTCGTTCATCGTGAATACGTCCTCCAGCAATTCGGAGTCGTATTTGTAGCGCACGCCGCCCGTTGGACGCGAATCATCAAGCGAGTGGGCCAACTGATTGGTGCGCGTGTAAAAGTCGTGGTCGTCACCGGATTCATTGATGCGCACGCCCCAGAGGATGATCGCCGGATGATTCCAATCGCGCCGGATCATCGCTTCGACATAACTAACTGAGAGATCCTTCCACTGCTGATCGCCTATGTGTTGCCAGCCGGGAATCTCTTCCAGGACCAACAGACCATATTCATCGCAGGCATCGAGGAAGTGAGGAGACTGTGGATAGTGGGAAGTGCGAACGATGTTGCACTTTAGTTCTTTGCTGAGAATCCACGCGTCGCGTTTCTGCACCCGTGCAGGCATGGCCTGACCCATATAGGGATAGGTCTGGTGGCGATTGAGACCACGCAGCTTAAGGTGCTTCCCATTAAGGAAAAAACCTTCGGGTGTAAAGCGCGCTTCGCGAAAGCCGATTCGGGTCTCATAGTCATCAACTACGCGGTCACCTTCAAGCAGCAACACGCGCACCTGGTAGAGCTTTGGACTCTGCAGATTCCACAGTTGGATCGCGCCGAGATTGTTTAGCGTTAAGTCATAGTGAGCCGCCCCCATGGAGACGTCGCGACTTTGCGTGGCGACAACTCGCTGGCCATCGCGCAATTCAACAGTCAGTCGCCGCTTCGCGGTCGACGGGTTCTTACTGTCCAGATAACAGCGTACGTCAACGCGACGATCGTTTTTGAGAACGTCAAACGCGCGGGCGAAAACGTTTTCGATGAACGTCTCGGGAACGAAGCGCAGCGCTACGTCGCGATAGATCCCGCCGAAGGTCAGATAGTCGATCTCGCCACCAAACGGCGGGATATCCTTCCGCTCGGTAGAATCGACCTCAACTGCGAGCACGTTGTCGCCGCGCCAGTTCAGATGCGGCGTCAACTCGAAGGAAAAGGGCGTGTAGCCGCCGCGATATTCACCCAACCGCTGGCCGTTGATCGTTACTGTGGCCGCCGTCATTACACCGCCGAAATCTATGAACACGCGACGCCCTAGCAATTCGACAGGCAACCTGAAATGTCGCCGGTAAAGCGAGACGAACTCAAACTCCTTATCGTCGAAGCCATGCCAGGGCAGCATCTTGTTGGTGTGTGGGATCGTGACCCGAAGGAAGCCATTGTCGTTGAATTCCGCCTTCGTGCCGTTGGGTGTGATCTTATCGCTGTAGAGCCACCTGCGGTTCAAGGGATAGACGCGTCGGAGTGAACCCGCGTTACTGTCAGCGGCCGCAGCTCTTCCCAAGTGGGGCAACAAGACTAGGCCAGTGATTCCGGCGCTACTCGTTCTTAAGAAACTGCGACGGTTGACTTTCTTTCTGATCATCTCGTTTCTTCCCTCGCTTTCGAAGCTTTTAATTATTAGTCATGTTTCCTTCATGGCTTGGGACGCACCGGTGACGCTTTGGGTTTCGGTTGCTTATCAGCGCCAGTCCCTTCGTCAATATCGGGCGTCGCACTGCGGTTGCGCCGGTACTCGATTGTTCCATTGCTGTCGCTGAGCTTCGGCCCGGCGTAAATCACTGCCAGTTCGGCTAGCGCTGTTGTTTTGTCCTGTCCGAAGCCGGAAAGCGCGATGAGCTTGAGGTATCGGGCCGTGATTTTCTTAGGGAATTCAATCTGTTGTGGCGCAAAGGTTGAAAGCAGTTCACCGCGCAGCACATCGCGCCAGTCGCTACCGTCGTCGCTAGCCTGAACAACATACTCACGGATGTCGCCTTCGTGCTCGCGATGGTTTTGCCGCGGCATCAGCACCAGGCCGGACATGGCAACGGAGGCGGGGAAGTTGATCATGATATCTACCTGCTCGCGTATTTCGCTGCGCTGATCGCCCACCAACAGGAACGTGTTCGGATCGCCATCGATCGCGGTGCTCGCAGACGCGCCGCCCACCTGAGCTACGGCGCCAAGCTTCTTCATGATGCGCGTATCGAAGAACAAGCTGCGCATCTGTTCGTGTGATACAGGGATGTTCGGCTGAAAACAATCGCTTCCCACGTATTTCAGGAGTGAGCGGCGTAGTTGTTGCGAGACGGGATTCGCGTCGGTTAGTTTGGTCACATCGATCGCCGAGACGACGAGCTTTCCGTCTCCGACCGCGCATTCGAAGATGACACCAAGCTTGTAATTACGATTCCAATCGTCAATGGCCCAGACAACCGGCTCCAGCTCAGGGGGCAAGCGATCGAGATTCACTGCCCGGACATTATGAATTATCTCAGCCCATTGCCAGTCGAAGTTCGACGAGGTGGGAAACAAGTCGAGTGCATGACTCTTAGTCTCCCCTGGCTTTCTGTCAATCCACAGACCCAACATGCGGCCCCACGCCGGGCCCATCAAACGGTTCCAGAAGACTGGCACTGTGTCGAGCGGCGGACTAGTCCAATCGAGATCTGAATTGTGTGGAACGAACAGCACCCGGCCACCCTTAGCTAACTTTTTCTCGGCCTCGTCCCAGGAACTAGTGACCAGAACGTCGGCAGCACGCGCTGGTGGGCAGTCCTCTGGGAGCGTAGGCCTCCAGCCTGCCGGTACGCCAGCGTCAACGGGAATGGAATGGTGCGTTGATGTTAGGCTCGAAGCTTGTACGTTCGGGCGTGCTGGCAGGCTGGAAGCCTCCGCGCTCAGATTGGAAGAAGGGTACAGCCAGAAGTTCCAGTCATTCTCAAAATATGTAACTCCGCGAACGACGCCCGGCCCGGGAACGATCTTCCGGTCTACGGAGCTGAAAAATGAAGCGGGAGCGACGGTGACTATTAGCTTGTATTCTCCCGGCGCGGCTAACTTCGATAGATCGACTGAAATCTTACCCAGGGGGAAGTTTTTTCCGATCGGAATCGTGCGCGCTTCCCATTCGCCCTGCACCTCCATGGAACCACCGACAATCTTCCAAACGCCCTTGCCGTTTTCAATCGGCTCAGCGCCATAGTGCGCAAGTTCAACGTCTACGTCGAACGTATCGGCGGTTGTGAAAACGCGCCGCCGCAAACGCGCCAGTGGCACAGTTGTGTTGCAGAACTGCTTGAACTCGTCCGCTGTTGCGTAGCTCTTCGGTTCCCAGAACGCGTCGAGCAAGCCGACCAAAGCTGTGCCTTGCCCCAGATAGTCATGCAGGTCGAGCAGTTGGAATCCACCGAGGCCAGGCGTTCGCAAGTTGGCTTCGATCTCTTCTTTGTAACACTCGAGCTGAAACAGACCTGAGGCCATGGCAAACGCTTTGTTTTTCTCGAGCAACCCATGCGCTTTCATCGAGTCGCGAAAGATCTCGAAGTTGCCCGGCCGCATGTAGCCGGTGAACTTCTTGATGATGTCATAGTCTGGGTAGGCGACCCACTGGCCCACTTCGTGCGAAATCACCGGCACGTTGACGTCGACGAGAGATGGACCGTAGTCACTGCCGAACCAGGCAGACTCGCGCCGAAGCATCTTCGGGCCGATGCGCTGGATGGCCAGATAGTCCGTGCCTTCGGTGAGATTTGGCACTTCTCTTTCGGTATGGCCGGTGCCACTCGTGTAGAGCCGCCGCGAGTCTTCTTTGCGATAATGTGCGACCCATTTTGACAACGCTTCTTTCCACTTTCCTTTGGGTTCATTGCTCGCCGACAACAGCATAAACGAAGGGTGATTGCCATAAGCCTTGATCATCCGATCCGTTTCTTCGTAGAGCATTTGCTCCATCGGAGTCCCGGGGCTGATCTCGTTCCACATGCCCGGTTCAGGCTGCAGGTAGAATCCCAGGTTGTCCGCTGCTTCGAACGCTGCTTCTGGTGGACACCAGGAATGAAAGCGCATGTGGTTCAAGCCCCAACTCCGGCAGGTCTCAAAGAGCTTTCTCCAGGACGCAACATCTGTAGGTGGATAACCCGTGAGCGGGAAGTCGCCGCCGCTATGCGTACCCCTAAAAGTGATAGGTCTGCCGTTGAGTCGGAACTCGTTTCCCTCGGCGCGGAAATCACGCAGGCCAACTTTCAATTCGCTGTACTCATCAACCGCGGTCCCTTTTAACCACAGCCTGAGCGGCTGCAACTTCGGATGAAACTCATCCCAGGTGGGCGCATCGAAGCGCAACGGCACTTCAACTTCCGCGGTTCCGCCGTGCTCATCCCAGGTTACGGGTACGACCCCGATGTCTGGCCAAATGGCCGTTAATGTTCCCGCCCCACTGAGTCCCGTTTGATTGCCGATCCGAACTCTGATGAGCATCGATTTTTGCGCTAGGTTCGGAAAGACCTGGACATCATCAATCCAAACTCTGCCGGAGTCCGTCAGTTCAATCTTTCCGACGATACCGTTCCAACTTCCGGCAAGTGAATCCGAAACGCTGTGGGCATCAGGTCGATACGGCATGAGCATCCGGTTGTCGACGCGAATCGTAAGCCGATGCCGACCGGACGAGACAGTGCTGAGGTCATAGACGTGCGGCGCAACCAGACTCCTGTTGGAACCGATCTTTTGCCCGTCAAGCCAGACCGTCGTGTCCCAGTGAGGCCGTTCGAGGGTAAGCACAATGCGGCGGCCCTGAAGGTACTGGGGGATTTGTATCTCGCGCTGATACCAAGCTGCGCCGAGATAGTGACGGGGCGGCTGAGACAGGAACGGCACCTTCACCTTGCCCGGCTCGGTATAAGCTCGGTAGTCGTCGCGTAGATACCAGAAGCGATCGTAAAGCGTGAGCACCCAGGGCGTCTTGGTGCTGATCTCGTTACCATAGTTTTGCGATTGCAGAGTTCCCGGGAGCTTAATTGAGTAAGGCAAATTTCGATTGAACCACTGCTGCCGCTCTCCGACATCCGAAGGGTCCATCTCAAAACGCCAGATTCCATCAAGCGAGATTGGCCTCGCCGCCCACACTGATGCGGACGCCAGGAAACAGAGCAGAACCCCCAACAAGACCGCCCGCGCTGTCGAACGACTAACCCTTATCATCTTTTTGCTCATAGACACGGAGGCTTGTGTTTAGCGCGCCCTCTTCAGAGGCGCAATGGGAGTTGATGGATTCCAACCATCTATCCCGGCAAGAACGCTCTTTGCCGTGATCCTTTTTGCTTGCGTCTTCGTCAACTGGTGCGACCACGGCACCCGTGTCTTCGGGCTGGCGCCGGGACCCGTGCTGTTGAATTCAGAATAACGCGCGGTCTTCTCTCGGGCCGGCAGGTCCCAGTTTTGCCAGCCGGCGGGACGCACCGCTTCAGACATTTCCGTGTTCAGATAAATCACATTGGAAAAGTCACGCCAGGGCCGCCCGAGATATGATTTTACGTCGGCTGATTCTCCCGTGATCTTGCAATGAGAGAAGACAAATCCAAACGGCTGATTGTCATAAGTTGAAGCCGCAGTGATGTAGCCATTCTTGAGACAGTGGATGTGGCAACGTTCAAAGAAAGCGGTAGCAGCGCCGAAAATAAAATCCACGTGTCCTGCGATATAGCAATCCTCGAAGTACTGCCGACCACGGTTCAAAAAGACTGTGTCTTGCCATCCCAGAAAACGGCAGCGGCGAAACACAGTACGATCACCATCTACCCGGATTGCTAAAGCCTGGCCCACTGGTCCGGCAGAGTTTTCAAAGGTGAGGTTTTCGGCAGTTACGTCATCAGCGTCGATCACCGTCGAGGGCGTGCGAAAGGTGGTGATGGGCTTCCCATTGGGACCAACCATGTTCGCCTGTAGATCGAAGGTTAGTATCGTCTTCTCGGCGTCTTCGCCGAGCAAATGAAAGAAACGTTTCTCGTGCTGTATGTAGATGAGTTCCTTGTAAGTGCCCGGCTTGATATGAACCACGACAGGATTCTTTGGGCTACCTGACGGAACAGACATGATTGCGTCCTGAACACTTTTGAACTGCCCACTACCGTCGGCCGCCACAACGATATCGATTTGCGAGTTGGGCGCCCCCTGAACGTCACTCGCGCGAGCCGAGCCGGCTGCCACCAGGACCATCACGCTCGCCAGCCACATTCCGTAATCTGCCCATCGCTTCATCTATTGCTTTCCTCCTGATCTTATCATTCAGCCTCAAACCGAGCCCGCAAAATGCCATCTGAAAACTTCCTGACAAGCAACCAAACGGGCAAAAAGACATTCCTGTTTAAGCCGGCAATCCTGAGGACAACTGCCAAGGGATTTCTTTACCTTTACCGGGCCCGCAAAAGCATTGACTTATAACGCCGTATGGTTTAGAAATTCGGCACTTGTTTCGCATGTTGTCCTCAATCTTTTTTAACGACGAACCGGGTCATCTTGACCTCCGAGGAATTGCCTTATGAGATCGTTGCGCATTGCTATTATCTTCGCCTTACTGGCCTCGTTGTCGTTCTCATTCTCGAGGATTGGTCGTGCAGTGGTCCAACCTGAACCGCTGGATACAAACGAGTACGGGTGTCCCTCGCTAGTCGCCGCTTACCATGGCGCCGAACCGCTCCCCACAACCCCGTCACGTGACGATCAAGGAGGGGGCATCAAAGAGGAGATCCCCGACAAATACGCGGCGCGCTATCAGGAATGGAAGAAAGAGTTTCTTTCCACTGACGCCGGACGAAACCAATGGGCGTATTACCAGAGCAACCGTCACTTCGCTCTGACAATCCAGCTCTCGCGCGAGAATGCCGAAGGCGCCACCACAGGCAACTACAGGTGGAATGAGGCGGGGCAATTAGTTTCGGCCACAATTACCCTGGGTTCCCGCCTCGACCAGGGTTATCCCAATCCCATCTACTTTCCGGTGATGAATTCACTCTTACTGCCGGAAGCTCAAAACCGAATAGCTGGCGTAACTCTGGCGGCAACCAAGCTCGCTCATGAATTCGGCCACGTAAATCGAACGGCCAAGGTCGATCCGAAACAGTATCAACTTCAAAGCCAACTGATGCCCCAGTACAACAGGATATTTTTGAGCAATGGCCGCGACGCCAACGATCCGCGCTTGCTTGAGTTGACACGCCAGCTCGGCGGCACGCCAGTAGAGATATGGGAGGACCGCGAATATTGGGGCGAAGCCAACGCAATGGTCTATCTCGGCGACAGGTTTACCGAAAATGGTTTGCGCTGCTCCCTCTTTAGCAGAATGAGGCAAAGCATCGATCTTTATGCTAAGAGCTACGAAGGACGTTTCCTCGCAATAGTTCAATCAACACCTTCTCACAGATTCTGCGGGTGGCAGTAGGCAGCTCTTCAACGTCTCTAGAGTTGCCGCAGGAGTTGGTAGTTCAACGTCTCTGCGCGAACCTGCCAGGAGCCATCGACTGGAAATCCTGGCGCGTGCCTTCGCGGCCCACCCAGCCAACCACCTGCCATCATCGCTACCGCGTAGAGCAAACCTCCGTTACCGGGAAGATAACAGGGCAAGTCTTGCCGCTGCCAATTGTGACCGTTAGGCAGATACCTGTTCTTCTCCGTAGCCATCATCAGAGCGTCAAGCGCCAACTTAGGTTCATCCAATCGCGCTGCTGTCATCGCTGTCAACGGATAATCCCAGCCCCAGGTCTTATCCCACTGCCACTCTTTCATTATCTTGTGGAGCGTGCGTCGCATCGTTTCCGGGTCAACGCCATCTGCGGGTAAGAAACCAAAGGCACCCAACATTGACGGATGATCGTAGTTTCTTTCCGTGTAGGTCTGCGGACAGTTTTCGTGGGCCAAATAGACACCGTCGCGCACCGGCAGCGCCGCCAGTTTGGCGAGTACTTTGTCCCAGGCTGCTTCTCGCTTCTTTCCGAAGCGCTCCCGCCACCGTTGGGCGATGCGCAAACCAAAAGCCCAATAGGCCAACTCGAAGGTCGGATTCCACGTCTCGAGCGGCGGATGGTTTTCCTGGGCAGGAATCAAGGGTGGTCCAAGCACATATCGGTCAGTCTTAGCGTCGAAGTAGGCATAGGAAGCCATAAACTCCGCCGACTCGAAAACCAACCGGCTATAACGTTCCAGCGTTGCATGACTGGGGCGCGTCCGGTAACAAAGCTCCGCGTAGAAGATCGGGTGCGGCTGTTGCCAGATCAGCAGCGGCCCGATCGGCGAGGGGCTGTCTCTACCTTCCGGCCCCACCATCTTGGGCCAACGCGCGCCTCGATATCCCTGGGACTGTGCCAGGGCCTTCGCCACAGGCAGAATCGATTCATACCAGCCGAGACTCCTTTCAAGGAGCGGCAGCCGATTCCACAATGCGAAGTGCGTGGCGTGCCACCAGTGCATTTCCAGGTGAGACTTGCCATACCAACTGTTGACCGTCAGTCCCGTTTCCTGGGGTGGAAGACTTCCTGCACATTGAATGGCCGTGAGGTACTGCGACAACACAACGCGTCGTTCCAACTCAGGCGCGCGCGGATCTTTGCTGTCAGCCAGCTCGACAGCGGCGCCGGTGGTCCAGAAACGGCGCCAGTGTTGGGAGCTTGCTGCAAACGTCGTCGCCACAGACGGCAACGGTTCAGTTAACGGATGGAGCGAGAATGCCACGACCAATTCGACTCGAGCGTTTCGCCCGGACGGATTCGATGATTGTCGTGGTGTGAGGCTGAACGAATGCGCGTCCTCCGCACCTGGCGCAACCAGTTTGGCCCATGCCTGCCACTGGAGCGCCACAAGATACTCATCCGCATCCAGGATGCGACGAAGCTCAGCGCCCTGTGGACCATTGCGGAGGATTCTGGTTTGATGCCTGTCAGGTTGTTTCCAGTCAGCGGCCTGCATGCGCGGGGAGCCGTAGGGAAAAGCTATCCGCACTGCGAGTTGACCTTCATCGAGCAAACTTGATTCGATAACGACCGCCAAAAGATCGAGGCGCGGGTGAACAGCCGTGGTGACGATGACCGGCTTTCCGTCGAGTTTGAATCTGCTCGTTAAAATGCCGCGCCAGAGATCCAGCTCTTGTTCGATGTCTGAGAGATCCGATGCTTGAATCTCTTTGTTGCCGCCTGAACGTTCTAGCCAGATGCGGCCAAGATGAAGGCGATGAGGATTCTCGCGCAGCCAGTTATAGAGTTCCGTTTGACCGTTACTACCCGTTTGATAGCCCACTCTGCGGCCGTGCGTGTCGTATTCGGTTAGCCGCAACACTTTCTGGTCGAGAGCATCAGGCGCGGGCTGAGTGTGCCAACCCCACTGAGACAGTGTGCACAGCGGCATCGCGTTTTCATATTCTCGTTGGAGCGTTTGTAAACCCGTGACGTCACCTGTGAACGCGAATTCGCCATTGCCGAGGGATAGTGGCGCCAGCGTATCAATCGCACGCATGACTGGATTATGGCGACTTACGAGCGCGGCTCGATCGATGCCACCGCGACTTCTCTGGCGAGACCGAGATACCGCAGCAAATGACTGCGGCGATAAGTTGCTTGCCAGGAGTTCACGTCGCAAGGTCGAACTGCAAAAACCGGCAGAACCGATCAGGGTTCGAAGAAATCTCCGCCGTGAGACCATGTAGTTGACGCGCCTTATTTAAAGTCGAGACAGTGCAGTAACGCATGCTGTTAGCTTGCGTCGACGGTGGGACGTATTCAGGCTATAAGCAGTAAGCAACGCAACGGACGCAAGCTGACAGCATGCGTTACTCGAATTAAGAAAGGGACTGGACAACCCTCGGGTCATCCAATCCCTTGCAGGAACTCAAGCACCTTCCGCTTAGAAGATGAACTTGAACCCAATCTGAGCGCGTCGCGCGTAGTTGTCCTGGGGCGCTGGGATTGTCCCGAAAGTATTTGTTGTCGCGGTAGCAACCGGGGCCAGGAAGTATGGTTCATTGAAGGCATTGAGAAGCTCAAACCTCAACTGTATCTTCATGCTTTCTCGCAAAGCTATGTCTTTCTTGAGCGTCAAGTCGACATTCTTGATGTAGTCCCGACGGACGTTGGGAAACCGATAAGGCACCGTCCGCAGATGATTGACTGGCGTCGCGGCGGTAGTCGCCGCGGTCTGGGCAGCAGTTCTTTGAGCCGCGGTAGCACTCGCGGCGGTCACGCCTGTTGGCAGAAAACTCGGCCAATCATAAAAAGACTGGAACGCCGAAGTGTTGAACCAGGCGTTGGTGTTTCGCTGGTCTGAGGGAATTGAGATCTGGCCGCCCCTATAGAACAAGTCACCGGACGTAACCGCAGTCGTCAGATTGTATGCTCCAAAAGCGATGGGGAAGCCGCTCTGGAGTTGAACGGTACCGCCAATCTGCCAACCGCCCAAAATAGCGTTGGAAAACCAGTTCGGGCTCGATAGATAAGCATGGTTTTTTCCGAACGGGAGTTCATACATAGCGCTGAAAGCAAATCTATGAGGAGAATCCTGGTCGGAGATCATTTTTGTCGGTTGAGGGTCGGCAGGATTCAAGTACTCAGTCGCTTGCATCCATCTTGATTTCGTGTAGCTGCTTTGGACCGTGTACCCCTTTGAGAACCGCTTTTGCAGACTGAATTGACCGGAGTAGTACCAGGACTTGCCGTCATTGTTTGTCGTAAGAATGTCCGTGAACGCTGGGAAAGGACGAAGCAACTGTGATCGGGCAATGGTGGAGTTATTGAGTCCGGTGCCAGGCAACAAATTGGCAAACGGATTCGTTACCGTACCTCTCAAAAAGGCATCGTTGCTGACCATGCTGGCGGTGCGCGAATTGTCAGTATTCAAATACTGATTTGGCAAAGCATTGATGTTGCGGACTATTTCGATGTCATAACCCCAGTTGCCCACAAACTCGGCTTCGGCAACCCAACCACCCGCAAATTCGCGCTGAAAACCAATTTGCATGCGCGCCTGCTTCGAGACCTTCGGGTTTTGATTGAAGAACGATATTGCCTGTCCCAGATTAGTTTGTTTTCCTAACGTATTACCGACGGGCTCCAGGATTGGCGTGTTAGCAAACGGGGTGGAAAGCGTATACGGAAGCGGTCCTCCATTGGGAGCTGTGGTAAGAAGTGCCGTGGTGGTCCGAGTGTATCCGGGTTGAATGACATCGCCACGTCGCTCTCCCAGAAAGCCGGCAAACAATCCGAACCCACCCCGTATAACCGTCTTGTCGTTCAACTGGTAGGCCAAGCCAAAACGCGGCAGAAATGTACTCTTCGGCGTCTTGTACAGACCACTTCCCGTGTCCAAGCCTGCAAACAAAAGACCGCCGGTTACGTTTATCTGCGGCAGTAGAGCTTTCAAAGGATCATTCAGGGCCGCATATCTGGTTTGCGCTGTTCCCTGAATAGGCTGCACAAACGATGGATCGAAACCGGAAACACTCTTGTTTTGTCGTTCAACCAGCGGCGTTTCGAGTTCATATCGCAACCCCAGATTCAGTGTTAGCTTGTTGTTGACGCGCCAATCGTCCTGGACAAAGAAGCCCCAGGTCTTGGAATACTCAGAGTAATCGGCGCGCCGCACAATTTGCAGCGTCGTGGGGTAGCCAAGCATGAAAGAAGCGAGGGCCTGCAGACCGTTAACTTCGCCGTCAGTGCTTCCGCTGTTCTGTCTCGTGTAAGTATTGTCGAAGATAAATTGAGCGGTCTGGTCGTTGCTCTGAAAGTTATCGTCCTCGCGATAGATTCTCAGCTCGCTGCCAAACTTCACTGAGTGCGAGTTGAGCGACTTGTTCAAGATTGCAGAGACCGAGTGTGAACTAACCGGCCGGAATTCATTTGACATTCCATTGCTCAAAACAGTGTTGGTGGGAAAGTCAAAACGTGGAAAGCGTCTAATGTCTTCGGGAGTAAGATTGTTGAAGGACGCAGGAAATCCAAGCGCTGCTAGGTCGAATCCCCTTGCGTCTGGTTCCTGATCCTGACCGCGAATAAAACGGTTAAAGCCATATCTCACATTCAGGATCGTCGTCGGATTGAACGTGTGAACATCGTCGATGACACCCTGGCGCGATATGAACAGGAAGTTGACGCCTGAGTAAGCAGTGCCGGTATAGTCGTTGTAGACACTGTTGCGGTCGTACCAGCTGCCGCGAACGAAGAACCTGTTATTGTTAGAGATGTTCTGGTCAAAACGAAACGTGTAATTGTTGTACTTCTGGGTCTTTTCGGTTAAGGCTGAATCAAAGATATTTCCCAGCAGACCCGGGTTCTTGGGCGAGCTGAAGTAAGGCAGAATACCCCTGGCCACTGAGTTGATTCGACCCGGGGGAATAATGTTGCCGTTAAAAGCTGTCCTGTTACAAACTGCCCCAACCGCACATCCGTTCCCGCCTGCGCCGGTACCCGTGCCTAAAATGCCGGTGAGCGGATCGTAGATCGTTACTCCGAGACCCGAGAAGTTACCATCTTTCAGAGCCTGGGTCGGAACATAGGAGTTACCGTTCGCGTCAAAACGCGGGCGCGAGTCACGAATGGCCTCAAAGCCGAACAGGAAGAAGGACTTGTCCCTTCCGTCATAGAGCTTTGGAATCCGAACCGGACCACCAACACTGAAGCCAGGTCGGTTTGAGAAAGTGAACGGCCGGCCGCGGCCCGCCGCGTTTCCGAAAAAATCATTCGCCGACAAGCCGCCCGGTTCTAACCAGTAGTAAGCAGTACCATGATAGGCGTTCGTACCTGACTTGATGCTGATACTGGTCACGCCACCCTCGGTGTTGCCAAACTGAGAATCAAAGGTCGCCGTCTGTACTTTGAATTCCTGCACGATGTCGCTTGGCGGAACATACGACGCGATGACCTCATTGGCGTTTGCCGTAGCCGTGCTCGGCGCGCCGTCAATTAACAGGTCGCTTCGATTGCCGCGAGTTCCGTCAAACGCATAACCGATGATGTGGGTCGGTTCAAAGGGGCGATCTAGTTTTGTGCTGCCCGTATAGGTGACGCCGGTGGATAAACCGATTAGTGTGTAAGGGTCACCGTGGACCAGCGGGAGTTCTTCGACACGCTTCGCATCTATGGTCTGGCCCAACGACGCATCGGCCGCATTGAGCGTCGCTGCGTCTGCAGTCACAGTCACAGTCTCCTGCGTACCACCGACCTCGAGCGATATAGTCAACTCACGCGTCTCATTAATTTGAACCAGCACGCCATCCTGACGACCTGATAGGTCGAGGAAAGGAGATAAGGGGCCTGGAAGAGTCCGTCGTCGTTTGTGGTCATAGTAACGGTGGTGGCCCTCGCAACGTCAGTGATCTTTACGGACGCTCCGGGTATCGCCGCCTTGTTTGGATCTACGACTCTTCCAGATATCTTTCCACGCACCTCCTGGGCACGTAGTGACGTTGGAACAAACAGCACCATTAGCACGAAAAGAATCGCGCAAGACAGATGTGCAAGTTGGCTCAATCTCGATTTCATATCAATCTCCTCTTAGAGTGGTAAGTTGGTTCTGGTGCTGAACAAATTCCGGAGTTGTCGAGCACGCCTGCGTGTTCTTTGGTCTCCTCCAGCAATCACTAGACCCTGGTTTGAGTTCCAAAAAACTACCTGGAAGTTTTCCGGTGTGTGTCGAAGTGGGCAACCAGAGGTTTAACCACCCAACCTCAAACCTGTGGACCCAACCGAACCCGTTGGTCTGACCAATTGATTAAATTCCGGGACCCAGCATGGGAAAAAGTGCGTGGTCGAAGGATAAGCATAAGCGCCCTTCGGCTCAAATAAGAGCGCTATCTCACAATGCCGGATTTTGTGTCAGGCAAAAGATTCTGTCAAGTGTTTTTCCTTACCAATTCCTCTCCGGAATCACGACGGGTATGACCAAAAGCTTTATTTGTTCCAGAGTCAGCAAAAACTGTTCCCTCTTCTTGCGTTCGATAAAGCGCCGGATTTCACGAGTTCTTTTTTGTTCTGAACGTCTTCGGTTCAGAAATTTGGATTTCAGACTGAGTTTTTGGACTCACGTCCCCATTTGCTATTTCAAGCAACACCACGCGCGGCGGCTTTGAGCCGTTTCAACTGCACGCCAGGTTCCGACTGCTTGTAATATTCGTCCAGCGGATAGCAACCTGAAGGAAGACCGTTTCGGGGTGCCGTCGTGCAGTCGCTAAAGGTTCGGCAGATGCGTTTGTTTTGCAATTGTCGACCACGTGTGATGTCGAGCGGCAGTTCGGGATAACAGAGCACCATGCGTCCCAACCCAATAGAATCCACCCAGCCTCTACGCACCGCCGCTTGCGCCACAAAGGGGAGAAACTGCTGCAAATAAGTATAGCCAGTTCCTACCAAAATCAGATCAGGAAAACTCTGTTTCAGCACGCGCGTGACTTCCATCTGCCGCGCCACACCAATCAAAGGGTCTTCTGGTGGCTGATAGCCGTCAGACGGGGGATAGATTGCGGGTCGCTGCACATGTGGATTGTAGTAGGGGCTGCCACCGGAGACATTCACGAGCTTGATATCGAGTTCACGTAGCAAGGACAGAAATTGCAGTGGTTCCCTCAGGTCGTACTGTTCCGGATTCTCAGGATTTACACCGAACCCCCAGCGATAAGGCAAGAGGGGATGATACGTTTCGGGAATTCCTACGCCCATCTTGCCGCGTATGCTGCGTGTGAGATCAGGGTGAAAGGGCACAACATCAAAAGCAGACAACCGCACTCCGATTTGCAAGCCTGGCGCGATGGCGCGAATGCCCTCCGTCACTTCCCGCAGGAAACGAGTGCGGTTCTCAAAACTGCCGCCGTAGTCGCCATCGCGTGTGTGCGCACTCAGAAACTCATGACCCAGATAGCCGTGGCAATGCTTGATATCAACGAATTCGAAGCCGAGATCGTATGCGCTCCGGGCTGCGTTGTGAAAATCTTCGATGATCTCTCTAATTTCGCCATCAGTTAGAACAGGATAGTCTTCGTCAACATTCACGCGGGCGTCGAGCAAAGGATGATGGTAAAGAATGCGTGGTTCGGATCGCCTCTTCTCGTTTGGCTGGCAAAAGCGACCCGAATGCGTCAGCTGCAAGCCGATCAATAGATCGTCCGTCGTGCCACAAGCTTCACGATGTGCGGCAATGAGTGTGTCTCGCAGACGAGCCAACTCGTCTTTGGTTTGCTCGTTGATCAAAAGTTGGTTGGGATTTGCTCTTCCATCCCGACGGACAGCGACTGCTTCCCCGCCCCAAATTAGTTTGGCGCCACTTAAACCGAAATGGCGCCAACGTCTCACTGTGGCCTCGCTTGGTTTGCCATCAGCGGTGCCGTCCCAACCTTCCATCGGATGAATGCAAAAACGGTTGCCGATTCTCTTACCGTTGAAATGCAAAGGCAGGGCCAGTGGAGACTGAGGCCCAGTCTCGAGATCGCCATCACAGGGAATTGACAGCTCGAGCCTTTCGGCGTGTGCTTTAAAGTCCGCAACGCTTCGGATGCCGCCAATTGGTGCGTATGACCGTTCGGTCATTCTTGATGTCCGACAAACTTGATGTCCGACAAACTTGATGTCCGACAAACTTGATGTCCGACAAACTTTAGTTTGTCGACGTCTTTCCGGGAGGTCTTCGTCCAGCAAAAGATGTCCGACAAACTTTAGTTTGTCGACGTCTTTCCGGGAAGTCTTCGTCCAGCAAAAGATGTCCGACAAACTTTAGTTTGTCGACGTCTTCCTGGAGGTCTTCGTCCAGCAAAAGCGAAAAACATTTAGACTTTGTCAGTCGTTCGCAGCAAGCGTAAAGCCCGCTGCAAAGCTTCGACAAAGAAGAACTCGCCCCACATCACCGATTCGTTGACGCCAAGGTTCTTGTGTATGTGATAGACGCCACCACGCAGAATGCCCTCCCACCCGTCATCGCCTGCGCCGAGATAATTCCTGGTCAGCGAGTCAATCGTGCTAAGCGCGCAATCGAGATAGGCCTTGCGTTGTGCGCCGCCGGGAGAAAGCTCGGCAAGATTTAACAGCCCAACGGCGGCAATCGCAGAGGCGCTAGTGTCGACCTGAGCGCGGCTCAGCGGTCCACTTTCGGGCGCATCGAAATCCCATGGTGCAACGCCTTCTTCTGGCACATGGGTGAGCCAGTAGTAGGCGTTCAGTTGCGCGACTTCCAAATAGACCGGATTTCTTGTCAATTGATAGCACGTACCGAAACCGTAAAGCGACCAGGCCAGGCCGCGCGACCAGCAGGAATCGCCTCGATAACCCTGCTGCGTTGTCTGCCGCAAGAACTCGCCACTTTCGAGCTCGAAGATGCCTTCATGCGAAGTGCTGCCATCGCCACGCACCAAAGTGCGGCGCGTCGTCAGACAATGCCGGTCGGCAAGAGCCAGCAATGCGCTGTCGTTTGTCTGCAGAGCGGCGTAAAACATGATGCCGACGTTCATTATGATGTCGATGAAGTTGGAGTCAGGGCCGTGGAAGGAACAGAGGCAACCGGCGCGTTCATTGAATCGCAGTGCGAGAGTTTTACCCGCATGGACCACAACGTCCTTGATCGACTGAACGGGATTGCCGTCACGCACAGTGGCCTCGTACCAGCGCCGATAGGTACCATGATAAAAGATGAAGCCAAGATCGTGAACCTCGCGATCGTCTTTGCGCGGCTCAAGCGTTGTCGAATAGGTCTCTGCCAGCTCACGCCACTTTGAATAGCGAGTCCATGCCGGTTTCGCGTGACGCCAGCGTCCGCCATCGGTGTAAAGCGGATAGAAGTTTGGATCGCGCTCGACCAATGCGCGCACTTGCGCTTGCGCAAAGGAGAAAGCGCTTTCAACTCGAGAAAGTAAGCGGTTCATAGTTCACAACCGCCGCAGATGAAATCCGCCGTCCACGTTAATCACCTCCCCTGTCGAGAATGGAAAGCTGCCGGTAGCAACCGCAGCCACCGCGCGTCCGACATCCTCCGGAGTTCCCCAGCGCCGGATGGGCGTCAGGCCTTCTTCAATCAGGTGATCGTATTTCTCTCTAACCCCAGCCGTCATGTCGGTTGCAATCACGCCGGGACGAACTTCGTACACGTTGATACCTTCATCGGCCAATCGCACAGCGTAAAGCTTGGTCATCATCGACAGACCTGCTTTCGAAACACAGTAATCAGCACGATCAGGCGACGCCGCATAAGCTGAGACAGAAGTAATGTTGATAATTGCCGGTGAATAATCGTTGATCTTCTCCGAGGCTTTCTGCTCAATCATCCACCGCGCCACGGCCTGGCTAAGGAAATAGGGACCTTTGAGATTTACCTTGATCAGCCGATCGAAGCCAGCCTCACTAGCCTCGAGCAGATCTGTCCGTCGCTCGGGAGCAATGCCCGCGTTGTTCACCAACAGGTCCAACCGCCCAAACTGCTGATGTGTCGCTTCCAGTAGTTCCTCGCGATCGTTAGTCTCAGAAACATCCGCGCGGCACATTCTTATGCGCGCATCCTTACGAAGAGCGGCAGCCCGCGCCGCCGCACACGCTTCAGCCGCCGCCGAATTATTCGCAGCGTAGTTGATCATCACGTCGTGACCGGTGCGGGCCAGCTCGATCACGATGGCGCGACCGATCCCTCGCGAAGCTCCAGTGACTAGCGCCACCGGAGCATTGCCGATCGAAGAAGATTCATGAGAAGTCATAGCCGATCATTTATCCACAGATTACGCCGATTACACAGATTAAAAAAAAGCAGGAGGCAGGTGCAGCACGCAGCAGAAGTTAGCAGATGCGTGTCGAGTGCGCTGAGCTCAGCATAGCCGGAAGAATACGAGTAACGCACCGGAATCATGCCCTGCCTCCTGCCTCGTCCTCCTGGCTCGGTACGAGGCCAATAAAACCGCTCAACTCTTTTCTGTAAAGTCTTAATCTGATGCGTAATCTGTGAAACAAAGTTTTCTTGAGCAGATTTTCTGAGTAAACAATCGATCCACGAAACTACACGAACTAAAGACACGAACTGACACGAAATGTTGTTAGTGTTACTTCGTGTGATTTCACTTCGTGTGATTTCGTGGATCATGTTTTGTCTCAGGTTTGGTTGCAGGCCGAAGGCCGCGCTGGGTAATCTCTGGATAAATGATCGTTTTTCGGTAGGAGCGCGATAGCTGTTGCTCCCATCAGCGCGAGACCGATGAGCACAAAAAAACCAATCGCATAACTCGTCGTGCGGTCACGTAGGTTGCCGACCAACATCGGTGCCAGGGCCTCAGCCACACCGTCAGCTGTCAGCACAACCCCCATCAAACGGCCCATTACTTTCAAACCGAAGAGTTCGGCGGCCATCAGGGGAATGATCATATAATCGCCGCCGAGGCCGATGCCAAACACGATCGCAAACATATATATGACGCCTGGCGTTGAAGCGAAGAACAGCAACGGAATCGCCGATGCCACCAGCAGGTAGATGAGCAGCATCACATGCTTTTTCGCGTAACGATCGGCGAGCCAACCCATCAATAAGCGCCCGACAAGGCTGAACGCGAGGACGAGTGACGCAACACTAGCGGCCTGTCCTTGGGCGTAGTGCTGATCCAAACTCAGGAAAAGCTTTAAGTGTTGATTGGTGCCGCCAACCGCACCAATTGAACACATGCTGCCGACTGCCAGCAAATAAAAGGGAACACTCTTAAAGGCCCATCCAATCGGCGCGGTGGGCTGCTTCTCCTTGAGCTCCCGCGCCGCTTTTGTGTCGGGCGATTCCTTCACGAAGTAAGCCAGTGGGAATGCAATCAGGATGATCAGCACACCCAGCACACGAAGAGCGTCGTGCCAGCCAAAGCGCTCCACCAACCATACCGAGAGCAAAGGCACAAGCGCGCCGCCCAGGCCAATGCCCAGGTACGCGAAGCCCATCGCTTTGCCACGGGCTCTGTCGAACCAGTGTGTTAACAAAACCTGGTTGGGCAGAGGTCCGGCACAAACGTAGCCCAGCGCGTTGAACAGGTAGAAGAGATAGAACATCCACAGCGCGCTCATGCTGCCCAGCCCGATAAGCGCGAAGCCGGCCATCAGAATGCCGGCGAGCATCAACCGCCGCGGCCCGAACCGATCGACGATCCAACCGGCAAAGAATCCGAAGAGTGGGCCAACGACTAATTTGCTGAGGGCGTTGCCGGATGTGACCTGAGTGCGCGTCCACCCAAATTCCTTCACCATAAAGTCGTAATAGAAAGGCAACCCATAAAGCGCGAGGCCGACGATGGCAAACAGCGTGAGAAATGAAGTGGTTGCAACCTGCACCTGCCCACTTCGCCGACTTCCATTGATTGCTTCCTCACCAAATGCAGGGCCTTTGAGTCTCGTATCCATCAATTTTTTGGATCTCAACTGCCGCGGGGCTAATGTAAATGGGCGCGAGATTAAGGCCCTCTTATGAATCAGTCAAGGAAATGGCACGGAATTTAGTCTGTGTACTCCGACAGTTTCAGGTTTTCAGGTTTTGAGGTTTCCCCTATGACACATCAGATCAAAAACAGAAATAGTAAGCGAGAGCCTCTTCGCAGAACGGATCTACTGACAGAATGTCACGAAGAGGGACCGGGAATTGAGATACCTACCAGGGCATCATTTCACAGTTGAGAGCTGCTGTAGCGCCTCCAGGGACAACTTCCAAAAAGAAGCCGGCGGGAACTTGGTTCCCGCCGGCTAGGCAGAGCGGAAAAAGATATTCGTCCTTCTCAGAAAGAGAACTTCAGCTGATAGCGGATCACTCGGCCGCCACCATCAGAGAACTCGGGATGGAGAAACTGACCTGCTGCCGAAGTGAACACATTCGCTGGTACACCAGTACTTCCCGGAGAGAACGGACTCACACTTGCTGTTCCATACTGCGGATGGTTGAAGACATTGTAGAACTCCGCTCGCACCTCAAAGAACTTGGCCTCACCGAGGTTGATTCTCTTCAGTAGATTCAGGTTCCAGTTGTTCTGTCCGCGGGTCCGCAGAGTATTACGGCCCAGGTTACCGCGTCGTCCTATGCCGGCCAATAGCCCGATGTACTGTGCGCTCGACGGATTAATACACGCGTTCGCCGCATCAGGGTTAGTGTAAAATGTTGCCCCAACTGCGACTGAGCAAGGATTAACAGTGGCAGTAGCAACGGCCGGTACAGCACGAACCCCGGGCTGTCCGGTTGGATTGAAGTCAGGCCGATCCAGGTTTCCACCAATCGAGTCTGCGTCCTGACCGTTTACGACCGTCAGCGGCACGCCGCTTTCGAAAGTCGTCACACCCGAGATCTGAAAGCCACCAAGTACGTGCCCGAGGAATCCATGCTGCTCTCTCATAAACGGAAGCTCATATACATAGGTGACAGAGAACCGGTGCGGCCGGTCGAAGAACGAGACTGCGCGCTCTAACGCCTGCCCGCCAAAGATGGACGGGAATGAAGCCTGTTGCGGGAGATTGGTGTCGGCTACCGTGAAGACTTCACTTGCATTGTCAAGGAGCTTAGACCAGGTATAGGCACCGGTCACCGCAAGACCGTTGGTAAAGCGTCGGGTCACTAACAGTTGGGCAGAGTGGTAGCTTGAAGAACCACCATTTGTACGAATCAAACGCGAGCCTTGCAGGTTATCCAGACGACCGGAGATCATGCACCCAACTGTGTTCGGGGTGCACGTCGTCGAGCCGGTGAAGCCGGCAGGTGTGATGCGTTGGATTCCAGGATTGAACGCATTGGCCACAGCCGGCACGCTCGGGTTGAGATCTTCATTGAGGTAGAGCTTGGTTCCCTTTGAGCCTACATATGAAACGTCTACTACGATATTTCCCGGCATCTCTCTTTGAAACCCTGCGGACCAACGTTGGTAGTAAGGATTAACGAGATTACCTATTACCAGGGTCTGCGAGTCCAAAGGAGAAAGCGGCCGCGGAGTCAATGGCAGCGCCCCTGTCACGTTTGGCAAGCCGCGTGGTGTAGTCGCATTGATCGCCGACGGGATTGCTGTCGCAACGACATTCGGGGAGGAAGTCGCCGCATTGGAGGCGATGTTGTTGAAGAACGAATCGTATCCGAGTTGGTAACCCATCCGAAAGACCATCTTCCTGTCGCCGAAGATCCGTCCCATAAGACCGCTCGTGTACGAGGGTGAATAAGCGAGACCAAGGGTTGGAGCAAAGTTGTTGTTGTCGTTCGCGACCTCGTTAGGCTGACTGAAGGGACCAGTAAAGGTTACTGGATTGACATTGAAAAGTCCGGTGAAAGCCGCGGTCTGAAGCGTATTGATCGCATTCCCGAAGTTCTCGTATCGCAGACCGAGTGTGAGCGTTAACGAGTCAGACGCGCGCCAACGATCCTGGGCGAAGTAAGCCTGACGGAACAAGAACGGATAGTACCGTGGACTGCCGAAATCTCTCTGTGTGCCGCCGCCGGAACCGCCGAAGTTGTCGATGTAATTGCCCAGGGCCGTAAAGCCCGCACCCGAACGGTAAGTCAACAGACCACGCTCGACAATTGGCGCGAACTGACGCGAGCGCTGCTGGAGCAAGTCCAGGCCGAAGCGGAAAGTGTGATTGCCTCGCACGTGGGTTAGCGTATCCTGAAAGACGTAGTTATTCGCCACGCGCCCCTGCGGTAAGTTGGTAGCGATACCAAATTGGCTCAGCGTGGAAATATCGAAACGCGGCAATGTCAGGCCAAGGGCATCCTCCGGATTGAGCGGGAAATCAATCAGAATGCGGTTGTAGGCAACCCGCGCTTCGTTGGTCCAACTGGGCGAGAAGATGTGAGTCTCGCTAAAGAGCAAATTCTGGTAAGTGTTGTTGTTTGCCGTTCCGAAGCCTGGGAAGGTGATACCTCCTCCCAACGGGTCTTTCTGGTCGTCCCAAAGATAGCGCGCCGAAAACTGATCGTTCTCGCCGATCTTATGATCGATGCGCAATTGCACCTGACGCTCGCGGTACGTTTGCGGGACGAAAAGAGAGCCGGTTCCGAATTGAATATTGCAGGGCGCGGGACAACCGGCACGAGGGCCAATATCAATATTCTGGAAAGCCGACTCGCCTATCACGTTTTTGGTTACGTCCAGGAGGAGATCAACTCTCGGGTTGACCCCAACCGGAAAGAGATTTCGCAGTGCGGCGCGTCCGGCAGGGGTTGCTACGGTCCGGGAGGCTTGTGTTGAAGCACTTCGGAACTGCTCCTGCCAGGCGACGAAGAAGAACGTCCGTTGACGACCATCGTATGAGAACATCGGCTTGCCTTCACCGATATGCGGGAACAGGACTGGGCCACCCAGGGTTCCTGCATAGTACTGTTCAGTACCGCGCGGCGGATGCCCGCGCTGGCGGATGGCTGCTGAGAGTGACTGAGTGTTAGTAATGGCGTCGTCGCGTGTTACATCGAAGAGATAGGCGAGACTGCCATGAAAATCGTCGCTGCCGGACTTGGTAATCGTATTGATCACAGCACCGCCCGCACGACCAAATTCCGCATCATAATTTGACGTTTGAACGGAAACTTCCTGGACCGCGTCGGGGTTGGTGATCTGGAATGCCTGTCCGGCAACCGAGATGTCGTTATTCTCAGTGCCGTCAATCAAGAAGTTGTTTGAACGCCCGCGTGAGCCATTGACTGAGAAGGTGCCGACGCCAAAGCCGAAACGGTTAGTAGAAACTCCGGGGAGTGTCAGCGCGAGCGCAACAGGATTGCGGCCAGAAAAAGGCAGTTCGGTGATTTTTGCTTTCTCAATATTACCGCCGCGTACCGGAGCTTCCACTTGAAGCAGTTGGCCCGCGTCGGTCGTGACGTCCACTGTCGCCTGCTGCCCCGATGGCGCCATTCGCGCCGGTACATCTGAAGTTTGGTTCGCTCTAACGTCGACGCCGGTACTCATCACGTCGCCAAAGCCTGTCGAGCTAACCTTGACGGAGTAGGTGCCCGGATCAACGGCTTCAAATCGGTAAAGACCTTCGCCGTTGGTTGTCGTTGTGCGGCCGAGCTTAGTTTGTGCACTCGTCAAAGTAACTTCGGCGCCAGCGATAACTGCACCGTTCGGATCAACGACGGTGCCGGTGACAGTGCCGCGACTCGTTTGCCCTAACGCCGCAACGGATAGGCCAAGTATCACAACGGAGACGAGAAGAATTTTGAATTTCATGAACTTCCTCCTATGAAAGGTCAGCTGTCTGCAAATCCAAGATTTCGTATGAGCTTTTGAGCGAGCACTGGAATCAAGGAAATGATCTGAAGCGTGCCAATCCGAATTTATGCAACTGCTATTCCGGTTTTATGAAGCGGTGTGATGGTACAGAACGTCAACGATTCTTGCAGGAAGCAACAGGGTGAGGACGATCGAACTGAAGTGTTATTCAGAATCTCGGAACGATTCGTCAGGAATCTCGGATTTACCGATTCAAACAGGGCGGGAAAGAAATGCAACCAATGGACAGGTGTTTTGGAATCAGGAAGGGGATCGTTCGAAATTTCGGATTTTACTGGGCTGAGTTGATCTAATAAAAAAAGACCAGGCCAGTAATGGCCCGGCCGAAGAACGGTAAGGCTCTGTCTCTGCCAGTGTTACTGCCCCACCAGCCAGCGCCCGTCTTCCTCTAGGTCAATCATAAGTTCGAATCTCGATCAGGTGCTTATTCGGATCATTCATGTAAAGAGTTGGGGCCGGACCTCTGGCGCCAGACTCAACTCCCGGACCGTTGTTGTTACCGACCGCTTGGTACGAGTCGCCAATTGGGATTCCCTTCGTTTTCACCCGCGCGAATGCGTTATCAAAGGCCTCGCGCGATAAAGCGAAAGCAAGATGTTCATTCCCGCCAGTACCCCATGGCGCTAACTGCAGAGTGAAGTCGTCACCCCAACTCTAGTAAGCGACAGCCGCGTTGTTTGATCCAGCACGATAGAATTGTGACCGGCGCGAATGTCAATAGCGAGATTCCATACGACTCCGCTGCTGCTCTTTCCTTCGGCCGGTCATGCCTCATCCAGATCGATCTCAGAGCTAGGGAGTGACGTTCACGAGGTAACCTGTTATTGTCACTCTAATGTTAACCGCGCCGCCATTAATCGTCTGACCAGCCGGCGCTCCCAAGCGGACCGCAGGCTGTTGGCCCGCCTCCAGGTAGAAATTGACCTCATGGCTGAACGAAAGCGAGTTCCCGAAAAAGCCAAAGTTCTGCAGTGCCACCGGAAAGGCCACAAATGGAATGCCCAATGTGTCAACTGCGCCGGGGTCGGAGAAATATACGAAGGCGCTGGTCGCTGATTGGTTTGTGATGAATCCGGTGATATTCGTGACGCGCAGGCGTTTACCAGCGGGAACGGCTGGGCCCTGAGAAATGCAGATGTTTGTGCCTGGGCAATCCAAGGCCGTGCCGACATGATTGTACGGCGTCAACGCTGGCTCGGCTATCGAAGACGCATCGAGCTTTACAGTGTTCGCCGTGGGAGATATCCCAACGGTCAGTTGCGAGTTGCTGACCGTGACAGTCGGCGTGTTAATGACTTCGACCTGAGTAGGAGGTTTTGTCCCCTGCCCCAGGAGTGGAGAAGTGGAAGCTAGGATCACGACAGTCGCCAGCAATAAGAGATGTTTGCGCATGAAATGGCTCCTTTCGTTTAGGCTGGGAAGCCCAACTCGGTATTTGCTAGGTTTGCGGAAACAGCCGTGTCCTTCGGACCGAGGCCATCGACTGCAGAATTAAGAACAACGCATGTAGTATTAGATCAGCAAAGGTCGTCTTCTAAGGCGCACTTTCCAACATGATACGGGGCAGGTTGCGAATTCACAGTGAACTTCACGAAGTCGTGGAGAAAAGCTGCGGTTCGTATCAACTCTCAGAAAAAGGGTAAAGTGAAAGTTGCTAAGTTGAGGCTTAATAAGGAGACGGTAAAAAACCTGGGCGCCGGTGAGGCGAGGAAGGTGAAAGGTGGGATTGATGCAGTTGGCGGGAATGAGCTCGCCGTCAAGACCTATCCAAAGAAATGTTAGGATTTTGTCCAACCCGAACATCGCTCAAACTTTGATAGGTCTACCTTAATGCCTGGAACGTTTAACCGCTCACGGTCTTTTCATTTTTCGCTTTGACTCAATTGGCACTTCACGGGATCGGTACGAATTCAAACGTACCGCGTCCTCCCACTCACTACGGTTTGAGCTAGTTGCTATCCAAACAATCCGCAAAAGCGGTATGTCACCTACCGCAATCAGCGTTCGTGCGGCTGACCACGATGCCGAAACGGCGTTGATATTCCGTCGAGGTGATGAACGAACAGACCATCCCGCGATAGTTGCCAGCGTCGCTGTTGTTCAGAACGTTCAGCCAAAAATCGTAGCCGCCCTGATCCGAACCGCGTCGCAGATATCCGAAGTACTCCATCAATACGAACGATGGGTTGTACACCGCGGACGAAAACGCTCCATTCTCTGCTGCCTCTCGCACCACCAATGCACGGCTCTCATTCATCGTGCCGCCCAATTTGTAACGGTTGATCAGATTTGCCCGTTCGCCAGACAGATCCACGTTCGGGGTATCAGGCATCGTTTGCAACAGAGCATCCACAAACGACTCCGCCGTGGTGCTTGCCTGATACTTCTGCAGGAACTCTGCTCGCCTCACAAACGCACTGGCGAAGGCAGCCTTCGCGGCATCGAGATTCGCACCACCTACCACCTGCTGGCGGTCGGACGCGAACTCGCTGTAACTCAACTGCCGACCCAGCGATCCCGCATACAGTCGATAGACATACGAACCAGTCTCATGGAACTCCTGCGATCCGAAGAAAGCCGCTGCTACCTCGATGCGTTGCCGGACCAAGCACGCGGCGTCGCCATTGCATTGTTCTAGTTTGCCAGTCCAGTATTCAAACCCACCCTGATCGGGCTCCCGACCAAGAAAGTCGAGGTATTGTTGCCGCACAAAGTATCCATTCGAATCGATTGCGTTAGCCATCGTCACCGCATCCGCAATCGCTGTGAATACGGCGTCGGCGTTGTTCACTAGCAGTGAGAACGACCGGTTCGTCGGACTGAAATGATAATTAACCAAAGCCGGTGTCACCGCGTAGAAGCCGATGGTTTCTACATTGTCGAAACGGTAACTACCATTGCTGTCGGTAATCGTTTCGCGCGACTGCGAGCCGCTGAGGTTGATCGTAACGCCACCGACAGGCGCGCCGTAGCCGTCGGTGATCGTACCGCGGATATTTCCGTTCGCGGCTGTTGGTGATGTCACTTGATCCGCACCAATGTCGCCTCTTAGCGTCGGGCGCGGGTCGTTATCAAAGTCGTTAGTGACGCCGGCGATTGGAGTTGCCACCACCTGGACCGGGCTGGGTGGCATGATATGCAGATCGACACTTGCTGCTGATGCATCAGGCGCTACAAACTTCGGATCAGCAGAGATGCTGTTCGCCTCCTGGCCCGTGGCTGTCTGCCAGTCTAATAGGGTCGGCTGATCGACTGCATTGAATAACCCGACGAAACCGCCCGTGCCGGTGGCATACAGGTCGTTGAAATTAGAAGTAAGCCCGGCGGGGTTGGGCGTGGTTCCGCCCACGGTAATTGCATAGTTCTTACCGGCGCCGGAAGCGTTGCTCCGCGCATTCCAGAAGATGTTGTCCACGAAATTGCGCGTGTTGGTTACTACGTCGCTGTTGAACGCGAAGGTATTTGAGGCAGAGGCGACGCCCGTGCCGCCGATGTAGACGCTGTTGAAGTAGTAGTTCGTCGTAGACCCGACGATGTTCCTCATGCCGATGATCGAGAAACCGGTAGTGATCGGATTGCCCGATGCATCAAGGCCGAGCCGGACCATGTTGTTCTTGTAGGTGGCACTTCCCTGCCCTCGCATCACCATTCCCCAAACCTGATAAGCAGTCAGAGTGGAGTTAACATTGATGGAGTGCACCAGGTTGCGCTCGATGACACTGCCAGTTGCCGGAAGGCTGCAATCGATGGCGTAAATTGCGCCGGCGCTGCCACCTGTCACAGTGTCGGTGAGCGAATGAACGGTATTCTGCGAAACCGTGCTTACACCTGTGCTGGCGGACATAATGATGCCGCTCATAGTTACTACAGCACCGTTCGCATTGCCGGTCATGTTGCGGACGAGATTTCGGGTGATGATCCCATTAGCCGCGGACACCTGAATACCGTACATCCCATAATTCCCCGAGATGTTGTCAGTAATCGAGCCGGCCGCGGTTCCTCCTATCGTGTTATTACTTACCGTATGGGTTACTCCCGTCGTCGCTGCGACGAGGATGCCCCGGAAGCCCAGGACCGTGCCAGTGCCTCCGTTATTGATGGTGATTGATCCGATCCTGTTGTTGGAAATAATCACTCCATCAGTAAAGTTGAAGTCGAGGATACCCTGGGCCGGTGATGTGCTGGCCGTGGTCGATGTGGAGTTGATCACGATCGTTGACGACCCGTCAAGGCTGCCAATCGTGTTCCCCGTAACGTTGCCGATGTTAGCGGGAGCATCAGTCGCAGAAGAGCCGCTCTGAATTGCAATGAACGGGCTCAGGTCTGTCGTCGTGCTGGCGCGGGACGACGTCTGGTTGATACCGGAGATGGTATTTCCCTGGATGCTGCAAGCGCCGGAATTGGTTAAGACGATTCCGCGGAACTCGTTGGACGAACCCGTAATCGTCGTTGTGCCAGTACCGTTCGCGGCGCCGAAACCGATTGTGTTCCCGGTGATGGTAAAAGAATTGGCGGCGGAGGCGACCAGAATGCCAGAGTAGCGCAAGGCTGTCGTTGTGAACGTCCGCGTCGCGGTCTGATAGATGTGGTTGTTCGAGATGGTCCAGTTGCTGTTATTGGCTTGAAGGCTTATACCCGCTACGGCAAAGCCGCCAGTTCCAAAGAAGTCGAAGATGTTGTTGTTGTCGATCAGGTTGCTGGTGTTGTTGTTGGGGCTGGCAGACCCGAGACCCATGACACCCTTGATCGGCAGGTTGGCGCCGGCGGGACCGATGTTGTTCTTCGAGATGGTGTTGTTGCTATTGCCGCCAGCCGTAGTGGAGGTGCTGAAGAGCACATTGCCTCCCGCCGTTGTCGTCGATGCTGTTGCCGATCCCAGGATCGAGCAGTTTGTTACCCTATCGTTCGTTGCACCGCCAATAAACCGAATCGTGCTGGTGCCGGCATTGGCCGAAATGGTCGTATTGGAGAGCGTCAGCGAGGCACCGCCTGAGTTCACTCCGTCAATGGTCACGTTGTCCGCGCCGTTCAAATCGATCAAGGGAGTACCGGCAGCAATCGCTCCGCTGACGGTGCGCGCGCCACCCGAAGGCAGCATTAAGATCGAGGTATAAGACGCCGAGCCGCTTCCGCTCGCATTCAAAACTGCCGCTGCGGCCTCTGTCGTGTCCCCAAAGATCCATACGACAATCGAGCCTTGATGGGTGCCGGCATTAATCGCGTCAAACGCGCCTTTTACAGTTGCATAGTCCGTCGGACCCGGGGTCGCCGCGGTGGCTGTGACCGTCACGGGGCCGGCAGATACAGGCGGGCACAGTACGCTCACTGAGGCCGACGCCTGGCCGGAGCCATCGTTGCTCGTAGTGAAGCTGGCCGTGTTGTCGAGGGAAACGGTGCTAGCGCACGCGCCGCTGGTCGAACTGGTCACATGCACATGCGTGCTCGCGCCGGCGTTCAGCGCAGTGGGGGTGTAGACGAGGCTCTGGGTCGGCGGCGACCCGCTCACGGACCATCCGGCATCGCTGTTGCCGACATCGATGGACCAGTTGGTACTGGCTCCTCCGGGCAGGTTGTCGGTCACGGATAGACCCATCGCGGTAGCAAAACCATTGTTGGTCAGGGTGACGTTGAACCCAACCTGAGCGCCGCCGCTGACGTAGCTGGAGTCGGCAGTCTTGGTGATGGCCACGTCGGGCACGCCATTTAAGCAAACCGGAACGTTCGTGGTCTGGCCGTCCGTGATATTAAAGTTACCTGTAGCTGTAGTATGACCTGCCTTAGTGACTGCATACGAGTGAGACCCAGGGGCCAAAGTGCCATCGTACGTTCCATTAGCCACCGTGGCGCCGTAGGAATTTCCATCTATGGAAATCGATACATTGGGAATTAGAGCACTGGTCACACAGTTGGTGACGGTGAAATGAACTGTTCCCCTTGCCGGGGCAGTGCAGGTGGGGAACTTGAAACTGCCGATTCGCGTCAAAAAGCCGACGGCGCTCGTCGCCTGGCTGGCCGCAGTGTAATACATCTGTGTGTACCAGAAAGTGCAGTCGTCACTGGGATCAACCGACATCCCGCTGTAATCGCCCCAGCGATTATTGGTGGTGTCCGTTTGCCTTCCGGTGCCGTCTATCAAAGTCGCTTCGCCCTGGGCCAATCCACCCGGCGGATCGGTAGCGAGTCTGCCGGCGTAGCGAATTCCGGGAAAGACCGTCGAGGCGCTCGAAACGCTATAACCGACAGCCAGGTTTCCCTGATTGTCTTCGGAGGCGCTGCCCATCCAACGGCTGATGTTATCGCCGGGAGAACCGCCCGGAGCAAAGGTCGCTTGTTCTTGAACCACAAAGGGGCCGCTGGCCGTGCTGCGCAGTTCGTAATAGCGAGGCGCGGCGCGGAAAGTACCGAAGATAGTCGAAGCCGGCGCGCCTACTGTGTGGTTCATCACCAGCGTTTCGTGGCCGCCCTGATTGCGGTACTGCATTCGATGCATTAACCGGTCGGTGATTGCGTCCACCGCCGACGTAACATTGGCCGGCAATGGCTGAGGGACAGCTCGCCTGCCTCCGTTGCCAGTTGGGGTGACCAGGCTGAATGGAGCCACGGCGAGCGGGCTATTGTATGTAGCCTCTGGTCGCTCGGTGAAAGTAGAGTTCGCCGGGGTAGCAAAGTCCGCGTGGAAATCAAAAAGTCGCAAACCGTCCGCCGGGTCGCCGAAGTCCAAAGCCGTAATGTAGGCAAAGGTATTCGGCCGGCCCGCTGGGGGCGGATTTATCCCATCCACACCGGAAGGCAGCAGTCCGCCCACCCCTTCGGGGTTGGTAGTCAGATTGAGGTTAAAGTAGATGTAACTTGCAGTAGGATTGCCGGCGAGCATCTTGACGCGATCGAATGAATAGACGCCGCTGCCATTGAACGGTCCGCCATTGGTGAACTGATGGACCATCATGTAATAGCCATCGGGCCAGACGCCGATCTTCGGATAGTCCGGAAACTCGTTGCCAGCCGTAACGAAGTCGTAAGCGAAGTATGCGCCGGTCGGATCCGGGGTCATGGAGATGGCGATGCACTGGTGATACGGCGGTGAAAACTGGCTGGCGAAAGCAAACTGGCTCAGCATCCAGCGATCAGCGAGAGGGTCATAAAGAACTATTGGGTCGCCTGCATCTTGCACGGCACACTGTCCGCCCAGCGAAGCAAACAGGCTGCTCAACTTGAAGGGAGCGGTCAAAGGAGTTCCGGCTTTGTCCCAAACCCGCACCAGATTGTTAATCTGCTGGACGTAATGATTAGGACCGACGGAACCGTCTGTGTCAGGTGGGGTGATACGGCCCCCGAAGGCGTTAAAATTGTCGGTATTGTTCAAGCCTTCGAATGAGACATTGGGCGACGGCATATTCGGCGACGGGAGCGTCGTCTGGACTGCTGTGTCTCTCTGGATCCCGCCCGGAACAGACGCCCTTGCTAGAGCTTCTGCCGTTGGGTGCTTAATCGCTCTATTTTCCGCAGCCTCACGACCTTCACCTTCACCCTCGTCGTGCTCAACGTTCCGCGCCGCCGGTAGTTTTGCAAGTTCGCTGAGAGGCCGTGTTTCCGCGAAACCAACAGCCTGAGAAGAAATTGGCTCAGGGCCCTGCCGTCCTTCTGTTGAGCGCCTGTGTGTCTGATTGTCGCGATTAACTGCGTCCGAGGAGCCGCCGCCACTCTTCATCAAAGCCGTTGCCGTAGTGAACACCGCAACGAGAAGAAACGCGATAAGGATTGCAATTAAGCGGGTGTTCGTGAACGCACGAAGACCGGTCGGGGACTTTTTCATGACTCCTCCATCTACTCTGAATAAAGACGCAAACTAGATCGCGGCGACTACTGATCGGCTACGATTTCCTTCCGGCTGCCTCCAGCCGCGCGGACCCGTAGCACGTATTAGAAACCCACTTTGGCCACTGGATTCCTAGTACACCAAACCCGTGACGTCGCTGTGAGAGTCTCGATCGTTCGGTAAATCTATTCCATTGCGAACAAGTATTCAGCTCGAGGACGCAGTCAAGTGAGAAGACCGAAGGGGCTAAACCTACCGGAAACGCTTAAATTGAGCCGAGAAATTATCACCCATTATCGAGATCGTCAACGATCTTCGATAGTAATTCGATAGTTCTGCCGAGGTGATGGATCGTTTTGACTCTGTCAAGAGCGAGTCAAGGGCTAACTACTTGTTCGATAACGAGGATGGGAAAAGGGCAACGCTCGCAACTGAACGTTGCCCTTTAAGTCCTGGTGCGGTCTTTTGAGAAAGGAGTTTAGGACACGGTGAAACTCGCGGCCTTTTGATCCTTCTGCTCGCCGGCCTCGTCGAGCATGAGAACTTCTAACTTGTATTTGCCCTTTGGCCAGCCGCTCGTTGGCGGGGAGAAAGTGAAGATCGCCGTGCCGCTCCCTCCTAACTCAACCGTATCTTCAAGCCCGGGGATCGGGCCGGCTGACCTTGCCAGGTGCGTTTGAAATTTCCGCAACCGCATAGACCGTATCGTTCGTGCCGAAACTGCTGGTCTCTTTGGTGACGTTCTTATCTTTGCCGAGCTTTAGACTGCTGATATTTGCCGTAGACGCGCTGAACTTGCAGGCAAGCACAACTGTTAGTAGAAGCGTTAAAGCCAGTACGGAATTCCATCCATTGGTTCGCATCCTCACTGCCTCCTGTTTGCTGTTCCTGATAACCCAACTTGAATTACTGCGGATCTTGGGTCGGCATTCTCGCATCCGCCGAAGGTGACGCGCAAGAAGAACTGCGGCTGACGACGCGAAAAACAATGTGGTAATGGAAATAAAGCGTTAACGGGCTTTCACCCCGTTGGGGGTGACATCTTTATAGCTCGACGAACAAAACCCCTCCGGCGGCGTTCGGAGGAGCGGAACTGTTCTCTCGTGCTGAAGGTCTAGATGCATTCCGCTCCTCCGAACGCCGTTGGTTCGGGCATTTCAACTCGGGCGATAAACATCTTACTCCTCCGGAGTAAAAGAGTTTTAAGTCTCTAACGCGGGGTGGTACTGATGACAACATCGAGCCGTGATAGCGCATCTAGACCCAGACTCTCACTTGCTATTCTGTCTCTGTGTGCTCCGTGCCTCCGTGGTATTAAAAAGCGCTGAAAACCATTCACCACAGGAGACACGGAGCACACAGAGAGATTTCATGGATTAATTTCTTCGCCCCAACTCCCAGGCTGAAATGTAAAGAACAATCCACGTTTTACTCGATTACGATCTTGTGAGCTTTCCCATCATCCGGGATTCGAAGCTCCAAAACATTTCCGCTCTTGGACCACCTGGCACCGGCTCCTCCGCCACGCCCGACCATTCTGCTATCCAACAAAACCCTCAATGGCATTGATGTTGTTGGCACAAGAAAACTAAGTGTCCGAGCCTGGGGTCTAAATGTGCCTTCCGGTGCGCTGAGATTGATTTCAATGTGTCTGCGTTTACTGGAAAATCGAACAGAGGTTCGTCGAAAAACCCCATGACTGTAAGCCGGGCTGAGACCGTCGTCCTCGTAGAGAGTGGTAGCTGCTTCACCGTTCGCATCCGGGTAGATGATAAACGTTGGCTCCAGAGTCTTTTCGCCAACGTAGTTCATCTCCGGTCCCAGAGGAAGAATGGCGCCGCCACGCACAAACAACGGAACTGTGTCCAGTGGCGCTTCGGCTGAGACTACCGTTCCACCCTCGTGCTTCCTGTTGGTCCAATAGTCGTACCACGCTCCCTCTGGCAGATAAACCAAACGCCTCGTCACGTCCGGCTTCAGCATCGGCGCTACGAGCAAATCGTTTCCGACCATAAACTGGTCGTCGAGGTTATAAGTGCTCTCATCATTCTGATAATTGAGCAGCAGTGGCCGGAACAAAGGTACTCCAGTTCGATGGGCCGCCTCCAAAGTCGTATACAAGAAAGGCAACAGCCGGTACCGCAGCTTCAAGTACTTACGAATTATGTCTTCGTAATACTTCCCAAAACGCCACGGTTCCTGGTCATAGCCGTCAATTTGTTTATGATTACGACAGAAGGGGACGAGAAAACTCACTTGATAGGCGCGCGTGAGCAATTCGCCGTTTCCTCTTCCAATAAAGCCGCCAACGTCCCCGCCGACAAATGGTTCACCCGAGAGACCAAGCGTTGCATACATTGGGACACTCAACGAGAGCGCATCCCAGGTGCTGTTTGTGTCACCGGTCCACATGGTCGAATATCGCTGAATGCCGGCGTATGCGGCGCGCGTGATCACATACGGACGTCGATCAGGTCGCAATTTCTGCAGACCCTCGTATGTCGCGCGAGACATCAAGAGCGCAAACACGTTACGGTTCTTGGCGTGCGTCGACTTTTCACCTTCGTCATAACTAACGACATCCATCTGATTCTTGCCGGTCTGGTCGACGAAGTCAGACGGCTCGTTCATATCATTCCAGATGCCTGCAACGCCGTTATCAAGGTAAGCACGATGAAGACCGCCCCACCAGGTGCGCGCGTCCTGAAGGGTGTAATCAACAAAGACGCTGTCGCCTGGCCAAACTTTCGGTATAAAGAGCTCACCATTCCTGCGTCGTTGGAAGTAATTCTTTTCCATTCCCTGATCAAGGACGTAATAGCGGTTGTCTTGTGGCCCGAGCTCTGGATCCGCAGTCTCCGGGCTTGGAACGCTGGAGCTCGGTTGATACTTGACGCCGGGGTCGACGATAGTGACAACTTTAACGCCTTCCTTTGCCAGGCGTTCAGTTAGTCCCTTTGGATTCGGAAAGCGTTTCGGGTCAAAGGTGAACACGCGATAACCATTCATGTAGTCGATATCCAGATGGACCACATCGAGTGGCAAGTCTCTCCGCCTGTATTCATTTACGACTTCCTCAACCATAGTGTCCGGATAGTAACTCCAGCGGCTTTGCTGATTACCCAGCGCCCACAGCGGTGGCAGCGGCATGTGACCGGTGAGGTCGGCATAGCGGCTGAGAATCTTTTTGATGGAGGGCCCGTAGAAGAAATAATAGTTCATCTCGCCGCCTTCGGCGCCAAACCAAATACGCTCTTGCGAGCTTCTGCCGAAGTTAAAGTAGCTGCGGTAGCTATTATCGAAGAAGATTCCGTAAGCCCGGCCACGCTCCAGACCAATATAAAAAGGGACGGTCTGGTAAATCGGGTCTCTTCCTTCGACATAACCCGGAGTATCGGAATTCCAATTCACGAACGAGCCTCTACGCTTATCGAGCCTCGCGGCTTTTTCCCCAAGCCCATAGAAATGTTCATCGAAACCGAGCTTCTTCGCCGCAGCGATAAACATTCCCGCCTTGGGATCAAACATTATTTCATTCAACGAGCCCTTTGCGTCGTACATCATTGGTTGCTCGTCGGCGTTGACTAACTCGTGCGTGCGAGCGTCGCGAAAATTAATCAGCAGTGGCGAGCGGTGAACTACCGCCTCAAGTTCGTCTGTCGCCATGCTGATTGCCTCGGGCGATTCCGTTAGGGTCCAGTGCGTAGTATCCCAGCTCTCTTTGGCGATAGCCCAGGAATGGTCCGTAGCAGGGATAGCCTTCGTAAAGGATGCTCGAACGCGAATGAGGTCCGGCGCGAGCACCGTAAGACGCACTTGCGAGTCATCCTGGCAATGAAGCGTGATAGTGTTAGCGTCTCGTGTGAGACTTGCAACTGGACCAATTTTCACCAATCCCTTAATGTCCTGCGCGTTCGCAGTGATAACCCAGAAGGTGAGACAGCACGCGATTGTTAATAGTCTTTTCATTGCTTCGGCATAAACAAGAATGGGATCGAAATATCGAGGGCGCAAAGTGCTTTGGTTTCCACCCCGTTAGGGGTGAGATGTTTATAGCTCACAAACCAAGAAATTTACGGTTTGCTTCACAGAGGACTCGTTTCATCAGCGACCGCGATAGTGACTCGCGACAACGTCCGGCGTTTCAGCGTTACGATTCTTCTCCAGGTTGACAGCGAGTCGAATGAACTGGGCCATGGACCACGCTAGTGGTGTTGCAGAGCCCGTGCCCGAGCCCGGCACTGCTAACGAAGGCCCGCTTCGATCCCAAACCTGTTCAGGAATCATGAAGCCTTCGTTGGCAAAGCCGCTCAACGTATCCAGCAGCTTTCGTGCTCCATTTACATTACCGCGCGCGAGCTCGAATTCTCCTCGTTCGCCTGTCAGCAGCGTCCATAAACGCCCTCTTCCTGTGCGGCCATCGTAAGCCTGGCCGTCTAAACGCTCACCATAGGCATCGTGGTTGTAACGGTACCAGGCGGGGCCGGGAGGAGTTTCGATCTTAAGGAGGTTATCAACAACCGCAATTGATTTCAGGATTAAGGGATCATCGGCGGACTTGATACCCAGGCGGACAAGTTCAAGAAATCCCGCATCGACGATCTCACGCTGGTCATACGTCCCACCGCCACTATTGATCTCTATCTTTGCTCCTTCATCTGGATTGCCTTTCTCCGTGATGCGTAGGTAGTAATTTCCGTCCCCGTACATGCCGTCGGACATTGCGGTCCAGCGGTCAACCTTGCGCGCCCAGTCGTCAGCTGTTTTCAAATACCCCACAGCCTCGGATTTGTCTTCGTGAACCTCAGCGACACGGGATGCGCAAACCAGTCCAGCAATTTCGGCTGCGATGGTAGCTGGTGAGTAGCCTGGCTTCTCCTCCCAGCGATCCTGAACGGTACCTGGACCATTTTGTACGATAAATTCAGCCGCCGGCTTAATGTGCCTGATCCAGGTGTCGCGATCCATTCGTCCCAATTGATAAGCGAGAACAATCGGCAACGCTACCTGGTCCATCTGCAACCCATTACCAATCGGACGACCATCAACCCAGGTGTTCTGGGGAAAACTCCCATCAGTGAGTTGCTGAAACTTGAAGAGATAGTCGAGCGCTCGATTGGCGGTAGGTTTATCACCTGCTGCGTAAAGGGCCGTTGCGACCTGATAAAGGTCGCGAGCCCAAACGGCATGATAGCCGCTGATGGTCGGTTCGTTTGCATTTGGTCCACCACCCCAGGGTGTTGAAGGCGAGGCAATGATCGCGCCTCGACAGGTCTTATCTTCCAGGGCTTTCAAGACCATCGCAGACATATTGAATTGGCGTTGATACTTTGGCCCAACCGGTCGCAACCGCGCAACGTAGCCGTGCCAACCGGTTTCATATTCGTTACGCACTCGCGCAAAACCTTTGGCGAGTGAAGCTCTGGCATTTCTGATCGAGTCTTTAGTGTTCGGGCCAAAGCCCAGAGCCAGGGTGCAGTGGGGTTTGATCCGGACCATTTGATTGGTCCTCGGATTTCGTTTCCATCTTGGCCCGTTGAAACCTTTGAGCGCCGCAACTTGAACGACATTTCCATTATCAGCGCGAGCGTAAGGCTTGAAGCTCGTGTGATTCCAACGTTTTTTCAATTCCGTCAGTCCGTCGCTTGTCCCTAAGTAGCCGTTCGTAACCTCGAGCTCATTGGACGGATTTCGAGACTTACCAAGACGTCGAACGGCCTCGTCTCGGAAAGCAAAGCCTGAGCTTGAAATCAAGGCTGACGCCTTATCACCATCGACGGCTACCAGTGCATTCCCCTCGGTCCACGCCGTGTCGTGCATCCCGCTGTTATTCAGCGAAGGGTCATAATAAACGTAAACACTTGCAGCAATCCGACTATCAAACTCAATGTCGATTAACACGGTGTTTCGCTCCGGATCACAGGCATAGGTTTTGGTAATTGTATAGAAACCACTCCGAGCGGTATTGGTTTGTCTGAAGGTCAGCGCATGCGGGTCAAGCACTTCAATGCGATGTGTTGTGTCGTCGCTCTCAGTCTCTACTTTGGAAACACCCACGACAATGAGTTGCAATGTCTGGACATTTGGCACGTCAAGCGTCGGATAGAACACTTCCGACATCACCCCGTCGGCAACCGTAAACCAGATCTTTGAAGAGGTTGTGTTGGATGTGCCAAACCCATTTTTCGCGGCTGTTGGCCAATGAGAGTCATTACCAGGCGCACCTGGCGCTACGCTCTTCGTTGTCTGGGCCAAAAAAGAATGACCGCTTATGGCTCCAGCGAGAATAAGAATTGCCATGGGGTACATAGTCTTGTGTAAGCCCAGACCGTTGAGAGTGTGCAAAACGCATGTGGTTGAACTGAACAAGTTGGGAAGGGGGCAAGCGACAAAAGAGGCTTCCAACCAAATCGATGCCGAGCGCGCCCCCGCTACGCTCCGCTAGCAGCAACCCAGAATTCAAAGCTTAATCTTAGTATCCCGATAAGGCTATTGGCTGTCACAAGCGGGGGCGCGCTGGAATTCACTACCGCCACAAGCCTGAATCTCCGCTTGCCCCCTTCCTAACTTGTTCAATTCAACCACATGCGTTTTTACACACTCCGCGCAGTTGGTAGGATTCCGGATTTTCAGGTCGTATTGACCCCATCCGGGTCTCAGGTTCGCCGGCGACCGGCCATGTCCAACCCTACAGCAGTGACCAAAATTGCTCCCTTGATAATGTTCTGCAGGTAAGGCTCGACGTTCTTCAATGACATGCCGTTGTCGAGACTGGCCATAATCAATGCTCCCAGTATTGCTCCGAAAACAGTTCCTCGTCCGCCCATCAGACTGGTACCACCGATGACGCATGCGGCGATCGCATCGAGTTCGAGCAGTTGACCCGCGTCAGGGGATGCGCTGCCAACGCGCGCCGTGTAAATTATTGCTGCCACTCCGGCCAGGGCGCCCATGATGCAGAAGACTATCAAGATATGACGGCGAATATTTATGCCCGACAATCGGGCCGCATCGGGATTGCCGCCGATAGCATAGAGATACCGGCCGAACGTAGTGTTTTGCGTTAAGAACGCTCCACCTAAAGCGATTGCCAGAAAGATTATTACCGGATTGGGAATGCCCGCTCTTACGCCAGGTGCTATCTCGTAAGAATTCATTTGATAAACAAAAATGATGACAACCAGCGACGGAAGAATTATCCGTGCCAGAGTGGTGCCTAACCCGGGCGGAGGAAGGCCGTGACGCTGACGCGTGCGATTGCGGCTAATCGTGAGCCAGGTGATAGATCCAACTGCTACAGCGGCGATAATCCAACCGACAGTGGGACCAACGTAGCCCTGGCCAATCAACCTGAAGGACTGCAATCGGATCGGAATAGTTTCCCCACGGCTTAGCCCCAGGATGACGCCGCGCCAAGCCAATAGACCACCGAGAGTGACGATGAAGGCAGGAATGTTGACATAGGCCGTTAGCGACCCTTGCGCAGCGCCTATTGCGACGCCGACTCCAATGCCTGCCGCCAGCGACGGAATAAGGCCCCAACCAAGCCATCCTTGAGCGATGGCAGCGACCCCGCCCGCAAGCCCAACGACCGATCCCACCGAAAGATCGATCTGGCCTGTGATTATCACCATCAGCATTCCCACTGCGAGCACGCCAGTAACGGCAGTTTGCCGCATGAGATTGGAAAAGTTCCTTGGCTCGAGAAATATGTAACTGGTTGAATAATGGAAGTAGAGCCAGATAGCAGCCAACGCAAAGACCATCGTGTAGGCACGAAGTACGTCAGTGGAAATTTTGAATTTTCCTATCGTCGTTTGTGGCGCGGCGTCCGGCGGCAGAGCGGGCGTCAAATCTGCCGTCGCGGGCAGCCTTTCAACGTCTGATTCGGTGCGTGGGTTGCTCATGTTAGACCTTTAAAGAGTACCAATCGGCTGCTAAGCAGCCAGACTCGAATGTCCTGTTGCGCAAGCCATGACTTTCTCGGGCGTAGCCGTTGAGCGAGTAAATTCTCCCGTCACCCGGCCTTCGTGCAACACGAGAACACGATCAGATAGACCAAGCACTTCCGGCAGTTCCGACGAAACCAGCACAATGGCCAGGCCACTCTTTGCCAGCTTGTTAATCTGCGCATAGATCTCTTGCTTGGCGCCCACATCGATGCCGCGGGTTGGCTCATCAAGAAACAAGACCCGGGGCTTTGTTAGCAACCACTTTCCCAACACAACTTTTTGCTGATTGCCTCCGGAAAGCGTACCCGCGATTGTAAATAGTGAGTTTGCCTTAACGCGCAAATCCTTCATTACCCGCTCGCCTGCAGCCGACTCAGCATCGATGCTGGTAACAAAACGTCCTGAAATGCGACGCAGCCCGGCGAGCGTCATGTTATTAAGAATCGACTGGTCCAGTATCAACCCGTACCGCTTTCGATCTTCAGTAACGAAACCAATGCCGTGTTTGATGGCCTCGGCGGGACTCGTGATACGAACCTGTTTGCCCTCGATCCTGAGTTCCCCCGACATCCGGCCGGCATGGGCGCCAAAGATCGCCATCAGCAGGTCGCTTCGCCCCGCTCCCATCAGTCCTGCTATTCCCAATACTTCGCCACGCCTGACTGAGAAACTGACTCCGTCAACCAACTTCCTATCAGGGAGTATAGGATCCGATACGGAAATGTTTCGCGCTTCGAAAACCACTTCGCCCTGCTCGTGATCCACAATCGGGAATATGTCTCCGACTTCGCGACCTACCATCCTGGCGATCACTCTCGGTTCGTCCCAATCACTGGTCGGGCCACTGCCGACGGTTCTTCCATCTCGTAAAACCGTAATGCGGTTGCTGATTCGAAACACCTCGTTC
>WNGE01000185.1_pt1 | contig 78213 bp, 67 predicted proteins | sample 5400651 | NCBI WGS metagenome assembly WNGE01 (sample SAMN13153370, study PRJNA577476) | soil metagenome | isolation source: 60 cm soil or saprolite under grassland replicate 2 | place: USA:California | collected 2016-06-15 | reverse complement strand
GAACCCCCGCGCAGGGGGAGCCCCCCATTCGGTACCCTTGAGCCCGCCGCGCTCCTCGCGCGGTCACGCGGGCGTAGCTCAATGGCAGAGCTTCAGTCTTCCAAACTGACGGTGCGGGTTCGATTCCCGTCGCCCGCTCCAAGCGTACTGGCCCAGGTCAGAGCCTATTTGTTCGGACCTGGGCCGTCGTCGTTTTCAAGATTCTTGATCTTCGACTCAATCACCGTCAGCCCACTTGTCGGCCTGCCGCTCGGTTGCGAACGTGCTCGGCGAGGACAGGACGCGGCCTAAGCGCAAGCTGGAATGAGTGAGGGCGGAATGGACAGGCCCTGACGGAGTGCTGTAGCGCCTCGGCACGCGGGTCGGTCCGGTCGGGCGTGGACGCGATCCGCGTGACCTCGACGGCGACCTTTAGCCCACCGGGCGGAAGCTCAGGCAACCCGACCCCTCCGTCCCGCTTCGCTCACGTCCGTTGTGACGGGTTGCCATAGGCAGCCCGGTTTGAGCCCTCTTCTCGGGCGCCGCTAAGCGGTAGCGGTACGTAAAGGCCGAAGCGGAGCGCGCGGACTGCGGCCAGGGTGCGCGTCGGTGCGCCGAGCTTGGCCAGGATGTGTTCGAGATGGGTATTGACCGTGCGTTGCGCGACGACCAGGGCGGCGGCGATCCGGGGATTGGGCCAGCCCTCGACGATCAAGCCGAGGATCTCCAGCTCGCGCCGGGTCAGCCCACGCAGGTCGCCGGGCGGGGACACCAGCACCACCGCGACCATGTCCTGCGGGGAATCGAGTGGGCAGGCCAGCATCGTGATCCGGACGTGGCCGTCCGGGGCGTCCATCGCCGCGTAGGGGCACAGAAACGAGCTGTAGACGCGTCCGGCGGTCAGCCGTTCGGCCGCCGCGTTCAGTACATCCGAGCCCACGTCGAGCAGTGGGTGTGTCGGCAGGCCGGGCAGTGGCAGCGGGTCGCGGGCGCGGGTCAGCACGACCCCGGCCTGGGCGTCGCCGACGATGCCCGCCACCCTGGTGATCGACCGCAGCGGGTCGACGGCGTTCGCGATCATCGGGGCCAGCGTGCCGATCAGGTCGCGGGCCGCCTCGGTGGGATGCCGGTCGGTGTCGGTGTTGAGGCCCAGCACCCCCAGATGCCGGCCGTCCGGGGCGAACAGGCCGACGGCGAGGCCCTCCCGGAATCCGGCCGGCCGCAGGTACTCCGCCCACCCGCGTACCTGTTCGCGGGGGACCGGCAGGTCGCGCACCCGCAGCGGCAAGCGCGCCCGGTTGAGTCCGAGCAGTTCGATCTCCTCGGTGTTGGCCGGGCTGGCGATGTACTCGCGCACGGCCTCGTCGTAGCCACGACTGACAAGGGGCACCTGCCCGCGGCGCTCCCGATCAAGCAGGTAGATCCCGGCGGCCTGGAACGGAACGACCCGGCGCAGCGGACCCAACAGCGCCTCGGCCCGCTGTTGGACAAGGCCCGGCCCGGACGCGATCTCCCCGACCTCGATCGCGACATCCAAACCACCCGCCGGCAATTCAGCCACCCGCGCACGCCCTCCACATCCCCGCCGTGGCAGTTGATCGACGAACCGCCCCTGCCACGAACGTAGTGCGGACTCGGCAGACCCGCCGATCGACCAGCACGCCAACGGGCCGATTGCGCCAAGTGTGATCGGGGATGTGCCCCAGGCCATCAGCCGGCCCAGCCCGTGCTCGTTGCTGCCACAACGATGATCCCGCCCAACCCATGCAGGTCCAGCAAACATCCGAACCTCCCTGGACGCAAGGCCAGGAGCATCAGCACAAGAGGCGGATGCCAACACACGGCGCGACCACACCCGCTTCTGTTGTCGTCACGGGCGCTCACCTGCGGTTCGCCGTTGGATACCGGGACTGCCGCCCGAGAACCCCGGCCGCGCCAAAACCAACCCGCTTCGCGGTCGCCTGGCCGTACTGGCGAGCCAGCGCTTGATGTCGTGACGAGTGCGACGAGCGCGAGGATCTCGCCAACTCGAGCACTGACCGTATCGAGCTTATCTACCTAGGGTATTTGGGGGTCGGACCCCCATTTGCCGATCGGCGTCTGTTGGCAGCATGATCGTCGACCCAGGCGCAGCCGGATCGGCACGAGCCGGTGCAACGGCGCCCGCACGTGCTTGTCGCGGCGAGAGCCGGGAATCGACGATGGAGGGGCGAGATTGTTGGATCATAGTGGGCGGTGTCGCCGCAAACGTTCGCGGCGTCCGTTGACGGCGTTGCTGGCGGTGGCCTTGACCTTGGCGTCGGCGGTGGCGTTGGATTCGGCCCCGGGCCAGCGGCGGGCGGCGGCGGCGGAGTCACCGGTGGCTCCAGCGGTGAGACCGGCTGCGGCGGCGATCAGCGCGCCGCGTACAACAGCGGTGGACGTGTCAGCGGCGACCGGTAGGTCGATCAGCGGTCCGATAACGGCGTGGAGCACGGGCACCGGTGCCGATGTCGTGGAGCACGTCGCCGGTACGACCACCGGTGGTGTGCTGTTGGTCTTCTACCGTTCGCGGAACTCCGGCGGTTGGCGGGTGGTGGACGCGTCGGCGGAGGCGGGGCGCACCGTGGCGAGCGGCGCCGCGCTGACGAACTGGACCACCCGTGACGGTCAGTTCACCGTGGAGCATGTCGCCGCGGTTGGTGCCGGTGGCGAGTTGCTGGTGTTCTACTGGTCGCCGCAGAACGGGCGGTGGCGGGTCGCCGATGCGACGGCGGAGTCCGGGCGGCAGGTGGCCGGCGGGCTGACGAGCTGGGTCACCGGTGACGGTGGGTCCACCGTGGAGCACGTCGCCGGGGTGGCGTCGAACGGCCGCCTGGTCGTGTTCTGGTGGTCGCCCGGGGTCGGCGCCTGGCGTGCAGTGGACGCGTCGGCGGAGGCGGGGCGCGCCGCGCTGAGCGGCGCCGCGCTGACGAACTGGACCACCCGTGACGGTCAGTTCACCGTGGAGCACGTCGCCGGGGTTGGCTCCGGTGGCGAGCTCCTGGTGTTCTACTGGTCGCCGCGCAACGGGCGGTGGCGGGTCGCCGATGCGACGGCGGAGTCCGGGCGGCGGGTTACCGGCGGGCTCACGAGCTGGATCACCCGTAACGGTGACTTCACCGTGGAGCACGTCGCCGGGGTGGCGTCCAACGGAAGCATGACCGTGTTCTGGTGGTCCCCGTCGGCCGGCGCCTGGCGTGCAGTGGACGCCACCCGGATCGCCCGTGGACCCGCTGCGGCCGGCGCTACATGGGCACTGCCGCCCTCCGCCGGCCAGACCCGTCCGGAGATGGTGGTATCCCGGTCGGTCGGCTCCGGTCTGTTGCTGCACTGGTGGACCTCGACCCTGGACTGGCAGGTCGCGGATCTGGCCGCCACGACCGGTTCCGTCGTGTCCGGCGACCCGGTGACGTGGCGGGTCCCGACCGGGGCGGCGCAGGAGCGCATCGCCGTGCGCGCCGCCAACGGACACCTGCTGGTGTTCGAGACCGGCGGGCAGGAACGGCAGCTCGTCGAAGCGCTGAGGGCACCGGGCGGCAGCACTGGCGTGAAGTACAAGCGGAATCTGCGCCGCAAGGTGCTCACCATTCTGTGGGATCCGCATAAGCCGGGCATTCCCCGGCCGAGCCGGGCCTCGGTCGAGGCCGCCGTGCTCGGTGCCACGAACAGCGTCCGCGATTACTACCTACAGAACAGCGACGGGCAATTCACCATCGAAAGTGCGGGCGTGCTGGGGTGGTACGACAGCGACCACCCGCCCGCGGACTACTGGCCACCCGACGGCTCGGACGGTCGTGACAGCGGCGCCGAAGCCATCCGCAAGGCGGCGGCAGAGTTCGACTTCGCCAGCTTCGACACCGACGGCGACGGTGACGTGGACGCCGACGAGCTGGGCGTGCTGTTCATCCTGCCGGGCGACAGCGACGGCGGCGGCCTCAACCGGATCGTCGGGGAGGACTACACCAATCGGCAGACCGCCAAGGGCATCACGGTCGACGGCAAGAAGATCACGTGGATCGCGGAGGTGAGCATCGGTGCGCCGCCGGGCCCGGGCATCGTCGCCCACGAGCTGGCGCACCTGCTCGCCGGCCTCGGCGACATGTACTTCACGTTCTTCAACCCGTACGCCGCCGGCGCCTTCTCCCTGATGGACCAGGACGGGGCGGCGCCGCACCTCGACGCGGCCTCGAAGCTGAAGCTCGGCTGGCTGCACCCGCGGCCACTCCTGAGGCCGGGCAGCTACAGCCTGCGGGACGTCGAACGCAACAATGAAGCCTGGGCGCTGATCAATCCTGGTCGCGGCACGAAGGAGTACTTCATCATCGAGAACCGATGGCCGGGCACCTCGTATGACAAGGTCCTGGCCGACAAGGGCCTGGCCATCTGGCACGTCATCGAAGACGAGGCGACCTACCGCAACAATCCGCCACCAGGCGTGTCGAAGCCGAACTGGGACGGCGCCGGCGGGTGGGCGCGCCAGGGGATCCGGCTGATCCGCCCAGTCGTCACCCCGCCGTTCAACAACAGCCGGTCACTCTGGGACCAGTCAGATCCGGAGGCCGCGTCCGACCTGGTCCTGCGTTGGGCGGACGGCACGCCGAGCGGCTTCGTGCTGCGCGGCATCTCGGCCGCCGGACCGACGATGCAGGCGACTGTCGACGTACCTGCCCTGTAGACACAACGCCCGGTTCGCGGGTGGGCCGCGCGGCGCCTGAGCCACGCGGCCCACTCGCGCGATCGCGGTCCGCCGGCGGGCATCGTTTTTCGATGAAGCGCCAGCGGGCGTGGACATAGTGGACCTTGGTCATCGCTTGGTCGTCGCGCTTTCCCGGTCGGCGCACTGCGGGTGCGTAGATGTATTCGCGACGCTACTCAGGGGATATCCGGAACAGATCGCTTCCGGAATACTGGCCGGGAGCCCAAAAGGGCGATCCACAACCGCGTTTTCGGGAGGCGGGCCGTGTACGAGACCGAAATCGTCGAGGTGGAACTGCCGGACGGCGAGATCGTGCTGGCGGAGGTGGAGGTCGCGGACGGCGACGTGTCGGCGTTGGACCGGTTCAAGCTCGACGAGATCGGGCCGGCTGCCGCCCGCATCGGCGTGTCGGTCAAGGACGGTGTGCTTCGGTCGCTGCCGCGCAAGCCGGACCGGTTGGGCATATCGTTCGGGCTCAAACTGGCTGTCAAGTCCGGGAAGCTGGCCAGCGTTCTCGCTGAGGCATCGACCGAGGCGTCCGTCACGATCACGATGGAATGGGATCGGGAGTCCGGAGACTAGTGTGGTCGCGAGCACCGGAACGAACCCGATCCTCTACATAGAGGAGTTCGGACGACTGCCGTTGCGGCCTCGCCGACGCGCCGCGCCAAGCTGCGTGCACGTGTACCGCGGCCGCGGCGACCGGCTTCGCTGCCCAGCCGGCGGCTTCACCATGGGCGAACTTTGGTGGTTCGCTCCGCGGCTGGTGTACGAGGTAGACACCTCCCCGCACGCGATGGAGTTCACCTGGGCGCTGACCAACGACCACCTGGGACGGGTCGACGTCGAGATAACGGCACGCTGGAAAACCGCCGACCCGGTGAAAGTCGTCGCCGGTAGGGTGTTCGACGCGGTGGCGACCGCGCGTCCTCGTATCGAGGAGCGCCTCGGCGAGGGGATGCGCGGCGTTGAGTGGGGGTCGTACCGGCAGCTTGCCGACGCGTTGGCGCGGGCCACCCCGGACGCACTCGACCTGCCGGAAGGGCTGCGCGTCGACCGGATCCGAGCCACCATACCGCCGTTCGAGTACCTCGACGATTTGACGGAAGGTTGACGGTGGCGATCGACCTCGCGGTTGTGTGGCTGTACGACCACCTCAGCTGGCTGCCCGACGACATCCGGATCGTGCTCGTGATACCGCTGGTCGTGTTCGCTCTCTACCTTGTTGGGGCGTGGACGGTCCGGCGGATCATTCCATCGTTGGGGCCGAGTGGCGTGCTGCCGGTGGTCGAGACCGCGGTGGCTGTGCTCGGGGTGACGCTGCTGGCGCTGCAGGCCGTCGCCGCGGCGCCGTTCCGCGTGGTCCACCGGGCGCCGCCGCTCCCGTTATTCGTCTGGGGCGACGTCGTAATGACCGTGACCGTCGGCACGCTGCGGCGACTGCGCCGTATCTTCTCGATGGTCGCCCGGCTGCGCTGGATACGCGGCAGGACCCTACTCGTAGCGGTCCTCGCGGTCATGCTCTGGTGGAACCATACGTCCTGCGACCCCGTGCATTGGCCGGACCGGTGCCAACAGCCGGTCGCGGCGTGGGCCGAGGACGTCGCGAAGCTGTGGCGGCAGACCGTGGACCGTGTCGGCCGGTAGCGGCTAACCCGAGTATCGGCGGTTCAGGCCGGCGCCCGTCTACGCCACGGCCGCGAACGGCCCAAGCGCACCGAGAGCAGCGCCAGTCTCGCTGTCCACCGTTCCCGCAGTCGCAGTCTACGGTCCCCGGCGAACTGTCCAAGCAGGCCGACCCCGACCTCGGACGACCGTGGATCGCGGCCGAGTACCAACGCCGCCTCGATCCGCAACCGCAGCGGCAGATCCGGGTTCACCGCGCAAGCGGTCAGGAAGGGAATCGCGACGCGCCGGGTGCCGCGCCGCATGAGCACGTTCATCGCGCAACGACGTTCGGTCGTGCTGGCGAGGTCGTTGTGAATGATCCCGCGCATGATCGACTCAGCCACCGTGCGGTCTCGTCGGTGCCAGTACAGCCAGCGGTGAACCACCCGGCACTCCGCTGACGCGTTGACGTCGTCAGCTAGCTCCTCGAATGCAAGCTGCGCGAGGTTCGGCCGCTCGTCGGAGACCAGCGTCCACGCGATCCGGGCTCGTTGCCCCCAGGAGAGCGTCCGGTCGTGCATCACGGTCGAGACGGCGGCGCGGGTGGCGCTCGCGTCGAACGCGCCGGCCACGGCGAGCGCGGTGCCGACCCTCGCGACGAAGTCCGACCACGGATCCTCTCGCAGTTCCCGCGCCGCCGCGCCAGGGCGTAACCAGACCTGGCCGGGCTCCGCGTCCACGCGTTCGTGCCAGCCGGATTTCGTATCCGCGTGGACCCTCACCTCCTCCGGGACGAACGCCCAGACCTCGTCGATCGGGCGTGAGCGCTCGGCGAATGGCCGGCTGCCGTCCGCCATCCGGCGGATCTGTGCGAACACCGCCTCACCTATATCGCCCACGCTCATCAACGCTTTGATCGCCTGTACCCGGGCAATGTCGGAACGGCTCGTCTCGACGGTCTGGGCAAGGTGCTGGATCGCGTGTCCCCGTTCGGACGGATCACCTACCTCGGCAATCCCCTGCAACGCGAGTAGCCGGTCGCTGTTCCGTACTCGCGCCTGGTACGCCAGGCGAATGAGAACGTCCATGCCGCTGGCCCGGCCGGCCGGCGTCCCTTCCGTGATCAATACCTTCGCCGCCTCGATGCGCTTCGCCATGGTCTGCCGGCGATCGCGGGCGAGCCGGACGAGCAGTGTGCTATCCCCCGCGCGCTGCAGCACGGCTCGCAGGGCGTAGCTGATCGCGGGCAGGCTGGCGTCAGTGACGTTGCGGGCCCTTCGTACCGCTTGAAGCGTAATCTCCACGAACGCGTCAACCCGCCCACTCGAAAGCCCGGCGCCGTCCTCCAGGATGGCGGCGAGCTGCGGCAACCGGGGAAACCGCTGGTCCTGACCCGGCGCAGCGAGCGCCTCGATGACCGGCATCGGGTCGTTGCCCGCGGTCGCCCACCGGTCCAGCGCGAACATCGCAGCGCTGTCGGCACCCTTGGAACCCACCGTGTCGATCCAGGCGTCCTTGTCGAAACGCTCGGCCGCCGGCCCAGCCGCCAGGTACTCCGCGATGCTCTGGTGGGTGAACTCCAGGCTGTCCCCGCGGTTCACCAGCAGCCCGGTGCTTAGCAGCAGCTCGCGGATGTGGTCGTCGGTCACTCCCATCGGCACTTCGCGGCCGCGCTGCCGGATCCACTCTTGGGCGACCTGCACGCTCGGCTGCCGGTCCGCTCCCAAACGCTGGTCGGCCAGGTAGGTCACGCAGTCGAGTCGTTCGTCGAACAGGAACTCGCCGAACTCCTCGGCCCGGCGCCCGTACGGCGCGAGCTGGTCGCGTATCTTCACCCTGGTGTCCAGATGCACCCGCCGCCGGTGCAGCAGCCCGTCGACGAAGCTCTGGTACAGGCCGGTGCGGCCGACCGGTAGCGGTGAGTCCGGGTTGCGCTGGTATACGTCGGCCGCGATCGTGCACAGCAGAGGCACTGACACCAGCCCCATCAGGTGACTTCGGTCGATACTGGCCAGGAAACCGGCGGCGTGTTCGTCGGCGCGTTCCGGGGTACGCAGGTGGAACCACCGGTCGGCGAACTTCGCCACTGCCGGCGGGTCGAACGGGCGCAAGTTGTACTCGCCGAGTCGTTCCACCCCCAGTACGCCGATGAGGCTGGAACGGAGCCGCTCCAACTCCTTCTCCACCAGGTGCCGGCTGGTTACCACGAACCGCGCCTGTGATCCGTACTCGCTCACCCGTTCGGACAGGATTCCGATCAGCTCCGCACGCTTCTGCCGTTCGAGCACCTCGTCCAGACCATCGATCAGGATCAGCCAATCGACGTTCGGCATTGGGGCCTGTTCGAACGTGTTGCGGGTCAGCGGCGCGTGCTGGTACCCGCTCAGCTCCGCGTTGACGGCGTCGGCGATCAACTGGGACCAAGCGGTACGGGTCAGGAGCCGGGTGGCCGGGCACCGGATCGCGATCGCCGGCCCGAACGGCGGCTCCTCGCCGTCCGTGGCCGGCTCCGGTCGCATCCACCACGCAACAGACTCCACCACGAGATGCTGGAGGAGCGTCGACTTGCCACCGCCGGGATCGCCGACGACCAGCGCGTTTCGGTGGCGCGCCAGCATCTCGTACGGCGAGATCGCGGTCCGCTCCGCCGATCCGCTCGACCGGGCCGCCTTGCTGCTCTTCACTTCGGCGCTCTGCTCCACGTATACCGTCGACAGCGGCACGTCGCCCTCGACCACCTGGTAGGGCAAATCCTCGGAGATTCTCCGCTGCGCCCTGAGCATGCTGTGCAGTGGATGGGTAGGGTCCGGCCGGATCAGCCTTGGCCGATGGGGTGCGTGCCGACCCAGTATCCGCGAGTGCTGGTCCTGCACCTTGCGCACGTCCAACCCGTCGATGAACCAGGCGGCCGCTTGCTCGCGTCGGTAGTGCTTCATCACGCCGCAGACGTAGCCGGTCTCTGGGTCGATCACCGGCGCGCCACTCATCCCCCGCACGATGCCCCGGGCTTGTACCTTGATGTAGGGGCCGCTGGTTCCGATGACGGTCAGCGGCACGATGTCCAGCACGGCGTCCGGCTCGGGCGTCTCCCGGTTGAAGGCGTGCACCTGGAGCTCGATGCCTTCACCCTGGCCGGGCCTCAGGTGCAGGGACAGTACCTCCGCGCTGGGGGTGTCAATGCCCTGCTCGACGCCGATGAATCCGAGATCCGGGAACGGAAAGTCACGGCCGGTGGGGAGGCGGGGCACCCGAGCCAGGATTCGCCCGGTCAGGTGTCGGCCGGTGCCGTAGATCTCCACAGTGCCGGACGGACCGGGCAGAACGTGCGCGCATGTCACGATGATGTGCCGGGCGACGAAGAATCCGGTGCCCACCCGGTTGGCGGCTTTCAGCTGTACCGTCGCCTGGCGTACGAGGTCGACCGCGGTGGTTGCCGTGGCTGCCATGCCTTGATTCATACCGGACTTTGGAAATCGCGGATACGGGTGTCGACGTTCCCAACTCTGCCCGGCGGCTCCGCGATGTCGCCGAGCTCGGACAGGTACTCGCGCCTGTCCTCCGAGATGCCCGCCGGGATCGCTCTGCCCAATCAGTCCACGCAACAGCGCCGATCGTTCCCTTGCAGCCGAGGAAATCTGAGCGCCGCTCACGTATGGCCCCACTCGATTAGATCGCGCCGTGCGCGCTCGTCCAGAGAACAGCCCTGCAGTCGGTTCATTTCGCCAAACGGCTGGTCGTAAGGAGGACGACAGTGTCGACCGGTTCGTCTGGTCGGCTCCCGTGCCCGCTGCGAGCGGTTGAGTCTCTTCACGGTGGTGCACGACAAGGTTATGTTCATCGGCAGCGCCCCGTTGCTGGCGCGCAAGCGGTAGAAAACCAATGAATTAGGCGTACATGCGGGTCTAACTCGGCGGCACCCACGCGGCCACCGCCGATGTCCCGATATTTGCAGTGCCGAACGCACTGCTTGAGAGGGACGACTCCAAACGGGAAGCCGCCTGTCTGTTGGCGAAGATCCCGGTCGACGGGTGAAACAGCCTGATGAAAGCCGGCGCTTGAACAAATAGCACGCCCGCACGTAGCACCTTTACCAAAGGGCACCTGCACGACCTGCAGGAATGTAGCCAACCGGGAACCGAACCGATTCCACCGCCAATCCCGCTGCACCGAAGCCATGGGCCGTCAATGCATTGGGCGCCGCGTAGCAAGACCGGCGCCGAGACCATTGATGGCCGGCGGGCCGCGCCTGGCCAGGAGAGTTATGGCGACTGCAGTCAAGCCCAAGCCGCCGCCGCCGAACGGCGCCGTGCACTCCCTCACCGTCGGTTCCACGGTCACCGGACACCGCCGCGGCGACGCGCGGTTCTGGTCGGTGCGCAACCAGCTGCTCGCCCCCATCCTGGTCGCCATGCTGGGCCTGGGTGTGCTGGGCAGCGTCCAAACTGTCGAGGCGATCGGGAACGCCCGCGATGCCCACCGCGCACGGGTCGTTGCCACGACCGCAACGGTGACGGTACGGCTGACCCACGAACTCGAACGGGAGATGGCCGAGACGGTCGCGCTGCGCCAGCGTGGCGGCCACGCGGGCGAACAGTTGGTCGTCGCCCAGCGGGGACGCAGTAACCAGGCGCTCATGCGCTACCGGCAGGCCATGGTGGCGGCAGCCCGCGACGCACCCGCGCTGAACGGCCGGCTTCGCGCCGCCGACGCGCAGCTGGACCTGCTGGCAGATGCCCGGTCACAGGGCGACTCGGGCGGAAGATCCGACCAGGTGTTCCATGACATCGTCGACGCATTGCTCGCTGTCGCGGACGCGCTGCCCTCACAGTTGCGCGACCAGGATCTGGCGTCCGCCGCCCGTGCGGTAGCCGCGCTCGCCGCCGTCGAGCATTATCACGCGCTGGAGCGCGACCTGTTGCGCACCATCTTCGCCCGAGGCTCCGTCCAGGGCGGCGAACGGATCGAGCTGGCCAAGCTGGACGCCGCCCGGCAGCAGCGCGAAGCCGAGTTTGCAAGGGTCGCGACCCCATCGGCGCGCAAACGCTACGACAGCACGGTTGCCGGTCCGGACATACAGAAGGCGGCTCAGCTACGCGAAACGGTCTTCGCGAGCGACGCCGCCGCGGTGAAGGCCGACGCGGACGGCTGGTACGTGGTGCAGAGCAGCACGGTCCGGAAGGTGAACCTGGTGGGGCTCAGCTTGTCGGACGAACTGGACCGCCTGGCAGCAAATGTTTCCGCCTCCGCCACCCGCCGTGCCTGGCTGACCGCCCTCGGCACCGCCGGTATCGGCCTGGTCGCGCTGATCACCGCGCTGCTGCTGGCTGTGTGGACGAGCCGGCGGCTGAACCGGCTGCGCGTCGCCGCGCTCACGGTCGCCCAGCACGAGCTTCCCCACACCATCCGCAAGGTGCTCGCTGGCGAGTCTCCGGACCGAACAGTCGGTCGCGGCTCGTCGGCCGCGGAGACCACCCGCCACGTCGCGGCGAGCGATGACGAGGTCGGTCAGCTCGCCGACGCGTTCTCCTCGGTGCACCGCGCGGCGCTTCGACTGGCCGGTGACCAGGCCGAGCTGCATATTGACGTGGCGCGAATGGCGGAGATCTTCGCCCGCAGGATCCGTACCCTCGTCACCCGCCAGCTGCGCCTGCTCGACGAGTTCGAGCGGGAAGAGACCGATCCGGAGGCCTTGTCGCGCCTCTTCGCACTCGACCACCTCGCCGCGCGCCTTCGCCGCAACGGGGAGAACCTGCTGGTGCTCGCGGGCGGGGAGCCTAACCGCGAAGTCACGGCCGCGTACCCGCTTGCCGCCATCGTCAAGGCGTCGGCGTCGGAGATCGAGGACTTTCATCGGGTCGAGACGCAGGGGATGGACGTGGCGGTCGTCGGACCCGTGGTCGGTGACCTGGTACACCTACTCGCTGAGCTGCTGGAGAACGCCGCGGCGTTCTCCCCGCCGACCGCCGCGGTACGGGTGGATGCCCGGCAGACCGTCGACGGCGTCCTGCTACGCGTACACGACAGCGGGATCGGCCTGGCCGAGGCGCGGTTGGCCGAGGTGAACGCGCGGCTCGCGCGGCGGACGCCGACGCTGTCCAGCGCCGCGGCCGGCACGATGGGGCTATATGTGGTGGCACACCTGGCTGCCCGGCACGGGATCAAGGTCCAGCTGCACGCCACCGCCGCGGGCACGGTTGCGTATGTACTGCTACCGCTGTCCATCATCGCTCCCATGACAGCGGTCACGCCGGCGCGCGGTCCGCTGCTGCGACCGGCAGCCGTCGCACCCGTCCAGGCGGGGATGGGCGAACGGGGTCGCCTGGTCCCGAACGCGCAGCCGACCGTCTGGTTTCGCCCCCAACCCTGCACGGCCGGTGAGAAACCCAACCACGCGAACCCGCCGGCGGTTGGCTTCTCCCCGGTGGGCGGCGGCGCGGTGGGCGACACCCTGATGTCCGGCGGCGCGGGGGGCGGCACCCTGATGTCCGGCGGCGCGGGGGGCGGCACCCTGATGTCCGGCCCCGCCGTGGACGGCAACGGATCGCTGCCCCGGCGCAGCCCGGGTGCCCAGATGGCCGGCGATACCGAGGGCCCGCCCGCCCCCGTATGGGCTGCCCCACCCGACCCGGAAGCGGTCCGGGCGCGGCTGTCCGCACTTGCGGAAGGCGTCTCGGCCGCGCTGCGCGGCAGCAACCAACCCGCCACCATGACGAAGGACCGATGACGTAATGCAGCAGCAACAGCAGGATGCCGGCCTGGACTGGTTGCTGGCCAGCTTCGCCCGTCAGGTACCGGACGTGGCCCACGCCGTGGCTGTGTCCGAGGACGGGTTACGCCTGGCCTCCTCCGGTGACCTCTCGATCGACATGGCCGACCAGCTCTCCGCGGTGATCAGTGGGCTGGGAAGCCTGTGCGCGGGCACGGCGCGGCTGATGTCGGCCGGCTCCGTACGCCAGACCATCGTCGACATGGACGGCGGCGTGATGCTGGTGATGGTCGTCGGGGACCGGGCGCTCGTCGGCGTGCTCGCCGCAGCCGGCTGTGACCTGGGCCAGATCGGATACGAGACCGCGATGCTGGTACACCGGGTCGCGGATGCTCTGGAGCCGGTTTCGCGCGGGCAGGAGCTCACATGACGAGGCGCGCACGGGGGCGGGCGGGATCGACGGTGCCCGGGTCGGCTCTGGTGCTCGGGCTGGCCCTGGTACTCGGACTGGCCGGCTGCACACATGCTGCGGCGGCTCCGCGCCGATGGCACGACGGGCGGCTGTTCGTCGCCACCGGCAATACGACGGGCGTGTACTACCAGTTCGGCGGCGGCTACGCCGACCTCGTCAGCCGGCACCTGGCCGGCTACGAGGCGCGGGCCGAGCCCACCGGCGCGTCCGGCGACAACGTCACCCGAGTCGTCACCGGGGACATGGATGTTGCCCTCTGCAACGGTGACACGGCGGCGGACGCGGCCGCCGGGCACGGGGTCTACAACGGCAAACCGCAGCCCATCCGCGCGCTGGCCCGGCTGTATCGCAACAACGTGCAGGTCGTGGCACGAGCCGACGTGAAGATCCGCACGGTGGCCGACATGAAAGGCAAGCGGGTGTCCACCGGTTCGTTGAACTCGGGCACCGACGTCGTGGCCGGCCGGATTCTCGAGGCCGCGGGGCTCAATCCGGACGACGATATCCAGCGGCTGCGGCTGTCGCTGCCCGACACCGTGACCGGGATGCGGGCCGGCACGGTGGACGCACTGTTCTTTACTGGTGGCCTACCCACCCCGGGCCTCACGGACCTGCTCGACAGCGCGACGGGAAAGTTCGTGATGCTGCCCATCGCAGACCTGGTCGGTGCGCTGACCGTGAAGTACGGGCAGGTGTATGCGGCGGCCGGCATTCCGAAAACCGTCTACCAGACCGCCACTGACATCCAGACGATCGTGGTGCCCACCATGCTCGTAGTTTCGGCCGACATGCCGGACGAGCTCGCCTACAAGCTGACGAAGCTGTTGTTCGACCATCAGGCCGAGTTGGCGAAGGTGCACCCCGAAGGCGGCAAGTTCGACCGCGCCAACGGACCGAAGACTGAACCGGTGCCACTGCACCCCGGTGCCCAGCGTTACTACGATGGCCGGTAACCGCTGGAAGGCTCATCACGTAGCTCGGCTGGCGGATAGACGACGGACGACAGGCACGCGACGCGGTACCTTCCCTCCGGGAGGTGCCGTCATGACGGGACGCATCCGGGGCTCGATCGTGGTCGTGCTGTTGGCCATCGTGACAACCGTGTCGCTGTCGCCCGCACCCGCCCGGGCAGCCGTGCTGCCGCCCGGGGACTACTGCGCCGACGGGCCGGCAGCATGCGTCGACGCCACGATCACCCAGATGCGGCAGCGCTTCGAGCCGCTCGGCCGCGCCTGCCACCACAACGCCGTCTTCGCACTGGCCTACCTGCGCACCACGCAGACGTACAAATGGGCCCGCGACCAGGCCGGCTTCTTCACCGACCCGGCCTGGGTCAACCACGAGGACGCGGTCTTCGCCGCCTACTACTTCGCCGCCTACGACGACTGGGCCGCAGGTCGACGCGCGGCGGTGCCGGAGGCGTGGCTCATCACACTGGACGCCGCCCGCGACCGCCGGGTGACCGGCGTCGGCGACGTCATGCTGGGCATGAACGCCCACATCAACCGCGACCTACCGTTCGTGCTGGCCTCCATCGGGCTGACCCGCCCCGACGGGACCAGCCGCAAACTCGATCACGACAAGGTGAACGACTTCCTGCGGCTGGTCATCGACCCGCTGCTGGCGGAGGAGGCGGCCCGCTTCGACCCGTTCTCGTTCTTCAACATCGGCTCCAGCGTGATGTTCTCGGTGCTCGTGCAATGGCGGGAGCAGGCGTGGCAGAACGCGGAGCGGCTGGTGGCCGCGCCTGATGACACGACCCGCGCCGCGGTCGCCGCCGAGATCGAGAGCGCCGCGGCGAGCCAGGCCCGCTCACTGCGGACTCTCAACTCCTACCTGCCGCCGTTGACGACGACCTGGCCACGGGACTTCTACTGCGCGGGCCACCACATGACGGCGCCGCCGCAGCCCTATCCGTTCGGCACGCCGAGCGCCTACTGACCGTGCCGGCACGCCTGCGACATCTCCCTACACCGATGGTTCGGGTAACCCTGTCACGTCCACATTGGCGTATCGTCCCATTGTGGCGGCGAGTCCACAGAAAAGTGGGTCCGGCAATGTCGGCTCACCCGGGTCCGAACCGGACGTTCGGTCAGACCTGCCCGACCCGGCCGGCCACGACGAGCGCGTAGAGGATCAGCCCGAGGGTCCGATCCGGGTGGCGATGCTCGACAGCACCGACGACTCGGCGTTGGCCACGACTCCCGACCACGCGCTCAGCGCCACAGCGGCGCAGCAGTTGGCCGCGCAGTTCGAGGAGGAGAAGCCGGGGCGCGTCCTGACGGGCAAGGTCGCACTGCTGGTCAACGTCGTCGCGGTCGTGGTCGGGGTGCTCGTGCTGTGGCAACTCTTCACACCGCTCGCGCAGGGCAGCCAGTACTATCTGATCATCTTCCTCGGCGGCGTCCTGCCCCTCGTGTTCCTCTCCCATTCCGCGGATCTGCGCCTGCCGGCGCGGCGCCGGCCTGAGGGACCGCGCACCGACCGCCCCACCGTCGCGGACTGGATCCTGACCGCCCTGGCACTGGTGGTCTGCCTCTACCCGGTGCTGCCGCTGCCACTTGCCGGCGGCGGTGGCGGATACGACGACTTCCTCAACCGGCAAGGACTGCTCGACCCGGTCGACGTGGCGATGGGCACCGTGCTGCTGCTGCTCATCCTGGAGGCCTGCCGGCGCACGACCGGCTGGGTGCTACCGCTGGTCTGCGTGCTCTTCCTCGCCTACTCCTACTACGGCGGATACCTGCCGCAGGGTTGGGCGGTGGCGCACGCCGGCCTCGACTTCGACCAGATCATCGACGCGCTCTACAACTCGGGTAGCGGCTTCTACGGCACGCCGCTGGACGTCGCCGCCACATACATCGTGCTGTTCACGATCTACGGCGCGGCGCTCGACCTCTCCGGCGCCGGCGCGTTCTTCGTGGACCTGTCGGTGGCCGCGTTCCGCCGGTCGCGCAGCGCGGCGGGACGCACCGCGGTCGCCTCAGGCTTCCTACTCGGCACGGTCTCCGGATCGGGAGCGGCCACCACGGTCAGCATCGGGGCGGTGACCTGGCCCATTCTGCGCCGGGCCGGCTACCCGGCCGAGCGCGCCGGCGGGATGCTCGCCGCGTCCGGCGTGGGCGCGATCCTCTCGCCACCCACGCTCGGCGCCGCCGCGTTCATCATCGCCGAGTACCTGGACGTGTCGTACCTGAAGGTGCTGGCCTGGGCAACCATCCCCACGGTGCTGTACTACCTGGGCATCCTGCTCGCGGTCGAGATCGATGCCAGGCGCTTCCATGCCCGCCCGGTCCTCATCGAGACGAGTTCGTCATGGAGGCTGCTGGCTAGGTTCGGATACCATTTCGGCTCGCTCATCATGATCATCGTGTTTCTGGCGCTCGGGCAGCCGGCGACCCGCGCCGTGGTCTACGCGACGCTGTTCGCGGTCGCGGCGTCCTATCTGGACCGGCGCCACCGGTTCACCCCGCGGCGGCTGTTCGACGCGCTCGCGGCGGGCGTCCGCGGTGTCCTGCCCGTAGCCGCCGTCTGTGCCGCCGCGGGCATCATCACAGCGACCACCACCAAGACCGGCCTGGGTCCGCAGGCGGCGGCCCTACTCGTGGACGCGGCCAGATCGATGGCCGACAACCCCGTCGTGGTGGCGGCGCTGACCGCCGTGTTCGCGGCCATCGCGCTCACGCTCCTCGGGCTCGCCGTGCCCGTCACCGCCTCGTTCATCATCGGCTGGGTGGTGATCGGCCCGGCGCTGATCAGCCTCGGCGTCGGCGCGCCGGCCGCGGCGATGTTCGTCTTCTACTTCGCCGTGCTGTCCGAGGCGACGCCCCCGACGGCGCTCGCGGCGGTCGCCGCCGCGGCTATCACCGGCGGCCGCGTCATCCCGACCATGTGGCAGACCCTGCGGTACGCATTGCCGGCGTACCTTGTTCCCCTCGCGTTCGTGCTGGCGCCGGCCGGCGACGGCCTTCTCGGTCGGGGTGGGGTCGGGCAGGTCGTGTTCGCCCTCCTGGCGGCCGCGCTCGGAGTGTCGGCGCTCGCGGTCGCGGCCGGCGGCTGGCTGCCGGGCGTCGGACCGGCCAGCGTGCCGGGTCGGGTACTGGCCGCCGTGGCCGGCCTGGTCCTGCTCTGGCTCGATCCGGTGGCCACCGCCGCAGGCGCCGTCCTGGCGGCCGCGGCCGTCGTGGCCTGTCTGATCGGCCGCCGGACCACCGTCGCGGATGACAGCCCATCGGTCGCGATTGACAGCCCATCGAAGGAGGAGTCGAAGTGAGGTCCACTACCGGACGGGCCGTTGCCGGCGCCACCGTGCTGGCCATAGCCGTAGCAAGCGCCGCCGCCTGCGGCGGCCGCCGCAGCGATACGTCGACCGACAAAGGAGCGGCCGCGATCAGTTGCACGGTCGACAAGGAGACCCGCATCAGCATCGCCACCGGCAACACCACCGGGGTCTACTACGCCCTGGGCAACGCGTACGCCCTGCAGATCAAGGCCAACACCGCGGACAAGGTGCAGGCCACGGCGGCCGAGACCGGCGCCTCGGTGCAGAACATCCAGCAGCTCGTGGCCGGCGACTACCAGGTGGCGTTCTCGCTGTTCGACACGGCGACCGACGCGGTGCAGGGTAAGGGCTCCTTCGAGGGCAAGAAGCAGCCGGTGCAGGCCCTCGCCCGCCTCTACGACAACTACACCCACGTCGTCGTGCGTTCCGGGGCAGGCATCAACTCGGTGGCTGACATGAAAGGCAAGCGCATCTCCACCGGCTCACCCAAGTCGGGGACCGAAGTGATCGCCCAGCGGCTGTTGAAGGCCGCCGGCATCGACCCCGACAAGGACATCACTCCGCAACGGCTGGACCTGACGAAGACCGTCGACGGGATGAAGGACGGCAGCATCGACGGGTTCGTGTGGTCGGGTGGGCTGCCGACTCCCGGCGTGACAGACCTTTTCACGACCGTCGGTGACAAGGCGAAGTTCATTGACGTCACCCCACTGCTGCCCAAGATGCGCGAGTCCAACGAGGCCTACCAGCAGGGCGCCATTCCGGCGGCGACCTACAAGACGGGCGCCGACACTCCCACGATCGTCGTGCCCAACGTGCTGCTGGTGAAGGACGACCTGGACGCCAACCTGGCGTGCGTGCTGACCAAGACCCTTTTCGACAAGCGCGACGAGCTGTTGAAGGCCAATGCGGCGGCGAAGGGCATCAGCCTCGACACCGGCCGCAAGACCGATCCGGTCCCGCTGCACCGGGGTGCGGTCGCAGCGCTGGACAAGCTCGGCGCCAAGTAGCCGCCCGCCTCGCCTCGCCGGCCCAGACATTGGCCCTCCTACCTGTGTTCTGGACGCCAGAACACAGGTAGGAGGGCCAATGTCCTGCGCCTCACGACCTTGCCGTCCACCCACACCTTCACGGTCTCGTCGGAGACAGTCAGGAAGGTGTGGGCACCGGTGAACTGCGGCTGCACGAAGCCGGTCAGCCTCGGCGTCCATGGCGCGCGCCCTACCCACGACGGCGCCCGCCAACCGTCACCGCTGTTGGAACAGCCAGTTGTAGAGGTCGATGACCCAGGGCGTCTGCTGGAGGTAGGCCACACCGACGGCGACCAGGAACAGGCCCGTGATGGCGTGCGCGCCCTTGCCGCTGCGGCGCGTGCGGCCCAGCCGCTGCACCAGGATCACCCGCCCGACCAGGCGCGTGACGACGAAGATGCCGGCAGCCACGACGAGTACGCCGATGAACGCCAGCAACGGTGACGCGAGCTGGCCGCGGACCGACGCGGCCCAGATGCCCCAGCAGATGAACGCGAAGAACGCCCCGATGCCGGACAGCTCCCAGCCCTTGCGCCATATCCCGGGCGCTTCGCGTGGCCGTTCGCGCTGCTCGACCGGCTCATCGGCGCGCATGATCGAGTCGGTGGGGTCGATCCGCTTCGGCGGGGGCACACTGGCACGGCCGCGGATCTGCGGCGGCACCGGCCCGTTCTGCCTGGACGCCGCCGGCGACGTCGGCGCGGCGACCTGCGGATTCTCCCCGGTCGGACCGCCCAGACCGGCCGGCTCCAGCCGGGTGGCGGGAGTCTGCGGTCGGGTGGCCGGTGGCCCGGTGCCGTTGACCGCCGCCGGGCCGCGGCTACCGCCGGCGCCGTTGCCCAGGACCGCCGGGGCGGGTGCGGCGGCGCGGGTGTTCAGGTCATCGGGGGTACCGACAGCGGCGCGCAGCTCGACCAGCTCCCGTTCGAGCTTCTCGATCCGCTGGAACGCCTCCGTCTCAGTGCCCGCGACGGGCGGCCGCGGGCGGGCCCGGCCGACCACGCGCAGCGTCTCCGGCTCGCCCCAGTCCACGCCGACGTCCGGGGTGCCGCTGCGGCGCACCAGGTCGGCGAGCTGCTCGAGCCATTCGGGCAGGTTGCGGGTCAGCGGCCGGTCGCCGGGCCGGTCGGCGAGCGGTTGGTGCAGGTGGTCGCGCAGCGCGGGCAGGCGTTCGAGCATCGGGTGGCGGCGCAGGATCGACCAGGGCGGTGGCGGCTCCTCCCCACCCGAGGACTGGCGGCCGGGCTCGCGCGGGTATTCGCCGGTCACCAGGAAGTAGGCCACTGCGCCGAAGCCGTGCACGTCGTAGGCGGGGCTGACCTGGGTGGCGCCTCCGAACGCCTCGGGCCCGCCCGACTCCGGCGTGTAGGCGATCTGGGTGATCTCCTCGGGTCGCCAGTAGCGCGCGCCGGTGAAGTCGATCAGCCGGACCTCGCCGGTGGCCAGGACCATGACGTTGGACGGCTTGACGTCCATGTGCAGGACCGGCGTGGCGCCGGTCTCCTGCGGATGGTGCAGGGCGCGCAGGACGGTCGCGAGCGTGCTCAGCGTGGTCACGGCGTTGAGCCGGCGGGCGCCGGCGGCGAGGCCCGCCCGCTCGGCCACGTATTCCCGGAGGTTGACCCCGTGCAGGTAGTCGTACACCTGGTACGGCACCGCGTCGCCGGCCGCCGGCGGATGGCCGGGGCGGTGCGGCGGCGGGCCGTAGAATCCGTCGGCGCGGCGGCAGATGGCCGGCACGCCCCGGTTGTTGAGGTCCATGAGGGCGGCGTCGCCCTTGTCCCAGGAGCGCAGCTCGTCGACCAGCGGCCGGCGCGGGTCGATCCGGAAGACCTTCACGGTCAGCGGCGCCGACGTCACCCCGCCGCACAGGCGGACGGCCCGGTAGACGTCGGCCTGGCCGCCCGAGCCGAGGTGCGCGACGAGGCGGTAACGCTGGTGCGTCTCCGGCAGCGGACTCGCCGGACCGCACACCAGATCCAGCAACCTCGTGGCGCTCGCAGTCATCCAACCTCCCGGTAAGCGAATCCCAGCGTAACCGCCCCGCAAATAGGTCGCGGTGGGCGCACGCCGGGAGTACACAGGGTGGCGTGACCACGGATCCGTACCACCTGCGCACGCTCGAGACCGTCGACGAGTGGTCGATCGTGTCGACGATCCTGTCCGACGGGTTCGGCGACGACATGGGCGCCGAGGACGACGAGCGGGAGCGGCTGGTGTTCGAGCCCGCCCGCGACCACGTCATCGAGCACACCGAGGACGGGGGCGTCGCCAACGCGGCCGCCTACAGCCGGGAGCTGACCGTGCCGGGCGGCACGGTGCCCGCCGCGCACGTCTCCCTCGTCGGCGTCCGCCAGACGCACCGCAGGCGCGGCCTGCTGACCCGGCTCATGCTGCACCAACTTGGTGCGGTGCGCTCCGCCGGCCAGGAGCCGGTGGCCGTGCTGTGGGCCAGCGAGGGCCGCATCTACCAGCGGTTCGGCTACGGGTTGGCGGCCGGCCGCCAGGTGTACGAGATCAAGAATCGGGAGGTGCGGCTGGCCCGGTCGGTGACGCCCGAGGTGGGCCGCGTGCGCGACACGCCGCCCGAGCAGGCCCGCAAAGAGCTGCAACAGGTGTACGAGCGGGTGCGCCCGACCCGGCCCGGGTGGTCCAGTCGCGACGAGAACTGGTGGAGCAACCGCCTGCTCGACCCCAAGGCGAGCCGCCCGTCGGGGCACACCGCGATGCGGGCGCTGCTGTTCCACGGCCCGGAGGGCGTCGACGGGTACGCACTGTGGCGGCGCAAGAGCGGCAGCGACGCGTTCGGCCCGGACGACGAGGTGAGCGTCGGCGAGGCGGTGGCCGCGACCCCGGAGGCCTACACGGCGCTGTGGCAGTTCCTGTTCTCGATCGACCTGAGCCGGACCATCCGGTTCCGGATGGCCGCCGTGGACGAGCCGCTGCGCTACCTGGTGGACGAGCCCCGGGCGCTGCGCGCCACCCACACCGACTCCCTCTGGCTGCGGATCGTCGACCTGCCCGCGGCGCTGACCGCCCGGCGCTACGCGGCACCCGTCGACCTCGTCGTCGAGGTGACCGACGGGCTGTTGCCGGACAACGCCGGGCGCTGGCGGCTGACCGCCGACGGCAGCGGCGCGACCTGCACCAGGACGGCCGACTCTCCCGATCTCACCGGCGACACCACCGACCTGGGCGCGGCCTACCTCGGCGGCACCCCGCTGGGCGCCCTCGCCGGGTCCGGCCGGGTGCGGGAGCTGACCCCGGGCGCGCTTGCCGTGGCGGCGGCCGCGTTCACCTGGCACCAGGCGCCGTCCGCGATAGAGGTCTTCTGAGGGCGGGCGGCGTATGGTCGCCTCGTGGGTACGGAGCAACGACGGCGCCGGATGCGCCGGTCTTCCCGGGCAGAGGAGCCGATCCAGGCGGAGGAGGCTCCCCGGGCGCCGACGCCGTCCGACCTCGCCGAGCGGGGCGGCACGTTCGCGATGACCGCCGCGGTGCACGACCCTGTCGAGCCGGTCGTCGTCGAGCCGGCCGCCGTAGAGCCAGCTGCCGTCAAGCCGGTCGCCGTCAAGCCGGTCGCCGTAGAGCCGGCTGCCGTCGAAAACGGTTTCGAGCGCGCTGACGTGCCCGAGACTGCCGACCGCGCCGCCGACGACGCGCACACCGAGCGCGGCCTTCGGGGCCTGGTCGGCGGCGGCTCGTCACAGGTCAGCGTCCGCGCCGCGCTGCGGGCACGGGACGCGGCGCGGCCGACGGAGGCCGACCTCGCCGCGGCTGAGGCGGAGCTGCCGATCGTGCGGCGCGGCTGGGTGCCCAGGGAGGACCTGCCGCCCCGCGGCCCGCGCCGCTGACGGGTGCTACGGCAGGGGCGGCAGCTCGTGGGTCTTCTCGTACTCGGCAACCTGGCTAATGCGCCGGAGGTGCCGGTCCCCCTGTGAGAACGGCGTCGTGAGGAACGTCGTCACGATGGCGGTCGCCTCGTCGAGGGTGTGCATGCGGGCGCCGACTGCGACCACGTTGGCGTCGTTGTGCTCGCGCGCCAGACGCGCGGTCTCCAGGCTCCAGGCCAGCGCCGCCCGGACCCCGGACACCTTGTTGGCCGCGATCTGCTCGCCGTTGCCGGAGCCGCCGATCACCACGCCGAGACTGCCCGGGTCGGCGACCACGCGGGCACCGGTGTGCAGGCAGTACGCCGGATAGTCGTCGTCGGGGTCGAAGGTGGTCGGCCCTACGTCGACCACCTCGTAGCCCTGGGCACCCAGCTGGCTGGCCAGGTGCACCTTCAGTTCGTAACCCGCGTGGTCGGCACCGAGGTAGACGCGCATGCCGCAAGTCTTTCAGGTGCCCGCCTCACCACACGACGAGACCCGCGCACGAGCCGAATACCAGCAGGGTGCCGAGCACCAGGCAACCGGCGATCGCGAGGTACACCGGCGTAGTGGTGACGGCCGGAGCCGTGGTGACACCGCCCCTGGCCACGCGGGACGCGCTGCGCGACTGGCGGCTCGCGAGCCACCCCCGCACCATCCGGCGCCGGTCGAACAGCAGCGCCGCGGCCGCGTAGAGCCCCAGGCCGACGGCGAACACCACCAGCGCGATGAAGAACCGCATCCCCCACTACCCCCAGGTCCGCGTCAGGTGAGCGGCCCTGGGTATATCACGGCTCAGCCCTCCGCCGCGAGATCCGCGACGACCAATCCGGCCCGGGCCTTCGGGGTGAACCAGGTGCTCTTGCGCGGCATCTTCTGGCGGGCGAGATTAACCGCGACGAACTCCGCCACGGTCACCGGGGCGATCAGGACGGCCAGCTCCGCGCGGCCCTCGTCGACCTCGCGCCGCAGCCAGTCGGCCGGATAGTCGCCGCCGACGTAGGTGATCCGCTTGTCGCCCGGGTCGAGGCCGAGGGCGTCACCCAGCACGTACCGCTCGACAAGCGCGTGGTCGAGGTTGTCGACCGCGCTGTTGGGATCAGATGTGGGCAAGGTCACCGACCAGGCGCCGTCGCGCGTGTACAGGACGACGGCGCCGCCCGTGGACGGTGCTTCCGGCGTACCCCCGAGGGGTGTGACGGTGGCCCCCGCGGCGGTGAGCTGCGCGATCAGCTCAGCCGGCGTGGACGTCAGGTCGCTGACCAGCCGGTTGTAGGGCTGAATCGTCACCGACCCGGGCGTGGTGACGACGGCGAGGAAGCGCGGCAGGCCCGCGGTCTGCGCCGCGAGGCTGCGGTGGTTGCCGTCGGCGACGACCAGCTCACCGCCGCCGGCCAGGTCGAGCAGCCGGTCGCGGGTCGCCCCGGCCGGGACGGGCCAGATCTCGTGCACCCGGCCGGCCGCGTCGGTGTCGGTCGCGGCCGGCGCCCCGGCGGCGTCCGTCGCGGCCGCGAGCGCCGCGTGCAGCTCCTCGCCGCGGGCGGTCTGCAGCAGGAGTACGGGTGACAGCAGGTGACCGAGGGCCTGGGCGAGGGCGACCCGCTCCCGGACCTTCTCGAGGAACACGTCCTCGTTGCGGATCACCAGACCGGGCTCATCGGCGCTGGTCGAGATCTGGGCGGTCTCGACCATGCTCCACAGCCCGTAGGCGCGGGCGCCGTCGGGCGCGGTGATCCGGTAGAGGACGGCGACGTCGCCGCTTGCGGCGTAATGGCCATCGGTCTTCGCAGCGGCCAGCCGGGTCACGGCGTCGGGCAGGCAGTCGCGGAACGGCCGTCCCACGCTCTCCGGCGCCCGGTGCGGCATCTCGACCGCGAGCGCGCTGGATGGGTTGGCGGCGATGATCGCGGTGATCTCGGCGTCGTCGGCGAACTCGTCGTAGTTCTGCGCCGCGGTGCTCCCGTCGGTGGAGAGCCAGGCCCGGGCGATCGGGTGGGCGATCGTCATGGTTTGTGACGTTAGCCCGTCGAACCCGGTTGCTGCCCGGCACCCGGCGCCGGTCCAGAAGCTAGGACCGACGCCCGGGCCGATCAGCCGACAAAGGCTTCGGCGGAGACCACGACCGGCGGTGCGAGCAGCGCCGCCACGTCGGCGGGCAGGTCACCGCGCCAGTCGCCCTCGACGACCGACCAGCACGCGGCCGGGCGGCTGTCCTCGACGTCCTCGATCTCGGTTAACTCCGCGTCCACGCTGGTCGACACCGATCCTCCTCATACGGGTCAAGCTTCCGTCGAGAAGTAACTATGAGTGACATCCGCGCGTGATGCACGCCACGAGAAAATTTTCGGACAGTTTTATCGGTCGGCGGTCACCGGCCGTCGCCCGGCGTCACGCCGAGTGGCGTTCACTCGAACGAGGGAGCCTCGTCGCGGGTGCGCTTGAGTTCGTAGAAACCGGGAGTGCCGGCGACGAGCAGCACGCCGTCCCAGAGCCGGCCGGCCGCCTCGCCCTTCGGGGCCGGGGTGATGACCGGGCCGAAGAAGGCGAGCTGGGTGCCGTCGGGACCGGGGACGTGGATGACCGGCGTGCCGACCTCGTAGCCGACCGGGTCCATGCCGGCCTTGTGGCTGGCGCGCAGGGTCTCGTCGTACTCGGTGGAGTCGGCGGCGTCGGCCAGCTCGGTCGGCAGGCCGGCGTCGATGAGAGCGGCCTCGTACAGCGCCCGGCCGGTCTCCTCCTTGCCCAGGTGGATGCGGGTCCCGAGCGCCGTGTAGAGGGGGCGCAGCACCTCGTTCCCGTACTTCTGCTCGGCTGCGATCGCGATCCGCACCGGGCCCCAGGCCGTCTTGAGCATCTCCCGGTACCCCTCCGGCAGGCCCTCCTTGTCCTCGTTGAGCACGGCCAGGCTCATGACGTGGAACCGGATGTCGACCGGACGGACCTTCTCCACCTCCAGCAGCCAGCGGCTGGTGATCCAGGCCCAGGGGCACCTTGGGTCGAACCACATGTCGGCGATGACGCGCTCGGTCACGGCAACTCCTCGGGTCAGTTCCGCATGATGATGCACTCCTTACCGAGCCTTACTCTCCGCGTGTTCACGAACCATGCTGGCGTAACGTGACCTGCGCCACTCGTGGCTGCGTCGCGAGACGTGAAAGGATTGCTTCTGGCCGTCATCGCGGATGGCCGGGGCAGCCATGTCCGCCCGCGCACAGATGGAGACGAAGAACGTGGCCGGAGTTCGAAACCTCAAGCAGGTGGAGGCGGCTGAGCGGGCTCGCCTGCTCGACGTCTCGGCGTACGACATCAGTCTGGACCTGACCGACGCCGGTAGCGGGCCGCAGGGCGAAGCCGCGCGGGCCGGTTCCGGCGCAGGCACCGGCTACCCCGGTGAACACACCTTCCACTCCGTCACCGAGGTCCGCTTCAGCTGCCGCGAGCCCGGCGCGAGCACCTTCATCGAGATCGCCGCCGGATCGCTGCGCGGCGCGACGCTCAACGGCACGCCGCTGGACGTCTCGGGCTGGTCCGCCGAGGGCGGGCTGGTCATCCCCGACCTGGCCGCGGAGAACGTCCTGGTCGTCGACGCCGACTGCCTGTACTCGTCGAGCGGCCAGGGCCTGCACCGCTCCGTCGACCCCGTCGACAAGGAGGTCTACCTCTACAGCCAGTTCGAGACGGCCGACGCGCAGCGCGTCTTCGCCTGCTTCGACCAGCCCGACCTCAAGTCGGTCTTCACCTGGCACGTCACCGCGCCCGGGCACTGGCGGGTCATCTCCAACATGCCGGTCGAGCGCACCGAGAAGGGGGCCGGCGGCGCGACGATCACGCACTTCCAGAAGTCGGTGCCGATGAGCACCTACATCACCGCGATCTGCGCCGGGCCATACCACGAGGTGCGTGACAGCCACGACGGCATCGACCTCGGCGTCTACTGCCGCGCCTCGATGGCGCGCTACCTCGACGCCGATGACATCCTGCTCGTGACCAAGCAGGGCTTCGACTTCTTCCATCGCGAGTTCGCGATGCGCTACCCGCTGCCGAAGTACGACCAGGTGTTCACCCCGGACTTCAACGCCGGCGCCATGGAGAACTTCGGCTGCGTCGTGCACGCCGAGCAGTACTACATCTTCCGCAACCAGGTCACCGACCACGAGTACGAGCAGCGGGCCAACACGATCCTGCACGAGATGGCCCACATGTGGTTCGGCGACCTGGTCACCATGCGCTGGTGGGACGACCTCTGGCTGAACGAGTCGTTCGCCGAGTGGGCCAGCCACTGGTGCAACAGCGCCGCCACCCGCTTCACCGACGCGTGGACGACCTTCCTGTCCGTGCGCAAGAACTGGGGGTACCGGCAGGACCAACTCTCCTCCACGCACCCGGTGTACTGCGAGATCCCGGACGTGGACGCGGTCGAGGTCAACTTCGACGGCATCACGTACGCCAAGGGCGCGAGCGTGATCAAGCAGCTCGTCGCGTACGTGGGGATCGAGCCGTTCCTGGCCGGCCTGCGCGCGTACTTCACCAGGCACGCGTGGGGCAACGCCACCTTCGACGACCTCTTGTCGGCCCTGGAGGCGGCCTCCGGCCGGGAGCTGCGCAAGTTTGCCGCGCAGTGGCTGGAGACCTCCCAGGTCAATACGCTGCGGCCGCGCGTCGAGCTGGCCGAGGACGGCACGTACGCGTCGGTGACGGTACTGCAGACCGCCCCGGAGAAGTACCCGACGCTGCGGACCCACCGCATCGGTATCGGCCTGTACGACCTGACCGACGCCGGCAGGTTGGTCCGCCGCGAGCACATCGAGGTCGACGTCGACAGCGACAGGTCCGGGCCGCAAGGCGAAGCTTCGGGGGCCGGACTTGTCGTAGGGGAGACGCCGGTGCCGTCGCTGACCGGGCTGCCCGCCGCGGACGTGCTGCTGCTCAACGACGACGACCTCACCTACGCCAAGCTGCGCCTCGACGAGCGGTCGCTGGCGACGCTCGTCGACCACATCGGCGGCTTCGACAGCCCCCTCGCCCGGGCGCTCACCTGGGCCGCCGCCTGGGACATGCTGCGCGACGGCGAGTTGGCCGCCCGCGACTACGTCCGGCTGGTGACCCGCGGCCTGCCGGCCGAAAACGACATCGTGCTGGTCCAGAGCACGCTCGCGCAGGCCCGTTCGGCGCTGGTCTTCTACGCCGACCCGGCGTGGGCGCCGGAGGGCTGGCGGCAGTTGGCCGGCGCCGCCCGGCAGGCGCTCGCCGGCGCCGAGCCGGGCAGCGGCTTCCAGCTCGCGTGGGCCCGCGCGTTCTCGGCCGCGGCCCGCGAGCAGGACGACCTGGCGGTGGTGGCCGGCTGGCTGCGCGGCGAGGGTGTGCCGGACGGCCTGCGCATCGAGTCCGACCTGCAGTGGGGGCTGCTGCAGTCGCTGGTGGCCAACGGCGCGGCCGGCCCCGACGAGATCGAGGCGGAGCTGGACGCCGACCGCACCGCGAGCGGCGAGCGCCAGGCGGCGCTGGCCCGTGCGCTCGTCGCGACGCCAGAGGCCAAGGCCGAAACGTGGCGGCGGCTTGTCGAGGACCGGCACCTGCCCAACTGGTTGCAGCGCTCGCTGCTGCAGGGCTTCCAGCACCCGGCCCAGATCGAGCTGACCGCGCCGTATGCGGCGAAGTACTTCCAGGTCGTCGACGAGATCTGGGCGACGCTCGACAGCGAGCCCGCCCAGGACTTCGCGGCGCTCGCCTACCCGGCCTACCAGGTCAACGAGGCGACGGTGGCGCTCACCGACGCCTGGCTGGCCCGCGAGGGCAGCCCGGCGCCGCTGCGGCGGCTGGTCGCCGAGGGCCGCGACGGCGTGCAGCGCGCCCTGCGCGCCCGGGCCAGGGATCGTTCCTAGCAACCGCGGCTCCGCTCAGGCCGCCGGTGCCCATGATCGGGACCGGCGGCCTAGGCTGGGACGCATGGCGTCCTGGACAGAGCAGGATCTGGCACGACTCCCGGACGGTGCGCGCTACGAGCTGGTCGACGGGGCGCTCTTCGTGCATCGGGCACCGGAGGAGCCGCACCGGCGGCTGGCCGACCGCGTGCGGACCGCGCTCGAAACGGCCGCGCCGGACGGTTGGCGGGTCCTGATCGACACCATGGTGTGGTTACCCACCGGGCGGTTGAGCCCCGACGTGGTGGTGCTGCGCCCCGGCTCCCCGCCCGAGCCGGAAGCCGCCGCCCCGGCCGACATCGCCCTCGTCGCGGCGCTCGAGACACCGTCGAGCCACCGCATCGAGCGGCTGCTCAAACCGGCCATCTACGCCGAGGCCGGCATCGAGTCGTACTGGCGGGTGGAGTGTGGAAACCACGGACCGGTGGCCCACCTCTACACCGGCCCGCGGGGCGACCGGTATGGCCAGCACCGGTGCGTGCACCCGGGCGAGAACGTGCTCAGCGAGTATCCCTATGAGGTCCTGATCGCCCCGAGCATGTGGATCGGGTGAAGCCTCAGGCCCGGCCCGCGTGATCTGCCATCTGTGCCAACCCGGACACCAGACCACCGGCGAGGTCGCCGCCGCTGAACGACGCGGCCATGGACAGGGCCGCCAGCTTCGCCGCCCGGTCGGGCACCCTCTTGCGCGCCTCTGCACCCGTGACGATCTCCAGCAGGCGCTCGTTGGGTGAGACCGCCACCAGCACCGAATGGGACGGGTCCGCAAGCTGCCCGTGCAGCTTCTCGGCGTGCCGGCGCGGCGGGTCGTCGAGGTCGCCGACGTAGATGCTGAAGGTCAGGCCGCTCGACCGGTCGGCCAGACGCATCGCCTCGTCGAGCCGCAGCAACTGGCGGGTCGTGAACGGGCCGTCGAGTGCCTCGGGGCGCTGGGCCTGTTGCGTGCTCTGCTCACCAGCGGTCACTTGCGCCTCCAGTCACACCCTGCAGGGCCGGGTCCTCGGCCGGCCACTCCCCCGCCTGCCCGTCCCGTGCCGCGCCTGCAGGCAGCGCCGCCGGCGCGTCGGCCGCCCGCAGCGCCCTCCGCTCGCCGCCCCCGTCGCCGGCCAACTGCTCCGGCGAGGACAGGAACCACACCGGGCGGAACTCGAACGGCCGGCCCGGCCGGTAACGCTTGGCGCGCCGCACGTCGCCCGCGAACACCAGGCCGGCGACTATCACCATCACGAGGGCGGGTATGCCGGCATAGATGAGCGCCGTCTCAATACTCGTCAAGGCTCAACGCCCCCAAGCGTCGCAGGGACATAGGAATGTGGCCTTCACGTTAGCGGCCGTGGCTGGTAAGGCGCATGCCGGGGTGCGGTTACGGTGTCTGGCGTGACCGACCTACTGGCGACCGCGCGGGCGCTCGATGCCGAGGACCCGCTCGCCAAGTACCGGGACCGCTTCGTGATCGACGATCCGGACCTCGTGTACCTCGACGGCAACTCGCTGGGCCGGCTGCCGGTCGTCACCTGCGAGCGGCTGGCCGACGCGGTACGGCGGGAGTGGGGCGGCGGGCTGATCCGCGGCTGGAACAGCTGGATCGACCTGGCCCGCGAGGCCGGTGACGTGCTGGCGACCGGGGTGCTGGGGGTCGCCCCGGGCGAGGTGGTGCTGGCCGACTCGACCAGCGTCAACCTGTACAAGCTGGCGGCGGCGGCGCTCGACGCCCGCCCCGGCCGCCGGGTGATCGTGACCGACGACGACAACTTCCCCACCGACCGGTACGTCCTCGAAGGGCTGGCCGCGTCCCGTGGACTTTCACTGCGGGTGGTGCCGGCCGACATCAACCTCGGACTGGACGTCGATGCGCTGCGGGCGGCCCTGGACTCCGACGTCGCGCTGGTCTGCCTGTCCCACCTCGCCTACCGGTCGGGCGCGCGGGCCGACCTGGTGACGATCACCACGGCGGCGCACGACGTCGGCGCGCTCACCCTGTGGGACCTGTCCCACTCGGCCGGATCGGTCCCGGTGCCGCTGCGCGAGGCGGGCGCCGACCTCGCGGTGGGGTGCACGTACAAGTACCTCAACGCCGGGCCGGGCGCACCGGCCTTCCTCTACGTCCGGGCCGACCTGCAGGCCACGCTGCGCCAGCCGATCTGGGGCTGGTTCGGCCAGCGCGACCAGTTCGCGATGGGCGCCGGGTACGACCCGGTGGAGACGATCGAGCGGTTCCAGGTCGGCACCCCGCCGGTGCTGGGCGGGTACGCGGTGCTCGAAGGCGCTGCGATCACCGCCGAGGCGGGCATCGAGCCGATCGCGGCGAAGGGCGCGGCGCTAACCGGGTACGCGATCACGCTGTATGACTCGTGGCTGGCTTCGGAGGGCTTCACGCTCGCGACCCCGCGGGAGCCGGAGCGCCGCGGCGCGCACGTCACGCTGCACCACCCGAACGCGTGGCAGATCTGCCAGGCACTCAAAGCCGCCAACGTGATCCCCGACTTCCGCACGCCGGAACGGCTACGGCTCGGGCTTGCGCCGCTCTACACCAGGTTCGTGGACGTCTACGGGGGCTTCGCCCGGTTGCGCCACGTCATGGGTACCGGTGCCTGGTCTGCCTTTGCGTCAGCCCCGGGCCGGATCACCTGAAATGCTAGGCGGCCTCGGGCAGGTCCAGCCAGTCCGACCACCGCGGGTCGGGGGCGCGGTGGCCGAGCACCCGCCAGGCCGTGCCGCGCGGCGCGGCCGGCGTCGAGTGCAGTCGCCACCCCATCTCGCCGGGCGTCTTGTCGCCTTTGGTGTGGTTGCACTTGGCGCAGGCGGCGACCACGTTGTCCCAGGCGTGGGGCCCGCCCCGGCTGCGCGGCAGCACGTGGTCGATCGTCTCGGCCGGGCCCCGGCAGTAGGCACAGCGGCCACCGTCGCGAGCGAAGATCGCCCGGCGGGAAAGGCCGATGTGGGTGCGGTAGGGCACCCGGACGTAGCGGGTGAGCCGGACGACGGACGGCACCGGCAGCTCCTCGCGGGCGCTGTGGAGCATGCCCTCGCCGTCCGTGACGCAGACGGCCTTCGCCGTGAGAACCAGGATGGTGGCCCGTCTGACCGACACGACACACAACGGCTCGTACGTGGCGTTGAGCACCAACGCGTTGCCAATTGTGCGTCGTATGTCAGGCATCGCTGCCGCCCCCCTTGGGTGATACGGGCTCCCGTCCTCGCTGCTCCGTGCGCCAATAGTCCCCGATAGATCGGGGAATTGCACGTGCTAATCAAGGGACTTTGGGTAAAGACGCGGGTGGCGAACCGGGCTGATGGGGCAAGTTGCCCCGCCACGGCCGGTTTGCTGGCGCCACCGGCGATGAGGTACGAACTTCAGACGTGACCGCCCCACACCGCATACTGGCCGCCGTCCTCGCGGAAACGCCGACGCCGACGCCCCGCCCGACCCCGAGTTGCGCCGACGCGCACGAGCTGTGCCAGTACATCTTCCAGCGGACCGACCAGGTCTGGCTGGCCGAGGGCAGCTACCTGTTCCTGTTGAAGCCCTTGCGGATCCTGCTGATCGTGTTACTGGCGATCCTGGCGCGGTTCCTGTTCCACCGGTTCATCAGCAAGCTGGTCAGCAGCACCACCAACGACAGCTCGCCGGTGCTGCTGCGCCCGTTGCGGGAAAAGATGCCCACCGCGCTGCGGGACGCGACCGGGGCGCAGCCCGAGCGGCGTCGCCAGCGCGCGGAGGCGCTCGGCTCCGTGCTACGCAGCATCGCATCGGCGACGATCTTCGCGACCGCGGTCCTGCTGGTCCTGTCGGAGCTGGGCATCGACCTGGCGCCGATGCTGGCCAGCGCGGGCATCGCCGGGCTCGCCGTCGGCTTCGGGGCCCAGAACCTCGTCAAGGACTTCATCGCCGGGCTGTTCATGCTGCTGGAGGACCAGTACGGGGTCGGCGACGTGGTGGACCTCGGCGCGGCCAGCGGCACGGTCGAGGCGGTCGGCCTGCGGATCACCACGGTCCGCGACGGGCAGGGCGTCGTCTGGTACATCCGCAACGGCGAGATCGTCCGGGTTGGCAACAAGAGCCAGGGCTGGGCGACGGTGATCGTCGACGTCCCGGTGGGCTTCGCCGTGGAGGAGGCGACCGCGATCCTGCGGAGTGCGGCCGCCGGGCTGGCCGAGGCTCCACAGTGGAAGGACGATCTGATGGAACCTCCGGAGGTGCTCGGGGTCGAGCAGATCACGGCGGACGGCGCGGTCCTGCGTACCACCGTGAAGACGACCTCGGAGGCCCAGTGGCGGATCGGTCGTGAGCTGCGCCGTCGGCTGACCGAAGCACTGGAGCGGGCGGGCATCGCCGATCGGATGGGCGGCGGCACCCGGGTGTACCTGCAGCCGGCCGGCGCCGACGCGACCTCCACCGGCGCCGCCGACGGTTCGGGCGTGACCGACGGCTTCGGCGCCGGCCACGGCCGGACCGACGCCGACGGGCGGTCAGGGGCCGACGGGCGGTCGGCGGCGGCCCGGGAGGAGGCGGCCGCGAGCGACGGCGCGGCGGCCGGTGGTGCAGCGATGGGCGGAGCGACCGGAGCGATGAACGCGGCGGAGAACGGGCCTATGCCAGAAAAGTGAAGAGAAGCCGATTTCGGCGTTTTTACGTGCTGCCGGCGGCAACCATCCGGTGAGGACTCGCGCGTCAGCTGGTCAGTGGGCTATCGTCCGTTCGTTCAGGTCTGGTGGCAACCTCACCTTTTTGGCGGAGTCTGTTCCGGCGAAAGGCCGATGGAGGCGCCGGGCCCGCAGCGCAAGTCGACGTCGCAGTCGAGCCCATGGAGGACCGCCTGGTGTCCGACCCGGATCACGCCGCCGAGCGCCCGGCTACTTTCCGGGAAGTGCTGGCCAGCGGCGAGTTCCGGGCCATCTTCTTCTCCAGCGCGCTGTCCAGCCTGGGCGACTCGATGGCCCGGGCGGCGGTGACCGCGCTGGTCTACCAGCGCACCGGCTCGGTGCTGGCCGCCGCCGCCACCTTCGCGATCAGCTACCTGCCCTGGCTGGGCCCGGGCACCGTGCTCGCCGCGCTCGCCGAGCGGTACCCCTACCGGCGGACCATGGTCATCTGCGACCTGGCCCGCATGGCCACCATCGGCCTGGTTGCGCTACCCGGGGTGCCGCTGCCCGCGCTGCTTGTGCTGCTGTTCGTCACCGCGATGTTCGACCCGCCGTTCAAGGCCGCCCGCTCGGCGCTCAACGCCCGGGTGCTCACCGGTGACCGGTACGTGGTGGGCCTGGCGATGGTGGAGACTGCCGCCCAGGTAGCGCTCGTGACCGGCTACTTCGCCGGGGGCACGCTCGCCGCCTACAGCCCGCGGCTGGCGCTGGGGTTCGACGCTGCGACGTTCGGCATCTCGGCGTTCATCGTCGGGCTATGGGTGCACTATCGCGCGCCGGCGCTGCGCCCGGAGCGCCGCACCCACCTGCTCCGGGAGACGGCCGAGGGCTTCAAGATCGTATTCGGCCGCCGGGTGCTGCGCTCGATCGCGTTCATCGTCTTCGCCGGCCTGCTGTTCTCGGTCGTCCCGGAAGGGCTCGGTGCGGCGTGGGCGGCCAACCTCACCTCCGACCGGCATGCCCGCGGCTGGACGCAGGGCCTGATCATGTGCAGCATGCCGCTGGGCTTTATCGTCGGCAGCATCCTGATCAACCGCTTCCTGCCCCCCGCCGTGCGGCAGCGACTGATCAGCCCGTTCGCCATCCTGATCCCCCTCGCGCTAGTCGCCGCGCTGCTCAACCCCCGGGTCTACGGGGTGGCGGCCATCGCGGCGACGAGCGGCTTCGCGGTCGCGGCGCTCCTGCCGGCGGCAAACGGCCTGTTCGTGCAGACCCTCCCCGACGAGTTCCGCGCGCGGGCGTTCGGCGTGATGCAGAGCGGCGTGCAGCTCTGCCAGGGCGCCGCCGTCCTTGCCACGGGCGCCCTGGCCAGCCGCTTCAGCCTGCCGCTCGTGGTCGGGTTGTGGGGCGCCGGCGGCGTGGTGTTGATGGTCCTCGCGAGCATCACCTGGCCCACGCCGAAGGCGTTCGGCGAGGCGATCGCGCAGGCGCGCCGGTTGAACGACGCCGCCAGCCCGCCCGAGCCGGGACCGCCCCCGCCGGCCCCGGACGGGCCCGGCCTGGTTCCCGACACCAGCGGCGCGGTCACGGATAACGCGCCGGCCCCCGGCGGGTCGGCGCACGAGTCCCCTGGCGGGTCGGCGCACGAGCCCCCCGGCGGGTCGGCGCACGAGCCCCCTGGCGGGTCGGCGCACGAGCCCCCCGGCGGGTCGGCGCACGAGTCCCCCGGCGGGTCGGCGCACGAGCCCCCCGGCGGGTCGGCGCACGAGCCCCCCGAGCGGTCTCCGGGCGGGCGCCACCGGGCACCGGAGGGGGCCGAGTCCGGTGGGCCGCGCTTCACCACCGCCTCACCCTGACGGTCACGCTGGCGTGGGGGCCAGCCTCCAGGTGTCAGCGGTAGCTCATCGACCTAATAACGGCCCTGGTAGGTCGATAACCAACCGCTGACCAGACGGCGGGAACGGCCCGCCGAGCGCACTCAATAGACGTTGGTCGATAAAGTCCCATTGTGGTGCCAAAAAACGCGTTAGATCGACCAACGTCGACACCGCGCGGGCCCCCGCGACACCGAGCGGGCCCCCGCGACACCGCGCGGGCCCCCGCGACACCGAGCGGCCCCCGCGACACCGAGCGGGCCCCCGCGACACCGAGCGGGCCCCCGCGACACCGAGCGGGGCCCCGACCACCCGGTGAACAGCACCCCGCCACCCCACAGCCGCTGGCGGCCGACCCGGCAGGCCGGCTGCTTCCTGGCCGACCTGGCAGGATAGAACCGTGACGACGCCAGCCGAGTCCCCCTCGTTCTATGACCTCGTCGGCGGGGAGCCGACGTTCCGCAAGCTCGTCGACGAGTTCTACGCCGGGGTCGCCGCCGATCCGCTGCTGCGCCCGCTGTATCCGGGCGCCGATCTCGGGCCGGCCGCGGAACGGCTGCGGCTGTTCCTGATGCAGTACTGGGGCGGCCCGAACACGTACTCGATCGAGCGTGGCCATCCCAGGCTGCGGATGCGCCACGCGCCGTTCCGGGTCGGGCCGGCTGAGCGCGACGCCTGGCTACGGCACATGCACCAGGCCGTCGAATCCCTGGGCCTCGCGTCCGAGCTGGAGCAGACGCTCTGGCAGTACCTGGAGCGGGCGGCGTTCTTCATGGTCAACACCATGGACGAGGGGTAGGAACCCTCGCGGTGCGGTGAGGGCCGGCGTGAAAACGCCGGCCCTCAACCTTCGTGGGGTGACCGAAGGGACTTGAACCCTCGACATCCGGGACCACAACCCGGCGCTCTACCAGCTGAGCTACGGCCACCACGACCGCGGATGTGCTCCGCGGCGCCGACCAATGATAGCCATACCTGCCGCACTGCCGTCGAGCGGTATCCCCCGCGGGTCACCCGCCGTCGGGGGTCAGCAGCTCCGCGGCGACCGCCCTGGCCGCCTCGACGTCCAGGCCGGGCAGCGGCACGAACACCGTCCGGCGGTAGTACTCCAGCTCTCGGACGCTCTCCCGGATGTCGGCGAGGGCGCGGTGGGCCAGCCCTTTCGGGGGCTGACCAAAGTAGACCCGCGGGTACCACCGGCGGCAAAGCTCCTTGATCGACGAGACGTCGATCATGCGGTAGTGCAGGTGGGCGTCGAGGCGGGGCATGTCGCGGGCCAGGAAGCCGCGGTCGGTGGCGATGGAGTTGCCGCACAGGGGCGCCGTGCGCGGCTCGGGGACGTGCCGCCGCACGTATTCCAGCATGATGTCCTCGGCCTGGGTGAGCGTCACGGGAGACTCGCGGACGGCCGTGGTCAGGCTGGAACGCTCGTGCATCTGCCGCACCACCTCGGCCATGCCGTCCAGCGCTGCGTCGTCGGCGTGGATGACCACGTCGATGCCGTCATCGAGCAGCTTCAGGTCGGGATCGGTGACGACCGCGGCGACCTCGATCAGGGCGTCCCGGGCCAGATCCAGGCCGGTCATCTCGCAGTCGATCCAGACCAAAAGATCACTCACGCGGATAGCCTAGTCCGCCCTTCCGCCTTCCCGCCGGCACAGGTGTCGTGATTCTTACCGGCCGTGGAACCCGTCGTACGGTGGAAAGCGGCGTAGCGTCACGTGGCCGCTAGAGTATCGGGGACCGCAGCCGGGCGAGTTCGGGAGTACGGACAATGACGACGACACGCGCGGCCACCGCGCGAGTCGAGCGCCCCCAGATCGCGGTGTTGACCGCGGTCTGGGTCATGGCGGCGGTCAGCCATATCGCCTACGGCAACCCGCACCACTTCTTCGACTTCAAGATCTACTATCGCGCGGCGCGCTGGTGGGCACACGGGCACGACCTCTACTCCTTCAGCCAGCCCGACCGCATCGAGGGCTCGCTCGCGTTCACGTACCCACCGTTCGCCGCCGTGGTGATGCGGCCGCTCGCCGCATTGCCGGTCAACGTCGCACTGACCATCTTCGTGACCATCTCGGTCGCCTCCCTGCTGGTCGCGGTCTGGTGCCTGGTCGCGCCGGTAGCGGTCCGGCACGGGTACCCGGCGTGGTATGGCGTCGCGCTTGCCTTTCCGGTGCTGAGCTGGCTCGAGCCGATCCGGGAGACGTTCGGCTTCGGGCAGGTCAACTTCATCCTGGCCGCCCTCGTCGTCGTCGACCTCCTGGTGGCGGTGCCGCGCGGGTCACGGTGGGCCGGCGTCGGGATCGGGCTCGCGGCGGCGATCAAGCTGACCCCGGCCATCTTCGTGCTGTACCTGCTGCTCACCCGGCGCTGGCGGCCGGCGCTGACCGCCGTGGCGACCGCCGTCGGCGTGACCCTCGCCGGGGCGGCCTTGATGTGGAAAGACGCGTGGCGGTTCTGGACCGGGCTGCTGTGGGACACCGAACGGATCGGGCGCATCGACCGCGTGCAGAACCAGTCCCTGATGGGCGCGCTGGCCCGGATCCTGCACGTGGACCACCCCAACCAGTTGGCGTGGACGCTCCTTGCGATCGCGATTCTCGGGTACGGGCTGTGGCGCGCCCGAACGGCGGCGCAGTCCGGTGACGAGGTGGTCGGGCTGACCCTGACCGGCCTGGCGGGCAGCCTGGTCAGCCCGGTGACCTGGTCGCATCATCTTTTCTGGTTCGCGCCCGCGCTGGTGGTCCTGGTCGACGCCGCGCTCGACCGGCGGGACCGCGGCCGGCGCTGGCTGATCGGGCTCGCCATCACGCTCTACGTGACCGTGACGTTCAGCGTGATCACCTGGTACGACTGGCACATCGTGCCGCGGCGTTCGTTCGAAAAGGGCGTGCCCGGGTTCCTGATCGACAACTGGTACACGCTGCTGATGCTGGCGCTGCTGTTCGCACTGCCGGTGAGGGGGCGGCCGTCGGGTTCGCCCATGGCGGCCCCGCAGCCCAACCACGCCGAGCTGGTCTCCGAGCCGCGCTGAAGCAGGGTTACGACGACGGCTTCACCAACGGGAACGGGACCGTCTCGCGGATGGTCCGGCCGGTGAGCAGCATGATGAGCCGGTCGACGCCCATGCCGAGACCGCCGGTGGGCGGCATCGCGTACTCGAGGGTGTGCAGGAAGTCCTCGTCCAGCTCCATCGCCTCGGCGTCGCCACCGGCGGCCAGCAGCGACTGCGCGGTCAACCGGCGCCGCTGCTCCACCGGGTCGATCAGCTCGGTGTACGCGGTGCCAAGCTCCATGCCGAACGCCACCAGATCCCACCGCTCGGCCAGCCGCGGATCGTCGCGGTGCGCCCGGGTCAGCGGCGACACCTCGGTCGGGAAGTCGGTGTAGAACGTGGGGGCCACGGTCACCGACTCGACCAGGTGCTCGTACATCTCCAGCACCACGTGACCCGCGCTCCAGGCCGGATCGACCGGCACGTGCGCGCCGCGGGCCAGCTCGCGCAGCCGGTCCAGCGGCGTGTCCGGGTCGATCTTCTCGCCGAGCGCGAACGAGATCGCCTCGTGCACCGGCACGACCGGCCACTCACAGCTGAGGTCGATCTCGGTGTCGCCGCGCCGGGCTACCGGTGACCCGCAGGCTGCGGTCGCGGCGCCCAGGATGAGCTCGCGGGCGAGGACCCGCATCGAGGCGTAGTCGCCATACGCCTCGTATGCCTCCAGCATCGTGAACTCGGGGTTGTGGGTGGCGTCCACGCCCTCGTTGCGGAAGTCCCGGCCCAGCTCGAAGACCTTCTCCACGCCGCCGACGGCGAGCCGCTTCAGGTACAGCTCCGGCGCGATGCGCAGGTAGAGCCGCATGTCGTAGGCGTTGCTGTGGGTCACGAACGGCCGGGCGTTGGCGCCGCCGTGGATGCGCTGCAGGATCGGGGTCTCCACTTCGAGGTACCCGCGGTCCACCAGCGCCGTGCGCACGGCGTGCACGGCCGCCGCGCGTACCCGGAGCATCTCGCGTGCGGCGGGGTTGACGATCAGATCCAGGTGGCGCTGGCGCGCCAGTGCCTCCGGGTCGGCCAGGCCACGGTGCTTGTCGGGCAGCGGGTGCAGGCACTTCGCGGTCAGCGTCCAGGACGCGGCCCGCACGGAGACCTCCCCGCGCCGGGATGTGATCACCTCACCGGTCACCCCGACGTGGTCGCCCAGGTCGACGGTGCTCTTCCAGTCGCCCAGCACGCCGGCTTCGAGCAGCACCTGCACGTCGCCGGACCAGTCCCGCAGCGTGGCGAACTGCAGGCGGCCGTGGTCGCGCAGCAGCACCACCCGCCCGGCGACCGCGACCTCGTCACCGGTCGCCGTGTCCGGCGCGAGATGCGCATAGGCTGCGCGGACCTCACCACATCCGCGGGTACGGGTGAAGCCGGGCGGATACGGCTCCACCCCGGCGGCGCGCAGCGCGTCCAGCTTGGCCAGCCGTACCCTCGTCTGCTCCGCCACGACCGGCCCAGCCGCGGCCGCGACGTGAGGAGGGTCCCGCTCGACCTCGTTGTCCGTTAGGAGGGTCTCCCTGCTTTCGTCGATCGCGGGGGCCGCGGCGCCCCGGCGCAGCAGGGTGGGCAGGCTCGGCACCACCACGAAGCCTTCGGCGATACCCGAGGCGAGGCCGACCTTGGCCAGGTCGTGGATGTCTTCGAAGCACAGGTAGCGCGGCACCCACTCCGGGCGGTACTTGACGTTGGAGCGGTAGAGCGACTCCAGCTGGAACCACTGGGAGAAGAACAGCAGCAGCTTGCGCCAGGCGCGCAGGACCGGACCGGCGCCGATGCGCGCGCCCTCCTCGAACACCGCGCGGAACATCGCGAAGTTCATGGAGATCCGCTGGACCCGCAGCCGGGGCGCGGTGGCAACCACCTCGGAGACCATGAACTCGATCAGGCCGTTGTCGCTGGCCCGGTCGCGGCGCATCAGATCCAGGGACAGGCCGTCGCAACCCCACGGTACGAACGACAGCAGCGCGGCCTCCCGCCCCTCACCGTCGAGCGCCTCGACCAGCACGCACCGGCCGTCGGCCGGGTCACCGAGCCGCCCGAGCGCCATCGAGAAGCCACGTTCGGTCTCGGTGTCCCGCCAGCGCGCGGCGAGGTCGATGATGCGTGCCATCTCGTCCGGCGCGATGTCGCCGTGCCGGCGGATGCGGACGGTGTACCCGGCACGCTGCACCCGGTTGACCGCCTGCCGCACCGGGCGCATCTCCCGGCCGTCCAGCGTGAAGCCCCGGATGTGGATGATCGCCTCGTCGCCCAGCTCGATCACGCGCAGGCCGGCCCGCGCGTAGGCGGTGGCGCCCTCCTCGCTCGCGCCCATGACCGCCGGGGTCCAGGCGTACTGGCTGGCCTGCTCCAGCCACGCGTCGATCGCGGGGCCCCACGCCTCGGGGTCGCCGATCGGGTCGCCGCTGGCGAGGCTCACGCCGGCCACCACGCGGTAGGTCACCGCCGCCTTGCCGGTCGACGAGAACACGACCGCCTTGTCCCGGCGGGTCGCGAAGTATCCCAGCGAGTCGCGCTCGCCCGAGGCGGCGAGCAGGGCCCGGACCCGCCGCTCGTCCTCGACGGCCAGCGCGGCCTCGGCCCGCTGCGAGCGGAACAGCGCGAAAAGGGCGGCGAACAGGCTGATCGCGCCGAACGAGCCGAGCACCAGGTTGACCCAGCCCGGGGCGTGGCCCCGGCGGGTGATGTCGAATGTGAACGCTCCACCGGTGACCTTCTCGGCGGCGTACGTGAACTCGTCCGGGCCCTCACGCAGCGATCCCGGGAACGCCTCGACCAGCCCCCAGCCGAGCAGGGAGAACGACGCGACCAGCACGACGAACGTGACGATCGCCTTGGGCAGGCTGGCGCGCTGGACCCGGGCGTAGAACTGCCGGTGTGACACGGCCAGCACGACCAGCGCGGCGGTGCTGAAGGCCAGGTTGCCCGCGGCCAGCCACGGCTCGTACGGCCTGAGGTCGCTCTCCCAGAACTCCGAGGGTGCGGTGCGGATCAGGTCATATACGGCGAAGAGTGCCAGGTCGGAGAGTATCTGCAGGCCGAAGCCGACCACCAGGATCCAGAACGCCACCCGCTTGCGCCGGGCCACGCTGGCGGCGAGCACGCCGACGAATGCGGCGTAGCCGAGGTTGGCCGGCGCGGGTATCAGCAACTCGTCGACGCCGGCCCGGACCCACTGCACCCGGTGGTGGAACGCGGCGCTCACCGCCGCGACGGCGCACAGCGCGGCGAGGCAGATCAGCACGATCGACATGACCTTCGGTACACGCGCGCGCCACCCGCCGGGTGCCGGCCCGGCCGGCGGCCGGACGGCGTCGCGCACGGCCGGCCGCTCCGGCGCGTCGGTGTCGACCTCAGTCGGCACGATCATCGCTCCCCCTGTGCTCCTCGACGACCACAACATAGGCGCCGGACGCACATACCGGCATACCGAAGCCTCGCGTGGCGCCGCTACCTGATCGTCACCTGGGCGGTCACCGTGGCCGCGTCGATCTCGGTGGTGCGCACGGTGAAGCGCAGCTGCCAGGTGCCCGGGGTGGACAGCTGCGCCTGGGCCACCGCGTGGTTGCCGCTGACCGGCAGCACCGGCATCTCGACCGGCTCGACCCCCTTCGCCGGCAGGGCCGCCGTGGCCTTCCACTCCTCCACGTCGATCGTGGCACCGCTGGGCGCGAACGCGAACAGATGGATCGTGTTGGCGCCCGGCGCCAGCGGCTCGATCTGCACCTGGAGGTCGTAGAGCGACGTGCTGAGCGTCGCGTTGTACTCGGAGTTGGTGCGGCGCTCGGACTCCTCCAGGGCGGCGCGCGCCGGCGTGGTCTGCACGAGCGCCGCGGCCAGCGCGATCACCGTGGCCGTGCCGGCCAGCTCGAACAGCACGGTTCGGCGCAGCTTCGTCCGGGTCGACCCGTCGTCGGTCTCCCCGTCGGGCACCGTGCGGTTCACCAGCCGGCGGGAGTACCACGCGGCGGCGATGACCAGCGCGAGAAGGCCGATCTTCAGGAGGAGCAGCTTTCCGTACCGGGTGTCGTAGAGCCCGCGGACCGTCCCGACGGTGACCAGCGCCTGCGCGGTGCCGGCGACCACGAGCATGATCACCGCGGTCATCGCCCACCGGGACCAGACGGGCAGGATCGCCCCCAGCTCCCGCGCGTTGGCGCGGCGCAGCAGCCACCCGAAGAGCGTGACCAGGCCGCCGATCCACACCGCCATCGCGCCCAGATGGGCGGTGTCGGCGACGGTGGTGAGCACCGGCACCGAACTGGCGGCCGGGTGCCCGGACACCGGCCAGGTGGCCAGGCCGACCACGGCGAGGATCGCCACCAGCGCCCGGTCGGTCCACGCCGCGTTGCCGTCGCCGCTGGCCGGCCGGTTGACGAACAGCGGCAGGAGCACCATGAGCGCCGCGATCACCCCGATCCGGACCAGGTGGGCCGCACCGTACTGGCTGTTGAAGACGTCGCGCAGGTCGGCGGCGCTCGCGCCGAACACCGTGGTGCCCGCGTGGTACGGCGCCTCCAGGTACTGCTCGGCCAGCGTGGACAGGGCGAGCACGCCCATGCCCACCAGGATCAGCCGGAGCGGACCCTTGCGCGACAGCCGGCGCGGCCAGAGCACAGCGAGGAACAGGGCGGGGCCGACGACCATGCACAGTCCTGCGTACCCGAGGTAGCGCGACACCCCGAGCACCGTGTTGACGACCGGGTCGGTGCGGACGGTGGCGACCGTGTCCGGCCGGGGGGCGTTGGCCGAGGGCGCGCCGACCGAGAACGGGATGCCACCCGAGATGGGGTGGCTGTCTGACGAGATCACCCGGTAGCTGATCAGGTAGGAGCCCTTGGCGGTGGTGGGCTTGAGCGGGATGTGCAGCCGGAAGCCCTCTGTGGTCGGCTTGCCGGTGTCGACCGGCTTGCCGTCCGGGCCGAAGACGCGGCTGCGCCCCGCCACGATCCGCACCGGCTCGCTGAAGGTGAGCACGACCTGTGACGGCGCCTCCGCGAGCACGGCGCCGGACTGCGGGTCGCTCTGCAGGAACGCCGCGTGCGCGCTGGCCGGCGCGGCCGGCCCGAGCACCACCGCCAGCAGCCCGACGAACAGGGCGGCCACGGCGGTGCTGGCGCGGCGAAGCGTCATTCCGGTCATGCTTTCCATTCGAAGCCGAGGCCGCCGCTGCCGGCCCGTGTGCGCATCACAGGACAATAGTCCTTTGTAGGAGGGGAAAAGTTCCCTGATGCCGGTAGCCGGCAGGAAGTAGCGTGGTCGGCGTGACCCGCGTCACGCCTGGAACCTTGCGCAGACAGGAAACGACAAAGCACCGTGAACCTCGCGAAACGCTGGCCAACCGCGCGCCCGTGCATCGGCATTCTCTGCCGGCTCGGGCTCGCTGCCGTCTGGCTGGTCGCCGGCGGCGTCAAGGTCGGTGACCTGGCCGGCTCGGGCCGCGCGGTAGCAGCCTACCGACTGATGCCTTTCGAGCTCGCCCGCGTGGTCGGCGCCGCCCTGCCGTTCATCGAGCTGGCGCTGGGCGTACTGCTGCTGGTGGGCCTTGCCACCCGCTTCGCCAGCGCGGTCTCCGCGGCGCTGCTCGCCGTCTACATCGTCGGCATCTCCGCCGCCTGGGCCCGCGGCCTCTCGATCGACTGCGGCTGCTTCGGCGGCGGCGGCCAGCTCGCCGCCGGCCAGCACCCCAACTATCTGCCCGACATCCTGCGCGACATCGGCCTGCTGCTCGCCTCGGCGTTCCTGGTGGTCTGGCCGCGCACCCGACTGGCGCTCGACGACTTTCTGCTCCTGCCGAGTGAGGAGACTCCATGAGTTCCCGGGCCAACCAGAAGCAGGCCAACCGGATGGTGCGCGAGCAGCTCGCCCGCGAGCGCGCCCGCACCCGCCGGATGTGGGTCTCGATCGGCGCGGCGGTCCTGCTCGTCATCGCCGGGCTGGCCGGATGGGCGGTCTACTCCAGCCAGCGCTCCGACAGCTTCAACACCCCGGCGCACGCCACGGCCAGCGGCGACGGCCTGGTCATCGGCTCCGGGCCGGCCACGGTCGACGTCTACCTCGACTTCATGTGCCCGCACTGCAAGGAGTTCGAGGATTCCGCCGGCGGCACGCTCGACCAGCTCGTGTCCAGCAACAAGATCAAGTTGGTGTACCACCCGGTGGCGTTCCTCGACCGGTTCTCCACGACGCAGTACTCCACCCGGTCCTCGGCCGCCTCCGGCTGCGCGTCGGACGCCGGCAAGCTCGCCGACTACGTGAAGGTGCTCTACGCCAACCAGCCGCCGGAAAACAGCCCAGGCCTCACCGACGACGAGATCATCCGCTTGGCCGGCACGGTCGGTGTCAGCGGGTCGGGCTTCAGCAACTGCGTGCACGACGGCAAGTACAAGAGCTGGGTCACGCACGTCACCGACAAAGCGACCGAGCGGGGCGTCAACGGCACCCCGACGGTGTACGTCAACGGCAAGCAGGTCGACGCCACCGCGGAGGCCGTCACCGCTGCGGTCGGGAGTTAGGTTTGGCGGCATGACTGCTCGTCTCTCGCCGGGTGACCCGGCTCCCGACTTCGCGCTGCCCACCGCCGACGGTGGCCGACTCGCGCTGCAGGACCTGCGCGGCCGCAAGGTCGTCCTGTACGCGTACCCGGCCGCGATGACCCCCGGATGCACCACGCAGGCCTGCGACTTCCGGGACTCGCTCGCCTCACTGCAGGGCGCCGGGTACCAGGTGGTCGGCATCTCCCCGGACAAGCCGGCGAAGCTCGCCCAGTTCGTGGAGCGGGATGCGCTGACCTTCCCGCTCGTGTCCGACGAGGACAAGTCGGTGCTCAGCGCGTACGGGGCGTTCGGCGAGAAACAGCTCTACGGCAAGACGGTCACCGGGGTGATCCGGTCCACCTTCGTCATCGACGAGAAGGGCACGATCGAGCGGGCCATGTACAACGTGAAGGCGACCGGCCACGTCGCCAAACTGCGCCGCGAGCTGGGCCTCGACTAGCCCACCCCACATCCATGATCATCGAGGGTTCCGGTAGCTCTGGCGGCAACAAACCCTCGGTGATCATGGGGAGGGGATCCCCTACACTCAGGGGCGCGCGGGAGTGGCGGAATGGCAGACGCGCCAGACTTAGGATCTGGTGTCTTCGGACGTAGGGGTTCAAGTCCCCTCTCCCGCACCACGTTCTCCGTCGGGCCCGCCGTCTGACCAGATGGGCCATGGCGATATTGGCCGGATTGCAGCAGCGTACCCATGGTGTGGGTCGCGAAAGGGGCATCGACCCGAGCGGATCGGCGCCCGGTGGCAGCCGCGCGGCACCCGGGTCGCCAGGCCGCCCTGGTGGCGTTGATCCTGGCCGGCACCGCCGTGCTGAGCGGTGGCTTCGAAGTCGCCGGGGTCACCTGGCCCCCGGTCCCACCGCGGATCGTGACCGGCGCGGGACCCGGCACACCGGCGCTGTCCGGCACCGGCTCCGGCGGCACCGCAACCGGCACCGACGTCGCCGCCGCAGCACCGGTCACCGATCCGCCGGCCCGGGTCCGGATCCCGGCGATCAGGGTGGACAGTCCGCTGGAGACGCTCGGCCTGGACAGCGGCGGCGCCTTGCAGGCGCCCACGGATTTCGGCGTCGCCGGCTGGTACGCCGAGGGCACCGTCCCTGGCGACGTGGGGCCGGCCGTCATCGCGGGGCACGTCGACTCGCGCGCCGGACCCGCCGTGTTCTTCCGGCTGTACCAGCTGCGCCCCGACGATCTCGTCCAGGTGGCACGCGCCGACCGGTGGTTGACGTTCCGGGTGGTCCGGACCGTCCGGTACGCCAAGAACCGGTTCCCCACCGCCGATGTCTACGGACCGACCCCCGATCCACAGCTCCGCCTGATCACCTGCGGAGGAAGCTTCGACGCCGCCCGCCGCTCCTATGTCGACAACGTCGTCGTGTATGCCGTCGCCGAATGATCGCGGATAGCCCGGTCTGCCAGGTCTCGACTAAGGTGGGACCGGCGGGTGGATGGGGTGCCCATGACCGTTTCGCAGGTGATCGTCGCAGGGCGTTACCGGTTGCGCCAGTCGCTCGGGAGCGGCGGCATGGGGCGCGTGTGGCTGGCTCGCGACGAGGTCCTGCACCGCGACGTCGCCGTCAAAGAGGTGGTCCTGCCGCTCGGGCTGAGCGAGGCCGAGCGCGAGGAGTTCCGCCAGCGCACGCTGCGTGAGGCCCGCGCCGCCGCCCGGCTCAGCCACCCCAACGTGGTGCAGATCTACGACGTGGTGCAGGCCGACAATCAGCCCTGGATCGTCATGGAGTACGTGCGGTCCCGGTCCCTGCACCGGGTCATCAACGAGGACGGGCCGATCGAGCCGGACGTGGCCGCCCGGATCGGCCTGTCCGTGCTCGCCGCGCTCAACGCCGCGCACCGGGCCGGCGTCCTGCACCGCGACGTCAAACCGAGCAACGTCCTGATCGCCGACAGCGGCCGGGTGGTGCTCACCGACTTCGGCCTGGCCACCTTCGACGGCGGGGAGAACGCGGTCACCCGGCCCGGCCTCGTGCTGGGCTCCCCGCAGTACATCGCACCGGAGCGGGCCCGCGACGGCGACTCGACAGCCGAGTCCGACCTCTGGTCGCTGGGCGCCACGCTCTATGCGGCGGTCGAGGGGCGCTCACCGTTCGCCCGATCGACCACGATCGCGACGCTGACCGCGCTCGCCACCGAGCGCCCCGACCCGATGAAGCGGGCCGGCCCACTCAAACCCGCGCTCACCGGGTTGTTGCGCAAAAACCCGCGCAACCGACTCGACCCGGCGGATGCCGAGCGGCTGCTGCGGCGGGTCGCCGACGGCGATACCCGGCGCGGGCTGCGGATGCCGCGAGGGCGCCCGGTACGCGAGGCGGCGGGCCTGCCGGTGAGCCCGTGGGCGAGCACGCCCCCGGGCCAACGCCCGGACGAGCCGGCTCAGCGTCCGACCGACTCGGTTGAGCGACCCCCGGAGCCGGCTCAGAGCCCGACCGACTCGGTTGAGCGTCCCGCGGAGCCGGCCGAGCGCCCGACCGGCGCGGCGGAGAGCCCGACCGCCGCCGGAGAGACCGCGGCAGCCGCTGCCACCGTCGCGGCCGCCGGCTCCGCCGCAGCGCAGGCTTCGCCATCCGGCGTCGCGAGGGCCGACCCCGCGGCCGGGCCGGCGCCACCGCCCCACCTCGACCCGGTCCAGGCCGACGGCGCCATCACGACCCGCGTGGTGCGGCAGGTCCCGCCGGACGGGCCGACGGGAAACTCCGGCCGCCCTGCCGCACGGCGCCGGCGGCGGTGGGCCTGGACCGCGGTGGCCACCGTGCTCGCCCTGCTCGTGGTGCTCTGCGCGGTGCTGGTGCGGGAGGCCGGCAGCCCCGGCTCGGCGCACCGCAACCCGCGGGCGGACGCCACCCCGAGTGCGGGCGGCGGGTCGCTGCGGCCCGGCCTGATCCCGGGCGCGCCCCGGGGCGGTACGCATAACGGCGGGACCTCGGGCAGGGCCAACCACGAAGTCGCCTCGGCCGCGTCCGACCCGTACACGCTGCCCGACGGCTGGGAGTGGCACCACGACCAGGCCGGGTTCCGCATCGCCGTGCCGAAGTTCTGGGACCGCACCGGAGACGACGCGATGTCGTACTTCCGGGAGCCCGGCGGCGACCGCGTCCTTGGCGTGGGTGAGTGGACCTCGTCCCAGCCGGACCTGGTCGCGGCGTGGACCGGCGCCGAGGTGGATGCCACGCCGGTGCCGGGCTACCAGCGGCTACGGATCGCGCCGGTGGCGCAGTACTTCGACGTCTGCGCCGAATGGGAGTACACGTACGACGGGGCGAGCGGCCGGCGGTTGCACGTGGTCAACCGGGCGGTCCGCACCTCGAACCGGACGTTCGTCATGATGTGGCAGACCAACGCGTTCGACTGGCAGGTCAACATGTCGTACTTCTGGCTGGTGGCCGCCAGTTTCCGGCCGCCGGCCTGATGTCTTGACCCGGGGCTGACCAAAACGGGACAGCCGAATCACGGGAGATCGACGACCATTGGCGGCATGCGCGCCTCGCGAACTCCGCCGGAGGGCTATGTGCCGGCGGGCACGGTGGTCATGAGTCGCCGCCTGGTGATCTGGCTCAACCTGGCGTGCCTGCCGCTCCTGGTGGTCTGGGCGGTGCTCTTCTGGTCTCTGACCAGACTGTTGCGGCCGCACCTGTTCGAATACCACGCCCGCTTCACGTCCGTCGGAGACGCGATGCTCCTCCTGGGTGTTCTGGGTGCCGGTGTGATCCTCACCCCGTGGCTGGTGATTGCGCTGCACGAAGGGGTCCATGGCCTGTTCTTCTGGCTGTTCACCAGGTCACGCCCGGTCTTCGGCCTGAAGGTCTGGTACGCCTACGCCAGCGCACCGGGTTGGTACCTGACCCGCGGCCAGTTCCTGGTGGTGAGCGCGGCGCCGTTGGTCGTCATCTCCGTCGTCGGCCTCGGCCTGATCGCGGTCCTGCCCGCGCCGGCCGCCCTCCTGGTGCTGCTCGGTGTGATCATCAACGCCGCTGGCGCCGTGGGCGACCTCTTCCTGTGCGTACGCGGGCTCGCGGCTCCGGCGTCTGCCGTGGTCGAGGACCAGCGCGACAGGGCCACGTTCTGCGTGCCGGCGACCGTTCGATGAGCCACTAGGGGCCCAGCACCTCGACCGGATCGCCCGCCGCCACCGCTCCCGCACCGTCCGGGATGAGGTTGAGGCCGAACAGCGGCCCGATCGGCGAGAGCCGGCGCTGTCCGAGCACCCGCAACGGCTGCCGGCCACGCCGGGCCGTGTCCTGGTCGATCGTGGTGACGACACACCGGTCGCACGGCTTCACCGCCCGGAACGTGACCCCACCGACCCGGAGCCGGCCGCCCGGCCAGCCGTCCTCCGCCCACGCTGGAGCGCCGCCGATGACCAGGTTTGGGCGGAACCGGGTCATTGGCACCGGCTCGTCGCCGCCCTCGACCAGCCAGTCGTTGACCGCGTCGAGCGAGGCGGTGTTGGCCAGCAGCACCGGATACCCGTCGGCGAAGCTCACCCGGTCGTCGGCCCGCCCGTACTCCGGGTTGACCGGCCGCTTGGTCGTGTCGTCGAGGTGGACCAGCCGGAGTGGACGGTCGAACAGCTTGGTCAGCCAGCCGTCGACGGCCGGCCCGGCGGGGGTGGCCTCGACCTCGTCGCGCCAGATCCGGACGGGCAGCCGCGCGCCGCCGGCGGGCGCGGGCACGTCGAGGTCCGGCATTCCGGGGGTACGCAGAACGAGCCCTCCGCCATCGCCCGGCGTGGCCCGGATCAGGGCCAGCCGCGGCTCGGCCCGCTGGGTGATGAACCAGCCGTCGGGCTCGACGACGAGCCAGCGCCGGTCGCCGGCCAGTCCCCACGGCTCGACCGCGACGGCCCGGTGGTCGACACGGTGGCAGCCCTTGATCGGGTACGTGTGGATCGAGGCCAGACGCATCCGCCCATCCTGGCATGGGCAAGGGGGCCAAGAGTTCGTCGACCGGGCTGTGCACGATCATCAGCGGCGTCGGCCCGCTTTCAACCGCCCCATCCTGGCACCGGCCGGATCCCCGTCGCGCGTGCTACGAAACTGCTCCACCTATGTGAGCAGTTTTAGAAGCTGCTCCACGACCGACAGCAGCACCTAAAACTGCTCCATGAGGGGCAGCAGTTTCGTAGCACGCGCGAGAGCTACCTGGTTCCCGAGACACCTGCGAAACTTTCGATGCGCTTGACCGCTGAATGAAACGATGCATACAGTCGGGCGGTGCAAACGTCGCGGATGCTCGAACTGTTCGACGGTCAGCGGCTGACGCCCGCCCAGCGGCGGATCGCACAGATCCTGGTCGAGCACGCGGCCGACGCGGCATACCTGTCCAGCGGCGAGCTGGCCGAGCTGGCCCAGGTGAGCCAGCCGAGCGTGACGCGGTTCGCGACGGCTCTCGGGTTCGACGGTTATCCGGCGCTGCGCCGGCGCATCCGGGAGCTGGCCGGCCGCGACGCGAAGACCGGGCCGGCCGACGAGCACAACGAGTTGCAGCGTGCCGTCCTCGCCGAGGTCGGCAACCTCACCCGCCTGGCCGATCTGCTCACCGACCGCCGGCCGGTAGAGGAGGCGGGCAAACTGCTCGCCGCGAGCCGGCCCCTGCCGGTGCTCGGCCTGCGGTCGGCCGCTCCGGTCGCGGGCTACTTCGGGTACTTCGCCGCCAAGGTCCACCCCGACGTGCGGGTGCTCGACCAGAGCGGCAGCGGGTGCGCGGATCGCCTGGAACAGGCGCGCGCGGCCGGCGCGAGCGCGATGCTGGCGTTTGTGCTGCCGCGCTACCCCCGGGAGTCGCTCGACGCGCTCCGCGAGGCCCGACACCTCGGCCTGTCCACCGTGGTCGTGACCGACTCCCCGGTCAGCCCGGTGGCCGCCGACGCCGACCTGGTGCTCCCCGCCGCGGTCGGGTCCCAACTCGTGTTCGACCTGCACGCCGCGCCAATCGCCCTCGCGGGCGTGCTGCTCCAGGCGATGTGTGACGCCGCACCGGCACAGGTCCAGTCCCGGCTGGAGGCGTTCGAGCAGTCCGCCGCCCGCCGGCAGGTCTTCCTCAGCTAGTCGCAGGAGGTTCCATGCCCGAGATCCGAGCCCCCCGGGGTACCGAGCTGACCGCGCGCGGCTGGCCGCAGGAAGCGGCCCTGCGCATGCTGTGCAACAACCTCGACCCGGACGTCGCCGAGCGGCCGGAGGACCTGGTGGTCTACGGCGGCACCGGCAAGGCGGCCCGGGACTGGCCGAGCTTCCACGCACTCATCCGCACCCTGCGCTCGTTGGAAGCGGACGAGACGATGCTGGTGCAGTCCGGCCGGCCGGTCGGGGTCATGCGTACCCACGAGTGGGCGCCCCGGGTCCTCATCGCCAACTCCAACCTCGTCGGCGACTGGGCCACCTGGCCGGAGTTCCGCCGCCTCGAAGCGCTCGGCCTCACGATGTACGGGCAGATGACCGCCGGCTCGTGGATCTACATCGGGACGCAGGGCATCCTGCAGGGCACGTACGAGACGTTCGCGGCCGTGGCAGCCAAACGGTTCGGCGGCAGTCTCGCCGGGACGCTCACGCTCACCGCCGGCTGCGGCGGGATGGGCGGCGCCCAGCCCCTCGCGGTCACCATGAACGACGGCGTCTGCCTGATCATCGACGTGGACGAGGCCCGGCTGCGGCGCCGGGTGGCGACCCGCTACCTGGACGAGATCGCCGGCAGCCTCGACGAGGGCCTCGCGGCGGCGCTGAAAGCCAAGGCCGGGCGCCGGGCGCTGTCGGTAGGCGTGGTCGGCAACGCGGCTCTGCTCGTACCCGAGATTCTGGCTCGTGGTGTCGAGGTGGACATCGTGACCGACCAGACCAGTGCGCACGATCCCCTGTCGTACGTGCCGGTGGGCGTCGACCCGGCCGACGCGCCGGACTACGCGGCCCGCAAACCGGAGGAGTTCACCGACCGGGCGCGAGCGTCGATGGCCAAGCACGTGGCGGCGATGGTCGGCTTCCTGGACGCGGGCGCGGAGGTCTTCGACTACGGCAACTCGATCCGCGGCGAGGCCAAGCTCGCCGGGTACGGGCGGGCGTTCGACTTCCCGGGGTTCGTGCCCGCCTACATCCGGCCGCTGTTCTGCGAGGGCAAGGGGCCGTTCCGGTGGGCGGCGCTGTCCGGCGACCCGGCCGACATCGCGGCCACCGACCGGGCGATCCTCGACCTGTTCCCGTCCAACGAGTCGTTGGCGCGCTGGATGCGCCTGGCCGGCGAGCGGGTGGCGTTCCAGGGACTGCCGGCGCGGATCTGCTGGCTGGGCTACGGCGAGCGGGACAAGGCGGGTCTCCGGTTCAACGAGATGGTCGCCAGTGGGGCGCTCCGGGCGCCGGTCGTGATCGGGCGCGACCACCTGGACTGCGGATCGGTCGCGTCGCCGTACCGGGAGACCGAGGCGATGCGCGACGGCTCCGACGCGATCGCCGACTGGCCGCTGCTCAACGCCCTGGTCAACACGGCCAGCGGGGCGTCCTGGGTGTCCATCCACCATGGTGGCGGGGTCGGCATCGGCCGGTCGCTGCACGCCGGGCAGGTCACCGTCGCGGACGGCACCGCCCTGGCCGGGCAGAAGATCGAGCGGGTACTCACGAACGACCCGGGTATGGGCGTGCTCCGGCACGTGGACGCCGGGTACGAACTGGCCGAGCGGGTCGCCGAGGCGAAGGGCGTACGCGTGCCGATGCGGGAGTCCGACGATGTCGCCTGACCGGTTCGCCGCGCTGTGGCGGTCGCTGCTGCCGATCGGGCGGGTGGGCCGGGACGGCGGGTACCTGCGCCGGTCCTGGACCCGCGCCGACCTGGACTGCCGCGAATGGTTCACCGAAGAGGCGCTCGACCGCGAGCTGGAGGTCGAGACCGATGGCAACGGCAACCTGTGGGCCTGGTGGGGCGCGCCGGAGGCCGGGGACGCCGTGGTCACCGGCTCGCATCTGGACTCCGTGCCGCACGGCGGCGCATACGACGGGCCGCTCGGCGTGGTCTCCGCCCTACTCGCCGTCGACGAGCTGCGCGAGCGGGGCGCCACCCCGCACCGCCCGATCGGCCTCGTCGTGTTCACCGAGGAGGAGGGCTCCCGGTTCGGCCTCGCGTGCCTGGGTTCCCGGCTGCTCACCGGCGCCCTCGACCCGGCGCGGGCCCGCCAGCTGACCGACCGCGACGGCGTCACCCTCGCCGAGGCGATGGGCGCGACCGGGGAGGACCCGGCCACTCTCGGCGCCGACCCGGTCCGGCTGGCGAGGATCGGCGCCTTCGTCGAGCTGCACGTGGAGCAGGGCCGGGCGCTGGCCGACCTGAACACACCGGTCGGCGTGGCCAGCGCGATCTGGCCGCACGGCCGGTGGCGCATGGACTTCACCGGCGAGGGCAACCACGCCGGCACGACCGCGATGGCGGACCGCCGCGACCCGATGCTGACCTTCGCGTACGCGGTGCTGGCCGCCAACAAGGAGGCGCGGGTGCAGGGGGCGCACGCCACGGTCGGCCGGGTGGAGGTCGCACCGAACGCGACGAACGCCATCCCCGCGTCGGTGACGGCGTGGCTGGACGCGCGGGCGGCCGACCAGGCGACGCTGACCTCGCTGGTCGACGCGTTCGAGCGCAAGGTCACCGAGCGGGCCGGGCGGGACCGGACCGGGTTCACGCTGACCGCCGAGTCGGCATCGCCGCTCGTGGAGTTCCAGGCCGCGCTGCGCGACCGGCTCGCGGCCCGGCTGAAGGCGCCGGTCCTGCCGACCGGGGCCGGGCACGACGCCGGGGTGCTCGCGGCCCACGTACCGGCCGCGATGCTGTTCGTGCGCAACCCGACCGGCGTGTCGCACGCGCCCGCCGAGCACGCCACCGACGTGGACTGTGCGCTGGGCGTGACCGCCCTGGCCGACGTGCTCGAGGAGCTGGCGTGCTGACCCGCTACCACGCCGAGTACGCGTGGCTGGGCGGCGACCGCGCCGACCCCGACGTGCTGATCGAGGTCGCGGACGGGCGGATCGCCGCGGTGCGCGCCGGCGCCGGCGCGGCTGGCGCGGGCGCCGACGCGGCCGGCGCGGCGAGACTGCGCGGGCTCACCCTGCCCGGCCTGGCCAACGCGCACTCGCACGCGTTCCACCGGGCGCTGCGCGGGCGCACGCACACCGGCCGGGGAACGTTCTGGACCTGGCGGGACCGGATGTACGCGGTGGCCGATCGCCTCGACCCGGACCGCTACCACGCCCTGGCCAGGGCCACGTACGCCGAGATGGCGCTCGCCGGCGTCACCTGCGTCGGCGAGTTCCACTACCTGCACCACGCCGCCGGCGGCGCCCCGTACGCCGACCCGAACGCCATGGGTGAGGCGTTGCTGGCGGCCGCCACCGACGCCGGCATCCGGATCACGCTGCTGGACACCTGCTACCTGACAGCAGGCGTGGACGGCCGGCCCCTCGCCGGCCCGCAGCGGCGCTTCGGTGACGGCGACGCCGCCGCCTGGGCAGCCCGGGCCGGCGCGCTGAAGCCGCCGGCACACGCCCAGCTCGGTGCGGCCATCCACAGCGTCCGGGCGGTGCCCGCCGACCAGCTCGGCACGGTCGCCGAGTTCCCCGGGCCGCTGCACGTGCACCTCTCCGAGCAGCGCGCCGAAAACGACGCCTGCCTGGCGCACTACGGCCGCACCCCCACCGAGGTGCTCGACGACGCGGGCGTGCTGGGCGCCCGGACCACCGCCGTGCACGCCACGCACCTGACCGACACCGACCGGACCGAGCTGGGCGACTCCGAGACCGCGGTGTGCTTCTGCCCGACCACCGAGCGGGACCTGGCCGACGGCATCGGGCCGGCGCGCGCGCTGGTCGACGCGGGCAGCCCGCTCTGCCTGGGCAGTGACAGCCACGCGGTGATCGACCTGTTCGAGGAGGCCCGCGCGGTGGAGCTGGACGAGCGGCTGCGCACCGAGCGCCGGGGCCACTTCTCCGCCACCGAACTGCTGCACGCGGCCAGCGCCGGCGGCCACGCCTCGCTCGGCTGGCACGACGCCGGCGCGATCACCGTCGGCGCCCGCGCCGATCTGGTGACTGTCCGGCTGGACACCGCGCGGTCGGCCGGGGTCGAGGCCGGCCCCGCCGTTATCTTCACGGCCGCCGCCCCGGACGTGACCCACGTCGTGGTCGACGGCCGGGTGGTGGTGCGCGACGGGGCGCACCGCGACATCGACGTCGCCGCCGAGCTGGCCCGCACGATCGGAGCGCTGTGGTGAGCGGCGTTCCTCCCCTTCGGATGAGTGGGGCGCCCCGCTCACTGCCTGGGCGTGTAGAGGGGCGCCCTACTCATGAGTAACACCCTGCTGGTCACCAACATCGCCGAGCTGGTCACCAACGACCCCTCGCGCGGAAACGGTCCGCTCGGGTTGCGCCGGGACGCCGCGCTCGTCGTCGAGGACGGCCAGATCGCGTGGGTCGGCCCCGCCGCGGCCGCCCCCGCGGCGGACGACGTGCTCGACGCCGCGGGCCGCGCCGCGCTGCCCGGCTTCGTCGACAGCCACGCGCACCTGGTCTTCGCCGGCGACCGGGCGGCCGAGTTCGCCGCGCGGATGGCCGGCGAGCCCTACACCGGCGGCGGCATTCGCAGCACGGTCGCCGCCACCCGCGCGGCCAGCGACGACGACCTGCGCGCCAACGTGCGGCGCCTGGTGCGAGAGGCGCTGCGGCAGGGCACCACCACGATCGAGATCAAGTCCGGGTACGGGCTGACCGTCGTCGACGAGGCCCGATCGCTTCGGGTGGCTCGCGAGTTCAGCGCCGAGACCACGTTGCTGGGTGCGCACGTGGTGCCATCCGGCATGGGTGCCGACGACTACGTGTCGCTCGTCTGTGGCGACATGCTGGCCGCCTGCCGCCCGTACGCGAAATGGGTCGACGTCTTCTGCGAGCGCGGCGCGTTCGACGGCGAGCAGTCCCGCGCGGTTCTGGAAGCCGGCCGCAGGGCCGGCCTGGGTCTGCGGGTGCATGCCAACCAGCTCGGCCCGGGCCCCGGTGTCCAGCTCGCCGTCGAGCTCGCGGCCGGCAGCGCGGATCACTGCACGTTTCTCAGCGACGCGGACGTGGCCGCTCTCGCCGACTCCGACACGGTCGCCACGCTGCTGCCGGGCGCGGAGTTCTCGACCCGGTCGCCGTACCCGGATGCCCGCCGCCTGCTCGACGCCGGCGTCACGGTGGCCCTCGCCACCGACTGCAACCCGGGCAGCTCGTTTACGTCGTCGATGCCGTTCTGCATCGCGCTCGCGGTCCGCGATATGCGCCTGACCCCGGCGGAGGCCGTCTGGGCGGCGACCTCCGGCGGCTCGCACGCTCTCGACCGCGGCGACGTCGGTGTTCTGCGCGCCGGGGCCCGGGCCGACCTGATGCTGCTCGACGCGCCCTCGTACCTGCACCTGGCCTACCGGCCCGGGGTCCCCCTCGTATCCACCGTCCTGCACAACGGAGTGCCTGTCTCATGAACACCGTCACCGTCCAGCCGACCGGGGTCACCCCGGACGACGTCATCGCCGTGGCCCGCCACGGCGCCCGGGTCGCGATCGCCGACACGGCGATCGAGGCGATGCGCACCAGCCGGTCCATCGTGGACGAGATCGAGCGCGCCGGGCGACCGGTGTACGGCGTGTCCACCGGCTTCGGCGCCCTGGCCAACACGTCGATCGCGCCCGAACGGCGGGCCGAGTTGCAGCACGCGCTGATCCGCTCGCACGCCGCCGGGATGGGCGCGCCGATGCCCCCCGAGGTGGTCCGCGCCATGATGCTGCTGCGGGTGCGGTCGCTGGCGCTGGGCCACTCCGGCGTCCGGCCGCTGGTCGCGTCCTCCCTCGTCGACCTGCTCAACGCCGACATCACGCCGTGGGTACCCGAGCACGGCTCGCTCGGCGCGTCCGGCGACCTGGCCCCGCTCGCGCACTGCGCGCTGGTGCTGCTCGGCGAGGGCTGGGTGCTCGGCAAGGACGGCGCCCGGATGAGCGCCCCGGAGGCGCTGCACGCTGCCGGGCTGCGCCCGATCGAGCTGGCCGCCAAAGAAGGGCTGGCGCTGATCAACGGCACCGACGGCATGCTGGGCATGCTGCTGCTGGCGCTGCGGGACCTGGCGCACCTGTTCACGATGGCGGACCTGACAGCCGCGCTCTCGGTCGAGGCGATGCTCGGGTCATGCCGGCCGTTCCTGCCGGAACTGCACGCCATCCGGCCGCACCCCGGCCAGACCCGGTCGGCGGCCAACATCTACCGGCTGCTCCAGCACTCCGAGATCATGGACTCGCACCGCGACGACCTGGTGCACGCCGTGCAGGACGCGTACTCGATGCGCTGCGCGCCACAGGTCGCCGGGGCGGCGCGGGACGTGCTGGACTTCGCCGCGTCGGTCGCCGGACGGGAGCTCGCGTCCATCGTGGACAATCCGGTCGTCCTGCCGGACGGGCGGGTGGAGTCGACCGGCAACTTCCACGGCGCGCCGCTCGGCTTCGCCTGCGACTTCCTCGCCATCGCCGCCGCCGAGGTTGGCGCGATCTCCGAACGGCGGGTGGACCGGCTGCTCGACGTGTGCCGCTCGCGGGACCTGCCGCCGTTTCTCACCCCGGACGCCGGCGTCAACTCCGGCCTGATGATCGCGCAGTACACGGCGGCCGGGATCGTCGCCGAGAACCGGCGGCTCGCGGCACCGGCCTCGGTCGACTCGCTGCCCACGAGCGGCATGCAGGAGGATCACGTGTCGATGGGCTGGTCGGCGGCGCGCAAGCTGCGCACGGTCGTGGACAACCTCACGAGTCTCCTGGCCGTCGAGCTGATCGCCGCGGTACGCGGGCTGCAGTTGCGCGCACCGCTCCAGCCGTCCCCGGCCGGCCGGGTGGCGGTGTCGGTCGTCACCCCGTTCGCCGGGTCCCCCGGGCCGGACGTCTACCTCGCGCCGGTCCTGGAGTCGGCCCGGGCCGTGGTCGCCGGGCGGGAGCTACGGGACGCGGTCGAGGCGGAGGTCGGCCCGCTGACCTGAGTGCGACGTTCGCCACTGCGGACCGGGCAGCGGGAGTGGCGCGGGTGAGCGACCATGGCGCGGTCGCTTCGTCAGTGTCGTGGGGAGAAGATCGTGAGCTCGGACCAGCCGCCCCCGCCCTCTCCGGGACCGGTCCCGCCGGCCGGAGACCAGCCGCCGGCCTTCGCCGCCTATCCGCCACCGCCCGGGTATGCCATGCCCGGATACCTGCCGCCGCCGGCACCGGCGAAGAAGAGCCGGGTCGCGTTGTGGATCGGTCTGGCGGTCGCCGGCCTGCTGGTCCTGTGCTGTGGCGCCGCGGGCACCGGCTTGTACCTCGCCGGCAAGGGGGTGGTGGACCGGGCAGAACGAGTCGCCCCGCCATCGCCCCTGGACCGGCCGGAGGAGAGCAGTGAGCCGGCCGTTCCGGAGGGCACGCTCGGCACGCCGATCCGTGAGGGCAGCTTCGAGTTCGTGGTGCAGAAGGTGGAGTGCGGCAAGGCGAGTGTGGACAGCAAGTACCTCAGCGAGAAGCCGCAGGGCGAGTTCTGCCTCGTGTCGATCACGGTGAAGAACGTCGGCACCCAGCCGCAGCGGTTCCTGGACGTCAACCAGAAGGCGATCAGCGCGACCGGCGCCGGGTTCGCCGCCGATTCCAAGGCGGCGTACGTCGCCAGCGACGGCCATCCGATGTCGCTCACGCCGGTCAATCCCGGCAACACGATGACCGGCGTCATGGTCTACGACGTCCCGAAGGACACGAAGATCACCAAGATGGAGCTGCACGAGACCACGGTGTCGCGCGGGGTGACGGTCAAGGTCGACTGACCCGCGCTCGGCGCGTCGATCGAGGAAAAGGGGGGATGAGAAACCGCTCTCATCCCCAACTTCTCCTAGATCGACATGAGCTGGGTGGCGATGACGTCGGCCAGCGCGCGGAACGCCTGGCCCCGATGGCTGATCGCATCCTTCTCGGCCGCCGTGAGCTCGGCGTTGGTGCGCGCATGGCCGGCCGCCACGAAGATCGGGTCATAGCCGAAGCCGCCGTCCCCGCGGGGATCGCGGACCAGCCGGCCCGGTTGGCGGCCGTGGGTGACGAACTCCCGGCCGTCGGGCAGGGCCAGCGCCGCCGCGCAGACGAACGCCGCACCCAGGTGCTCGTCCGGCACATCGGCGACCTGGGCCAGCACCAGATTCAGGTTGGCCGCGTCGTCGCCGTGCCGGCCGGCCCAGCGGGCACTGAACACGCCTGGCATGCCGCCCAGCGCGTCGACCGCGAGCCCCGAGTCGTCGGCCACCGCCGGCAGGCCGGTCGCGGCCGCCGCGCCCCGCGCCTTGATCAGCGCGTTCTCCTCGAAGGTCAGCCCGGTCTCGGGCGCGTCCGGCACCTCGGCCGGCGCGTCGTCCAGCCCGACCAGGTCCACGTCGAGCCCGGCGGCCGCCAGGATCCGCCGCAGCTCGCCCAGCTTCTTGGCGTTGCGGGTCGCGAGCAGGAGCTTCATGCCTCGAGCGCCTCCTGCTGAAGGCGGGTCAGCTCGGCGCAGCCGGCCGCGCCGAGATCGAGCAGCACGTCCAGCTCGGCCCGGGTGAACACGCTCTGCTCCCCGGTGCCCTGGACCTCGACGTACTCCCCGGTGCCGGTGCAGACGACGTTCATGTCGACGTCGGCGACCACGTCCTCCTCGTAGCAGAGGTCCAGCCGCGGCTCACCGGCGATCACCCCGACGCTGACCGCGCTGACCGAGCGGTGCAGCACCTGCTCCGGCGTGCCCTTCAGAGAACCCTGCTTGGCCAGCCAGGTCACCGCGTCGCCGAGCGCGACATAGGCGCCGGTGATGGCCGCCGTCCGGGTGCCGCCGTCGGCCTGGAGCACGTCGCAGTCGAGGACGATCGAGTTCTCCCCCAGGGCCTTGAGGTCGATGCAGGCTCGCAGGCTGCGCCCGATCAGGCGGGAGATCTCGTGGGTGCGCCCCCCGATCTTGCCCCGCACGCTCTCCCGGTCGCTGCGGGTGGTCGTCGCGCGCGGCAGCATCGCGTACTCCGCGGTGACCCAGCCGAGCCCGGAGCCCTTGCGCCAGCGCGGCACGCCCTCGGTGACGCTGGCCGTGCACAGCACGCGGGTCGCACCGAACTCCACGAGCACCGACCCTTCCGGGTGGATGCTCCAGTGCCGTTGCAGGGTCACCGGGCGAAGCTGGTCGGGTGCGCGTCCATCAGGTCGGGCCATGACCATCAGCCTAAGGGGCGCACCCGAGGATTCTCAGCTGAGGTCCGAGTCGCTGCGCTCCGCATCCTTGACGTTGCGGTCGTCGCGCAGCTGCATGTACGGCTCCTGGTCCACAGGGGCACCGCGCTCGATGGCCCGCGCGCGCTCCAGCTCCGCGTCGAACTCGGCGCCCAGCAGCAGGGCGATGTTGGAGATCCACAGCCAGACCAGGAAGACGATGATGCCCGCGAACGTGCCGTAGGTCTTGTTGTAGGAGCCGAAGTTGGACACGTACAGGGCGAAGGCGCCGGAGGCGAGCAGCCACAACAGGACCGCGACGACTCCGCCCGGCGTGATCCAGCGGAATCCGGTGTGCTTCGCGTTGGGCGCCGCGTAGTAGAGCACCGCGAACATCAGGCTGATCAGAATCACGAGGACCGGCCATTTCGCGATGTCCCAGACAACCACGGCAGCCTGGCCGACATGCAGCAGCTTTCCGACCAGGGCGGCCAGTTTGCCGGTCGTGACGACGGCCAGGATGCTGGCCGAGAGCAAGACGCCGGTCAGGACCGTCAGACCGATCCGCAGTGGCAGGGTCTTCCAGATCGGCCGGCCCTCCGGCACGTCGTAGATCGCGTTGGCCGCCCGCATGAACGCGGAGATGTAGCCCGACGCCGACCAGAGTGCGGCCGCCAAGCCGATGATCGCGAAGACACCGGAGGCCTTGGGGGCGCTCTGCACGTTGCCGATCACGTTCCCGATCACGTCCCCGGCCGTGCCCGGGACGAGCTGCTTGATGTTGTTGATCACGGTGTCCCGGGTACCTCGGCTGATGAGGCCGAGCGTCGAGATCAGGACCAGGAGCGCGGGAAACAGCGACAGGATCCCGTAGTAGGTGAGCGCAGCCGCCCAATCGGTCAGGTCGTCCTCCTGGAACTGCTTGACGGTCCGCTTCAACACCTGCCACCAACTGCGCAGGGGCAGATCGATGGGGCCTTTGGGCGCGGACGAACCCGTTTCCTCGCGAGTCCCGATGTCCTGCTTGCTCACGCTGGTACTCCTTCCGGGGGCCGTACAACCGTTTTGTTCCCCGAAGAGAGCCCGGCAAATCCCGTAACTGCGGCTGTCCCTCTCAGGCGGCGATCCCGAGCGGAGCGCTGACCGCGCCGCCGCCCACGGTTACGTAGTGGTTGATCAGCTCGTCGCCGACGGAGGCCCAGCTGCGGCCCTCGACGGCGGAGCGGGCGCGGGCGCCGAACTCGGCGCGCAGCCGCGGGTCGCCAGCCAGCTGCGAGACCGCGGCGCCCAGCGCACCCGCGTCGTTCGGCGGGACCAGGTATCCGGTGCGCTCCGGCTCGACGAGGTCCAGTGGCCCGCCCGCGGCCGGCGCGACCACCGGCAGGCCGCTGGCCATGGCCTCCTGGACAGTCTGGCCGAACGTCTCGTACGGGCCGGGGTGCGCGAAGACGTCGAAGCTGGCGTAGAGGCGGGCCAGTTGGGCACCCTGGCGCTCGCCGAGGAACACGGCGTCCGGCAGTGCCTTGCGCAGCGCCGCGCTCGCGGGACCGTCACCGACGATCACCGTCCGCACGCCCGGCAGGCGGGTCACCGGCGCAAGCAGGTCCACCCGCTTCTCGGCGGCCAGGCGCCCCACGTACCCGACGACGACCTCGCCGTTGGGGGCCAGCGCGCGGCGCAGGGCCGGGCTGCGCAGTGCCGGGTCGAAACGGACCGCGTCGACGCCGCGCCGCCACAGCCACACCCGCTCGATGCCGTGCGTGTGCAGATCGGCCGCGGTCGCGCTGGACGGCGCGAGGGTACGGTCGGCGGCATTGTGGATGCGGCGCAGCCAGCGCCACGCCGCGTCCGCGCCCCACCCGACGCGGTACGCGCCGGCGTACGCGGGAACGTCGGTCTGGTAGACGGCGACCACCGGCAGGCCCAGTCCCCGGGCCACGCTGACCCCGCGGGCGCCGAGGACGAACGGGCTGGCCAGGTGGACCACGTCGGTCCGGTGGGCGCGCAGCGCGGCGGCGATGCGCCGGCTGGGCAGGCCGAGCCGGAAACCGGAGTAGCCGGGCGCCGGCAGGGACGGCACCCGGATCACCGGGTACGGCAGCCGGCCGGTGACCGCGCGGCGGCCGGAGGCCGGCTGCGGGGCGAGTACCAGCGGCGCGTGGCCGCGGGCGAGGAGGTGCTCGGCCACGCGCACCACGGAGTGCGCGACGCCGTTGACGTCGGGCGGGAACGACTCGGTCACGATCGCGATCCGCATGCCCTCACGGTCGGATGCGACGCCGTGGAACAGGTCAACCGGCGCTGGCCGGTAAGCAAAGAATCGGCGACTAGATCTCGTACCGCGCGCCGGGGCGCACGATCTCGACCGGCCCGGCGAACGCGCCGCTGGCTGCCTCGAACGTCTCCAGCTCGCTGCCCCACGCGGTCACCAGGTGCGTGAGCAGCAGCCGACCGACACCGGCCTTGGACGCGTGCTCCCCGGCCTCCCGCCCGGTCAGGTGCAGGTCCGGTGGGTTGTCCACGCCGTCGAGGTAGCTCGCCTCGCACAGGAACAGGTCGGCGCTCTGGGCCAGCCGGATCAGCGGTTCGCAGGGCGCAGTATCGGCCGAGTACACCAGCGCCCGGCCCTCGTGCTCCACCCGTACCCCGTAGGTCTCCACCGGGTGGTTGACCCGGTCGACGGTGACCTGCAGCGGGCCGATCGGGAACGTGCCTGGTTGCAGTGTGTAGAAGTCGTACACGTCGGTGAGCGGGCCGCCCTGCGGGCCGCCCTCCGCTGTCGCGAGCCGTTCCGGGGCGCCCGGCGGGGCGTACACCGGGATGGGTGGCAGCGGCCCGGTCGGCGCGTAGCGGCGGGCCACCACGTAGGAGCAGGCGTCGAAGATGTGGTCGGCGTGCAGGTGCGACAGCAGGATCGCGTCGACGGTGTAGAGACCGGAGAAGCGCTGCAACGCGGACAGCGCGCCGGTGCCGAAGTCGATCAGCAACCGGAAGCCCTCGGCGTCCACCAGGTACGCCGAACAGGCGGACTCGGGGCCGGGAAAACTTCCGGCACAGCCGAGAACGGTCAGTCTCACGCCGCCACTCCCCCGGTCACGCCTACTTCGGGGCCGATGAACCGGTGCGCCAGCCGGGCGAACGGCTCGGGATCGCCGGTGGCGAGGAACCGGTGCACCGGCGGGGCGGCGTCGTCCGGGCGCAACAGGCCGCGCTCGGTCAGGACCCGGTATACGTCCTTGGCGATCTCGTCGGCGCTCGACACCAGCGTGACGTTGTCGCCCATGACCAGCCCGATCAGGCCGGCCAGCAGCGGATAGTGGGTGCAGCCGAGCACCAGCGTGTCGACCTGGGCCCGCTGCAACGGCTCGAGGTATGCGCTGGCCAGCCCCAGCAGCGTGCGACCCGACGTGATGCCGCGCTCGACGAAGTCGACGAACTGCGGACAGGCCTGGCCGTGCACGGTGACCTGCGGCGCGGCCGCGAACGCGTCCTCGTAGGCCCGGCTGTTGACAGTGGCCACGGTGCCGATGACCCCGACGTGGCCGTTGCGGGTGGCGGCCACCGCGCGGCGCACGGCAGGGCGGATCACCTCGACGACCGGTAGTTTGTAGCGCTCGCGCGCGTCGTGCAGGCACGCCGCCGAGGCGCTGTTGCACGCGATGACCAGCAGCTTCACGCCCTGGTCGACCAGGTGGTCCAGGCAGTCCAGGGCGTAGCGGCGCACGTCTGCGATCGGCTTGGGGCCGTAGGGCACGTGCGCGGTGTCTCCGACGTAGAGGACCTGCTCGTGTGGCAACTGGTCGAGAATCGCCCGCGCCACCGTCAGGCCGCCGACCCCAGAGTCGAAGATCCCGATGGGCGCGTCCGTCACGCAGCGCAGCCTACGCCGAGGAGCCCGCATCTCTCGTGGAATCAACCACCACATGTCGCGAACGTGACACCCGCAGGTGTATCGGTAGTTGTCTTTGCCCCGACCCGTTACGCAAGGTCGTTTCGCCCGTTGCACACAGTGAAGCCGTAAAGTCGCGCTGTTGCGTGTCGACGTCCAGCCGAAACCGACATCACCGAGGAGTGCGCCATCGTGAAGTCCGCCCTCAAGTCCAGGTCCGTCGCCAGCGCCAGCGCCGTCGCGGGCAGGCTGATTTCTCGGGTACCCGCGCAGCAGGCGACCGCCGTGGTCACGGCCCGCGTCGCTCCGCACTTCCGGGTACCCGGCACCGCCGACCCGGCCGTCCGCCTGCGCCGGCTGGCCGCGGTGGCGGCGTGGGCGGCGTTCCTCGGCTTCGGCGGCATGCTCCTGGTGCTGCGGATGGTGTTCGGCTTCTTCACCACCCTGCCGACCTGGTGGTACGCCCCGGCGATGTGCGTGTTCGGCCTGGTCGGGCTGGCGTGCACGGTCGGCGCGTTCGGCAGCGTCCACCGGCGTCGCCTGCCATGGGCGCTGCTCGGCGTGGCGAGCGCGGCCGAGTTGATCAGCTTCACCGTGACCGCGGTGCTGTAGCACGCCGCTGGGTTCGTGCCCGTCGGCTCGCGCCTGCTCCCGCCTGGTTCACCCGACCCCGGCTCGGCCCAGCTCACCCCGCCCGGCTCAACCCGACTCCGCCCAGCCCAGCCCGGCTCAGACCGCGCCGGTCGCGGCCCCGCCGGCCCCTCGCGTAGAGACGTTGGTCGATAAGGTCCCGTTTGGCCGGACGAATTCGCGTTGCTTAGACCAACGTCGAGGCAGCGAGCGCCCAGATCTGCAAACCAGCCCGCGACAGACGATCAGGCCCAGAGCTGGCCGTCGAGCTTCTCCTCGGCCTCCGCCAGGGTGCCCAGATAAGCGCCGGTCGACAGGTACTTCCAGCCGCCGTCGGCCACGATGAAGGCCACATCCGCGCGGCGGCCCGCCTTCACCGCCTCGTGCGCCACGGCCAGGGCGGCGTGCAGCACCGCCCCGGTGGAGAACCCGACGAACAGGCCCTCCACCTCGATGAGCTGCCGGGTGCGCAGCACGGCGTCCTGGGTGCCCACGGAGAACCGGCGCGAGAGCACGGAGGCGTCGTAGAGCTCCGGCACGTACCCCTCGTCGATGTTGCGCAGGCCGTAGACCAGCTCGCCGTAGCGGGGCTCCGCCGCGACGATCTCGATGCCGTCGACCTTCTCCCGCAGGTACCGCCCGACGCCCATGAGTGTGCCCGTGGTGCCCAACCCGCCCACGAAATGGGTGATCGTGGGCAGGTCGCGCAGCAGCTCGGGCCCGGTGCTCTCGTAGTGCGCCCGGGCGTTGGCCTCGTTGCCGTACTGGAAGAGCATCACCCAGTCGGGATGGTCGGCGGCGATCTCCTTGGCAATGGCGACGGCTTTGTTGGAGCCACCGACGGCCGGCGAGAAGATGATCTCCGCGCCGTACATCCGCAGCAGCGCCACCCGCTCGCTGGAGACGTTCTCCGGCATGACGCAGACCAGCCGGTATCCCCGGAGTTTGGCCACCATGGCGAGCGCGATACCGGTGTTTCCGCTGGTCGGCTCAAGGATCGTGTCGCCCGGACGGAGCCGGCCGGACATCTCGGCGTCGCGCACCATCCACAGCGCCGGCCGGTCCTTCACACTGCCGGTCGGATTGCGGTCCTCGAGCTTGGCCCAGAGCCGGACGTCGGCGCTGGGCGACAGCCGGGGCAGGCCCACCAGCGGGGTGTTGCCGCACGCGTCGAGAAGTGACTCGTAGCGGGCCATGGGTCTAGCCCTTGAGTCCCCGCAAGGCGGCGGCCGCGGCGAAGGCGAACGCGCCACCGGCCACCGCGGGCAGGATGGTCACGTTGTCGCCGTCGTTGAGCTTGGCGTCCAGCCCGCCGATGAACCGGACGTCCTCGTCGTTGACGTAGACGTTGACGAACCTGTGCAGCGCGCCCTCGGGCGTGATCAGGCGGCCGCGCAGGCCGGAGAACTTGCCGTCCAGGTCGGTGATCAGGTCGGCGAGCGTCTCGCCGGTGCCTTCGACGGCCTTCGCGCCGCCGGTGTATGAACGCAGGATCGTGGGAATGCGAACCTCGATGGCCATGACTTTCGATGCTCCTCAGACAGACAGGGGTCGACGATGATCGGTGAAACTACGAAGCGCAGGCGTCAGCTGCCGGCGCGACACTCGTAGTCGACCGTCGTCGGGCTCTGCCCGAACATGTAGGACTGAACGGCGTGCTGATCCACGCCCGCATCGACTACCCGAACCGGCTCCTCGGTAACGACGCCGTCGACGATCCGGTAGGACCGGATCTCGGTGATCTTCGGGTCGCGGGTGGAGACCAGCAGGTAGTGCGCCTGCGGGAAGGGCGCCAGTGCCACGTCGGTGCGCGACGGGTAGGCCTCGGTCGCGGTGTGCGAGTGGTATATGACGACGGGCTCCTCGTCGCGGTCGTCCATCTCCCGCCACACCTTCAACTGCTCGGTCGAGTCGAAGCGGTAGAACGTCGTGGAACGCTCGGCGTTCTCCATCGCGACGTGCCGCGCCGGCTCGTCCGACCCGACGGCGCCGGCCACGATCCCGCACGCCTCGTCCGGGTGGTCCCGGCGAGCGTGCGCGACGATCGCATCGAGGATCGCGGCGGCGATGGTCAGCACGTCGCCCAGACTACCTAACGCCACCGACCCGCCGTCAGGCCCGCGCCAGAACGTGAGACAGCCCTCAGCCCATCAGCGCTTCGACCAGCGACTCCTGCAGCTCGCTGAGGTACGCGTACACCGACAGCTGCGCAACCCGCACCGACACCGGGTCGTGCAGCACCGCGTCGTCCATCTCCTCGACCAGGTCGGTGTCGTCGCGGATGCCCAGTTGCATGCCCAGCGCCAGGCGCGCGTCGGTCAGCGCCCGCAGCCACGCCTCGGCCTGTTCGTCGTCCAGGCGCACCTGGCCGCCGTCGGGCGGGAGGGCGGCCAGCATCGCCCCGGCCTGGTCCAGCTTGGCGGACTTGAGGTCGGCCTCGGTGTATCGCCGCAGGTCGGCCGAGGTCTCCGGGTCATCGGGGTAGACGTCGGGGAACAGCCGGGCGACCAGCGGGTCGTCGTGGTCGAGGCGCTCCGACAGCAGCGCCACCACCTCGATCATGACCTGCTGGAGGACGGCCGCGCCGGACGGGTCGAAGTGACCGACGCAGACGTTTCCCTCGCGGACGAACGTCACGACCGATCCACCGTGGCCCACAGGCCGTAGGCGTGCAGGCGGGAGGCGTCGTGCTCCATCCGCTCCCGGGCGCCGCTCGACACGATCGCCTTGCCCTTGTGGTGCACGTCGAGCATCAGCCGTTCGGCCTTCTCCCGGCTGTACCCGAAAAGCTTTTGAAAAACCCACGTCACGTAGCTCATGAGGTTGACCGGGTCGTTCCACACGATCGTCACCCAGGGACGGTCAGCCGCCGGCACCTCCGCGGTGTCCGGGGTCTCGACCGGGGTGACCTGTGGGGCCGCCATGCGGCCCATTCTTCCCCGTACGGTCGCCGATGGCGACCATCACGACCCGGGTGATCGCGGGCAGGTCAGCCACCAGCGGATACGCGGCGACCGGCGGGACCGGTGCCGGCGGGACCGGTGCCGGCGGGTCCAGGGGCGCCGGTCACGTGAGCAGCACGCCGTGGTCGATCGTGTCCGTGGCCACCGTGGTGAGCGCCTCGCGTAGCAGGTCGAAGCGGGCGGCGAGCTCCCGGTGCAGGCTCTGCTCGAGTACCCGGACGGTCTGCTGCAGCCAGCCCTGGCACTCCTTGCGGTCACCGACCCGCTGCTGCCACATCAGGTAGCAGCCGGCGCTCAGGCCCACCGCGATCGGGGGCACCAGCGCCTGGTCGAGCGGGCGCGGCTTGACGGCGGTAAGGCTCGCGACGGCGCCCCGGCCGGCGGTCACCGCGACGCCCGACGTGGCGGTGAGCAGCAGGATGCGGTCCCACTCGGGCTTGCCGCTCTCGGCCGCCGCGACGGCGCGGCGGGTGGCCCGGCGGATCCTGGCGAGTGCCGCGTCGTCGGGCACCCCGTCGAGGATCTCGCCGAACACCTGCCGCATGATCGCCGTCGCCGCCGCCTCGACCGCACCCGTAGCGCGCACCGACAACGCGTGCAGCTCCCGGTCGAAGACATGGGCCAGCCGCGCGCACCCGGACCCGGAGCCGGTCTCCTGGACGCCGCGGACGTGGACGGTGGCGAGGTCGATGGAGAGGCGTTGCGCCACGGCCACGCCGCGGGAGCGGACCTGCCGGTCGAGCACCTGCATCCAGCTCACGTCGGTCGCACCGGCGACTACACGCGGGGTGGGTGCCGCGGGTGCCGGCCGCTTGACGACCGGACCGGGTGCCGGCTCGATCAGGGACCGGCGCAGCGCCGCGACGCCGATCCCCGCCACACCCAGCGCGGCCTCCTCGACGGAGACCGCCGCGCCGTTTTCGGCGCGGGTGTTCAACGGGTACCAGGGTGAGCCGGCGAGCTGCGGCGCGTGGGTGTGCACGAGACTCTGGTTGGCGGCCAGCACGGCGGGCCACTCCGGGTGTGCGTCGGTCTTCGTCAGCACAAAGGTCACCGGCACCCCGCGCCGCGCCACCTCGGCGAGGAAGTCCAGGTGGACGGGCTGGAGGGCGGCCGACGCCTCGGTGATGAACAGCAGCGCGGCACCGCCGTCGAGGGCGTCAAGCGCGATGTCCACGTAGGCCTGGTCGAACCCGCCGACCCCCGGGGTGTCGACCAGCGTGACGCGGCGCAGCAGCTCCGACGGGTGGAGCACGTCGATGCGCCGGGGTGGGCGGGCCTGCCCGCCCCGGACCAGGCTCGCCAGGTCACCGTCGCGCAGCTCCTCCAGGCTGAGCGGGCGGGGGCCGCGCTTGCCCGGCACGTACGCGTACGCCGCGGGCTTGTCGCCGTGCCGGAACGACAGGTAGGCCGACGTGACCGGCCGGGCGACGGCCGCGGGGCCGGTGCCGATCTCGGTGGTCACGATCGTCGGACCGGCGGGGCTCGCCGGTGCGGAGGGCGGGCGAGCGGAGCGCGGAATCCCGACCAGCGCCGAGCCTCCCAGGGGCGCCAGCGCGGGCGCGCCGAGCAGCGCGTTGACCAGCGAACTCTTTCCGGATTGAGGGGCTCCGACGACAATCGTCGTGGAGACGCCGGTGGCGTCGGAAGGCACGACCCTGGTCACCTGACCTTTGCCTGCCATAGTCGGTGTTGCCGCGCTTGCGGCAGCCGCCCCGAGGATCGCGACCGGCGCACGCGGCGGAACCGACTTCATCTGGCGCCGCCCTCCCGCATCGTTGGTCGACCGGCCCCGTCGCCAGCCGCACCGGAACGCTACGTGAACGGTCACTTACAGGGGCAGGAGCGACGGTACTCAAAGGATGGATTGAGCACTACTCAAACTTTGTACGGGGGTGGGAGCGCAGAGTAATGGGAACGTCTATATGCTGCGACGGTGCCTCCGTGGAGCTTTGTCGGGCGCGGCCAAGAGATAACACGGCTCACCGAGGCGGCAGCCGGCGCGACCGGTCGCGGCCTCATCCTCGGCGGAGGCGCCGGCATCGGGAAGAGCCGTCTCCTCCGCGAGGGCGTAGCCACGCTCGACGCCGATCGGCTGTCGGTATGGACAGCCACCGCCAACGCGGCGACGGCGGGCCTTCCGCTGGGCGGGCTCTCGCCGGTGCTGCCGGCCGATCAGCCCCCGGGCACCTCCCCGGCCGGCCTGCTGCGCTGGGCCGTGGACGCGCTGCACCGGCAGGCCGCCGGCCGGCCGATCGTGCTCGCCATCGACGACGCGCACCTGCTCGATCCGCTGTCGGCCACACTGGTCTACTTCGTCGCGCGCACCGAGCACGCCACCGTCCTGGCGACGGTACGCACCGGCGAGCCCGTGCCCGATCCGATCCGGGCGCTGTGGACCGATGATCTGGTGGAGCGCGTCGAGCTGGGCCCGCTCACCCTGCCCGAGACCGCCGACCTGCTCAGCCGGGTGCTCGGCGGGCCGGTCGACTCCGCGTCGGTCGACCGGCTGTGGCAGCTGTCGCAGGGAAACGCCCTGCTCCTGCGCGAGCTGGTCATCGCCGCGCGCGCCAGCGGCGACATCAACGAGGCGTACGGGGTGTGGCGCTGGACCGGCCGCTTCGAGCTCGCGCCGACGCTGACCGAGGTCATCGACGCGCGGATCGGCCAGCTCACCCCCGAGGTACGCACGGTGCTCGAACTGGTCGCCTTCGGCGAGCCGATCGGGCTGCCGCTGCTGGTGCGCGCCACCGACGCGGCGACCGTCGAGCTGGCCGAGGAGCGCCAGCTCATCCGGGTGGTCCGCGACGACCGGCGGGTCAACGTGCGCCTGGCCCATCCCATGTACGGCGAGGTGGTGCGCAGGCGCTGCCCGGTCACCCGGTTCCGCCGGCTGCTCGCCGCCCTCGCGCAGTCCGTCGAAGAGGTCGGCGCCCGCCGCCGCGACGACCTCCTGCGGGTGGCGGTGTGGCGTCTGGACAGCGACACCGCGCGCGACCCGCAGCAGCTGCTCAACGCCTGCCGGCAGGCCTTCGCCAGCTACGACATCCCGCTGGCGGTCCGGCTCGGGCGGGCCGCGCTGGACGCGGGCGGCGGGTTCGAGGCGGCCGAAATGCTCGGCACCCTGCTCATGTTCGCCGACCAGCCGAACGAGTCGCTGGCCATCCTCGACTCGGTGACCGAGCTGATCGCCGACGACCAGCAGCGCAGCCGGTGGCTGGGCATCCGCGCGATCGTCACGTACTGGGGGCTCAGCGAGGAGTGCACGGTCGAGCACCTGGGCAAGGACGGGCCGGCACTCGCCGACCCGACGGCGCGCGCCTGGGTACTCGCCGTCGAGTCGATCATGCGACTGCACCACGGCGAGCACGAAACCGCGCTCGAGCTGGCGCACAACGTCCTGGACAGTCCGGTCAGCGCCGCCGGCACGCGGGCTCTGGCCGCCAGTACCGTCTGGCTTCTGGAGGCGGCCCGCGGCATGCCCGTCCAGACCATGCGCGCGATGGCGGCGGTCGAGGCCGACGCGCCCCGGTGGCGCTCCGAGACGCCGTACATCCAGCTCGCCGTCGAGCTGGCCCGCGGCACCGCCATGATCGTCGCCGGCGACCTCGCGGCCGTCGACACCATGGTGGCCGCCGAGTTCGCCGGGCTGGCCGACGCCGGCGACTTCCACCTCGGCTCCGGGTACGTGACGCTGGTCCGCGCCCAGGCCGCGCGGCTGCGTGGCCGGCTGCACGACGCCGCGCGCCACGCCGGCCAGGCCACCGCGATCCTCGCCTCCAGTCAGGTGTACGCCGCTCTCGCCCACGCCGAGCGTGCGCACGTGGCGGCGCTCGCCGGCGACACGGCGCTCGCCGCCGAGGCGATCGCCGACTCCGACCGCGCCTACCGGCCCACCATGCAGTTCCTGTACCCGTGGTTGGAGCAGGCCCGCAGCTGGACGGCGGTGTGCTCCGGCGATCTCACCACCGGCACCGACGTGCTCAACCGCCTGGTCGACCGGTTGCGCGCCGACGGGTTCGCCGGCCACGAGCTACATGCCCTGCACGATCTGGTACGCCTGCGGCACGCCGACGAGGTCGTCGACCGGCTCAGCGAGCTGTCGACGATGGTGGAGGGGCCGCTCGCCCCGCTGATGGCCTGGCACGCCCGGGCTGCCGCTTCCTCCGACGGCAGTGGCCTGCTGGCCGTGGCCGAGGAGTTCGCCGACCTGGGCATGGTGCTCTACGCCGCCGAGGCCGCCGCGGCGGCGATCCCGCATCTGCGCGGCGCCCGGGCGCCACAGACCGCCGCGGCCACCGAACTGCTCACCTCGCTGCTGGCCCGCTGCGATGGCGCGCAGGTGCCGACGCTGGTCGTACCGACGCCGGCGCTGACCACGCGGGAACGCCAGATCGCCAAGCTCGCCGCGGCCGGCGTGCCGAGCAAGGAGATCGCCGACCAGCTGTACCTGTCCGCCCGCACCGTCGACAACCATCTGCTGCGGGTGTACTCCAAGCTCGGGGTGGGCGGCCGCGCCGAACTCGCCGCCGCGCTGCGCTCCCTGCCCTCCGACAACTGAGCCGGTCCCATCCCCTCCCTCGCGCAGACATTGGCGGGCCCCTGACCGCCCGGCGACCGGCCGCCGCCCGCGCGCGAGAGGCGTCGCCATCGTCGCAGCGCGCGCCCTAGGCTGTGATCTGTGAACGTGGAAACGGCACTGCACACCGACCACTACGAGCTGACGATGCTCTCCGCCGCGCTCCGCGACGGCACCGCCGGGCGGCGCTGCGTGTTCGAGGTCTTCGCGCGCCGGCTGCCCCTGGGCCGCCGGTACGGCGTCGTGGCGGGCACCAGTCGCATCGTCGAGCAGCTGCGCGACTTTCACTTCGACCCGGACGAGGTCGCCTTCCTCAAGAGCAGCGGGGTGGTCGACGACGCGACCGCCGAGTGGCTCAGCGGTTACCGCTTCACCGGCGACATCGACGGGTACGCCGAAGGCGAGCTCTTCTTCCCCACCTCGCCGATCCTCACGGTCTCCGGCACGTTCGCCGAGTGTGTCGTCCTGGAGACGCTGATCCTGAGCATCCTCAACCACGACAGCGCCATCGCCGCCGGCGCCGCCCGCATGGTCACCGCCGCCCGGGGCCGGCCGCTGATCGAGATGGGCTCGCGGCGTACGCACGAGGAGGCCGCGGTGGCCGCGGCCCGGGCGGCATATCTGGCGGGCTTCGCGTCGACCTCCAATCTCGCCGCGGGGCGCCGCTACGGCATACCGACTGCGGGTACGGCCGCGCACGCGTTCACGCTGCTGCACGACGACGAGCTGAACGCGTTCGCCTCGCAGGTCGCCACGTTGGGCAAGCAGACCACGCTGCTGGTCGACACCTACGACATCGCGCAGGGCATCCGCAACGCGATCGCGGTGGCCGGGCCGGACCTGCGGGCGGTCCGCATCGACTCCGGTGACCTTTCCGTGCTCGCGCAGCACTCCCGGGACCTGCTCGACGAGCTGGGCGCCACCGAGACGAAGATCGTCGTCTCTGGCGACCTCGACGAGTACGCCATCGCCTCGCTCGCGGCGGAGCCGGTGGACGTCTACGGCGCGGGGACGGCCGTGGTCGTGGGCTCCGGGGCACCGACCGCGGGGCTGGTCTACAAGCTGGTCGAGGTGGACGGCAAGCCGGTGGTCAAGCGGTCGGAGAACAAGGCCACGGTGGGCGGGCGCAAGACCGCGGTGCGCCGGCACAAGCCGACGGGTACCGCGACGGAAGAGATCGTGGTGCCACAGGGCACGCCGGAGTCGCAGCCGCACGACCGCGCCCTGCAGCGCTCGTTCATACGCGCTGGCGAGGTCGTGCCCGACCTGCCAACCCTGGCCGAGTCGCGCGAGCACCTGCGAGACTGTTTGATCTCGATACCGTGGGAGGGTCTGAAGCTCTCCCAGGGTGAGCCGGCGATCCCCGTGACCTGCGTGCCAGGGAGGAAAGCGTGAGCAGGGCTCTGATCATCGTGGACGTGCAGAACGACTTCTGCGAGGGTGGTTCGCTCGCCGTGGCCGGTGGCGCCGGGGTGGCGACGGCCGTGTCCGAGGCGCTGGCGACCGACGACAGCCGCTGGGCGCATGTGGTGGCGACCCAGGATCACCACATCGACCCGGGCGCCCACTTCGGCAACCCGCCCGACTACGTCAACAGCTGGCCGGTGCACTGCGTGGTCGGCACGTCCGGGCAGGACTTCCATCCCAACCTGGATACAGACCACATCGAGGCGATCTTCACGAAGGGCGATTACACGGCCGCGTACTCCGGTTTCGAGGGGCACGCCGGCGGCGTCTCGCTGGCCGCCTGGCTGCGCATGCGCGGCGTCGACGCGGTCGACATCGTGGGTGTCGCGACCGACCATTGCGTACGCGCGACGGCGCTGGACGCGGTGCGTGAAGGTTTCGACACGACGGTATTACTCGACATGACAGCAGGTGTGGCACGGACCACGGTTGACGACGCATTGGCCCAGATGCGCGCGGTGGACGTGACGCTGAACGGCCAGCCGATCGTGGCCTGAGTAGCATGCGTTTCGGCAAGAAGTAGCGAAGCGGTATACAGAACGTAGCGTAGTCCACAGTAGATCGGCTACGCTTGCTGCACCTCAGGGGCCATCTGGTCGGATGGTCATATGCAGGAGGCAACGCAGTGAGCCTGTCGATCGAGACCCGCCGGCAGAGCGCTCGGGAGACCGTGATCGCGCTGTCCGGAGAGGTCGATTACGCAACAGCCCAGAACCTCCGGACCGCAATCTCCGCGATACTCATGCGGCGCGCCGCCGACGCGATCGTCGTCAACCTCGCCGGCGTCACGTTCGTTGACTCCACCGGGTTGGGCACCCTGGTGGTCGCCCGCCGCATCTGCGACGAGTTCGAGGTGGAGTTCCGGGTCTGCGATCCCAACCCGTTCGTCGCGAAGCTTTTCACCGTTTTCGGCGTCGCCGAGGTGCTCGGCCTGCCGCCGGTGCTGGGCCTGCCGCCGCGGGTGCCCGTCCAGCGCGGCGAGCGGATGGCACCCCGGGTGGCTTAGACCCCGGAGCCAGCCTACGCCGAAGCCCGCCCCGGCGAACGGGACGGGCTTCGGCGTAGGCAGGGACCGGTCACCGCTCCCCGGAGGTGTCCTCCTCATAGCGGGCGCCGCCGCGGGCCGCGACGCTGCCCGGCTTCGCGCCACCCTCCGGCGGGTGCTGCAGCGAGTGGCCGGGGGCGTGCTCGGGGTACTTCAGGTCGAACGCCGGCCGCTCGGAGCGGATCCGCGGCATGCGGTCGAAGTTGCGCAGCGGCGGCGGGCAGGACGTTGCCCACTCCAGTGAGGCTCCGTGACCCCACGGGTCGTCGACCTCGACGACGCGGCCGGTCTTGTAGGACTTCCACACGTTGTACATGAACACCAGCGTCGAGGCACCGAGTATGAACGAACCGATCGTGGAGATGGTGTTCCACGTCGTGAAGCCGTCGGAGGCCAGGTAGTCGGCGTACCGCCGCGGCATGCCCCGGGTGCCCAGCCAGTGCTGCACCAGGAACGTGGTGTGGAACCCGATGAAGGTCAGCCAGAAGTGCACCTTGCCGAGCCGCTCGTCGAGCATCCGCCCGGTCATCTTCGGGAACCAGAAGTAGATGCCGGCGAAGACCGCGAACACGATGGTGCCGAAGAGCACGTAGTGGAAGTGCGCGACGACGAAGTAGGTGTCGGAGACGTGGAAGTCGACCGGCGGTGATGCCAGCAGCACCCCGGACAGCCCGCCCAGCAGGAACGTCAACAGGAAGCCGATGGCGAACATCATCGGCGTCTCGAACGACAGCTGCCCCTTCCACATGGTGCCGATCCAGTTGAAGAACTTGACACCGGTCGGCACGGCGATCAGGAACGTCAGGAACGAGAAGAACGGCAGCAGCACCTGGCCGGTCGCGAACATGTGGTGCGCCCACACGCTCATCGACAGCGCGGCGATGGCGATCGTCGCCGCGACCAGGCCCTTGTAACCGAAGATCGGCTTGCGGCTGAAGACCGGAATGACCTCGGTGACGATGCCGAAGAACGGCAGCGCGACGATGTAGACCTCAGGATGGCCGAAGAACCAGAAGAGGTGCTGCCAGAGCAGCGGCCCGCCGGTGGCGGAGTCGAAGACGTGCGCGCCGAGCTGCCGGTCGGCCAGCAACGCGAGCAGCGTGGCGGCCAGGATCGGGAAGACCATCAGCACCATCAGCGAGGTGATCATGATGTTCCAGGTGAAGATCGGCATCCGGAACATCGTCATGCCCGGTGCGCGCAACGTCAGGATCGTCGTGATCATGTTGACCCCGCCGAGAATCGTACCCAGACCGGAGATGACCATGCCGACGATCCACATGTCCGCGCCGACACCGGGCGAGTTGATCACGTTGTTGAGCGGCGCGTAGGCGAACCAGCCGAAGTCGGCGGCGCCGCCGGGCGTGATGAAGCCGGCGAGCGCCAGGCCGCTACCGAAGAGGTAGAGCCAGTACGCCAAGGCGTTGAGCCGGGGGAACGACACGTCCGGCGCGCCGATCTGCAGCGGCACGATGTAGTTCGCGAACGCGAACAGGATCGGCGTCGCGAAGAACAGCAGCATGATCGTGCCGTGCATCGTGAACAGCTGGTTGTACTGCTCGGTGCTGAGGAACTGCAGCCCCGGCCTGGCCAACTCGGCGCGCATCAGCAGCGCCATGAACCCGCCGATGACGAAGTAGGCCATCGACGTGACCAGGTACATCAACCCGATCTGCTTGGCGTCGGTCGTGCGCAGCAGCCGGGCGAACGCCGAGCCCTTGACGGGTTGGTGGACCGGCCACGGCCGCGTGACGATCGGCTTCGGGGCGACGGTGGTCACGGATGGCCTCCTGTGCTGATCACCAGCTATGTCAGGGGCGACGGAACCTTCCGGAAAGCCGCTCCCGAAGATGCAGAATAGTCCTCCTGTCCCACGGTCGCTGGCTCGGGGCAGCCAAGGTCACAAACAGGCCCTACTTACTGGTGGTGCTCGCCCCCAGGTTGAACGAGATCATCCCGGACGCGACCGCCGCGAGCAGGAGAAGCACGACGCCCCACGCGATCAGCCGGTCGGACGGCTCGATCCGGCGGACCATGCGCAACGCCCTGCGGCTGCGGCGGTGGCTGGGCGGCGCCGAGCCCGGCACCACCTCGACCGCGGGCAGGTCCGCGCCGGGGTCGGTGTCCGGGGTGAGGATCGCCTTCGCCACGACGACCGCGACACCGGCGAGCACGAGCAGCGTGCCGAGGATGAGCATCACAGCGGCGATCATGTTCTGCATCCCCCACACGCTAGTGCCGCCGGACGGGTTCGCCATCGGTCAAATACCCGCAGGCGGTACACCGTTTGCCGGACCTTCCCCCGGCTCTCCCCCGCCACTAGAGCGGTCGCGTCGCGGAAGCCGGCCGCGTAGCGGTCAGTAGCGCTGCGATAGAGACGTGGTAGCGGCATCCGGCAGAGTCGAGCCGTTGCCGGAGACCGCCGTGCGCGCAGCGGTGGCAACGGCTCGGCGACCTGGTGGCACGGCCACGGGGGAGGTCGGCGAGCGGTCTCACGCACCGGCGCTCGCCAGACGCCGGAGCGCCGCCCGCCGGAGAGCCTCCGGGCGGGCGGCGCCCGTCTGGCGGGTGGCAGACTGGCTCCGTGCCGCAGCGCCTTCGCGACAGCTCATGACAATTCGGGTGCTCGGCGTGGACGCGTGCCGCGCCGGCTGGGTCGCGGTGGAGTTGATCGACGGAGCGTTCGCGGGGGCGTCCGTTGATCTGTCCCTCGCCGCGCTGCTCGCCTCGGCCGGGCCCGAGATGGCCGCCGTCGGGCTCGACATGCCGCTCGGCCTGCTGTCCACCGGCTGGCGGGACGCCGACGAACATGCGGCCCGGTTCGTCGGCGCGCGGCGCAGCAGCGTCTTCCGGGTGCCGCCGGGGCCGGTGTGGGAGCTTTCCGGGTACGCGGAAGCCAACGCCGCCTGCCGCGAGCTGACCGGAGCCGGTTTCAGCCGCCAGGCATACGGGCTGCGGCACAAACTGCGGGAAGCCAACGGCATCTGCGACTCGCACCGGCTGCACGAGGTGCACCCCGAGGTCTCGTTCCGGGCGATGGCGGGCGCCGACGTGGCTTACCCGAAGCACAGCTGGGCCGGTCAGGCGCGCTGCGGCGGCGGCATGGAGCGCGCATCGGATCGCGACGGGTTTCGGGGTGTCGCTGCCCGATCCGCCGCAGCGCAACGAGCAGGGTCAGGCGCTGGCGATCTGGTACTGAATCAAGGAACTTCGGCGGGTTTCAGGCACGGTCGAGGGTGCGCAGGAAGCGCGGATCCGTCGGCCCGGAAAACTTCACCAGCGGCATCATCACGTCGCGTTCGCGCGTTGCGGATTCGCAGCGCCCTTGCAGCCACTCCATGAACGCCGCGGCCTCTTCCAGAAAACCGAGCGTCATCAACGCGTAGATGGTGAATGCCGCGTCGCGAAGCCAGCTGTACCGGTAGTCCCAGTTACGGCTGCCACCCAGCTCCTCGGGCAGAGCCGGTCGGTGGTACGCAGGACGCACCGCCCGGCGGGCGGGTCGAATACCGCACCGACGCCCGGCACGAGTTCGATGGTGTGCCCGACGCGGCCGTAGTCGAACGCGGGATGGCTGGCCAGCTCGGGAAGCCACCGGGACCCCTCGGCGCCGCCGTTGTTGTTCTCGGCCGTCTCCCACCTGAAAGCCGGCCACTCTGCCTAGGTGCAGCCCGGTCGCTACCGGTGGCCGAGCGCGAACGCCACCACCACCGCCAGCAGGAAGCCGAACAGCAGCAGTTCCCCGGAGCGCGCCCAGGC
>WNGE01000179.1_pt1 | contig 78235 bp, 61 predicted proteins | sample 5400651 | NCBI WGS metagenome assembly WNGE01 (sample SAMN13153370, study PRJNA577476) | soil metagenome | isolation source: 60 cm soil or saprolite under grassland replicate 2 | place: USA:California | collected 2016-06-15 | reverse complement strand
CGCCAAACGTCAGCAGCTGGTCCTCTTCACTGCCGAACGGAGCGGCGAGCCAGTTCATGATGCGCAACAGCTCCTTGGTCCGTTCGGGCGTGCTCTTCTTGAGCGTCGTTGCCCAGAGATGACCGCCGGTCACAAAGTGCTGCGGCTTGCCGCCGTCCTGGGCCGCGAACAGCGGCAGCGGACGCACTTCGAACGGCGGAGTCTGCCGCAGCGCCTGGCGCCAGGCATCTTGCCAACCATTGATCGGGTCGCGGTGGACCGCGAACTTCCCGGCGATGAAGTTCTGACGCGCGATCACGTTGCTGGGGTAGTTGAGCGAGTCCGGATGGAACACGCCCGAGGCAAACAGATCCCGCGCGAACCCCAGCGCCTCCTTGTACTCGGCTGTCTCGAAGTCCTTGACCAGCTTGCCGCCGGACTCGAGGCGCCAGCCGTTCGGGGCGCCAAAGATCGAGGCGAAGGTGGCCATGTGCATCACCGAGTCCTGGGCTCCGACAATGCCGTAAAAGCCTTGCTGTGGCTTCGTCAACGCCAGCATCGCGCGCTTGAAGTCGGCCGCGTTCTTGGGCACGTAGTCCTTGCCGAGCTCGCGGTCCCAGGCGCCAACGTTCTTCACGAACATCTGACCTGGCAGGTAGCGATGCAGCGGGACGGTATACAGATGGCCCTGGTAGGCACAGCCGGCGTTCTTCCAGGCAGAGGTCGGTATTGCCGCGAGGTTCGGATAATCCCTGGCGGCATCGCCAGCCAGATGCGGAGTGAGATCAGCAGCCTGTGATTGCAGGAACTGCGGCATGCCCGTCGCGGCCGCGAGCGCGCTGGAGGAGCCGGCCCGCGCGTAGATGTAGACCATGTCCGGCAGGTCGCTGCCGGCCATCGCCGTCCCCAGCTTGACCGGGTAGTCCGCCTGGGTCACGACCTCGATCTGCATCGTCGTGTTGAGAGCCTTGTTGACCGCCTGCCAGGCCGGGTTCTGCTCCATGGGCGTAGGCGGCGGGAACAGGGCGATGGACATGACCTTGACGTTGCCACCGCTGCCCGGCGGCTCGCTCGGCAGCGCTTTGGCGGGATTGGCCGGATAGCTGTTGTAGCCATCGTCATAGCTGGGCCCGTCGGCGGGATAATCAGGTTTTCCCATAGCGTTGGCCAGCGGTTTGTACGTTGGATAGATAGCGTTGGCGGCCGCGCCTGAGGTGGCAACCGCGGCGGGGCGGGTTGGCGACACACCGGGCGCGCTGGGTGCGCTCGGCGCGCAGGCCGCGGCAAGCGAGACAGTCAGCACACTGCCCGCCATGCCAAGCAGGAAACGGCGGCGGCTCAGGTCGATGGCAATGTCAGGCATGGCTTACCCCAGGACCTTCGGGTTCGGGTCCAACTCTGGATGTTCGACGAACGCCTTGCGCAAGTCTTCCGTAGCCGCGATCCAGTCCACTCCCTTCGGCAGGAAGACGCTCCCGGAGCGCGTGCGATACAGGGCCGGGTTCTCGGCGCCAGGCGGTAACTCGCCACTCTCGCGCAGCGCGTGGGCAGCGGCGAGGAGCCTGCGTCTGACGCGGATGACCATCACGTCGCTCGTGCCAAGGTGCTCGGCAGCGCGATCTAGCAGCGCGCCCATGCTCTCGGTGATCGCCAGATCCTCGAGGTGGATCGACGACAGGCCGGTGTACGAAGCACGCGAACGCTGCTTGTGGCGATCGATCTGATAATCGTTGCTGGCGTTCTGAGGCAGTCGGAATCGGCCGTACCAGTCGCTCGTATTGGGCAGCACTTCGCGCAGATCGACGCCGGCCCCGGTCCCGCTCGGCGTGGTCATAACGAAGAACATGGTGTGGTCATCGTCCATCGGCACCCAGGCACGCGTGAGCACTTGCAGGCCCAGAACCCCGGTCGGGATCAGCGCGTAGAAAGGGAACAGAAACTGTGCGATGCGCCAGTAGTCGACGTCGCCGTCCGCGGGGCGATAGGCGCCGTACATTGCACCGCCATCGGTATCGACCACCGCATAGCGCGGCCGACGGTCCTTGACCGTGTAGTAGCCGAACGTGCCGGGCTCCATGGTCTCTGGATCGCGTGCGCCGAGATGCAGGAAGCCGAGATGGCTGGTGTCGATGTCACCCTCCAACGCCTGCAGCCAGTTGCACTCGCGCTGAATCGCTCCGACTTGCCAGGCACCGTCGGGGAGCATGTTTGCCTCGATGTCCGGCAGCGGTGGTGGTTGTGTCCGCGGTCCCATATACGCCCACACGATGCCGCCGCGCTCCCGGGTGGGGTATGCCCGGGCGCTCACTCTGTGGCGAAAATCGGACTCCGCGGGCTCGTTCGGCATGTCCACGCAGGTGCCGTCAGCGGCGAACTTCCACCCGTGGTAGACGCAGCGCAAACCGCACTCTTCGTTGCGACCGAAGAACAGCGAAGCCCCGCGGTGCGGGCAGTTGTTGTCCAGCAGACCGACGTTGCCGTTGGTGTCGCGAAACGCGATCAGCCGCTCACCCAGCAACATGACGCGCAACGGGTCTGAATCGGGCGCTGGCAACTCCTGCGACAGGAGGGCAGGCACCCAGTAGTGGCGCATCACGACGCCCATGGGGGTGCCAGGTCCGACCCTGGAAACGAGCTCGTTGTCCTCTCGAGTCAGCATGTGCCAGCCCGCGCCCCGCTGAAGCGTACGCGTGCCGCGCCCGCGCGCACCAGAGCCAATCGTTCAATGAGCACAAGCGGATTGACGCCGGCCGCGCTGTAGCCTCAAGGAAGGGACGCCCTGCTTTGGAAGATCCTGGTCTGCTGCGGCCGGACCGCGAGCGACTGGTCAGCACGTTTAGCCGACTTGCGCAGGTTGACTCGCCGTCGCGGGGGGAAGGGGCGCTGGCCCGGCTCCTGGTGGATGAATTGGGGCGGCTTGGGTGGGCCGTCTTCGACGATGGCAGCGGGCCCGACTGTGGCAACGTGATCGCGACGTTGCCTGGTGACGCCGCGCTGGAACCGCTGATGTTCACCTCGCACATGGACGTGGTCATGCCGTGCCTCGGCGTGCGGCCGCGGCTCGAGGATGGCGTGTTCAGCTCGAGCGGCGACACGGTCCTGGGCGCCGATGCCAAGGCGAGCGTCGCGGCGCTCCTCGAGCTGGCGCAGTTGCTGGCGAGCGATGCCACCGCGAACTTGCGGCGGCCGCCGCTGGAGCTGGTGTTCACGTGGGGTGAAGAAGTTGGCCATCTGGGCGGCAGAGCGCTCGACGTCGGCCGCGTGCGCGCTCGTCGAGCCTACGTTCTGGACGGTCTCACGCCGGTGGGCACGATCATCATCGCCGCGCCGACGTACCAGGCCTTCACCGTGCGCGTGATCGGCCGCGCCGCGCATGCAGGGGTCGAGCCTGAACGCGGCATCTCCGCGATCGTCGTCGCCGCGCAGGCGGTGTCACGGCTGCCGTGGGGCCGACTGGACGAGTCGACGACCGCGAATATCGGCACGATCACCGGTGGCAGCGTGCGCAACGCGGTGGCAGCCGAAGCTCGGCTCGACGGCGAAGTGCGCAGCCTGGTGACGGGACGGGCCGCAGCGGTGGCTCAGGACATTCGGGAGACGTTCGAAGCGGTCGCCGCGTCAGCAGGCGCGGGTGCGGAGTTCGAACTAGTGCGCGGTTACGCGGGGTATGAGCTCGATCGGAATGCCCCGTTGGTGGAGCTGGCGGGTAGCGCGTTCGCGGGACTCTCGCGGGGTGGGCAGAGCAGGTTGCTGCGTACGGGTGGTGGGTCCGACGCGAACGAGCTGAACGAGCGAGGGATCGTCGCGTGCGTGCTCGGCATCGGCGCGGAGGGGTGTCACAGTGTGGACGAGCGGATCAGCGTGGACGAGCTCGAGCGGCTGAGCGAATGGGTGCTGGCGATCGCCGACCGAGCCGCGGCAGGCTGAACCAATGAGCTCCCTCGCAAGCTCGGGATGACATCCCACGGCGGAACAGCGCCGGCCAGTACTAGCGGGCGCGGACGCGGCTCGGGTCAAGGGCGTCCTGCAGCCCATCGGCAAAGAAGTTCATGCCGACCACGACGAGCGTGATGGCCAAGCCCGGGAACAACGCGTACCACGGCGAGCGGTACAGGTAACCCTGCGCTGCGCTGAGCATGTTGCCCCAGGACGGCTCTGGCGGCTGGCTTCCCAGCCCCAGGAACGACAGTGTGGCCTCGATCAGGATCGCCTCGGGCACCGCGATGGCCATCTGCACCACCAGCGGCGCCAGGCAGCTCGGCAACACGTGGCGGAGCATGATGCGGCGGTCCGTGCAGCCAGTCGCATACGCGGCGGCAACGAACTCGCGATTGCGGACCGCCAGCGTACTGGCGCGCACGAGGCGCGAGAAGACGGGCATATTCAACACCGCGATGGCCAGGATCGCGTTGATCCAGCCTGGCCCGAGCACGCTGACGATCCCGATCGCCAGGAAGATCGCGGGAAACGCCAGGAGCACATCCCACAACCGCATCATCAGCGCGTCGAACGCGCCGGCTCGGTAGCCGGCAATCAAGCCCGTCAACGCACCCACCAGAGCTGCCAGGGCAACCGTGACGACACCCGCCGCGAGCGCTGGCCGTGCGCTGTACATCATTCGACTGAGCACGTCGCGACCGACCTCGTCGGTGCCGAAGGGAAACTGGGCGGACGGCGCGGCGAGCTGGTTCAGCAGGTGAATCTCGTTCGGGTTGTACGGCGCGGTCAGCGGCGCCAGGAGCGCGACGATCACGAGCAGCAGCAGGATGACCAGTCCGAAGGCGCCTTTCGGGTTGCGCACGAGGCGGCGCAGCAGACCATCGGGGCGTCGCCCGAGACTCAGCGCAACCGACTCGGCGGCGACTGGCACACTCGGCGCCGACTGCAGTGCGTCCATCAGCGTCCCGTCCGAAGAGTGACCCGCGGGTCCAGGTACGCATACGACAGATCGACCACCATGCTGGTCAGGAGAAAAATCACCACGACCACCATCAGCGCGCCCTGGACGACCGGGTAATCACGATTCTGGATCGACGTCACGACCAGGCGACCGAGGCCCGGATAGGCGAACACGGCTTCGGTCACCACCGCTCCGCCGAGCAGGCGACCGAACTGGATGCCGAGGATGGTGACGACGGGAATGAGCGCGTTGCGGAGCGCGTGTCGACTGAGCACGGTCGACTCGTGTAGGCCCTTCGCGCGGGCGGTTCGCACGAAGTCCGCGCCCAGCACGTCCAGCATTGCCGAGCGCACGAAGCGCGCAAAGACGGACAGGTTGGACAGCGCGATCGTGGCGGTGGGCAAGACGAGAAACTGCAAGCTCAGATACCACGGCTGGCCGGGGTTGCCGACGCCAGACGGGGGCAGCACCTGGAGCACCACCGCGAACAACAGGATGAGCATCAGCCCGAGCCAGAAGGCCGGTATTCCCAGACCCACAGAGGTCAGTCCGGTAATCGCGGCGTCCAGCCGGCCGTTGCGATGCACCGCGGCGGCCGTTCCCAGCGGCAGTCCGATCGACAGCGAGATGACGAAGGCGGCCAGGGCGAGGCGCAGCGTGTTGGGAAAGGCGTCGCTGATCAGCGTTGTGACCGGCCGCGAATTGACCAACGACCGTCCCAGGTTGAGCTGGGCGATGTCGGAGATCCAGACCAGGTAGCGCACTGGCAACGGCTTATCGAGGCCCAGCCGCTCCTGCTCCGCGGCCACCTCCTGGGCGGTTGCCTCGAAACCGATTTTCATGCGCACGGGATCGCCCGGCGCCAGGGTGATGATGGCGAAGATCAGGATGGACGCCAGCGCGAGCGTTGGAACGAGGAGCAGCCAGCGCTGGATCAGGTACGTCAGCATGGCGCTGGCCGCGCAGGAAAGGTGAGATTTTCAGCCAGGAGATGGCGCATCACGTTCGTGTAAGACGGCGCGCCACCCCGACAGTCAAGCCCACGTGGGCGCTATTTGTTGATGCTGGCGTTGTCCAGGAACATGTTTCCGTTCAGGTCGATGGTCACACCTTGAATGGACTTCTTGTACGCAAAGACGCGCGGATTCGTCGCGACCGGAATGATGTGCGACTGGTCGATTGCCAACGCGTTGAGCTGCTGGTACGTCGTCTTGCGTTTTTCTGGGTCGGTCTCGATGGCACCCGCCGCGACCAACTTCTCGAGGTCCTCATTGACGAAGCCGCGCGCGTTCTGCTGATTCGCGCGGAAGTTGCCCTGGGTGCTCCAGAAGATGGCCGGATCGCGCGTGGTTCGACCATTCAGCCAGCCCACCAGGTCGTTGCCCTGAAAATCCTTGGCAGCGCCGATCTCGTTGAACTTGGCGTTCTCGACTTCGTTCAGCTTCAGGGTGACGTTGATCTTCGCCAAATCCTGCTGCCAGATCAGCCCCCACAGCTTCATCTGCGGCCAGGCCGGCGTGACCACAAGTGTCACGTCGAGTGTCTTGACGCCGGCGTCGTCGAGCAATTTGCGCGCTTTGTCGAGGTCGAACGGGTGGGCCATCAGCAAGTCCTCCCGATAGCCCAGCGAAGCGGGGCTGTAGAAGGTCGAGGTGATCGGCTTCGAAACACCGAAGAACGCCGTCTTGACCAGGTCGACTCGATTGAGTGAATACGACAGAGCCTGTCGCACTTCTTTCTTGTCCAGCGGCGCCTTGGTGGTGTTGACCATCATGTTGAAGATCGAGCCGGCGTTATCGTTCACGTCAACCGAGTAGTTGGGATCCGCCTGCAGCTGCGCGACATCCGACAAACTCGTGAGCAGAACGCCGTCAAGTGCGCCCGATTTGAGGTTCGGCAGAAGCGTTTCTGCCTGGCTCAGCCGCTTGAACACGAACTCGTCCAGATTGGGTCGATCCTTGTTCCAGTAGTCGCTGAATTTCGTGAACCGGGCGAACTGTTGTGGTGTCCATTCGGCCATCTTGAACGGACCGGTGCCGACGGGGAACTTCTTGACGAATTGCGGGTCGCTCTTGTCCTCGATGCGGATCAGGAACCAGTAGTCCAGGATGTCGGTGATGTACGGCACCGGCGCGGAGAAGTTGAGTCGCACCGTTGACGGATCTGGCGCGGTGACTTCGGTGACCGGACCCATGATGCCTTTGATCTTCATGATCGACAGGTCCGTTGCCAACGCTGGGTCCTTGAGGTACGCGTAGCTATCCAGGAAGTCCTGCGCCGTGACGCCTTTGCCGTCGTGCCACTTGAGGTCGCTGCGCAGCTTGAGCGTGATCGACAGGTTGTCGGGCGCGACCTGCCACGACTCGGCCAGATCGGGGTTGGCTTTGGCGGTGCCGTCCTTCCACAGCAAACGTGAAAAGACCTGGTCGTACATCTCGAAGTTGACGGCGGAAAAGTTCCACGGGTTGAAATTGTTGAAGTCGCCAGCTTCGGCGTAGGTAAACGTCCCGCCCTGTTTGCCGGGTGCTGCCTGCGTGGTAGCGGCCGGTTTGGCCGCGGCGGGCGTTGGCGCCACGGCGGACGTGGGCGCCGCGGCCGGCTTTGCGGTGTCCGCGGGCTTCGACGTCGCAGGCGCAACGGGGGTGTTAGCGGGGGTTGCGGCCGGACCGCATGCAGCGACCACGGATGCCGCGGCGCCCAGCACCGCAAGCCTCAAGAATGCTCGCTTGGTGATCCGATCGCTGGCTGCTGGCCTCATGCGTCCGCTCCCTCTCGTGGCGCGATGATATGGTCGCCCTGCAGGCTGGTCAAAAGCACCAGGCGTCCGCGTTACACGCTGTTGTGGGGAGGGGCTGGAATCTGGAGAACACCGTCGTCATCGATGGCCTGACGCATCCGCACACCGAGATGTACCTCGAAACCCTCGAGGCGTTGGATGAGGTGGGCAGCGTGGTGCTCGTGGACCCGGACGAGGGTGCGCGGACAGCCGCCAGTGGCCAGACCAGCAAGGTGCGCGGCAGCTATGCCGAGCTTGGCGCAGCGCTGGAGCATCCCGCCGTCACACACGTCCTGGTTGCGCTGCCCAACGACCGTACCCCGGCCGCCCTGGTCCAGGCGATCGAGGCCGGGAAGAGCGTATTCACCGAAAAACCCGCCGCTCGCTCGGCGGCGGAGTTCGACGTGGTCGTGGCCGCGCTTCGCCGTCGACCAGTGCCGTTCTGCATTGCCTACCTCAACAGGGGGTCGCCGCAAGTGCTGCAGGCGCGCGATCTGTACCGTTCAGGTGCGATCGGGCGACTCTTGTCCGTAGAGCTGCGCATGGTCACGACGCAAGTCGCGATGCGCAACCCAGGCTCGTGGCTGTTCCGTCAGGAGTCTGCTGGCGGAGGCGTTCTGGCCTGGCTCGGCTGTCATTGGCTGGACGCGCTTCGCTTCGTGACGGGCGAGGACATCGTCCGCGTGCAGGCGGAGCTTGCCACCCTGGGCGGCGAGCCTATCGACGTCGAGGACGCCGCGGTGCTGTCGTTCCGAATGTCGGGCGGGGCGATCGGGTCCATGCACGCTGGGTACCTGCTAGCGGTCGGCAACCCCGGCTACCGCGGCGCCGGCCACGACATCACCATGATCCTGCGCGGCACCTCGGGCGCCATCCGCTACGCGGGTGGGCGATACGAGGCACCATTGCTGCTGGAGAGCGTCGCGCCCGGCTGGCGGGGCGCTTCGCAGCGGAGCTACGAATTCACAGCGCCGCCCTCACCAGGCTACGGCGGACTGGCCGGGCTCGACTTCTTCCGGGCATTTCTGACGGCCAGGCCTGGCGATGCCACCCCGGCCGATGCAGTTGATGCGCTACGGCTGCTGGAAGTGCTGGACGCGATTTACGCCGCCGCTGCCAGCGGACACGCGGTCGACGTTAGCCGAAGCGAGATTGTGCGTTGACCGCACGGAGCGATCGCCGCGCTGGTGGTGCGGTGGGCTGATCGACCGCTTCGGGCCGCGGCGGGTGGTGCTGGCGGCGATGACGGTGAATGTGTGTGGCCTGGCGCTGCTCCTCCTCGTGACCGACTTGTGGCAGCTCCACCTGTTCTGGGGCGTGCTCGTTGGCCTTGGCACCGGCGCGATCGGCGGCACCCTGGGCGCCACCGTCGCGGTGCGCTGGTTTCGAACGAACCGTGGGCTGGTTCAGGGCTTGTTCGGCGGCGCAAGCAGCGCCGGGCAACTCATCTTCTTGCCATTCCTCATGTTCTGACGGTGCTGATGGGCTGGCGCAGTGCCGTGCTGTTGACCGTCGGCGTCGCCGCGCTCCTGCTCGTGCCGATCGTCTTCTTCCTGCGGGACTGACCGGAGCAGATGGGGCTGAAGGCGTATGGTGAAGGCCAGACCATCACCGCCGCGGAGCGCGACGAGGACACCCGAATCACGCCGCTTGTCGATGCCGTGCGCACGCGCGACTTCTGGCTGCTCGCTGGCAGCTTCTTCGTGTGTGGCTACACCTCGACCGGGCTCATCGGCACGCATCTGATTGCACACGCGGTTGAGCACGGCTTCACGACGCAGGCCGCGGCGAGTGCGCTGGGCGTCATCGGCCTGATGAATGTGGTCGGCACAACCGGCTCCGGCTGGCTGACCGACCGCGTCGATCCGCGCAAGCTGCTGTGCTGCTACTACGGCTTCCGCGCGCTGTCGCTCGCGGCACTGCCGTTGATCCTCGACGCGCCATCGCTCATGCTGTTCGCGGTCGTCTTCGGTCTGGACTACATCGCGACCGTGCCGCCGACGGTCAGGCTGACCGCGGCGAGCTTCGGCCGCGCGTCTATTGGTCGCGTCTTTGGCTGGATCTTCTTCAGCCACATGGTTGGCGCCGGGCTCGCAGCGTACGGTGGTGGGTTCTTCCACGACGTGCTCGGCGACTACCACCTGATGTTCATCTCGGCAGCGCTTCTCGGGTTCGTCGCGGCTGGGCTGAGCCTCGGGATCAGCCCAGTGCGGCGACTGCAGGCGGTGCCGGTCGCTGCCTAGCTCAGCTGCCGAAGCCAGACAACTGCACCCCGCCCGCGGGTACACCCGTGGCCCCATCGATCACGATCAGGTTGGCCGCTTCGACACCCTTGACGGACGGTGCAAAGCCGACCTCCACGAAGCACACGTCGCCGGGGTTCAACACGGGCGGGCACTTGGGCGCGGCGGTTCGGAAATCCGCGGCTCTCGGGCCATCGACATTGAGAAGCGGGGTAATCGTCGTTCCGCCGATGTTGGTGAAGCGCAGGACTACGACTGGCGCCGTTGAGCCGATTGGCTGCTTGCCGAAATCGACCGGATCTAGCGACACGTCCAAGGAAGGCGGCAGACTGCTGCCGTCGAGCGCTACCAGCTGTGCTCCGTTGCCGGCGTCGCTGTCGAAGACCAGCGTGGCGCTGGACTTCAGGCTCGGTCCGCGAACTGGCATGAAGTACACGCCGACGGTGCAGGTCTGGTTGGGCGACAGTGTTGCGCCTGTGCAGCCGTCTGTACCCGGCAGCAGCCAGAACTCCTGCGGCTCGGGCGTGCTCAGGTACACACCCCGCGTCGACTTCACGTGCAGGTTGCCGGAGCCGGTATTGGTGAGCGTGACCACCTGTGATGGGCTGGGTGCGCCGAGCGGCTGCTTGTCGAACTCCAGGTGAGCCGGCGAGGCGCTGGCCACCGGCGCCAGCCCGGTGCCCGAGAGGTTCACCGTACTCGTGCCCGCGCCAGCGTCATGGAAGAAGGACAGACTGCCAACGATGGAGCCCGCCGTATACGGATAGAAGGCCACGTCGACGAAGCAGCTCTGGCCCGGCGTGAGCGTGCTCAGACCGACACACGTGAAGCTGGTGCTCGGCACCGAATAGTCGGTCGTGATGAAGTCGGGTCGATTGAAGCTGAAGGCGGTGCTCTTGAAGACCAGGTTCGCGTCACCCGTATTGGTGAGCGTCACGCGCTGGACAGGACTGGCAGTCAGATACGGTTGCGAGCCAAACGTCAGACTTGTGGACGACAGCGAAGCGATCGGCGCGATGCCTCGACCGCTCAATGTGACCGGCTGCGCGGCGCCGAAGCCGTCGTGGATGATCATCAACGTCCCACTGAACGGACCCACGGCGGTTGGGGTGAAGTTGATGTCGATACGGCAGCTCTGACCCTGTGGCAGCACCGAGCCGCACGTGTTGGGAAACCCGGTCGCGGACTTCGAGAAACCCGCGCTCACAAGAATTTGCCCGATGCCGATTGGGCCCGGGCCGCTGTTGGTCAGCGTGACCATCTGACTGCCGCTGGCCGTATTCACCTTCGTATCCGGGAAAGTCAGACTGGCGGGCGCCAGGCTGGCGCGAGCGCGCTCCACGGCGAGGCTGTGGCCGCCGCCCGCGGCGATGGCCAGGACGCCCGAAAGGCTGGGGACTTGCAGCGGGACCGTGCTGCACGGAAACGGCGTATTTGGGAAACCGCCGCCGCACGATGCGGTGCTGGAACCGAGCTCACCGAACGAGTTGTCGCCCCACGCCCAGACCGTACCGTCTGATTTCAGCGCCAGGCTGTGCGCACCGCCCGCCGCCACGGCGGTGACATCCGTGAGCGGTTGGGTGAACGAGAAGCGCACGAAGTGCGGCATCGTGCTGTAGGTGTTGCTGATGCCGTTATCGCCGAGCTGGCCGCGGTCGTCGGAGCCCCACGCCAGCACCGTGCCGTCTGATTTCACCGCCAGGTCGTGCCCCGCCCCAGCGGCTATAGCCACGATCGAGGTGACCTGCGGTCCGCGGAAGAGTGGATCTTGGACCTGGAACGCGACGTTTCCGGTCGAGCCGAATTGTGGTGACGCGGCGCCCCACATCCACACCGTGCCGTCGGACTTGAGGGCGAGGCTATGCGAGCCGCCGGCCGCGATACGCGTGATCTGTGTCAGCGCGCCACCACTGGTGTCGAGCACTTGAACGGGTGTCTTGCGCTGCGTCGTGCTGGCATCGCCAAGTTGGCCCAGGTTGTTGCTGCCCCAAGCCCAGTACGCCGTGCCCGACAGGTGGCGTGAGCATCAGCCCGCCGCGTGGGCCCTTCGGCGGGGCGTGTACCTAATCCTTCCGGGCCCGACGTGGCACGCTTCGCGACCGCGACCGGTCGGCCTGGGTTGCCTGGGCAGTGCACAAGCAGAAGCAAGACCGGTCGACTTTCCTTCGGAAAGGGACAACGCATCGGCTTCTAGAGGGGGGCGTAGTATTGGCGTTCGGTCATGAAGCGCGTGCCCAAGCGGCACCTGGCATTGGCCGTGGTGTGCGTCGTCGCTCCCGCGGCGACGTTCTTCTGGCTGCGAGCGGATGTCCAGCGCAATCAAGAGCTGGTGTTCCCCACCGAGCACTTTCTGATCGTCACCGTCGTGTCTCTGCTCGCGCTCGGTGTGGCGGTGCTGGTCGCGCTGCAGATGGAGCAGTACAGCGTGGCACTGGTTGCGCTCGGCTTCATGAGCATGGCCGGCTTCTTCGCGGTGCACGCGCTGTCTACGCCGGGTGTGCCTCTGCACGGGATGGGCAACACCATGCCGTTGACGCCGACGACAGTGATCGCCGGCGATGACTATTCCCCCGCCACCGTAAGCAGGTTCGACTACTCGGGCACGGTCATCGGCATCTCGGCGTTCTTGAGTCTGTTTGTGCCCGCCGTGCTCTTCGCCGCGGCCTCGACGCCGGTTGCGATCGCGCTGCTGCGGCGGCTGCCCGCGCACACGACCGTCGTCGGCATCGCCGCGTTCCTGGCCGGCTACGCATTCCTGAGCGGCGCGCGCAGTGACCTCGTTGCCGGGCTACCGCTCAGCCGAGCGCCGTATTCGTACGCCCTTGCCCTGGTCACGATCGGCCTGCTGGCATTCGCGGCCTGGCAGCATGCGCGCGTCTACCTGCGTAGTCGCTTTCCAACGCACGGTGCGCTGGTCGTGGCGTACGTGCTGCTGGCCGAAGCGCAAGTGCTGATGGCCACCGCGCCATTCTGGTCACTGGCGTGGTGGGAATACCACGTGGCCATGCTCGGCGCGACCATCCTGGCGCTGGGGGCGCTCGTGGTCGAATTGCGGCGACGGCGGGCACTCGAGCGGTTCTTGCCGCCGCCAGTCGTCGAGCGGGTGGTCGCCGGCGACTTGAGCCGGCTCCTGGCAGGCGATCGGCGGGTGGTGACGATTCTCTTTGCCGACTTGCGCGGCTCGACGGCGCTGGCGGAGTACCTGGATCCGCAGGAGTTCGTCGGCGTGCTCAACGACTACGTGGGTGCCCTGGCGCAGTGCGTCCTTACTCGCGGGGGCATGGTGCGCCAGTTTCTCGGCGACGGCTTGATGGCGATCTTCAGCGCCTTCGAGGCGGATGCTTCGAGCGGCGCCACGCAGGCTGTGCAGGCAACGCTTGATATGCGGTTGGCGGTGCGCAGCGTCAACGATGCGCGATCGCGCCAGGGCGGACCAGTGATGCGTTTCGGCGTTGGCATTCACACTGGCGAGGTCATTCTGGGCTCCATCGGCATCCGCCAGCAGGCGGAGATCACCGCGTTCGGCGACACCGTGAACACGGCTTCCCGACTGCAAGACCTGTCCAAGCAGTACGGCGTCGACTCGGTGCTGTCAGCGCAGACCGCGGCGCAGTTGAACCACAGTGACGGCCAGCTGCGCTCGTTGGGGTCGACCGCGGTTCGCGGCCGGCAACAACCCGTGGAGGTCTACACCCTCGCCGAGTGAACTCCTTCACAGCCGCCCGATGACGTGGGATTTATCCTGGCGGGGTTGCAGAACGCGGGCATAGGCAGCAGCGTGCCCTATCGGTACCTGGTCGCCGCGGCATTCATCGGTGGTCTCTTCATCGACATCCTCGACGCGACCATCGTCAATGTCGCGCTGCCGACCCTTGGGCGCGAGCTCCAGGCTGGCAACGACACCCTGGAATGGGTCGTCACCGGCTATTTGCTCAGCCTCGCGGTGTGGATCCCCGCATCGGGCTGGATCGGCGATCGTTTCGGTACGAAACGCACGTTCCTGTTCGCGCTGGCCATCTTCATGCTCGGCTCGGCGCTATGCGGCGCAGCGTGGGACAGCACCTCACTCATCGCCTTTCGCATCTTGCAGGGAGTGGGCGGCGGCATGTTGACGCCGGTCGGCACCGCGATGGTGTTTCGCGCGTTTCCGGCCGAGCAGCGTCCGCAGGCATCCGCCGTCATCGCGGTACCGGCGATCATCGCCCCCGTTGTCGGACCGCTGCTCGGCGGGTTCCTGACCGATTCGGTGGGCTGGCGTTGGATCTTCTATGTCAACCTGCCCATCGGCCTGGCCACGTTCGCGTTTGCAGCGCTGTTCTTGCGCGAGCACGTCGAGGAAAAGGCCGGTCGATTCGATCCGTGGGGCTTCGTGCTGTCGGGCGGCGGCCTGGCGCTCGTGCTGTACGCGCTGTCGCGCGGGCCGGGCGATGGCTGGGGAGCGCCCATCGTTGCCGCGGGCCTGGTCGGGTGCGCGTGCTTCGTCCTGCTCGTGGTCATCGAGCTGCGTCGGCCAGAGCCGATGCTCGACCTGCGGCTGCTCGGCGATCGCATGTTCCGCCACGCCAATCTGACCAATGTGCTGGCGACCGCGGGGCTCATCGGCATGCTGTTTACGCTGCCGCTCTTTCTGCAGCAGTTTCGAGGCTTGTCGGCGTGGGAATCTGGACTGACATCGTTCCCGCAAGCGCTCGGACTCGTGACAATCCTGCCGTTGGCGGGCTACCTCTATTCACGCATCGGACCGCGCAAGCTGGTCGTGGTCGGGCTGAGTGGCGCCACGATCACGGCGGCGCTGTTCATGCTGGTTGATGGCGCCACCGATCTGTGGCTCATCCGAGCGCTGCTCTACGCGCGCGGCCTTACGCTCGGGCTGGCGCTGCTGCCGCTGCAGACGACGACGTTTGCCACCATCAGCTCCAGCGACACCGGGCGCGCGTCGGCGCTGTTCAACACTGCCCGCCAGGTTGCCTCGTCGCTGGGAGTGGCCATCCTGGCCACGGTGCTCGTGGCCGGCCACCACGCCTACCCGACCGACCAACTCCTTGGCTTTCACAACACCTTTGCGGCCGGCACGTTGCTGAGTATCTTGAGCGTGGCCGCGGGACTGCTGATCCGCGACGAAGACACCTTGTATTCACCGGCACGCCGGCGTACGCTGAGCCGCGCTCCGCACGCTGGGGGAGCGTGAAGTTGATTCGTCGCGCGCTGCTCGGACTCGCCATCGCCGTCGGGTCGGTCGGTTGTCTTGGCCGTCCGGTTCAGCCGACGCCAGTGCCCCCGCGCCAACCGACGCAGAACCCGGCCATCATCGGCCGAACCTCCACTGGCCTGCCCAGCGTGGAAATCAGAGCGCTCGATGCTGGCTACGAAGCACCCGACGAATTACCTGCCGGCTGGCTGTCAGTCAGCCTGCGCAACCAGGCCTCGCAACAACGCAACGTGCAGTTTTTCCGAATCAACGAGGGCATCGCCCTGGATGACCTCGCGCGTGCCCTGACCAGCGGTGAGTACCCCGTGCCCGGATTGGTGCAGTTCGCGGGTGGCCTGGGCACCGTGCCGCCAGGTGGGCGGCAGGTGACCACGCTGGAAATGACCGAGGGTTCGTACGTGATGGCGAGCCTGATCCACGATTGGTTCCTCGTGCCGCGCGTACCACCGGGTGTCTACAAGTTGTTCAAGGTCGTTTCGGCGCCGGCTGTGCCTGCCGCGGCACTGCCGCAGCACGATGACGGCGAGCTGATCATGCTCGACTATGCGTATACATTGCCACGCATCACGGCAGGCGAACACACGTACAAACTGATCAACAACGGCAACGATCCACACGAAATTCTGATCAGACAGATCCTGCCGGGTAAGACGCTCGCCGACTCGGTGGCCTACGTGGAGAATCCGGGCGGGTTGCCACCTCCATACGACGAAACTGGCTCGGGCGGCGCACTCGTCTTTGGCGCCGGGAAGAGTGCGTGGATGACGCTCGATCTGACGCCCGGTTCGTATATTGGCATTTGCTTTGTAGTGGAGCCGAAGAGCGGCAAGACGCACACGCAGCTGGGCATGATCACCCAGTTCGAGGTTTCAAAAGAGTAAGAGGGGGATTGAGGCCACGTGTTCACCATTATTGGTAATTACTTACGTAATTACATGTCCAATCACCGAGACCCACGAAATCGAGTGTTGCACTTGATCGGCGTACCACTTGCGCCGTGGGGCGCGATCGTGTTGCTGATTCGTGGTGACTTTTTGCTGGCTATCGCAGCATTCTTTGGCGGCTACTTTCTGCAATGGCTCGGCCATCGCGCCGAAGGCAACGTGATGGGCGACCTGGTGCTCTTGAAGCAGTTGGCGGGCCAGGTGACGGGCAGACGCGGATGAGCTCAGCCAGCGTTCTGGTGACGGGAGCCACCGGCTGCCTGGGCCGCCACCTGGTGGATAACCTCGTCCAGGACGGCCTGACAGTCCGTGCGTTGACCCAGCAATCGAGCCGCACGACACACCTGGACGAGCGTGGCGTGGACGTGCAGCGCGGCAGCCTGATCGATCAGGGCGACATCGAGCGGGCGGTCGATGGCGTGCAGACCGTCTTCCATCTGGGTGGGCTGGTGATCGACAACCGGCCTGATGACATCAGCCCCGACTTGTGGCAAGAAATCGAGCGCTTCAACGTCCACGGCACCGAACGGCTGGCCCGAGCGGCGGCTGCCGCGGGCGCCAAACGGTTCGTCTTCTGCAGCTCGGTGCGGCTGGCGGGTTTTGGCAATCAACTGCTGTGGGATGAGGACGACCCGCGCACACCTTCGGATCTGTATTCGCGCGGCAAGGCGCTTGCCGAACAATCGCTGGCGCAGGTCGGTCGCGATAACGGCCTCGAGGTCGTCAGCATCCGGCCGCGCTTCATCTACGGCAATTACGACCGCTATGTGATGCCGCAGCTGGTGCGCCAGGTCATGCGCGGTTGGGTGCCGCTGCCAGGCGGCGGGCGATCCATCTGGGGCGTCGTCTACGTCCAGGACTGCGTCCAGGCGCTCCGATTGGCGGCTGAGCGCGCGGTAGCGGGCAAGGTGTTCAACATCACCAGTGGCGAGTGCCTGAGCTTGCGAGACATCCTCACCGAGACGGCGCGGGCGATGGGCCGTCCGCTGCGCATCCTGAACGTGCCCATGCCGGCCGTGTCCGCGCTGGCGACCGCCGTCGAGGTTGGTTCGCGCGCGATCGGCCGGCGGCCGCCTTTGTCGCGAGCGTTGCTTGCCTGGCGGTTGAACGACCACCACTTTTCGATTGCCCGTGCGCAGCGCGAGCTGGGCTACACGCCCCGCTACCCGCTACGTGAGGCGCTGCGTGAAATCGACCTGAAACAGTTCCTCGCACACGGGGGCTAAGCGAGCACATGCGTCCTGCTATCAACCACGTCATCGGCGTTTACCTGCGCGCCAAGCACACCCAGGCGCAGGCCCTCCTGAGCCGCGTTTGTGAAGACCCGGCGAGTTACCAGCAGCAGGCGCTGCAACGCATTCTGACGGCCAACGCGGAGACGACCTACGGCCGGCAGCATGGCTTTGCCAGCCTGCGCACGGTGCACGACTTCCGGCAGGCGGTGCCGATCAACAGCTATGAGGACTTGCGGCCGTATGTCGATCGCGTCGCCGACGGGTCCGACCCGCACGCACTGACCGCCGACCGGGTCGAGATGTTCACCAACACGTCCGGCACGACCAATAAGCCCAAGCTGGTGCCGGTGACCAGATCAGGACGGCTCGCCGAACGCCGTGTCAAAGACGCGTGGCTAGCACTCCTGGTGCACGATCACCCGACCATCCTGAGCGGGCAGGCGTTCTATCTGTTCAACAACGCCGAGGAATACCGAACCGAGTCGGGAGCGTGGGTCGGCAGCAACGCGGGGTTGATGTACCGCAACACCAACTCCATCTTGCGGACAGCCCAAAGCGTCCCGTACGAGGTGTGCCTGATCGGCGACTACGAGAGCCGCTACTACGTGATCCTGCGCCACATCCTGGCGGCCAACATCAGCATGATGGCGTGCATCAATCCGTCCAGCATTTTGCTCCTGGCCGAGCTGGCCAATCAGCACGCCGAGTCTTTGATCAAGGACATCTACACCGGCGGGCTGCGCGATGGGCTGGCGCTGTCGGCCGAACAGTACGCGTTCTTCCGCGCTCGGCTCAAGGCGAACCCTGACCGTGGTCGAACGCTGGCGCGGCTCCTGGCGGAGGACGGTCGACTGTTACCGTCTCGCTACTGGCCGAACCTGAAGGTGCTCAACTCGTGGAAGGGCCCGGGCGTCCAGGCGTTCATCGAGAAGTGCAAGGCCTGGTACGGCGACCTGCCCACCCGCGACGTCGGCTATGGTTCGTCCGAGTTCCGCACCGGTATCACCATCTCGGATGAAGGCTCACCCAACGTGCCGTTACCGGATAACTACTTTTACGAGTTCATTCCGGAAGGGGACCGTGAGCCGTATCTCTCGGGCGCCAAGGAGCTGCTGCAGCTGCATGAGCTCGAAAAAGGCCAGCGCTATCTCATCATCCAAACCGGCCCACACGGCTTCTATCGCTACAACATCGAAGACATCATCGAGGTCAATGGCTTCTATCGACGGACGCCGACGATCAACTTCGTGCAAAAGGCGCGCATGGTGACCTCGCTGACCGGGGAGAAGATCTACGAGACCCAGGTCATCGAAGCAATGGACCGCGTCGCGGAGCGGCGCGCGGATCTGAAACCGTCGTTCTTCGTGTGTTATTGCGATGTCGACGCCGCCAACTACAAGCTGTGTGTCGAGTTCGACCAGCCGCGTTCGACCGAGCAATTGGCCGATCTGTTGAAGCTCTTCGAGCAATGCCTCGGCGAGGTCAACATCGAGTACCCGTACAAGCGCGCCTCGATGCGGATCAAGGATCCGCAGATCTATCAGCTCGAGCCAGGGACGTCCGTGCGCTTCGTGCAGTACATCGGCAAGAACTCGATCATGGACAACCAGGCCAAGATCCCGCGCCTGAGCCGAGACGTCGAAGCGCACTTCAAAGTCTTCGGCCTGCAGCGCGAAAGCGCCACGGTCAGCGCATGAGCCTCGCAACGCCAGCTCCGGTCGCCGAGCGATTTCGCTTTTCGCCGCGGGCGGAGCCGGTGCGGCTGGGGAGCGCGCCGCCATACGTCCATGGCTACACGTGGCGGCATCCCGCGCCGAGCGCCACGCTGGTGCTCGTGCACGGGTTGCAGAGCCACGCGCAGTGGTTCGCCGAGGCAGCAGAGCTGCTCCTCGATCGTGGCTTCGGGGTGTACGCGCTCGACCGACAGGGCTCGGGCTCGTCGCCGGCGGTGCGCGGCGACGTCGCGCGCTACGCCGATTGGTTCGACGAAGTCGGGGCAATGGTGCAGCTTGCGAGGTCGGAACATCCGAGCGCGCCGGTGCACCTGGTTGGGCATTGCTTTGGGGCCAACGTTGCGCTCGGCAGCATCTCGAGCGGGCGCGCGCAGGTGCGGTCGTTGATCATGCTCACGCCGGGCTTCTATGTCTTGCCGGACTACGGGCTTGTGGAGAAGTTGCGCATCGGCGTCTCGGGCCTGGCAGCTCCACGGGCGCGGTTCAGGGTGCCGCAGGATGACGGTCTGTTCAGTCTCGATGAAGACGTCGTGGCATGGATCGCGGCTGACAGCCTGGGGTCGAAGACGTTGACCGCGCGATGCCTGCTGCAGATCAATGCCCTGTTGGGCGAGGTGCGGCGCAACGCGGGCAGTCTGTCGGTACCGCTGCTGGTCTTCGAGGCGGCCCGCGATCGGCTATCCGACAATCGTCGGAATCGAGCGCTGCTGGACCGCGCGCTGGGCGATCGGTGCCGCTGGGCGACCTTCGAGGCAGAGCATTTCTTACTGGCCGAGTCATGTCGCGACCAGGTACTCGAGACGCTCACCGCCTGGGTAGCAGAGCAGGAGGCAACATGTTGACGCTTGTGACCGGTGCGACCGGCTTCATCGGTGGCCGCATCGCGCAGGTTCTGTCCGCGCGCGGCGATGAAGTGCGTGGATTGGTTCGTGATCCCGGCAAGGCGGGGGCGCTACGCGAGCTTGGTGCGCAGCTGGCAGCCGGTGACATGGAGGACCACGACTCGCTCATCAAGGCCGTGCAGGGCGTGGAGCGCGTATATCACACCGCGGCAGTTGTCGGTGACTGGCCAGACCCCGACCACACGCGTCGAGTGAACGTCGAGGGCACCCGCGCGCTGCTCGAAGCGAGTGTCGCCGCGGGGGTGAAGCGCTTCGTACACATCAGCTCGCTGGCCGTGTACGGCAACCGCCACCACCGCGGCACCGACGAGTCCGCGCCGTTCCGCTATGGCGACACCTATACAGACGCCAAGATCGACAGTGAGCGGGCGGTGCTGGCGTTTCAGGCCGCGGGCAAGATCGAGACAGTGCGCTTGCGGCCGGGGTTTGTTTATGGTCCAGGCGACCGGCTGCTCATCCCGAAGATCCGCGAGGCGCTACGCGACAACAAGTTCATGTTCGTCGGCGATGGCAGCAAGCAGATGAATTGTGTCTACATCGACGACGTGGGCGACATCGCTCTTTTGGCAGGCGACGCGGAAGTCGCCAATGGCCAGGCCTACAACGTGACCGACGGCACCCAGACGCCGCTGCGCGCGTTTATCACGTTCATCGCCGAGTCACTCGGGCTGCCCGTGCCAACGCGACGTGTGCCGCCGCCGTTGGCTGTCGCGGGGTGCTACACATCCGAGTACGTGGCACGCCTGCTCCACGTTAAGAAGGCGCCGCTCATGAACATCTCACGCCTCAGGTTCCTCTACTACAACCAGTACTACTCGATCGAGAAGGCGCGGCGTGAGCTGGGCTACGCGCCACGCTTCACGTATCGCGAAGGCCTGCCGCCGACGATCGCCTGGGCGACCGGGCAACCTCAGCCGCAACCGGTGGCACGGGGCTAGTCGCACTCGGATCCGGGCCATATGGGTGTAACCGAGTTCTCGCTACGCAACCCGCTCATCGTCACGGGGGTGGCGGTGGGACTGTGCTTGTTCGGCTTGTTCGCCTACCTCACGCTCGGCGTGGCGGTCACGCCCAACGTGAATATTCCGGCTGTTGTGGTGACGACCGCCTACCCCGGCGCGGACCCTGAAACCGTCGAATCCAGCGTCACTCGACCGATCGAGGACGCGATCGCCCTGCTGCCGAACATCGATACGAACGGGTTGACGTCGACGTCGACCTTCAACGTGTCGATCGTGAGCGTCCAATTCACCACCGCCGCCAACCCGGACCAGGTGTCGGTCGACGTGCAGCGGGTGGTCAACGCGGCGCGCAACAAGCTGCCGATCGATGCCGAGGCGCCATCAGTCAACAAGGTCGATTTCAACGCGCTCGGTGTCGCCAAGGTCGTGCTGTCGGGGCCGCAGCCGCTGACCGCGCTCCAGGCGTTGACCGAAGACGTCATTTCTCCGCAGCTCAACTCGGTGCCCGGTGTTGGGACGACGGTGCTGCGCTCGGGTGTCACGCGAGAAGTCCACGTGAGCGTTGACCAGGAGCAGCTGCGTGGACGCGGGCTATCGATCAACAACGTCCTGGCGACCGTGCAGTCTCAGCAGATCGAGGTTCCAGCCGGCAGCATTACCCAGGGCAAACAGAACATCAGCGTGTTTTTCGATGCGCTCGCGCCGCGTATCGACGCGCTGGGCGATCTGGTCGTGACCCAGACGGCAAGTGGACCGGTCTATTTGCGCAACGTCGCGCGCATCGAGGACACGTACAAGAAGCGTGACGGGTTTGTCCGCGTCGACGGCCGTGACGGCATCTCGATGATCGTCATGAAGCTGCCCGACGCCAACACGATCACTGTGGCCGGGGCGATCAAGCGCAAGCTGGCCGAGCTCCAGCCGCAGCTGCCCCCAGGGGCGCGCCTCGACGTGGTGCTCGACGCCTCCAACTACACCGCCAACTCGTTCAACACCGTCAGGAATGCGCTGCTCGAGGCCGTGCTCATCACCGGGCTGATCCTGCTGCTGTTCCTGCACACCTGGCGCAGCACGCTCATCGTGCTGGTGTCCATCCCGGTGTCGCTGCTGAGCACGCTCACGCTCATGGCGGTGCTCCACTACAACCTGAATCTGCTGACGATGGTGGCCCTGACGGTGAGCGTCGGCATCCTGGTCGACGACTCGATCGTTGTCCTCGAGAACATTGCCCGCCATCTGGAACGAGGGAAGAACGCCTTCCAGGCGGCCATCGACGGCCGAACGGAAATTGGCCTGGCGGCGATGACGATCACGCTGGTCGACGTGGTGGTGTATCTGCCTGTGGCTGTGATGACCACCGGGCTCCCGTCGCAGTTCCTGGTTCCGTTCGCGGTGGTCATTACCGTGGCCACGCTCGCGTCGCTGATCGTCTCGTTCACCCTGACACCGCTGATGGCGCGTGTGTTCCTGCAGCACGGTGTGCTGAAGCTGGGGCACTCGCCCTGGGAACGCTTCGGGCGTCTCTGGGATAGCGGGTTCGACCGCCTCGAGCGTGGCTACGCCACACTGCTGCGCGTCTCGCTCCCCCGCCGCTGGTTGGTGATCGCCATCGGGCTGGCGAGTTTCGGCGCGGGCATCGCGTTGTACGTGTTCGGCTTTATTGGCCTCGACTTCTTCCCCAGTGGCGATCAGAGCGAAGTGGATATCACCCTCACCATGCCCGCGGGCACATCGCTGGAGGCGACCGATGAGGCCGCTCGCCAGGTCGAACAGGTCGTGCGCGGGTACCCAGAAGTGCACAGCGTCTTCACCGCCGCGGGCCAGGGTGTTGCCCAGGGTGGACCGAACACGGCTCTGGGCAGCAACAACCTGGCGCAGGTCGCGGCATTGCTCGTGGGCCCGCGCCAGCGTTCACGCACCGCAGCTGAGCTGGCCGAGGACATGCGCCGCGTCCTGGAGGGTCGCGTCGTCGGGGCCAAGATTCGCGTGGGGCTTCCGAATGCGTTCGGCGTCGGCGGTTTCGGCGGCGCGCCGGTGCAGGTTCAGGTGCAAGGCCCCGATCCGGCCACGGTCGATCAGTTGTCGCGGCGGATCGAACAGGTCGTGGCTGGCGTGCCTGGCGCCGTCGGCATCGAGAACAGCAACGACAATCTGCAGCGACAGCTACGCGCCCAATTCGATTGGACACGCGCGGCCGATCTCGGGGTCAACGGCCGCGACGCCGGCACCGGCCTGCGCGCGGCGCTCGATGGCGTGACCTCGACGACGAGCCAGTATCGCGAGAGCGGCAAGGACTCCGTCCCCATCCGCGTCCTGACCGCGGATGCCAACCAGATGAGCCCGACCGACCTCGCCCGTCTCCCGATTTCTGGAAGCCGCGGCGTGGTGCCGCTTGGTCAGTTCGTGACGTTCGAGGATGCGCTCATTCCGACCACCATCCAGCACGTCAACCGACTACGCGGGGTATCGGTCGGCATCAACGCGGGTAACGGTCGTCTCGTGGGCGATCTGCAGAACGCGGTGCAGCGAGCCGTGCGGGGTGTCGAGTTACCGCCGGCCTACGCGGTGACCTACGCCGGGGCTGGGCAGATCGGTGGCAGCGCGTTCGGCGACCTCGCCCGCGCACTCGGTGTCGCGGTGCTGCTGATGTACATGCTGATGATGATGCTGTTCGGATCGCTGGTGCTGCCGCTGGCCGTACTGGTCTCGCTGCCGCTAGCGCTGATCGGTGCCCTTGGGGCGATGGCGATAGCGCACAGCGCATTCACGCTGTTCTCGATGCTCGGCGTCGCGGTGCTGGTTGGTCTGGTGGGTAAGAACGCGATTCTGCTGGTCGACCGGACCGTGCAACTGCGTCGGGAGGGCTACGACCGTACATCGGCGCTGCTCGCGGCGGGACCGACGCGGCTGCGACCGATTGTGATGACGACGCTGTCGGTGATGGCGGCACTGCTGCCGATTGCCACGGGCGTCGAAGAGGGTTCCGAATTGCTGGTGAGCGTGGCTCTGGTGCTCATCGGCGGCCTCCTGACATCGACGCTGCTCACCCTGGTGTTCGTGCCCGCGATGTACACGGTCTTCGACGATGTTCAGCGTCTGGTGCTCTGGCCTTTCCAACGCCGGGCGCGTCGTGTGGCCGTCGAACCATCGTTGCAGCAGCTTGGCGTGCCTGAGATGAGCGTCCCGGTCGGCATGGTCGGCAGCGGTAAGGGCGAGCCCGTCGGCTGACTGGTATTGTCGGGTCGCATGCCAGACAGGCGGCCCGGTTCCAATAGCGAGTGGACACCGTGTCCAGCGTGCGGTCGGGGATGGCTGCGGCCTGGGCACCGCTTCTGTCCACGCTGTGGCGCGAGCCTGGTGCCCGTGGGTACGTCGAAGGCTGCACCATCAGGCACAGCGATCGCCTCCGAGCTCATCGGCGATCGACGCCTGGCCACCGTCCTCTTCGCTGACCTGTCCGATTCGACGGCCCTCGGCGAGCTCCTCGACCCCGAAGCCCAGCACTTCGTCCTGGCGTCGTTTTTCGACACGATCGCTCGTCTGGTCGAGCGGTACGGCGGCACGGTCGGCTCGTGGCGTCGGGACGTCGTGATGGCATTCTTCGGGGCGCCAGTCGTGCACGAAGATGATGCCGAGCGTGCCGTCCGGGCGGCGCTCGACATGGAAGTGGCGATCGCGCATCTCAATGCCGAACTGTCGGCGCAATACCACGTCCGCCTGCTCCCGAGAGTCGGAATAGACACTGGCGAAGTGGTCGCCGGTCCATTGGCAAGTGAGGTGCAAAACGTCTACACGATCGTGGGCGCTGCCGTCGACGGGGCACGAGCCCGAGCTCAAGTAGCTGCACCAGGCCAGGTCCTGGTCGGCCCACTGACCATGCGCCTCGTCGAGCATGCGTTCGAAGGCGAAACGCTGCCGCCTACACCCGTCGCCGGACGGAACGAGCCAATTACCAGCTACCACCTGCTGCACGAGCGCAGTCAGCAGCTTCAGCGGGAACTGAGCCCGCTCGTCGGACGGCAGCCCGAGCTGGGCTATCTGGATAGCGTCTTCGAACATGCCCGCGCTGGGCACGGTCTATCGGTCGCGATCGTGGGCGAGCCAGGCGTCGGCAAGTCCCGCCTGGTGTCTGAGTTCCGCGCCCGGCGCGGCGCGGACATTTCCGTTGTCATCGCCCGCTGCGCTTCGTTCGACGCCAACACGCCCTACGCGCTCATCGCCGCGCTGCTGCGCGCGGCATTCCACATTCGGCTATCGGATGACGAGGCGACCACTCGCGCCAATCTGCTGCGCGGGCTGGCCGCCGTCGAGCACGACTTGCCTGTCGCGCACCTGGCGCTCCTGCTGAATGTGCTCGGCTATGGCGAGCAGTTCCCTTTCAATCCCGAGAGCCGCCGCCCGATTCTGTTCTCGATCCTCCGTCAACTGGTCGCGCAGGCCTCGGAACGCGCGCCGATGCTGATCGTCGGCGAGGATCTGCAGTGGGCTGATGCGGCTTCAACCGCCGTACTGACCGATCTTGCGCGTGAGGTGCACAAGCAGGCGTGTCTCTTCATCGCGACGGCGCGGCCTGAGTGGCGCCCGCCCTGGCCGTGCGAACGGCTCGAGGTTCGACCGCTTCCGTCGGCAGATGTGCGCACCCTCATCGCCCAGCTCATTGGCCTGCAACCTGATGACGCCCTCGCGGAGACGATCTCACGACGCGCCGAGGGCAATCCGCTGTTTGTCGAGGAAGTCGCGCGCGATCTGAACGAGTCTGCCGCCCTCGTCGAACGTGGTGGTGTACTGACACTGCGCGAGCGCGCTGGACAAGGGGTACCGGCGACGGTCCAGAAAGTCATCCAGGCTCGTCTGGATCGCCTGCCCGCGGGGCCGCGGCGAGTGCTGGAGGCCGCGGCGGTCTGTGGTCCCGTGTTTTCCTATCGCGTAGTGGAACGGATCGCGCCTGGGCCGACGCTGGTCGACGATCTGGCCGTGCTCGAGCAGGAGCGGTTCCTCCTGCCGACTAGCGATGGCCGAGAACGGCGGTATGCGTTCCGCCACGCGCTTATCCAGGAGGTGGCGTACCAGCGGCAGCTGAAGGCGCAGCGGCGCCTGGCGCATGGAGCGGTCGGCGCCGCGCTGGAAACGCTCTACGCGAATCGTCTCGATGAACTCGTGAGTGAGCTGGCGTTTCACTACGCGCTGAGCGACCTGGATGAGAAGGCCCTGTACTGGCTGGTCCGCGCTGGCGATCGCGCCCGGGCGTTGTTTGCCAACGGCGAGGCGCTGAGCCTGTATGGCGCGGCGCTGGAGCGGGCCGCTGATGGAGACGGCCCGTTGCAAGCGGGCACGCTGCTGGAGCGGATTGGCGAAGTCCACGCGCTGGTGGGGGAGTATGACCAGGCGGTCGCGAGTTTCCAGTCGGCGATGCAGCGGAGCCCGGCTGCGCCGCCTGTCACGGTAGCGCGGCTATGGCGGCGTATCGGAAGTGCGCTCCTATGGCGCGGCGCGTACGCCGATGCTGAGGCCGCGTTCGACGAGGGGCTGCGGCTCCTGGACGATGCGGTCCATATCGAGGTGGCGCGGCTCACGGTGCAGGTCGGCCATCTTCACTACCGGCGAGGCGACCACGCCGCGGCGCGGGCAGCTTTGCTTCGCGGACGTGAACTGGCGTCCAGCCTGGGTGCAGACGATCTGGTCGCGGAGGCTCTCAAACACCTGGGCAATTCTGCCGTCCACGTGGGCGACCTCGAAGCGGCGGCGGCGTTCAATCAACAGAGCCGCGCACTGTACGAGCGCCTGGAGGATCTTGTCGGCCTGGCCGACTCACACGCCAACCTGGGTATCATTTACCGCCGCGGCGGCCGCTGGGATGCGGCCATGTCCGAACACGAGATGTCGCTACGGCTGCGTTACAGGATTGGCGATCTCAATGGCCTCGGCACGTGCCACAACAATATTGCCGAAGTCCATCGCTCCCGCGGCGACCCGGCAGCGGCAATCCAGGCGTACTTGCAGGCACAGGATGAGTGGTCCGCGACCGGCAATGCGGTGATGGTTGGCGTCGCGCTCACTGGGCTCGGGGCGGCGCGGATTGAGCTGGGCGATTCGGCGCAGGGACGCGCCGATCTCCTGGACGCGGAGCGGCGATTCGAGGCAGCGGGAAGCACGCTGTACCTCGCCGAAATGTACCGCTACCTGGCCATTTCGAGGCTCGCGGAGGGCGACCCGCAGGCGGCTGCACAGGACGTCGAGCGCTCGCTCGAGTACGCGCTGGGCGCCGGCGCCCGCAATCAACTGGCAACCACGCAGCGTGTCCAGGCGCAGATCGCGCTCGCTGCCGGTCAGATCGGGCGAGCGCGCGAGTTGCTGGAGGAGAGCCGCCAAACGCTTCGGGACATCGGCGACATCGCCGAGCTGGCGCGGACCGAGGCGCTCCTTCAGACGCTCTTGCCCGGCTGAGGCACGGTGCCTTCGTGCAGTGCGGGCGCTGAGCCTTCGTGCAGCACGGGCACGACGTGCTGCAGCCAGCTCGGCATCCACCAGTTGGCGCTGCCCATCAGCTTCATCGTGGCTGGTACCAGGATGAGGCGCACGATCGTCGTATCGAGCAGGACGCCGATCGCCAGACCGAGGCCCAGCTCTTTGAGGAACAGGATCCGCGAGGCGCCGAATGAGGCAAATGTCCCGACCAGCACGAGGCCCGCGGCGGTGATGACCCGTGCGGTCGTATCCAGACCGCTCGCCACCGCCTCCTCGTTGTCGCCGGTCCGCTCGAACTGCTCTTTCACGCGCGACAACAGGAACACCTCGTAGTCAGTGGACAGGCTGAACAGGATTACGAACAGCAGCGCCGGCGTGACGACCATAAGCTTGCCCTGTGGCTCGAAGCCGAGCAGCCCCGCGCCATAGCCGTACTCGAAGATCAGGATGAGCGCGCCGTAGGTGGCCAGAATGGTCACCAGGTTGAGCGCGATGGCTTTGGCCGGCAGCAGCACCGAGCGGAAGAACATCATCAGGATGACGAAGGTCATCGCCAGCACCGCCGCGACGAGAATCGGGAAGCGGCCGTACAGCGCGTCGGCGTAGTCGTTGACACCTGCCGACAAGCCGCCCACCAGCACGGTGTACGGCCGCAGCTCCGGCAACACGGGAACGATCCGCTCGCGCACGTCGCGCACAAAGGCCTGGTGCTCGTCGGTGAAGGCGCTGTATCTGAGAAAAACAGTGATGCTGGCCGCGGTGCTGCCGCGACTCAGATTGACCAACCGCGAGGCTTGCGCTGCTCGATTGGGATCAGACCGCAGGAGCTGCGGGCTCAGTCGGGGGAACGCTTCACCAGGCACGCCGAGCGCTTCGGCCGCGGACGAGAGCGACAGTACCTGATCGGTGCGCGGGTCATAGGCGAGGACGTCCGTCAGCCGCTGCAGCGCATACAGGAACTCAGGCGTCCAGACTCCGTTCTCACGGTTGGTGATCATGATGATCTGGATCGGCTCCAGGCGATTGCCGCCGAGCGCCTCGGACGCGAGCTTCACACCGCGCGTCGACTCGACTTCGTCGGGCAGGCTCGTGGGCGCAACACCCATCAGACCGAGGTCGACCAGTGGCGAGGTCAGCACACCCAGGAACACCAGCGACGCGATCAGCCACGCCCATGGTCGGCGCATAATGGCGCGGCTCAGCCGGTACCACACGCTGCGCTGCCCCGGCCGCGCGGGTCTCAGGCGCGGGATCACCCGCAGCCAGTGGATACGTTCGCCGAGGATGGCCAACAGCGCGGGCAGCAGCGTCAGCCCGCACAGCAGCGAGGTGGCGGCCACGAGCATGACGGCCAGGCTCATCGACCGCACCACCAGCAAGTCGAAGAACAGCGTCAGCAACAGCATGCCCAGGAAAACGATCGCGCCTGAGTAGGCGATCGAGCGACCGGCGCTCGCCATCGTCGCCACCACCGCCTCGGCGGGCCGTCGACCCGCCGCTAGCTCCTCGTCGAAGCGATTAACGAGGAGCAGCGAGAAGTCGATGCCGAGTCCCAGCCCGATCATGCTGGCCGTATTTAGCGCAAAGATCGAGATGTTCGTCTGCAGCGTGAGCAGATACATGATCCCGAGCGCCAGCACGACGCTGGATGCCCCGAGCACGAGGGGAATCAGCGTGGCGGCGACCGTGCGGAACACAATCAGCAGCAGGACCGCGGCGATGGGCAAGGTGATGAATTCGGCCCGCCGCAAGTCCTCTTCGCTCACCAGGCGCACGTCGACATTCGACGCCGGCTGCCCGGTGACGTAATGCTCCAGCGGGATGTCAGCGAGCACCGCGCGAACTTCGGCCACCGACGCCTCGACCTCGCGCTCGGTGCCGTTCAGCGCGGCGATGGTGAGCGAGGTGCGTCGATTGCCGCCGACGAGCAGCGGGTTACCGTTCTGAAAGTAGCTGTCGACGCTGCGCACGCCGCTGACGGAAGCCAACCGCCGCTCTGCCTCGACGACGGCGTCCTTGAAGGCGGGGTTGTCGACGGTTACTGAGGGCGACCGAAAAACGATGGCCAGGGTGTTTCGATTCGCAGCGTCGAACTCGCGATCGATGGCCTCGGCAGCGGCAGTCGATTCCGAGCCGGGCACCAGAAAGCCGCCGCCCTGGAGCGCGCGCGGCACTCGTGGCGCCAGCAGCACGCCGGCGGCAATCAGCACCACCAGCCAGATTCCGACCACAAACCAGCGGAACCGGATGACGACGCTGGCGAGACTGACGAAGGGATCCATCTTCGTAGTGATGCGCTGCTAGCGCCCCTCGGGGGCGAGGCCCAGCGCGTAGCGCGCTGTCTCCAGGTCGGCCAGATCGAGCTGCTGGCTAAGCATGACAATCTTGCCGCGGCTCACAACCAGGGTATGGAGTAGCGCGAAGCGACTGATGCCGGTGGCGCGGATGGGATCCGAGGTGACCAGCACGCGGTGCACGGCGGTGTTGCGCACGATGTCCGAGTTTTCGAAGGTGACGCTGAATCCGGGGTTGGCCCTGATGAACGTGTCGACCGAGGCACGAATGGCGGGCTTGCCCGGGAACACGCCGAACGGTGAGATTTCCACGCTCTCCGGAGCGAACAGATCCATCGTCGCGTCCAGATTCAGCGCTGCGAAGGCTGTTTTGAACGCAGCGTCGACGGTCGCCACATCGGCGCCTTCGTTCTGGGCCGGCCGGGTCGAGTCGAGGACGAACAGATTGAAGGCCGTGCGCCGGCCAGCGCCGGTGTTGAAAATCTGCAGCGGTTCGCCGGGCGGGGGACCGACCAGACCTTCGCCAGCGCGCACCACGACTTCTTGACCCAGCGTACGCATGCGCACCGTGGTTTCGCCCTCCAGGATGTACCAGGACTCAACGCCAGGGTGGCTGTGTTCGGTGCCGACGAGCCTTGGCTCGCGCGTCTGCAGCGACAACTGCAGCAGGTACTCGGTGGAGACTGGCGCGGGCACCGGGCCGATCTCGCTCATCAGCGTCCCGCCCGCCGACCTGCCGCCCGCGGGGCCGAGGGTGAACAGCCAACCGCGGCCGTTGGCCTCGACCGACATCGCCGCGGGCTTCTCCACCGCACGCGCCGCCTGCAGCGTCGGGAACGTCTCCACCTGCCAGTACAGCGGACCCGCGGGCAGCTCGGTGAGCCGCTTCTGGATGGGCCCGGCGATGGTGGTGATGCCCACAGCGCCACCGGCCTCGCCGGCCACCGCTGGCCCAGGCGCGGGTGCTGGAGTGGGGCGCGGTGTTGGAAACACGAGTGGCGGCGGTGGTTGTGCGCGGCGGCTGATGGCGATACCCGCGCCCGCTGCACCGAGTCCGGCGACCAGCGTGCCGGCCCCGAATAACAGGATGCGCCGCTTCGGAATCGGTGTATCTGGCTGGCCCATCGTCTCCCCGGCGGGGCACCATTCTAGGCGACTCCCTCCACCTGAGGGCGACTGCCGTGTTGAGCGATTCCGTTGACGCCTCCCGGGGCAACGACTAGCATCGCAGTTCAGCCGGGGAGGCGTCGGCAGTTTTGGCACGGATCGCGCGCGTAGACATCCTGACAGCCCTGCTCCCGTTCCGTCTGTCGTTTGGACATGCGCTCGCGGAACGCCGCTCGTCGACCAACGTCTACGTCAAGGTGACGCTGGACGACGGCAGCGTCGGTTTCGGTGAGGGCGTGCCGCGCGAATACGTGACCGGGGAAACGGTCGAAGGCGCCGTCGCTGCGCTGGGTGACCGCTTGGGCCCGGTGCTGCTGGGACTGACCGCGCCCGACGCCGACGCTGTGCCACGCCTGCTGGACGACGCGCACGGCGCCGCGGCGTCCGAAAACGGCCTCGATTCAGCCGCCTGGTGCGCCGCGGAGCTGGCAGCGCTGGATGCGTTCGGCAAGCATTTCGGACGTTCGGTGCAGTACTGGCTCGGCTCGCGGCCAGCAGAGACGGTGCGCTACGACGCGATCATTCCGTTCGTGCCCCCGCGCTTGCTGGCGCCGATTGCCCTGCTGGTGCGCGCGCTGGGCTTCAAGCAGGTCAAGATCAAGGTGGGCGGCAACCTCGCCGACGACCTGCGGGCGCTGCGCATCCTGCGGCGAGTCCTTGGCGCGGGGGCCGACTTGCGCGTGGACGCCAACTGCGCGTGGACCGTCGACCAGGCCCTCGACGCCATTGGCCAGATGCGCCGCTATGCCATCAGCGCCGTCGAGCAACCGCTGGTCGCGGACGACTTCGACGGCCTACGCAAGGTCACCGCCGCCACGAGTGAGACGATCATTGTCGACGAATCGCTGCGCACGATCGAAGACGCGCACACCCTGGTCCGCTTGCGGGCGTGCGATGCATTCAACATTCGCGTGTCCAAGTGCGGCGGCCTGCTGACGTCACGCCGCATCGGACAGATCGCCAGCGAGGCAGGCCTGGCGTGCGTCGTCGGAGCACAGGTGGGTGAGAGTGGGCTGCTGTCGGCGGCCGGACGCCACCTGGCCGCGAGCCTGCCGGCCGTCCGGTATGTCGAAGGCTCGGCCGGGCGACTGCTGCTCAAGAAGGACCTGACCGATGAAAACGTGTTGCCTGGTCGTGGCGGCCGAGCACGCACGTTCCGCGGGCCTGGTCTGGGCGTACACGTGAACCCGTCCACCCTGGCGACGTACGGGCAGGTGCTACGCACGCTCGAAGCACCAAAAACACCGTTGGGAGTGCGAACGTGAGAAGTAGTGGGGCTGTGCAGAACTTGCTGCGGCTGTGGCTGAAGTTCAGCGCCGCCAATCGTTTCGACGAGGCCACCTGGACGCCCGCGGCAGCCCAGGAGCGCGTCCTGCTGAACATGATTCGCCGCAATCAGGACACCGCGTATGGCCGCGAGCACGGCTTCCAACGGATTCGCTCGGTGCGCGACTTTCAAGCACGTGTGCCACGCAATTCGTACGACGACCTGAGCCCGTACCTCGAGCGCATGCTGCGTGGTGAGCAGAACGTGCTGACCGCCGACACGCCAGCGATGTTCGCCACGACCAGCGGTACGACTGGTAAGGCCAAGTACATACCCGTCACACCGAGCTATATGCAGGAGTACAGCCACGGCGTACACGTGCATACGTATCGGATGTTTGCTGACTTCCACGACATGCTCGAAGGCCGTGCGCTGGTCTCGTCGAGCAGCGATGTCGAGGGCTACACCGAAGGTGGCACGCCGTACGGTGCAATGTCCGGCTACCTCACGCGCACCCAACCCGCCTCGGTCAAGCGCTTCTACGTGCTGCCCTATGACATCTGCCGGGTCAAGCAGGTGGATGCCAAGTACTACCTCACCCTGCGCTACGCCCTGACGGCGGATGTGCGCCTGATCGCCACGCCGAATCCGTCGAGCTTGTTGCTGATGGCCGACAAGATGACGGCGTACGCCGACGAGCTGATCCACGACATTCGACACGGCACGGTTAATCGGAAGTTCCTGCCGGCTGATACCTCGCCACGCCTGCGCAGCGGGCCGCCCGCCGATACCCGGCGGGCGAGTGAGCTGGCGGCGATCCTGCGCCGCGAAGGCGGGCTGCTGCCGCGCGATGCGTGGCCGAACTTACGCGTGATCAGCTGCTGGAAAGGCGGCACCATGCCACTGTATCTGCGCAAGATCCCGGAGGTGTTCGGCGATTGCGCGATCCGCGACCTGGGCTATATGGCCAGCGAAGGGCGCGGTGGAACGCCGCTGGTCAATTCCGGAGCGGCAGGTGTGCTCAACCTCACCAGCCACTTCTTCGAGTTCATTCCCGAAGACCAGCGCGACGATCCGAATCCAGACGTGTTGACCGCCGAGGAGCTTGAATCGAACCGCGAATACTACGTGTTCTTCACGACATCTGGCGGCATGTACCGTTACGACATCAACGACGTCATTCGTGTCGTCGACTTTTACCGCAATACACCTGTCATCCAGTTCGTGCGCAAGGGGCAGGGGATGACGTCGATTACGGGTGAGAAACTGGCTGAATCGCAAGTCACCGCGGCGCTGCTGCAGGTGGTACCCAGCGAGGGCCTCCCATTGCAGCACTTCACCGCCTGCGTCGAGTGGGGCGAGCCGCCGCGCTACGCCATGTACGCCGAAGTCGAAGCAGGCACGACGCCCGCGCAACTGGAACGTTTCGCGGCGCGAATGGACCAGGCGCTGTGCAATCTGAATATCGAGTACGCGGCTAAACGCGAATCGCAGCGACTCGGGTCGCCGATCGTCAGGCGGGTCGCGGCAGGCTCATACGAGGCGCTGCGCCAGCGACGTGTGAGCGAAGGCGCGCCGGAGGCGCAGGTCAAGATTCCCCATCTCAGCACCAACATGCGCTTTGGTGAGCAGTTCGAAGTCGTCGAAGAGGTGCAGATGGCGAACGCGGCGGTGGTGTCATGAGTCGGCGGCTGGCAATCGACGAGGCATTCGTGGCCGTGCCGTTACTGTCGCGTCTGGACAGCGTCCAGCGTGCGCGGCTCGCGAAGCTGGCAACGGTCCGCACGTACAAACCCGGCTCGGTGATCGTGCGCCAGGGCGACACGAGCATGTCCTTCTACGTGGTGCTCAGCGGCAGCGTGACGATTCAGCAAGAGCTGGCCGAGGGGCGGCTGCCGCTGCGGGACATGGGCGCAGGCGGCTTCTTCGGCGAGATGGGGCTGGTCGACGACGCACCGCGCTCGGCCACCGTGATCGCGCTGGAGACAACCGAATGCGCGCTGCTGACCAAATGGGACTTCCGCAACGAGCTGTGCGAAGACCCCGACATCGCCCTGGCGCTGCTGCCGATCCTGTGTGAGCGCATCCGTCAGCTCGAAGCGCAGCGGGCGATCGACCGGCCGCTCATGCCAGCGGGGCTCTCGCCAGCCGCGCCGCGCGGTTCAGCCGCGTAGCCAGGGCAACGCCGCGGCCAGACGCGGCATGCTGGCCTGCGCCGCGGCCTCACCAAGTTCGACGTAGCGACTCCCGTCGCGGAAATTGCGGAGTCCGAGACCGCGTGACGACTCGAACTCCGGCGCAACCACGACTGTCGCCACGTCCTTGGCGCTGGTCGGGATGTGGCTCTGGACGATCTCGAACGAGCGCATCATCACCTCGAGCACCGTCGGCTGCGCGCCACGCGGTTCGACAGACTCGGCGTATTCGGCGGTCCGCGCGGTGCCGCCAAGGAGTTTGACCGCGATCACGACGTTGGCGCCCATGTCGGCCACCGCGCTGGCTGGCACTGGGTTGGTGAGCCCGCCGTCGACCAGCGTGTAGTGACCCATGCGCTGCGCTGGATAGACGCCCGGAATGGTCAAGCTGGCCAGAACCGCGGGCCACAAGAGGCCGCGCCGAAACACGACTTCGCGACGCGAGTTGAGGTCAGTCGCGGTCAGCGCCAGCGGCACAGGCAGCTCCTCGATGCGACTGTTGCCACCGAGCTGGCGCAGGCGTCTCTCGAGTGCGGTGCTCGACAACATGCCGCGCGTGGGCAGCGCCAGACGGAACGCCGCGTCGGAGGCCCAGTCGAGTTTGGCCAGAATCTCGGCTGTGCCACGACCCTGCGCAAACATGGCAGCCACCGCGGCGCCGATGCTGGTGCCGCCGACGTAGTCCACCGGCAGCTTCGTTCGATCGATCACCCGCAGTACGCCAATATGCGCGTAGCCGCGCGCCGAGCCCGCGCCAAATGCGAGGCCGACCTTGAGGCCCGTGACGTGGCGGGCTGCCCAGCCCAGCGCCTGACCAGCACGACTGACGAGATTGAGCGCTCCCTGCTGCAACTGAAGATCGTCGAGCGCGTTCAGAGGCGGGACTCGCACAATCCCGTCGCGGTCGGGCCGACCCGGTGTGCCCACGTCACTCCAGCCCTGGATCAGCGTTTCGTGGCCATCCATGCTGTCCAGCGCAGCCGTGTGGCCCGGCTCGCCGAGGCGGATGCGGTGGCGGACGTTCAGCGTTGGCTCGAGCCTGGCAGGCATCTGCACCAGGATGTGTTGGTAATGCCCGGAGAGATGATCGAGCGTCGTGGTCAGCATGTCACGCGCAAAAGCGCCCGCCGCCGAGGCGAGCAGGATCAGGGCACGCGGTTCGGCCAGTGGCGGTAGGACGGGGATGTCCAGGTTGAGCTCGGTGTGCTGGAGTGGCGCGCCCGTGCGCTGGACGAGATCGACGATCTCTGATGGTGGCGGGAGATCGTCGAGGCGCAGCAGGAGGGTCGGACACTGGGCGTGCCAGGCCACGCTGCAGGCAAGGGCGTATCCGAGCAGCGGCGGCGCGGCATCATCCACGAGCAACGTCACGCGGCCCAACGCCGCACCTACGGCGCGCCGATTCGAGCGCACGAGCCGCCGCGACAGGATGGCTACCAGATTGCGATACAGCTCCGGATACTCGGTCGCCGCCTCGCGCAGCTCGCGGTCGGTGAGTACCAGCACATCCAGCGCCGCGGCGGCGCGCACCGAGGCGGAATGGGGTTGGCCCGTGATCAGCGCGATTTCGCCAAGCGTGCCACCTGGCCCGACGCGGTTGATTACGTGTTCGACGCCATCGGCATCGTTCATCACGACATCAGCCAGGCCAGCCTGGACGATGTACATCTCGCCCAGGAAGTCGCCTTCGGCAATAACCGTCGCGCCGGCCGCGAAAGTCCGCCGCATGAGTCGATCAAGCAGCGGCACAAGGGCGCCCGCCGGCAGACCCTCAAAAACGGGGACGTTCTTGGGAATTGTCGTCACACCCCGCCCGCTCTCCGCCCAGGCGGAACCGACTTGTATAAGGTATTTGACTCACCGTCAAGGTCGGAACGCGTGTCGTGACTACCGGGCACTGGCTACTGTATGGCGCCAACGGATTCACCGGCCGGCTCATTGCTGAGCAGGCGACGCGGCGTGGCCTGCGGCCCGTGCTGGCTGGCCGACGTGCCCAGGCCATTGCTCCTCTAGCCGCGCAACTTGGGCTCGAGTACCGCGTGTTCGACCTGGACGATACGCGCGCCCTCGACGATGCCCTGCGCGAGGTCGGGACCATCCTGCTCGCGGCTGGCCCGTTTTCTTCGACCAGCCGGCCAGTGGTCGACGCGTGCCTGCGCACCGGCGCGGCATACCTGGACATCACTGGCGAGATTGCCGTTTTCGAATCGATTTTTGTCCGCGCCGCGCCAGGATGCGTTTTGCTACCAGGCGTTGGCTTCGACGTCGTGCCCTCCGACTGTCTGGCAGCGAGCCTGCACGGCGCGCTGCCGGATGCCACACACCTCGAGCTGGCGTTCCAGGGCGGCGGCCCCCCCAGTCGTGGCACGTTGCGCACGATGCTCGAGGGACTCGGACTTGGCGGGGCCATTCGCGCCAACGGCCAGATTCGATCGGACCCGCTCTTTTCCCGCACCCGCGACGTGCCCTTCCATGATCGCATACGGGCGACAGTCGCCATCCCGTGGGGCGACGTCTCGACCGCCTACTACTCGACCGGCATCTCCAACATCGTCGTCTACCGCGCGTTTCCGCGCGCCACCGCGCGGATGCTGCCCGTGCTGCGCGCGTTGCTGTCACTGGCCACGCTGCCGCCCGTGAACGCGCTCTTGCGTCGCCTGGTCGACCGCGCCACCTCGAAGCCCACCGCGCCGGGCTCGGAGTCAGCCCAGCTGTGGGGCCGGGTGTCCAATGCGAGCGGTCGGGCCGTCGAAGGCACGCTCAGCACGCCCCAGGCATACACGCTGACGGCGCTGACGGCGGTGGAGTGCGCGCACCGAGTCGCCACCGGCGTACTGGCGCCTGGGGCCTATACGCCGTCCATGGCGTTCGGAGCTGGGTTTATCACTGAGTTCGACGGCTGCGAGTTACGCGTTGCCGCGCAGTAATAGCTCGGCGACCAGCGCTGTCCAGCCCGTCTGATGGCTGGCGCCCAGACCGGCGCCGCTGTCGCCGTGAAAGAACTCGTGGAATGGCACGAGATCGCGCCAGTGCTCGGTCGGCGCGAGTGGCTGGCCACCCCATACCGGCCGCGCACCGCGCGGATCGGCCAGAAACAGTCGCGTTAGCCGAGTCGACAGGTCGTCCGCGATCTGGGACAGAGTCAGGTGCTGCGCCGACCCGGCCGGGCATTCGACCAGGAAATCGTCCCCGTAGTACTGGTGAAAGCGTCGCAGCGCTTCGATGAGCAGGAAGTTGATCGGAAACCAGACGGGGCCGCGCCAGTTCGAATTGCCACCAAACAGGCCCGTACGCGACTCGCCCGGCTCGTACCCGACCGTGTGCACGGCGCCACCGAGCTCGAGCTGATACGGATGGTCACGGTGATACTTGCTCACCGATCGAACCCCGAAGTCACTCAGGAACTCGTGTTTGTCGAGCATGCGGGCCAGCAGACGCTTCATGCGATGCCCACGCACCAGTGCGAGGAGACGACGCTCGCCAACGCCCGGCTCGAACCAGCGCGACACCAGGCTGGCCAGTTGCGGTCGATTGGCCAGAAACCATTCCAGCCGCGCGCGGAATCGCGGCAGCCGCTCCAGGAGCTCGGGCTCGATGGTCTCGACTGCCAACAGTGGAATCAAGCCCACCAGTGAGCGCACGCGCACGCTGCGATTCTCGCCGCCTGGCAGGCGCAGGACGTCGTAGAAAAACTCGTCGGTTTCGTCCCACAGCGCGAAGCCTTTGCCACCGACGTTGTTCATCGCGCTGGCGACGTACAGGAAGTGCTGGAAGAACTTGTTGGCAATCTCCTCGTAGGTGCTGTTGTCGAGCGCGAGGTCGAGCGCAATAGCCAGCATGTTGAGGCAGTACATGCCCATCCAGGCAGTGCTATCCGATTGTTCCAGGTGTCCACCGCCGGGCAGCTCCAGTCCGCGGTCGAAGACACCGATGTTGTCCAGACCCAGAAACCCGCCCTGGAAGACGTTGAGTCCTTCTGGATCTTTGCGATTGACCCACCACGTGAAGTTCAGCAGGAGCTTGTGGAAGGCGCTTTCCAGAAATGCGCGGTCCGCGACACCGGTAGTGGCACGGTCGATCTGATACACCCGCCACACCGCCCAGGCATGTACTGGCGGATTGACGTCATCGAACGCCCATTCATACGCGGGTAGTTGGCCGTTCGGGTGCATGTACCACTCGCGCAGCATGATCGATAGCTGATCCTTGGCAAACTCGGGGTCGAGTCGCGCCAGCGGGACGCAGTGAAAGGCGAGGTCCCAGGCCGCGAACCATGGGAACTCCCAGGTATCCGGCACCGACAGCACGTGCGCCGTATTGAAGTGCCACCAGGCCGCGTTGCGGCCATGCGTGTGTGCCTCAGGTGGCGGTGTGCAGAACGGATCGCCCGCCAACCAGCGCGGGATGTCCCAGACATACACCTGCTTGCTCCAGAGCAAGCCAGCGAACGCCTGGCGTTGCACCCGCTGGGCATCTTCGTTCAGGCGCTCAGCGCCGAATCCGCTTGCATAGAAGCGCCGCGCTTCGTCTGCGCGACATGCGAAGAGCTCGTCGGCGCCTGCGAACGGCTGGGCAGTGCGGGTGGCGGATAACCGCAGCAGCACCTGGCTGGACTGGCCCGGCTCGAGTGCGAGTGCGTAGTGCGCGGCGGCCTTTGTCCCGCTGCGTGATGGATTTACCGCATCGCGGCGCCCGTCGACGATGGCGTCGTTGATGCCGTCTTTGACGTAGCGCGAGCCGTTGGCCGCGCCCCATAACCGCTGCGCGTTGGACTCGTTATCGGTGAACAGCAAGTGCGGTGTGCTTCCGCACGCGAGCCAGTATTCGCCGAGTGTTGGATGCCATGCTCGGACCAGTTCATCATCGATGGCGGCGAGGTCTGGCCGCACAACGTCATCGCCCCATGCCCAGGTATTCCGGAACCACAGCGTGGGCAGCAGGTGCAGCGGAGCTGGTTCTGGACCGCGGTTCGTCGCGCTGATGCGGACCAGGATGTCGGTGGGGTCAGACTTGGCGTACTCGACCAGGACGTCGAAGTAGCGGTCGTCCGCGAAGACGCCGCTGTCCAGCAGCTCGAACTCGGGGAGGTCACGGCCACGGCGACGGTTTTCGGCGACAAGCTCGGCGTACGGAAAGGCGCGTTGGGGATATTTGTAGAGAGCGCGCATGTACGAGTGCGTCGGCGTGCAGTCGAGGAAGAAGTAGTACTCCTTGACGTCCTCGCCGTGGTTGCCCTCCGTCCCGGTGACGCCGAACAGGCGTTCCTTGAGCATCGGGTCCTGGCCATTCCAGAGCGCCAGCGCAAAGCACAGGCGCATCTGGTCGTCACAGATGCCGAGCAGGCCGTCCTCGCCCCAGCGGTAGGTCCGCGAGCGGGCGTGCTCGTACGGGAAGAAATCCCATGCGCTGCCGTCGGGCGAATAGTCTTCACGCACGGTGGCCCACTGGCGCTCGGCGAGGTAAGGGCCCCAGCGATGCCATGGCACAGCCGCCCCAGCGTGCTCAGCCCCTCCTTCGCGGCTTGGCTGCTGACCGCCCACCGTGGACGCCAGTCGCGCGCGTTCGGGGTCCATAGTGTGATGATGGGCGCCGGCTGAGCTGGCGCCCATCATCTAGACAATCGCAAGTTGGGTTCAGGCGGCGCCGGTCGGTTGCAGCGCGAAGAGCGTCTTCATCAACTCCTGTTGCCAGGAATGTGGGAAGCCGAACGGCTTGTCCTTCGACGGCCAGCCAGTCCAGTACGTCGTGTTCATGGGATAGCGGATGATCAGCTGCGAGACGTAGATCATCGGCAGTTCCCTGTACCAGATGTCCATTGCCTGGGTGAAGTAGTCCAGGGTCTTGGGATCGTCGACCTGGAGTGGACTGATTTTCTCGACGACCGCGTCGTAGTCCGTATTGCGCCAGCGCGATACTGCCCATGAGTTCGGCGCCGGCTCGCCCGTCGGACGGACGTACTGGGCCTCGAAGATCGACAGCATGAAGTACGGATCCATGCCCTTGACACCCGCAGGCCCCTGGCAGTTGAAGAACAACGGCTGCTGGCCGGTCTGCACCTGCGAGTCCAGGCCAGGGGAGGTGTCAAAGCTGGCATCGAACCCAGCATCCCGCAATTGCTGACTGAGCGGCGGGCCGTAGTTCTTGAGCCAATCGGGAACCGCGATCTTCATGTTGGGTTTGGCGCCCGACGCATCGGCCCACAAGCCGTCGCCACCCTTCGTGTAGCCGAGCTTGGTCATCAGGTCGTTGACCTTGTCAGGGTGAGCGGTGGCGTCCAGCCCGTACTTCTGCTGGCTCGGCTTGATCGCTTCGTCGAACTTCTGGAACCACACATACGGCGTGAACTGGTGGTAGGCGACGACCCCCGCGCCCGCCTCCGCCAGGTTTACCAGCTTGGTGCGATCGAGCGCGAAGTTGATGGCCTGGCGAAACTCGGGCTTGTCGAACGGCGCGGCGCTGTTGTTGAAGCCGAGTGAGATTGGACACCAGTCCAGATAGCCGAAGGGTGATTCCTGACCCGTGAAGGTGATGACCTTCGGGTTCTGCGCGAAGGCAGTCTTCAGCGTCGGGACCGGCACGATCTTGGACATGTCGATCTCGTTGCTGATGAGCTTCTGGATGGCCAGCGTATCGTCCTGGTTGGGCAGGAAGATGACGCGCTGGATCTTCGGCAGCGGCTTGAACCCCGTCTTCGCGCCCCAGTAGTTCGGGTTCAGGTCGAAGACCTTCTGCTGCGCTGTCGTCTGGACCAACTTGTATGGCCCGGTGCCGTATGGCCAGCCCTTGGCCGGATCGTAAAACTGGAACGTCAGCGGGTCCTGACCTTTGAAGGCGGGCTCTGGATAGAACTGCTCCACGATGCCGTGGTTGCTGGTCAGGGTCGTTGCCCACCAGCGCGGATTGGGCTTGTTCAACGTGAACTTGACGGTGAGATCGTCGACTGCCGAAGCCTCCTTTAGGAAGCTGATCTCGGCGGTATGCACCATCTTGTCCTGGTTATCACGCACGATGTTGAAGGTGTAGACGACGTCCTTGGACGTGAACGGGGTACCGTCGCTCCACTCGATGCCCTTGCGCAGCTTGAGCGTGATCTCGGTGAAGTCCGCGTTGTACTGCCACGTCTCGGCCAGCCAGTTCTCATACTCGCCGGTGAGCACGTTGAACATGATGAGTGGCTCGGCCATCGTCTGTAGCGCGCCGGCGTGCCAGCCGTTGACCGAACCGCCGGTCGTGCGCAGGTTGAAGTTGGCGAAGTCCGGGTTGGTGCCGTTGGCGCCACCCTGGATGGCAATGAAGGTCTGGTTGCGCGGCACGGTCTTGACTGCGCCAGCCGCCGCGGGCGCCGCGGTTGCCTGGGCCGGGGCCTGGGTAGGCGCGGCCGCCGCCGGCGCGGTCGTGGCCGCTGGTTTGGCAGGCGCCTGTGTCGGCGCGGCTGCCGGGGCCGTCGTAGGCGCCGCGGCCGGTGGCGCGGTCGGCGCCGGGGCGCACGCGGCGAGGGCGCCGAGACCGGCGCTCAGGCCAAATGCCGTTAGCAGTTGACGGCGACTGAGCCGAATACTCGTGAAATCGGACGATCCACTCATGCGACGCCTCCCTCCGGGCGATTACGCCCCGTTTGAAGTCGTGGCTCGAACCTGCAGCGGGCCCGCCAGAATCCTTCGCAGAGGGCAGGTCGCGACCACGATATGGCTCGCCTCAGGGGATGTCAAACCAGTGGTTCGACAAGCTCACCATGAGCGGGTGTTTGACACGCCCGGCGGCCTCGTGTAGCGTCGCCCATTGCGCGTCGAGGAGGACAGGCTATGCCAGTGGGGTATGTGGTTCGCCGCCTCGGCGTCTTTGTGCTCGTGATCTGGGCGGCGGCCACGGTCAACTTCGCAATTCCGAGGCTGTCGCCAGCCGATCCCATTCGAGAGGCCCTGCTCAAGGTCACGACGATGGGTGCCGGTCAGGGCAACATGGAAGAGCTGGCGAAATCGTTTGCCACCCGCTTCGGCCTCGACCAGCCGCTCTGGCAGCAGTACGTCAACTATCTGACCGACCTGGCCCGCTTCAATCTCGGCTATTCGATCGGCTTCTTTCCGGCCCAGGTGGGCGACATGATCCTCATCGCTCTGCCCTGGACGATCGTACTGGTCGGCCTGGCGACCTTGATCACCTTCGCGATTGGCACAGTGCTCGGCGCCTTCATGGCCTGGTCGAACGTGCCGCGGCTGGTCAAAGTGCTGAATCCGCCGCTGCTGACCCTGTCGGCTATTCCCTACTACCTGCTCGGGCTGATCCTGATTTATCTGTTTGCCTTCTCGACCAAGACCTTTCCGCTGGGCGGCGGGTACAGCGTCGGGATGGCGCCTGACTGGAGCCCGACCTTCCTGGTCGATGCGCTGAAGCACGCGATTTTGCCAGCACTGTCGATCGTGCTCGCCGACCTGGGTTTCTGGGCGCTGGGCATGCGCGGCATGATGGTGACAGTCCAGGGTGAGGACTACATGACGCTGGCCGAGGCCAAGGGGCTGAATCCAGGTCGCGTGTTCCTGCGCTACGGGCTGCGCAACGCCATCCTGCCCCAGATCACGTCGCTCGCCTTGTCGATGGGACGCGTCGTGTCGGGCGCCATCCTCGTCGAAATCGTGTTCTCGTACCCTGGCGTCGGTAACCTGCTGTATCAGTCCATTCGCAGCTTCGATTACTTCGTCATCTACGGTGTGGCCTTCATGGTCATCGTGGCCATCGGCTTGGCGACGCTGATACTCGACCTGCTGTTGCCGATGCTGGACCCGCGGATCTCGTACGGGCAGACCTGATATGAGCACCTGGCTGGGGCGCCTGTTCAGCTATCGCCAACTCACGGTTGGCATCTTCATCATTGCCGCCGTCGTGCTGCTCGGACTGCTTGGCCCGCTCGTGTGGGACGTCAGCGGGGCCAAAGTGGGCAGCGATATCCCCGATCTCACGCCATCACTCGAGCACCCGTTGGGGACCGACACGGTTGGCCGCGACCTGCTCAGCGTCATCATCATCGGCACGCCGATGACGCTCGCTATCGGGTTGATCGCGGGACTGATCGGCCTGACCGTTGGTATCGCGTTCGGCTTCGTGTCGGGCTACTACGGCGGACTGGCCGACATCCTGTTGCGCGGCGCCGCCGACGTCTTCCTAACGGTGCCGGGTCTGCTCATCCTGGTCGTTATCGCCTCGTCGACCAAGGGCGCGGTCAACGTCCAGACGGAGGCGCTCGTCGTATCTGCCCTGGCGTGGATGTGGCCGACGCGAACCATTCGCTCACAGGTCTTGAGCATGCGCGAGCGGGGCTATATCCAGGTCGCGCGGTTCTCGGGCACTAGCGATGCGCGGATCATCCTCGAGGAGATGCTGCCCAACCTGCTGCCGTACCTGGCGGCGAGCTTCGTCGGCGCGGTGGCGGCGGCTGTGCTGGCATCCATTGGCCTCGAAGCGCTTGGGCTCGGACCACAGAACCAGCCGACGCTGGGCATGACCATCTACTGGGCCCTGTACTACACGACAGTGATGCGCGGGCTGGTGTGGTGGTGGCTGCCACCGATCGTGATGATCGTGCTCATCTTCGTCGGTCTGTTCTCGATCGCGGCGGGCCTCGATAAGATCATCAACCCGCGCCTGAGGACCGCGGCGTGAGCGCCGTTCTGCAAATCGAAGATCTGCGCGTGTACTACCACACGCGTGAGGGGCCGGTGAAAGCCGTCGATGGCGTGAGCTTCGACCTCAGCCAGGGTGAGCGGCTGGGTCTGGTCGGCGAATCGGGGTCAGGCAAGTCGACCACCGGCCTGGCGATCCTGCGGCTGATCAAGCCGCCTGGCAGGATCGAGGCGGGTCAGATCCGGCTCGACGGGGTGGATGTGTTGGGTCTGTCCGAGCCAGCCATGCGGCGCACGCGCCTGGGCGGGATCGCGCTAGTGGCGCAAGGCGCCATGAACTCGCTGAACCCGGTGATGCGCGTGGGTGACCAGATCATCGATGCGCTGGTCGATCACCATGTTCAGGGCTCGCGCAAAGATCTTGCCAATCGGGTCGCCAGCCTCTTCGAGCGGGTTGGGCTCCGCCGCCAGGACGCGCGCCGCTTTCCGCACGAGCTGAGCGGCGGCATGAAGCAGCGCGTGTGTATTGCCCTGGCGATCAGCTTGCGGCCCAAGGTGATCGTGGCCGACGAGCCAACGAGCGCACTCGACGTGGTCGTCCAACGCCAGGTGATGGATACCCTCAGCGACGTCCAGGCCGACCTGGGCGCCGCGGTAATCCTGATCGGGCATGACATGGGTCTGATGGCCCAGTTCGTCGATCGGCTCGGGGTGATGTATGCGGGTGAGCTGGTCGAGCTCAGTCCGATGGACGCGGTGTATGAGGAGCCATTGCATCCATATACGCGACTGCTGATCGCGTGTTTGCCGTCACTCGAGCAGAAGGGGGTCTATGCGGGTATTCCGGGTCTGCCGCCGTCATTGTTGAGCCCACCGCCTGGCTGTCCGTTCAACCCGCGCTGTCCACATGTCATGGAACGCTGCCGAGTGGAACGGCCGGTGCTGCAGCAAGCTCAGCCTGGCCGCTGGGTGGCCTGCCACCTCTACGATGGCAACGGCCATATTGACGGTGCGGCATGAGCGTCCTGCTCGAAGCGCGACATCTGAGCAAGACCTTCGGCGGCGGGATCTTTGCTCGCACGCACACGCGCGCGCTGATCGATTTTTCGCTCCGCGTCGACGCTGACCCGCCATCCATTACCGCGATTGTGGGCGAGAGCGGTAGCGGCAAGACCACGCTGGCACGGCTGTTGTTGGGCATGATCTCGCCCACGGCTGGCGACGTCCTGTATCAGGGAAAGAGGCTTCCGACGATGACCAGCGCCGAGCGGCGCGCATTTCGACGCGACGTCCAGGTCATCTTTCAGGACCCGTACGACGCCTATAACCCGTTCTACAAAGTCGACCACGTCCTGGCGAAGCCGATCGCGAATTTTGGCCTCGCGCACACCCGCAGTGAGGCGCGCGAGCTCATCGAGCAGGTGTTGGAAGCCGTGGGACTCCGACCCGAGGAGACGCTTGGCCGCTACCCGCACCAGCTGAGTGGTGGTCAGCGGCAGCGCATCATGGTCGCGCGCGCCCTGTTGCCCAAGCCGCGTTTGATCGTCGCCGATGAGCCCGTGTCGATGGTCGACGCTTCGCTCCGCGCGACGATCCTCGGGAGTTTGCGCAAGCTCAATCAAGAGTTCGGCATCTCGGTGCTGTACATCACGCACGACCTGACCACTGCCTACCAGATCAGCAAGAACATCATCGTCATGTACGGTGGTTCAGTATCTGAGGCGGGGGATGTCGAGCTGGTCGTGCGACAGCCCAAACATCCCTACACGCAGCTGCTGATCGGATCGATTCCGTCGCCCAATCCGCGCCACCGTTGGATGACCCGCGGTACGGCCGACGCGTCCGCGAGAGGAAGCACCAATGGCAGTTGTCGGTTCGCACCGCGGTGCCCGTCGGCAATGCCGAAGTGTTGGGAGAAACACCCGCCGCTCTTCCAGTCAGATGCGCATCGGGTGGTCGCGTGCTACTTGCATGAGCATGCGCCAACCGCGGCATCGAGCACGGTGGACGAGGTCTTCGTGCGCCGATGACACGCGCTCTTGTACTGGGTGTGCTGCTGCTGATTGTGGCTGGCTGCCAAGCCGCTGCGCCGACTGCGCCTGCTCCGCCCGTTGCACCACCTCCGGCACCGGCCAGCGCGGCTGTCTGGGCGGAAGTCCCGCGACAGATCTGCACGTGCCACGAAGACGCTTTGTCGCGTGTCGAAACCGATCTACAAGACTCGCAGCTCGCGGTCGAATTCAAGATTGAGAGCGGCACCGAGGGCTGGCACATCTTCTCGGTGACCTTCGACCCGTCACATGTTTCGACTGACCGAGTTACGGACATTCTGCAAGAAGCGGGCGCGCTGATCATCTCGGCACCGGTCGGCCACTGACGGTGCGGCTGCTACTGGTCAACGCATCGTTCCTGCGAGATCGCCTGGCACGGCAGCACCAGGTGTCAGTCCTCGAGGACGACCCGCGCGACCGCGAGGCCGCGGCACGTGCGACGTCCAGCGTTGATGCCGTCGTCTGCGGGCTGCCGAGTGGTGATCCCGCTCAACCAAACGCGCAAGCCTGGCGCGGGAGCACGGGATGGGATCCGCTCGAAGCGCTCGATCGTGCCTCGCGCGGCGTCTACAACCTGCTCACGACCGCCGCTGACGCGAAGCGGTTCATCTTGCTCAGCTCACTGCGACCGTTCGAGCGGTATCCGCTCGACCACTGTGTCACCGAATACTGGGCGCCGCGGCCGAGCACGCAGCCTGATGATCTGGTTCCGTTTGTAGCAGAGGGAGTTGTGCGCGAGGCTTCGCACACGCTGCGGTTGAAAGCCATTTGCTTGCGCCTGGGTACGGTGGTCGCTAACGAGCAGGCTGCGGATCCGCGCGCGGTGCACGTGGACGACGTTGCGCAAGCAGTCGAGCGGGCGCTGGACTTCGAACCGCCGTCGGGCGAGCCTGCGAGCGGGTGGTGGGCCTTCCATATTGTTGGCGCCGGGCGCACGCGGTTCCCGTTGGGGATGGCGGGTGCGCCTGGAACAACAGCGCTGCAGATGCCGCGGCTCGGCTATCAGCCAACGCGGGATGTGGCAGGTGATGCGCCGCTGACAGCGATGCCGTACGACCCGCCGCGACGGTTTACGGAGCAGCCGGGTGGCGCCGCCCGACGGGTGGTCATCTTCGGCGCGGGCGGACCGCTGGCGGCCATCTCGGCGCGCGCCCTCGAGCGCGACCACGTGCTGCGCTTGTGCGACAAACGACCACTGGCGGAGATCGTCGCCGAAGGCAAGCCACAGTCGCGCGGCGCGCCCCTGCCACGGGTGCTCGAGCCGCCCCACGAGATCTGTCAGGTCGACGTGACCGACTACGCGCAGGTGCTGGAAGCAACGCGCGGCACAGACGCCGTCATCAACATGAGCGTGATCCGACCCGACCCGGTCGAGGCGTTCCGCGTCAACACCCTTGGCGCGTACAACGTCATCCGCGCCGCGGTTGAGTGCGGGATCCGTCGAGTGGTCCAGACTGGCCCGCAGCAAGTCACCAACACGATGCCCGGCGGCTACTGGGCAGACTCCGACTTGCCATCCGACGTTCCGCCCCGTCCGGGCGTGGCGCTGTATTTCATCACCAAGTTCCTCGGCCAAGAGATCATGCGCATCTTCGCTCTAGAGCACGATCTCGAGGTTCCAACGCTGGTGTTCGGCCCGTTCACGAATCCGGAGGATTGTGAGCCCGACCAATTGGGCTGCTATCCGTTCCTGGTGTCGTGGGCCGACGCCGCCGAGGCGGTACGCGGCGCACTGCGCGCGCCATCATTCCCACGCCCCTTCGAGGTGTTCCACATTCTGGCTGACCTGCCGCACGGCCGGTATCGAACCGATCGCGCCAGGGAATTACTGCACTGGCAGCCACGCGACACCCTCGACGTCCACTGGCGACGCCAGTCCGTATGAGCGCGTACGCCGCGCTTGGCCTTGAGCCAGTCATCAACGCCGCGGGCACGTCCACGCGCGTCGGCGGTCCACTGATGCACCCAGCGGCGGCCGCCGCGATGGCCGACGCAGCGCGCGATTGCGTTCCGCTGGATCGCCTGGAGGGCGTGGCGAGTGCGATCATCTCCGAGGTCACCGGCGCCGAAGCCGGCTACGTCACGGCTGGCGCTGCCGCCGGCCTCACGCTCGCGGCCGCGGCATGTATCGCGGGACTCGACCCAGCCAGGATGGACCGTCTGCCGGACACCAGCGGCCTGGCGAACGAGATCATCGTCTGCCGCGAGCAGCGCAACGGCTACGACCACGCCTTGCGCGCGGCTGGCGCGCGCTTGGTCGACGTCGGGATGAACGAACAGGTGGCCGGCGCAGGCGTCCGCCGCACCGAAACGTGGGAGATCGAAGCCGCGTTTTCCGAACGCACGGTGGCGGTGGCGTACTTCGCGACACCTGACAGTCAGCCACCGCTGGCAGAAGTCGCGGCTGCCTGTCAGCGGCACGGCGTGCGGCTGATTGTCGACGCCGCCGGTCAGCTGCCGCCGGCCAGCAATCTCTGTCGCTTCATCGACGCCGGCGCCGACCTGGTCACGTTCAGCGGCGGCAAGGCGCTGCGTGGTCCGCAGAGCACTGGCATCCTGGCTGGCCGGCGCGACCTGATCATGTCCGTCGCGCTGCAGCACCTCGACCTCGACGAGCACTGGTCGACATGGGACCCACCAGCCAACCTGATCGATCGCGAACGCCTGGTCGGTTTCCCGAGACACGGCATCGGGCGAGGATTCAAAGTCGCGCGCGAGGAGATCGTCGCCCTGCTCGTGGCACTCCGCTGCTTCGCCGCTGGTGACTACCGCGCCGACATCCGCCGCTTCCACGGCTACTTGCAAACCGTTGCCAGCGGCCTGGCGGACGTGTCTGGCGTCGAGACCCGACTGAACGGCACGCCGGACGAGGACCGCTTTCCAGCGCTCGATGTGCGGCTCGATGAAAAACGTCTCGGTCTGACCGCCTTCGAGGCCTGTCGTCGTCTGAAGACGGGTTCACCGTCCGTCTATGTCAACGAGAACAGCTTGCACCATGGCGTCCTCGTCGTGCTTCCGCCGGGGTTGGACGAGAGCGTCGTGCCCGCGTTGATCGAGCGGCTCCGCGCGGTCCTCGCCCGCTGACATGCCCCAGGCCGAGAACGGATATCGACTCGGCGTCGATATTGGTGGCACATTCACCGACCTGGTCGTGATCGGCGCCGACGGGTCGGTGGTCGCCCACAAGGTTCCCTCCACACCCGACGACTATGGACGAGCAATCGTAGCCGCGATTCGCCAGTTGAGTGGTCAGGGCCAGATCCAGCCGGGCCGTGTTGGCGAAGTTGTCCATGGCACCACGGTGTGCTCGAACGCCATCCTCGAAGGCAAGGGTGCCCGCACCGGCTTGATCACCACCCGTGGCTTTCGCGACACGCTGGAGATCGGTCGCATGCGCTATCCGCGCCTGTATGACCTGACATGGATGAAGCCGCCGCCGCTGGTGGAACGTCGCCGCCGCCGCGAGGTGTTGGAGCGGCTGGACCGCGACGGGTGCATTGTCGAGCCGCTCGACGTTGCGAGTGTCCAGCACGCGGTGCAAGAGCTGCTGGACGACGGTGTCGAGTCGCTCGCGGTGTGTCTGCTGCACAGCTACGTGAACGCACAGCACGAAATCCGCGTGGGTGAGATCGCTACTGAACTGGCGCCGGAGATGCCGATCTCGCTGTCGTGCGATGTGCTGCCGGAGATCGGCGAGTACGAACGCATGAGCACGACGGTCATCAACGCGTACTTGCAGCCGGTTGTCGGCAGCTACCTGGCGGGCCTTGCGGATGGCCTGCGGTCGACCGGCGTGCACGCGCCGCTGCGGATCATGCAGTCGAGCGGCGGGGTTATGGCCGCACGGGCAGCCAGCGAACGACCCATTCACATCGTGGAGTCCGGGCCCGCGGCAGGGGTCATCGCCGCATTGGCGCTCGCTCACGACCGCGGGCTGGAGGACGTGATCGCCCTGGATATGGGCGGCACCACGGCGAAAGCATCCATCATCGAGTCGGGCCGCCTGCACCGCGCGGCCGAGTACGAAGTGGCCGCCGGTCTGAACATTGGCAACCGGCTCAACACGGGCGCGGGCTACCGGCTGCGGGTGCCGGCGATCGACATTGCTGAGGTGGGCGCCGGCGGCGGCAGCCTGGTGAGCATCGATGCCGCTGGAGCGGTCCACGTCGGACCCGAGAGCGCGGGCGCAGTGCCCGGCCCAGTGTGCTACGCACTGGGTGGACAGCAGCCGACGCTCACCGACGCCAATCTTCTGCTGGGATATCTCAATCCGACCGCGTTACTGGGTGGCCAGCTGCCGGTCGACCACGCGCTGACGGAGCGTATCTTCCACGAACGCATCGCTGCGCCGCTGCAGCTCGACGTGATGCGCGCCGCGTACGGAGTCCATCAGATCGCCGTGGCGAATATGGTCCGCGCCGTGAAGGCGATGTCGTCGGAGCGCGGACGCGACCCACGCCTGTTCGCCTTCGTGGCCTACGGCGGAAACGGTCCGCTGCACGCGGTGTCGGCGGCTGTCGAGGTGGGTGTGCGGGTCGTCGTCGTCCCGCCGTCGCCCGGGCTGTTCAGCGCGTTCGGGCTGCTCGCGGCCGACCCATCACAGCACGCCGCTCGATCGTTCCTATGTCTGACCAGCGAACTGCGACACGAAGCGTTGGAGGGCGCTTTTCGTGAGCTGGAGCAGCGGGTCACGGACAACCTGACTGGGCAAGGCCACGAATCGCGGCAGGTCATGTGCAGTCGCGCGATCGACGTCCATTACGCCGGACAGTCTTTCGAGCTATCGCTGCCTGTTGGCTCACCCATCACGAGGACCGCTGTCGACGAACTCGATCAGCGATTCGCGGCGGAGCACGAGCGTACGTACGGCCACCGCGCGGAAGGCGATCCGGTGGAGGTGGTCCACATTCGGGTTGAGGGCACTGTCGCGTCGGAGTCAGGCACGCGCATGCCAACTGCCGTTCCCAAAGACAGCAGCGTGAGCACGACGCGCCCCGCGTACTTTGGTCCACGCTACGGCGTGTTGGAGACACCCGTTGTGGCGCGGAGTGTGATCGAAAGCGAAGCGCGACGCGGGCCGCTGATCGTAGAAGAATATGACGCGACGACGGTTGTGCCGCCCGACTGGAGTGTGCGCCGCGATGAGCGCAGCAACCTGTGGCTGACCCTGTGAGCGCGGCGGATCCGATCACTGCCGAGCTGATCCGCAACAGTCTGCAGGCGATCGTCGACGAGATGGCCCTTACCCTGGTGCGAACGGCGTACTCCGCCAATCTGAAGAGTGCGATGGACCTGTCGTCCGCGGTGTGCGACAAGCATGGCCGACTCATCGCGCAGGGACTCACGCTGCCGCTGCACCTCGGGTCTATTCCGGACGCCATCGCGGCGCTGCTGCAGCGCTTCGGCGACTCATTTCGACCGGGCGATGCCTTCGTCCTCAACGATCCCTACGCAGGCGGCACACACCTGCCCGATTTCTTCGTCTTCCAGCCGGTGTTCGATGGGGAACATCACCTCGCGTTCGTGGTGACGGTCGCCCACCACACCGATGTCGGTGGGCGGGTAGCGGGCGGGAACGGCTGGGACTCGACGGAGATCTATCAAGAAGGGCTGCGGATTCCCCCACTCAGGCTGTGCACCAATGGGCGATTGAACGACGACTTCCTGCACCTGTTGGCCGCCAATGTCCGTATCCCGGTCAAAGTCCTGGGCGATTTACGAGCCCAGCTGGCTGCGTGCCACGTCGGCGAGCGCGGCTTGCTCGATCTGGTGCAGCGCTATGGGCGCGAAATGCTGGAAGTCGCATTCGAAGATCTGCTGAGCCACACCGAGCGGCTCGCACGGGAGGCCATCAAACAGCTGCCGGAGGGCCGCTACGCGTTCGTCGATTACCTCGACGACGACGGCATCGATCCAGAGCCAATCCCATTCCGGGTCGCGGTCACCGTGCGCGGATCGGACATGGAGGTGGACTTCAACGGCAGCAGCCCGCAGGTCAAAGGAGCGATCAACTGCGTGCTGTCCTTCACGCGGTCCGCGGTCTATGCCTGCGCACGTTGCTTGCTGCCGCCGACGCTGCCCAACAACGAAGGGTACATGCGCACCATCACAGTGGTCGCACCGCCCGGCACGATCGTCAATCCGCTTTCGCCGGCGCCGGTGGCAGCGCGTGGTCTGACGGGCTATCGCATTGCCAATGCGGTGATGGGTGCGTTGGCGCAGGTGGCACCGGAGCGCGTACCTGCGTGCGAATCCGGCGGCGATACTGGTATCAGCCTGGGTGGTTACGATGCGCAGCGTCGAGCCTTCGTCTTTCTGGAGTTTTTGGTCTGCAGCTGGGGCGGCCGGCCGTATGCGGACGGCATCGACGGCATCGCGTCCATGGTAGTGAATTTCTCCAATTATCCGGTCGAAGTGATCGAGCGCGAATATCCGTTGCGCATCGAAGAATATGGATTCCTGCCCGACAGCGGTGGGCCAGGCAAGTTCCGCGGCGGACTGGCGCTCGTGCGCCGCTACCGATTCCTGGAAGAATCGGGCACGTTCCAGATTCGCTCAGATCGTAGCCGGTTCGGCGCGTACGGGCTCGCTGGCGGCGGGCCCGGGCGCCGCTCACGGAACGTGCTCAATCCCGGCCCGCACGAGAAGCTCCTGGCGGCCAAGACGACGTTACACGTGAGCCACGGCGACGTATTGCGGCACGAGCTGGCAGGCGCCGGTGGCTGGGGCAACCCGCTCGCACGTGACCCACAAGCGGTGCTGGTAGACGTACGCAACGACAAGATCACGCCCGCGCACGCCCTCGAGGCGTACGGAGTGGTGGTCGACGCCGGCGCAACGTGCGTCGACGAAGCAGCTACCGCGCGCGCACGCTCGGCTGCTGCTCGTCGGAGTACTGGTGCGCGTAGCGCCACAAGCACTGCTCGCGCAGTTTCTCGTCAGAGGCAAGCTCAGTCCCGAAGCGACTGAGGCTCAGCTGCGACAGATCCAGCCCAGGGCTTCCGTCGACGACCCAATCCGCGAGCACCTCGCCAACCGCTGGTGAAATCGACAGTCCGCCGACGCAGCAGCCGCTGGCGACGAAGAAGCCGTCAACACCTGGCACTCGGTCGATGATGTGCCGGCCGTCGACCGTCATCGTTGGGAGCCCACCGCGGAACTCGGCGATCTCGGCCGACTGCAGCGCTGGAAACTCCGCCCTGACCTCGTGCGTGAGCTTGCGCAGCGGTTCGAAGTCGAGCGTCAGGTTTTTGATGTCGAAGTCCGTGCCCAGCGCGCGTACGTCTACTTGAAGCGGGTCCGGTTCGTAACCGCCGAGCAGCAGTCCGCCACGCTCGGGCCGCACGTACACGTTGACATCGAGCACGCGGACGATCGGCTGGTCGGCGCTGACACCCGGGATGGGTCGGGTGATGTACAGCTGATGCCGGGTGGGCACGATCGGGACGCGGATGCCTGTCATCTCCGCGACAACCCGCGCCCAGGCGCCCGCGGCGTCGACGACGACGGGGGCGCCGATCTCACCCTGGTCGGTCAGCACACCCTCGATCGCGCCATCGCGCGTGCGGATCGCCGTGACTGGCGTGTGCGGCAGGATCGACGCGCCGAGTCTCTCGGCGGCGCGGATGTACGCGCGCGGCAGGTCGACTGGCTCGAGGTACAGGTCGGACGCGTTGTACCAGGCAGCCAGGGCAGCGTCGGCGTGCAGGAAGGGAGCCAGTCGCTCGGCCTCGCCCGGCGACACGTGGTGGATGTCGATGCCCACCGCCTGGCCTTCTTCGACCTCATCGTGTATCTGCGGAACGAACTCTGGTGTGCGGGTTAGCTTGAGGCTCCCGGACTGGTGGAAGGCGAGCGGCTCGCCCGTGTCGGTCTCGAATTGCTTGATCTTGGCCACACTCCGCATGGCCAGGCGCGTCATGACCGGGTCAGAGCGAATTTGCTGGGTCAGCCCGGCCGCGCGGGGCGATGTTTGCGACGCGACGGCATGGCGTTCGAGCAGCGCCACACGGCGACCACGCCGCGCCAGATGGAAGGTGATGCTGGCGCCGAACGCTCCGGCGCCAATCACGACGACCTCGGCTTCGTGAATCATGGGAGCACGGCGTAGCTTACGCCGGCCGCAGGCCAAGTGAGCGCGGCACCTCGAGGCGCAACGTCAGCTCCATGCCCCCAAATGCCTGGCCTACGCGAAGGTCCGCCGCGGCCGAGATGAGTGCCAGCGCTTCGGCCGGCTCGAGTCCAAGCTGCCGCTCCAGGGCGCGCATCATGCCTTCGATCGCGTCCCGGCGAGCGGTGGCGAAATCAACGCTGGCGCCAGTGGACATCAGCCGATCCGCAGTCTCGATCCATGGCGCGTCGATCGTCAGACCAGCCGCCACATCTACACGCACCGTCACATCGGCGCCAATCTCCATTGCCGTCCCTGACAGCTCACCATCGCCCTGGGTGGCGTGCACGTCGCCGATCCAGAGCAGGGCGCCCGGTTGATTGACCGGCAAGTAGACGCGCGCGCCGCGCCCGATCACCTTGTGGTCGAGATTCCCGCCGTGTCGTCCGGGCGTACCGCACGAAATGGCGTCGCCAACTGGCGCGATGCCGATGCACCCGATCATCGGCTGCTCGTCGAGCCGAATGCTGGACGAGAAGGTCACCGCACCGTCGCCGACGGCGCACACGCGGCCGCGTGCACGCGGGATGCGCCCCTCGGCCAGCGGACCCATATGCGCATGCCCGCCGCACCAGCCCGGTGAGATGGTCTGGATATCCAGGACATCGACGATCAACGCATCGCCGGGTCGTGCGCCGCGTACCTCGAGTGGACCGGTGACGGGGTTCCCGCGTCCGACCGGGGGTCGCGGCAGATCCACGAGCTCGCCGACCGGATGCACGAACATCGCTCCGCCGCGCGCGTCCTGGGTCTCGAAGACCACAGTCGCGCCTGGATCGACTGACAGCACCGCTGGCAGGCGTGCATCGTAGAAGTAGCCGATCTGGTCACGCGGGATACGTTCGCTGGACACGAAGGGCACCCTCCCGTTGGCCATAGAGTAGCGGCAGGACGCCGCCTCCCAGTCCTCAGGGGATGACGACCGGTGCCTCTATGATGAGGCGCGATGGATCTCGAGCTGCAGGGAAAGATCGGCCTGGTGACTGGTGGAAGCCGCGGCATCGGCCGCTCGATCGCGCTCCGGCTCGCCTCGGAGGGCGTGCACGTGGCCATCTGCGGCCGCACGGCTGAGACGATCGATCGCACGCTGGCAGAGCTGCGAGCCCTGGATGCAGTGGCGCATGGCGTCGTAGCGGACGTCACCCGCCCCGGCGAGGTCGAGCGCTTTGTCGAGGACAGCGCTAAAGCGCTTGGTGGCGTGGACCTCCTCGTGGCGAACGTCGGCGGCTCCGCCGGCCAGGACGTGCGGGCATCGACGCCCGAGGACTGGGCCCAGACATTCGAGCTCAACCTGTTCCATGCGGTCCGCGCCATCCGCGCCGCGATCCCACATATGGAGCGGCGGGGTGGCGGCAGCGTCGTGACGATCAGCTCGATCTCGGGGTGGAAGCCCGGACCGCGAGCTCAATACGGCGCCAGCAAGGCGGGCGAGATCTTCCTGGCTGGAGCGCTCGCGTGGGAGCTCGCGCCGATGCGGGTTCGCGTGAACACGGTGAGCCCAGGCTCCATCATGTTTCCCGGTGGTGGCTGGGAGCGGTTTCGGGCCGAGCAGAGTGAGCGGTTCGCAGAGTTCGAACGGCGCGAGTTCCCGTGGGGTCGTCTCGGCACACCCGAGGAGGTGGCCGACGCCGTAGTGTTCGTCCTGTCGCCCCGAGCCTCGTGGATCAACGGCGCCAATATCGCCGTCGACGGCGCTCAGGGACGACCGAGCGCGTTCTGAGCATTTCGGCGCAGCGCTACGATGGCGGAGATGAGTGATTTGCCGACGCGCACGCTGGGACGGACGGGGCTGCAGGTGACGCAGCTTGGCTACGGAGCGATGGAATTACGCGGGGCGCCGCGCGGCCGGCCGATCGACGATGACCAGGCGCAGACGATCCTGCGTGCGGTGCTGGATAGCGGCATCAACTACATCGACACCTCGATTGACTACGGAGTAAGCGAGGAGCGCATCGGGCGGTTCATCGGCTCGCGGCGCGGCGAGTTCTTCCTGGCCTCCAAGTGCGGCTGTGTGGTTGACCCGCCTGTGGCAGGCCAGCGATTGCCCCATGTGTTCACTCGTGAAAACGTGGTGAACGGGGTCGAAAACAGCTTGAAGCGACTCGGAACCGATTACCTGGACGTAGTTCAGTTCCACGCCAGCCCGACGCCCGACACGCTGCGCGACGAAGGCGGGCTGGCTGCGCTGGTCGACTTGCAGAGCCAGGGCAAGGTGCGGTTCCTCGGCATGTCAGGCACGCTGCCGAATCTGCCCGACCAGATCCGCATGGGCGTGTTCGACGTCTTCCAGATTCCGTACTCGGCTATTCAGGCCGAGCACGAACAGCTCATTACCGAGGCGGCCGGGGCCGGGGCGGGCACCGTCATCCGAGGTGGCGCCGCCAAAGGCGCCTGGGATGGCAACGAGCTGGACGACCTGCTCGAAGGCGCGTCGAAAACCGAGTTCATCCTGCGCCTCACCCTCAGCCACCCCGACCTGCACACGACCATCGTCGGCACGGTCGATTCGGGCCACCTGGCAGCGAACGTCGCGGCCGCGCGCAAGGGCCCACTGCCGGCTGACGTCTCCGCCGAGGCCAAACGTCGACTCGCCGCTCGCGCGCTGGCCTAATGCGCCTCGTCCATTGCGACTGAGGGACGCGCGGATCAGGACTCGAACTGCTGGGCGACTTCGGCAGCCCGATCGAGCGCCGGCAGCACCTTGTCGGCGGGCGCGGCGGGCAGGCGGAAGACTGTCCGCGTCACGCCAGCGGCGACGTACTGCTCGACCGCCGCGGCGTCGCACGGCGTGCCGTACACCGTCACTGGCAGGCGACCGCGGCCGGCGCCTTCGGACATCGCGTGGAACTCGGCGATGCGCTCGCGCAGTGGCTGCTCACCGCGGTCGGGGTGTGGCATCCACTCGTCCGCGAGTTCGATGACGCGCCGCATCCGGAAGATCCAGCGTGTGGACGCGGCCATCCACGCGCACTTGTAGTACATGTCGTTGGAAGAGCTGTGTTTTGACCGCGACCAGCTGGAACTCATTCCGACACTGGGTAGCCGAAGGTGGCGACGCCGCCGTGGCGCTCGAAGTAGTCGAGGAGCCGCGGATCGAGCACCCAATAGCCTGTGGCCGCGAAATAGGAGCCGAAGGTGCCTGGCTCGGCGCCTGCGCGGCTCAGTGAGGCAACGTGCGAGTCGAGCGTCCCCCCCCAGTAGAGCAGCCGGGATGGACGAGGCGATTATGTAACGCAGCAGAAATGGAGAGAAACAGCGAGCGATTTGGCGCTCGGCGCACCGGCAGCGGAGTCGCCAGGTTGCATGCTTAGCCATCTGTTCATTCCCTGAGTCAGGGCGGTGAGGGCGACGCGCAGGCCCTTCCGTATACCACTGTGCAATCGATGACCAGCCGTGCACATCGGCCAGTCGGCGCCCTGTCGGCTAGGTCACATGACGGAGGTGTTGACGTCCGGCGCAAGGGCGCCACCCAGTACGCGAGTACACGTCGCCTTCCGTCCCGGCCAGCAGTCAAGCCGACACCCATGGATCGCGGCGTCGCGCTACCCCAGGCGCGTGGCTGGGCTTGTGCTGTTGCGGCCGGCGCGGCTCGAGCGGGTCTCGCGCGCGGCCGCGGCACCCATCGTGCTAACGCCTTAACTCCTCGAAGGAGGATTCCCCGAATGCTGTGGTTACTGGTGGTCCTGCTGCTGGTCTTATGGCTCGGCGGATTCACGCTGAATGTCGCCGGCGGGCTTATTCACGCTTTACTCGTCATCGCCCTGATCGTGGCGATCTACAACCTCTTCGTCACCCGCGGTCGGGCAGTCTGACGCCGATAGGTCGGCAGCTGCGTAATCGCGGCGTCGGCCTCAGAGGCGCCCTGAAAGAGCAGCTCGAGCTCCTCGCCCTCGACCGTTTCGACGTCGAGGAGCCGGGCTGCCAGCGCGTCGAGCACCATGCGGTAGTGCGTCAGAATCTCCTCGGCCTGCTGCGCACCCGCGTCGATGAGCGCGTGCACCTCGGCGTCGATGGCTTCCGCGATCCGTTCCGAGTACGGCGCGCCAGACTCACCAGAGCCGAGCGCGCGCGGGCCAAGGCGTTCGCTCATCCCGTACGTGGTCACCATACTGCGCGCGATCGACGTGGCCTTCTCGATGTCGTTCGAAGCGCCGGTACTGACGTCGCCGAAGATCAGCCGCTCGGCCGCCCAGCCACCCAGCGCCGAGGCGATCGAGGCCTCGAACTGCGCTCGCGTCATGTAGTGGCGATCCTCTTCGGGCAGGAACCGCGTATAGCCACCCATCCGACCGCGCGACACAATGGTCACCTTGTGCACCGGATCGTGATCGTCACTGTACCGACCGACCACGGCGTGCCCAGCCTCGTGGTAGGCAGTACGCTGCTGCTCGAGCGCTGACATCACGCGCGCCTTCTTCTGCGGCCCCGCGATCACACGATCGATGGCCTCCTGCAGATCGAGCATGTCGATCGCGCGGCGACCTTTGCGGACCGCCAGGATGGCGCCTTCATTGACCAGGTTGGCCAGGTCGGCGCCCGAGAAGCCAGGCGTGGAACGGGCCAGGGTATCCAGACGCACTCCGTCGTGGAGCGGCTTGCCGCGCGAGTGCACGGTCAGGATCGCGGTGCGCTCCTTGACGTCGGGGTTGGCCAGCGTGACCTGGCGGTCGAAGCGGCCGGGCCGCAACAGGGCGGGGTCCAGCACATCCGGCCGATTGGTAGCCGCGAGCACGATCACGTGGCGGGTGCCCTCGAACCCGTCCATCTCAACCAGAATCTGGTTCAGCGTCTGCTCCCGCTCGTCGTGGCCGCCACTGCTGTTGCCCGTGCTGCGTTTGCGACCGACGGCGTCGATCTCGTCGATGAAGATGATGCTGGGCGCCTGACGCTTGGCTTGCTCGAAGAGGTCGCGCACGCGACTGGCGCCGACGCCAACGAACATCTCCACGAACTCGGAACCCGAGATGCTGAAGAACGGCACACCGGCCTCGCCGGCGACGGCGCGGCTGAGCAGCGTCTTGCCAGTGCCTGGCGGGCCGACCAGCAGCACGCCCTTCGGGATGCGCGCGCCCATGGCGGCGAACTTCTCGGGATACTTGAGGAACTCGACGATCTCGTACAGCTCTTCCTTCGCCTCGGCGGCGCCTGCGACCTCGTCGAACGTGATCTTCTGCGCCTGGCCGACGAACCTTCGCGCCCGACTCCGTCCGAAGCCCATGCCTGGGCCGCGGCGCATCGTCATGAAGACCACGCCACCAATCATCAGCGTCAGCAGCACCACTGGAACGACGTCCAGCCACGCCACCGCGGCGGTCTCCTCGACCTCGTATTTGACGGTGTTGAGCTCCTGGCTGGTGACGCCCAGCGTCGACAGCATCTGCGGGACGGAGGCCTCGCGCTCTTTGATGAAGACGTATTCGGCGTCAGCGGTCTTGATGTAAGCGCGCTCTTGCTGGACGGTGAGCTGTTCTGCTCGCGCGCTCTTGATCACACTCGCTGCCTCGGAGGCCGAGATGGGCTGCGCGTTGTTGTGCTTGCTCAGCCGATTGAGGTTGGCGATCAGGATGATGGCGCCAGCCAGGAGCACCAGCAGCGAGAGGCTGACGATGCGGACGAGCGGGCGAACGAAGAGGGCGCGCAGTCTGTGCATTGGGGGTGGCTCCGGTCGGCGCTATCTACACCGTCCGGGCCCCCGAACCCAAGGCTTGTAATGAAGCTGTACGGCGACGCCGCGCCGGTCGCGCGGGGTGGACCATACTGCACCACCATGCATGGACACATGCGGCGCCTCGGACAAACCGGGCTGCACGTCACACCGCTGTGCATCGGCACCGCGTCCCTGGGCGACATGCCCGAGACCTTCGACTACAGCGTGCCCGAAGAGCGGGCGTTGGCCACCCTGCGCGCGTTCTGGGACAGCCCTATCAACTTCCTCGACACCGCGTACTCGTATGGCGACGGTGAGAGCGAGCGGCGCATCGGACTTGCGCTCCGCGAACGCGGTGGCCTGCCGGCTGGCGTGGTGCTCGGCACAAAGGCCGATCGCCACATGCAGACCGGCGACTTCAGCGGCGAGCAGATCAAACGCAGTGTCGAGCGGAGTCTGCGGCTGCTAGGCGTCGAGCGACTGCAATTGGTCCACCTGCACGATCCCGAGCACACGACGTTCGAAAAAGCGATGGCGGCTGATGGCCCAGTCCCGGTGCTGCTGGATTTCCAGCGCCAGGGCGTGATCGAACACGTTGGTGTGGCCGGCGGGCCGATCGACCTGATGATCCAGTTTGTGGAGACCGGGCTGTTCGAGGCGGTGATCTCGCACAACCGCTACACACTCCTGAACCGTTCGGCCGCGCCGTTGTTCGAAATCGCGGCGCGGCGCGGTATGGCCGTGCTCAACGCGGCGCCCTACGGCAGCGGCATCCTGGCCAAAGGGCCGGATGCGTACGCCCGCTACGCGTACCAGGCCGCCTCGGCGGAGCGCGTGGAGCGCACCCGACAGATCGAGGCAGTCTGCCAGCGCTTTGGGCTGCCGCTCGCAGCCGTCGCGCTGCAGTTCAGTCTGCGAGACCCGCGCATCACCTCGACGATCGTTGGCGTCACTCGACCCGAGCGCATCGCGCAGACACTGCAGCTGGCGGAAGTGACCATTCCGGACGAGCTGTGGCAGGAGTTGGCGACATTGCCCGCGGAAACGGAGGATCCTGAAACCATGCGCTGGCAACAATCGTGAAGGCGTTCGGGTTGACCCTCCTGCTGCAGGATGATCCCGCGAAGATCGCCGAGTACCGCCGCTACCACCAGGCGGTCTGGCCAGAGGTCTGCGCACGGCTGCGCGAGGTCGGCGTGCAGCGCATGCGCATTTTTCTCCGCGCCACGCGCATGTTCATGTTCCTCGAGACGGACGATGCGTTCGACCCTGCGCGAGATTTCCCCAGAATCAACGAGGACCCGGCATCGGCGAGGTGGAACGAGCTGATGGCCACCCTCCAGGCACGGGCGCCCGAAGCCAATCCAGACGAGTGGTGGGCGCCGATGGAGCTGGTGTTCGATCTCGACTGGCCGGCTCACAGACCATAAACGCGGCGCGCGTTTTCACCCCACAGCTTTTGCTGCGCGTGCTCCGCGAGGTCCCTGGTGAGCTCCCGCAAGGTGTCAACCCAGCGTTGATAGCTCGCCGCGTGCGTGACCACGGGCCAGTCGCTGCCGAACAGCACGCGGTCTTCGCCAAAGCTGCTCAACACGTGCTGGACGAACGGCTCCAGGTCGTGCGGTGTCCAGGCCTGCTGGTCGGCTTCGGTGACCGCGCCGCTGACTTTGCACGCGACGTTGGGCAGGCCGGCGAGCTCGGTGATCTGCGCGCGCCACGGATCGAGCTGCCCGGCCTTGATCGCCGGCTTCCCCAGGTGATCCAGGATGAACCGCGTCTCGGGGCACTGTCGGACCATCTCGATCGTGGACGGGAGCTGCTCATGGCGGATGCAGATATCAAACGACAGGTTGTATTCGGGCAGCACCCGCACCCCGTCGATGAGACGCACTGCGAAGTCATCCACTTCCTGCTGGATCAGTCGCCGCACTCCGTGGACACGCTTGATCTTCTTGAGCGCAGTCAAATACGACCGCGCCGCCTCGCCGTCCTCCATAGGTGCGGAGGCCACGACCGCCGCCACCCGTGGCTGCTGCGATGCCCACTCCGCCTCGAGCAGGCCGTAGGCAGGCGTGGCGCCGACCTCGATATATACGATGCCCTCCACGCCCAGGCCAGCGGTGTCGTCGGCGAATTTATCCGGTCCGAATGGCCGGTTGAGCCACGCGTCGCCGTCGAGCCACGGCATGCGGAACCGCCGCGGGTCCCACAAGTGGACGTGCGAGTCGATCAACGGCTCGATCAGTACCCGGAATCGATGGCTGTTAGCTGGCGGCGGATGAAGCTCTTCAGCACGTCGACGGTGCGCCGTGCGTTCGGACCACCTTCGCGCGAGTAGCCGTGGCCAGCCCGCGGGAACAACGCGAGCTCGATGATGCCGCCAGCGTGGCCATACGCCTCGACGAAACGCTCGGCCGTGCGCGGCGCCAGGACATCGTCGTCCGCGCCTTGAAAGAGCAGCGCCGGCGGCAGCGCGACAGACTCACCGCGCTCGAGGATGAGTTGCGGATTGGCCTCGCGCATGGTGTCTTCATCGCCGAAGAACTGATGATGCGACTCCAGCAGGCTGGTTCGGCCGTGCTGCTTCGCGTGCAGATAGCGGGCGTGTGGGTCGATGACCGGCCAGCCCATCATCACGTAGGCGAGACTCGCGTCCTCACCTGTGTCGAGCGCGTGCGCCAGGTAGCGCGGATCGTTAGGTCGCATCGCGCTGAGCATGACCATGTGGCCACCGCTCGAGAGGCCCAGGCCGCCCAGGCCCTCGGCCGTCGCGTTGAACTCGCTGGCGCTGGACTTCAGCCAGCGCGTCGCGTAGTTGATGTCCGCCATCGATGCGGGATACGGCGCTTCCTTGCCCGAGTGGAAGTCCACTGAGGCAACCACCAGGCCACTCGCTGCCAGCTCGGAGACCAATGGCGCGTTCTGGGTACGGTCGTTGCTCGTCCAGGCGCCGCCGTGAATCTCGATCAGCGCCGGAAATGGGCCTTCGCCGCGCGGCTGATACACGCGTGCCAGCCAGGAGCGGTCGGCGTCCGAGCGGTAGACGACATCGCGGGAATCGACGTCGTAGGTCCGCTCAGGAGTGGATAACAACTGTAGTGCCATACGTGGCCCACCCCCATAAGAACTCGCTCGCGGCCAGGTCTACCCCGAGGCAACCGTGCGAACCCGAATAGCCGAAGTTATTCGACCAGTAGTTGTAGTGAATGCTGGCGCCGTCGGTGCTGAAGTACTGCGTATACAGGACGTGCTCCAGGTGGTAGCCCTCGGGCGAGTCGGCCGGTACTCCCAGCGTACTGCTGTCCATGGTCTCGTCCTCGACCCGCCGGCCAATGCTGAAGACGCCAGTTGGCGTCTCGGTGGCGATCCGGCCCTTCACGGCCAGCGTGCTCATCACGGGCGTGTCGCCTTCGTACGCGACGAGCATGGCTGGCTCGCGCAAGTCGGCGTCGATCCAGCGGCCGCTGAACGTGCGTTGCGGAGTACTCGGCAGGCGGATGACTCCCTCGGCGAGGTAGCCCTGATCGACGCGATACCACGTCGAGCCGTCGGCCCCACGGACACGATCGTGGACCATGATCGGCTGGTTGTGGCCAAGCCGCGAGACATACGCGAACGTATCGTCGACCGGGTAGAAGGCGACGCGCGCGGCGCCGACCGTGCGACCCATCTGCTCGACACGGCCGGCCGACGGCGGCGGCGGCGCGGTTACCCAGCTGGGCGGTGCATCGCTCGGACCGAGCAGCCTGCTCGGGGCGTAGGCGGTGCCCTGGGCGCGCGGGTTGTAGACGTAGGCCCACTCACCTGAGTACCCGAGCACCTGCAAGTACGAGAACTGCGGCAAGTTGGCGAGAACTTCGGAGGTGGCGTCCGGTCCCGCGTGTAGCTGCACCGAGTTGACCAGGGCAACGGTCCAGATGGCATTTGCCGGCAGCGGCGTCGGAGTTGGGGCTGGTGTGGGCGCGGCCGTGGCCGTGGCGGCTGGGGCGGGCGTCGCGGTGACTGGCAGTGGTGCACTCTGATTCAGTGGCCCCACCCAGCGCAGCGCATCCGCGATGACCACGCCGTCGGCGCGATCGGACAGTGTCACGCCCTGGCTCTTGCCAGGAGTGAACGGGTAGCTGCCCAGGAGCTGCCACGCTCCGCCATTGCTTTGTTGATTGCGCGTGACGGCGACGGTCCCGTCTTCGGAGGCAATCCAGTACAGCGCATTGGTGGCGCGATTGGGTCCACTGGTCCAGCGGGCGTACACCTCGTAGCGGCCGCCGCCACTGCTGCTCGGAAATGGCCAGAACACGGTGGCGTCGCCGCCGCTGCCCGGGCGGAAGAGATAGTCAGCACCGTCGAAACCTGGCGTGAGCGCCGTCGAGACCCACGGTCCGCTCACCTGCACGCCAGGCGAGGCGTTGTCCAGCACGATCTCGTCCGCTCTCGCGGCGGGCGCGAGCGCCAATATTGTCATCCCGAGCGCAGCGAGGGATCTCAGTGCAAAAACAGAGATTCCTCGCAGGCTCGGAATGACAGGCTGTTTCTCAATACAGGCAGCGATACGATTCCGCGGTCCGCTGTTCCGCATCGCTGATGATTCGCTCGTGCTCGGAGGGGTCATCGTTCGGACGGGTCTGGTCGGTGATCATGCGCGCCAGCGTCGGCATCTCGTCGCGCGCCATGAAATGCTCGGGGTCCCACAGTTGGGCCCGCAAGAAAGAACGGGCGCAGTGCAGGAATGTCTCTTCGACATGCACGACGATGCCCAGCAACGGCCGCTTGCCCTCCACCGCCAGGCGATCCAGGAGGGCGTCGTCGCGCACCAGCTCGGCAGTCCCGTTCACCCGCAGCGTCTCGTCCATGCCCGGGATCAAGAACAGCAGCCCGACATGCGGATTGGTGACGATGTTCTGCAGCGAGTCGAGCCGCTTGTTGCCCGGCCGGTCTGGAATGGCCAGGGTCTGCTCGTCCAGCACGAGCACAAACCCGGCCCTGTCGCCCTTGGGTGAGACATCGCAGCGGCCATCGGTTCCAGATGTGCCGAGTAGGACGAAGGGTGACTTCGCGATGAACGACCGACAGTGCACATCAAGCGCAGCCAGCTGCTTTTTCACTGCCCGCTCCGAGGGAGCCCCGACAAGCTCGCGCAGCGTCGCGATATCGCTGATTCGTCGCCGCTCAGAAGTCTGGATCCGCTCCGCGGTGCGCGCTACGGAACTTGTCATCGACCGAGTATAGGCCGTGCGCTCCCGCCGGGCAGTCTCGCTACCGGGAGAGGGCGAGCAGGGCGGCGTTGGTGATGTGCCCGGCGTCGATGCCCGCGTAGGCGTACAGGTCGTCCCGCGCGCCGGACTGGCCGAAGCGATCCATGCCCAGCGACACCGTCTGTTGACCGAACACCGCGCCCAGGAACGTGAGCGCGTGGCTGGCCGCGTCGAGCACCGTGACCAGCGGCGCCCTTCGCTCCGCGGGCACGATCAAGCTACCAACATGCTCAGCGCCCCCCGGCACGGTGCCGCTGCGCACGCCTGCCAGGGTTGAGCGTTGCCACGCAGCGTAGAGCAAGTCCGCGCTGGTGATATTCAGCACGGTCGCGGCTACGCCTTCCTCGGCGAGGTCTGAGGCGGCCTGGAGCACCTCGGGCAAGATTGGCCCAGACGCCGCCAGCACGACGCGCGGCGCGGTTCGCAACCCCTCAGCCGGTTCCAACAGGCGATAGCCGCCGCGCAGCACCTGCTGTTGGAGCTCGTCATTGCCCAGCCGAACAGCCGCAGCGTCAAAGGGCGCGCTGTCGATCGCCCGTGTGCTGAGCCGCAGGTACGTGCTCGACCCATGCTCACGGTCGAGGCACTGCCGCAGCCCTTCGAGCAGGCACCATTCTGTTTCGCGTGCAAAGCACGGCTCGTACGCGTGCAGGTTGGGCAGCTCGAGGCCGATCGAAGGCGTGATCGCACTCTGGTGGGCGCCGCCTTCTGGGCTGAGCGTGACGCCAGCCGGCGTGCCTGCGAACACGAACTTGCTCTCCGAGTACACGCCGTAGATCAGCGCATCCAGGCCGCGGCAAACAAACGGGTCGTACACGGTGCCGACTGGCAGAATCAGCTCGCCATTGAGCTCGTGTCCCAGCCCGAGCTGTCCCAACAGCATGAACAGGTTCATCTCGGAGATACCCAGCTCGATGTGCTGACCGGTCGGGCCGGGCTCCCAGCGGAGCAGGCGCGGGACCGCCGTAGCGGGCGCCTGCGACGGGTTTTCGGCCCACACACCGGTGCGATTGACCCAGCCGCCCAGGTTCGTGGAAATCGTGACATCCGGGCTGGCGGTCACGATGCGAGCGGCCAGCGGCCCACCCAGACGCGACAGCTCGACCAGTGCGTTGCCAAACACCTCCTGCGAGGACATACGGTCGCGCACGCGCGTTGGCAACGAGCGCGGCACGTCGTCCGGGCCAATCTGTGTCGGCGGCACGTGCGGTCGCGGTCCGTGTGGAAATAGGCGCTGCGCCGCGGCATGGCACACTGCCGACTCGTCCGCGTCGGGCGGGAAGCACGCCCAGTCATCACCCTCGGGCACGCCCAGCTGCGCCCGCAGTGTGTCGATCTGCTCGGGCGAAAGGAGCGCCGAGTGGTTGAGCGGGTCGCCCGCGAACGGCAGGCCCCAGCCCTTCATCGTGTACGCAAACAGCACCGTCGGGCGGCTCGACTCGGCATCGGCGGCCTGGTAGGCCCCGAGCAGCTCCCCCAGGTCGTGGCCGCCCAGGTCACCCAACAGCCCCGGTACGTCGTCGTCCGCGGTGTCCGCGAGCGCGCGGCGCAGCTTGTCTCGGGCAGTCTTGGGCGCCTCGGCGAGCACTCGCGCACGCGCGTCCGCGCCAGGCAGCCGCACCAGCTCCTGATACTCCTCGTTGGGCATGTCGTCGATCAGCTTGCGCAAGGCGTCGCCACCTGGCCGTTCGAAGATCGCGTGCAAGCGGCGGCCGTACTTGGCCTCGAGCACGTGCCAACCGATGCCGTGGAACAGGGCCTCCATCTCCTGGACCTTGATCCCGGGAATGACTCGATCGAGACTCTGGCGATTCAGGTCCACGATCCACAGCACGTTGCCGAGCCTTGTGCCGCGGATCGTCTCGTCCGAGATGGCTTCCCAGACGTTGCCTTCGTCGAGCTCGGCGTCGCCGATCAGGGCGATGAAGCGGCGTCGCTCGCGCGGGTCCTCGCCCTGGCGGAAGTGGGTCGCGGCGTAGCGGTCGGCCAGCGCGGCGAAGAGTGGCGCGGCTGCACCCAGACCGACTGAGCCGGTCGAGAAATCGACCGGATCGGGATCTTTGGTGCGGCTGGGGTACGCCTGCAAGCCGCCGAACTCACGCAGCGTGGTCAGGTAGCGGCGATCGAGATTGCCGAGCAGGTACTGGATTGCGTGAAAGACCGGGCTCGCGTGCGGCTTGATGCTCACCCGATCGCCCGCGCGCAGCCAGGCGCCCAGGTACAGCGCAGTCAGGATCGATACGACCGAGGCGCTGCTGGCCTGATGGCCGCCGACCTTGGTGCCGTCCGGGCTTGGCCGCACGTGGTTGGCCTCGTGGATCATGCGGGTGGCCAGCCACAGCACCCGCTGCTGGATGCGCTCCAGCACGTCCACGTCGACGCTCATAGGCGCAGCGTACAACTGGCGCTTCAGTTCGCATCAGCCAGTACCGCTGAGCCAGTTACTCTAGGCCATATGGCCCCGCCGGTGACGGTCGACTTTCATGCACATGCCCAGAGTCCCAAGGCTGCCGAGCTCATCGCCAAGGCGCCCAACAACCCCGGCGCCGAGCCCAACCCACACAACGAGCACTTGCAGCGCACGCGCTACCACGCCGCCTTCACCGACCTCTCGGTGCGCCTGCAAACCATGGATCGCCAGCGCATCGACATGCAGGTCATCAGCCCCGCGCCCTTCTACGCCTACTGGGCTGACGAGAACACGTCGCCGCGGATTGCCCAGGCCTCGAACGAGCATGTTGCCGAGATCTGCGCGCGGCAACCCGATCGCTTTGTTGGGCTCGGCCACGTCTCGCTCCAGTTTCCCGAGCTGGCCGCGCAGCAGGTCTCGACCATCCTCGACTCGCTGCACTTGAAAGGCATCGAGATCGGCACTCGCGCTGAGGATGTGGATCTCGACGATCCGCGGCTCGATCCGCTGTGGACCGTCGCGCAGGCGCGCCAGGCGCCCGTCTTCATCCACCCAGCCGGGACGACCCTGGGCAAGCGCGTGGCGAAGTACTACCTGACCAACATCATCGGCAATCCGCTGGACACCACGATTGCGCTCACCAACCTGATCTTCGGCGGCGTCCTCGAGCGCTTTCCGACGCTGCGGGTGGTGGCAGCGCATGGTGGCGGATATTTGCCGTCGTACTTTGCACGCAGCCACCACGGGTACGAGGTGCGGCCCGAATTGCGCACGATTCCGCACGAGCCGGGGCACTACCTGCGGCGAGTCTGGGTCGACAACCTGGTCTACCAGCCCGAATATCTGGCGCACGTGATCAACGTGATTGGCCCGACGCAAGTTGTGCTGGGCACCGACTATCCCTTTGATATGGGCCAGGACAACCCGGTCGACCTGCTGGAGGCTGTTGGTGGCCTTTCGCCAGCGGATCTTGCCGCCATCAAGGGGCAGAATGCGCTGCGGCTGCTGGGGGTGCCCGCATGAGAATCGTGGTGTTCGGTCCACAACGCCGCGTCGGAGCGTGGGATGGCGATCGCATCGTCGACCTGAACCGCGCTGATTCGAACATTCCAGCGGACCTGGCGGCGTTCATCATCGGTGGCTCCATGGTTCTCGACCAGGCGCACGGGGCTCTCGAGCGTGCTCGCGGTGACCCGTCGCTGAGCCAGTCCGTCGACGACGTGCAATTGCATGCGCCGGCGACGTACCGGCCGCGCATCGCGTGCGCTGGCGGCAACTACGCCCTGCACGCCGCTGGCGCCCAGTCGGCACGCACCGGTCAGCCTGCCGACGTGGATGAGATCTACCGTCAGTCGCGCGCCAGTGATCCGTGGGGCTTCTGGAAAGTGGTCGATCCGCTGGCCGGCCACGGTCAAGACGTGATCTATCCCGCACGGTCCACCCACTTCGACTACGAGGGCGAGGTCGCCGTCGTGCTGGGTCGGCTCGCACGTGATGTGTCAGCGGCGCAGGCAGACGAGATGATCTGGGGCGTCACCCTGCTCAACGACTGGAGCATCCGCAACGACATGGGCCCGCAGCGGCCGTTGAATTTCAACCTGCCCAAGAACTTCGACACCTCGGTCTCGCTCGGGCCGTCGATCGTGGTGGGCGAGCTCGATCCGCAGGACGTCGAGGTGGAGGTGCTGGTCAACGGCGCCACGCGGCAGGCCTACAACTCGCGCGACATGACGTTCAGCTTTGCCGAGTTCATCGAGTACCTGTCGCGCGACTTCACGTTCCAACCTGGCGACATCATCGCCGGCGGCACGGGCGCCGGCACAGCAATGGACACCACCCGCCCCAACGCCGACGGTAGCACGCCAACCGACCTCTTCTTAAAGGTTGGCGACACGATCGACGTGTGCTCCTCGCGCATCGGCACCCTCCGCAACCGCATCGTCGCCCGTGGCGCGCGCTGATGGCGCGCCTGGACTTTGCGTTCTGGGATGCGCTGGCGGATGAGGATGGCCGCGACACCGCCACTACGTACGAGCGGCACCTGCGGCTCGCGACCCGCATCGAGGAACTGGCGTGGCACTCGTACTTCGTCATCGAGCACCAGAATGCGCCGCAGGGCGTGACCGCGCCGACGGTGTACCTGACCGCCGTTGCGCGCGAGACATCGAGGCTGCGGCTGGGCGCCATGATCTGGCAGTTGCCCTTCTATCAGCCCGTTCGCCTGGCCCAGGAGGTCGCCCTGCTCGACCAGCTGTCGCGCGGTCGGGTCGAGTTTGGCACGGGCATTGGCGTGCACGAGCACGAGTTCATCCGCTGGGGTGTCGACTACGCGCAGCGCTCGGCCATCGGCGAGGAAGTCCTGGACATCGTCAAACTGGCCTGGACCTGTGACGAGGTGACCTACAACGGCAAGTACTTCCACTACGAGGAAGCGTTGCCGCGCCCCAAGCCGTATCAGCAGCCGCATCCGCCCATCTGGGCCGCCGTCCACAGCGATGAGTCCTTCGCACGCGCCGCACGCAAGAACTACAACGTGGCCAAGAATCTCGACACCGACGACGTGGTCGAGCGCAAATTCGACCTGTTTCGAAGGGTGTGGCGTGAAGCGAACCACGCAGGCCCGCCGCCAAGAATGTTCCTCATGCGCTCCATCCACGTTGCCCCCACCGACGAGCAGGCACATGACGAGGCACGCCAGTACCTGGGCATCGGCACCGCGCGCTTCAACGGCAGTCCCATCGCCAGGACACGTGTCGGCTGGGGCAGCCACGAGCGCGGCATGGGCGCGGAGAGCGAGCTACCAGACAACAAGCGCCGCGGCGCCACCATCGCTGAGGCTGGCCGCAGCTACGACTTCAACCTCGAGCAGGGCCTGGCCCTGGTCGGCAGCCCCGAGACAGTGGCCCGCGAGATCGAAGCGCGCCGCCAGCGCCTCGGCTTCGACGTCCTGTGCACCAACCACCAGCTAGGCCGCATGCCGCCCGAGATGGTCGATCACTCGATCGAGCTGTTCGGCCGCGAAGTGATCCCGAGTTTCCGCTGATCCCGAACAGCTAGTACCGTGAGGCGCTGATGAGCCGGAGATTGTCATCCTGAGCTTGCGAAGGATCTCGATTGCTGCTTGTCATCCTGAGCGGAGCGAAGGATCTCGGGTTCCACGCTGAGATCCTTCGGCTCGCAGGCTCGCCTCAGGATGACATTGTCCCTGCCTTCGGCTCGCAGGCTCGCCTCGGGATGAGAGACGGCCTGTACTAAGCGAATGCGCGTAGCCGCGCGCGCACCTGGTCGAGCGCGCCGGGCGGAAATGGCTGCGAGCCGCCAATCCGATCGGCTAGCAGCATCATCTCGGCAGCCTCTTCCATCGAGACGATCAGGTGCGCCGCCGCGCCCGCGTCTTTGCCGAACGCGAGCAGGCCGTGGTTGGCCAGCAGCACTGCCCACGTCTCAGGGTGCGCGGCCAGCGTCTCTTCGATGTGCGCGATCGACTCCCGCGAGCCGCGCGGTCCCCACGCCGCCACGGGGATGTCCTCGCTGACCCCCATCCGCAGGAGCCCTTCATAGTGGATCGGCAGCGGCTTGTGGGCCATCGCGTACGTGGTCACCATCGGCGAATGCGTGTGGATCACCGCGCCGATATCCGACCGCATGCGGTACACGATCGCATGCATGCCCGTGATCTCGGCCGAGGTCGAGGCCAACTGCCCATCGAGGACGTTGCCGTCGAGGTCGAGCACCGCCAGCGTTTCGGGCGCCGTGTTGAGCAGCGTGCTCACGCCAGTGATGAGCATCGACTGCCCATCTGGCAGCCGCACGCTGGCGTTACCGTGATTGCTGTGCGACAGCACGCCGGTCCGCAGCAATAACTGCGCGGCGTCGACGATCGACTGCCGCTCGCCAGCGAAGCTCAGTGCCATGGCATGTCCATTGTGTCATCCCGAGGAGGCACTGCACTGTCATCCCGAGGAGGCACGACGAGGGATCTCACGTACGGTCCGCCAAGCATGAGATCCCTCGCAGGCTCGGGATGACAGTGAGCAGCTCGCCGAGATCCCTCGCAGGCTCGGGATGACAAAGCCTACGCGAGTACCGCCGCGGGGAGGAATTCGTGGAACCACGCCAGCGTGCGCGGCCAGGCATCGGCCGCGGCGTCGGCGTTGTAGCGATCGCCGGTGTCGTTGAAGAAGGCGTGGTTGGCGCCCGGATACACCACGAAATCGTGCGGCACGCCAGCCGTGGAGAGCGCTGCCTCCATGTCGGGGATGCTGCCAGTGATGCGGGTGTCCAGCTCGCCGTACAGACCAAGCACGGCCGCCTTGATGCGCGTGGCGTCGTCCAGCGGTGGCGGGGGGCCGTAGTACGGCACCGCGGCCGCGAGTGCCCCGTCCCTGATCGCCGTGCGCCAGGTGATGCCGCCGCCGAAGCAGAAGCCGGAAATCCCGTGGGCATCGGGGTGCACGCGTTCTTGAGCGCGCAGGAACATGCCGGCGGCGACTGTGTCGTCAGCGTGCCGCCACGGATCGGCCCCGCTCAAGAAGCCCGGTACTTGCGCAGGATCGGCCGCTTCCGTACCACCCTCGCGCGAGACAAGATCGGGCGCGATCGCGGCGAAACCGTTCTTGGCATACCGCCGCACGACGTCCTGAATGTGCGGCACCAGACCGCGGTTCTCGTGGATCACCACGACGCCGGGGTAGACACCGGGCGTGGACGGCAGTGCCATGTAGCCGAAGACCGTCGCGCCGTCGGCGCCCGCGAACTCGGCACCGAGCACGCTGATCTCCGGGTCATCTGGCGCGACCGTCACCGGGTTGGCCTGATTCAGCACGACCGCCGCCGGCGCTGCCTGCGCCGCGGCCACATCTGCCTCGGTCAGCCCGAGCGACTTCAGCAAGCCAATCGCCGCCGCCACACCGCCGCTGACCGCGACCGCCCGCAGGATGAAGTCGCGCCGGCTCAACCGGCCATCTTGAAAGTCCTCGACGAACTCATCCAGGAAGTAGTGCTGGTACTGATTCACGGCAGTATGTCCCGTCCCAGAACTCCCTGCGCCGATTCTAGTAAGCGCCCTACCGGCGTGCGCGAAAAAGCACGTGGCGACGCCGACGAGAGCGGGTATCGTGTCCGCGGACATGCAGGTCGCGCTGGCCGATCCACAGCAGGTGCTGGAGTCGGTCTACGGGTACAGCACTTTCCGACCAGGCCAGCGCGAGATCATCGACGCCGTCCTCGGCGGCCGCGACTGCATCGGCGTGATGCCCACCGGTGCCGGCAAATCGCTCACGTTTCAAGTGCCGGCGAAGCTGCTGCCGGGCACGGTGCTCGTGCTGTCGCCGCTGATCTCGCTGATGAAGGACCAGGTTGATGCCCTCGACCGGCTCGGGTTTCGCGCTGCCGTCCTGAATTCCACCCTCGATGGCTCCGAGCGGACGCAGCGCCTGCGCGAGCTACGGCACGGCCTCATCGAGCTGCTGTACGTGGCGCCCGAGGCGCTTGGCTCATCGCTGCGGGGCGTGCTCAGCAACTGTCCGCTCAGTCTGATCGTGGTCGACGAAGCACACTGCATCAGCCACTGGGGGCACGACTTCAGGCCGGCCTACCGTCAGCTCAAGAACCTGAAGGCGCAGTTCGGCGACATTCCCGTGCTCGCCTTGACCGCCACGGCAACCAGGCGGGTCGCGTACGACATCATTCGCGAGCTCGGCATGCGCAAGCCGGCCGGCTACAAGGGCTCGTTCTTCCGTCCCAACCTGCGGCTGATCGCGCACAAGAAGGGCACTGGCCGCGACATGCGGCGCGACATCCTCGGGATCGTGAAAGCCCATCCTGGCGAGAGCGGCATCATCTATTGCGGTTCGCGGCGCGCTGTCGATGGGCTGGCAGGCTGGCTAACGTCGCGCGGCGTGCGCGCGCTGCCATACCACGCCGGTATGGACGATCGCGATCGTGCTCAAAACCAGGACGCGTTCGCACGCGATCAGGCCGAGGTGATCGTGGCGACGGTCGCGTTCGGCATGGGCATCGACAAGAGCAACGTGCGGTATGTGATCCATCGCGACATGCCGCGCAGCATCGAGGCGTGGTACCAGGAGATCGGCCGCGCCGGGCGCGACTCGCTCCTCAGCGACATTGTGACGTTCTATTCGTGGGCGGACGTGATCGCCTACGAGGCGTTTCTGAAAGACATTGCCGATCAGGAGCTGCGGGTAGAGACGCAGAACCGGACCAAGGACCTTTTCCGCCTGCTGGACCGCCGCGGCTGCCGCCACCAGGCGCTGGTGCGCCACTTCGACGAGCAGATCGCGCCATGCCGCACAGCGTGCGACGAGTGCCTCGGCATCGGTATCGATGCGCTGCTGCCCGCCGGCCCTGCCCGCGCTCCGTCGATGATCACGCCGTCCTGGCAGTCCGACAACCCAGATGTGTTCGAGCAGCTGCGCACACTGCGGCGCGAGCTTGCCGATGCCGATGGCGTACCAGCCTACGTAGTGTTCAGTGACGCCACACTGCGAGAAATGGCGAGGCGCGTGCCGAAGACACTCGTGGAGCTCCGCACCGTCTCAGGGGTAGGTCCGATGAAGCTGCAGCTATACGGTGAGCGGTTCCTCGAGGTGCTGCTGGCCGCGCGAAGCGCCGGGGGCTGAAGGGGGGCGGAGCCACCCTCGCCGCGAAGCGGCGTCCCAAAGAATAGTCAGGCGGCGAGCAGTAGCGCCGGCGAGGCGTCGATCTCGGCGCGGACGGCTTCTTTACACCGCGGACAGATGCCGTGCGTGGCGCTCCTGATCTTGCGCACGGAGACCGCGCCGTACAGACCCGTGAACGAATCGACCACGCGGTGGCACCACGCGCACTGCCGAACAGGCTGCATCAGCGTGTTCATGACAGCGACTCGGTCACGTTGTGGCGCCGCATCGGCGTGTAGTCAGGGTCCCAGTTGATGATGTGGTGCACCGACTTGGGCGGGGTCTCTTCGTAGACCCACATCTTGGTGTGCTCCGCGTTGGCCCATTTGTCGAACAACCGCACGTGCCCGGCGCCGTCTGAATCAGCACCCGTGGTCAGGTTCAGCGCATCGCCTGGCTGCAGCTCTTCCTTCGAGACGCGGCGCGAGATAGCGGACAGGTTGTCTGTCGTGTGCCGCCCAATGCCCCACGCCTTGGACACAAACGCCGAGCAGTCGAGGCCCGTGCCAGAGTTGCCGCCCCACACGTACGGGATGTTCATCAGCTGCTGCGCGTTCTGCAGAATCTGCGACCGCGACGTCGTGCCCGGCCCACCAGCCTGCGTCGGGTTCACGCTCGGCTTGAGCGCGGCCATGGTTGAACTGATCGGCCGCCGCGTTTGTTGCGTGGTCGCCGACTGCAAGACGTTGGCAAACGCGGTCTGCCGTGTGGGCGTGGTCGGGATTGCCACGCGCCGCGACGGCAGGTTCGATCGCATCAGCGCCAGGTCAGCAGAAGTCGGTTGGGGCACGAGGAACGGCGCAAGTATGTCGCGCGCAAGCACCACCGCTGAAGGGGCCGTAGGTCTGGATCCGACTAGCCAGAAGTCGGCCGTCGACTGGCTCAGGACGACGGAACAAGCACCCGCAGCGCGCTCGGCAGCGCTCTGAACTGTGCCGGCAAGACGCCAACCAGCTCGCCGTCGAGCTGCACCTCGGAGTGCGCCGCCGAGGCGATCCGCAGCGACCGCGTGCGATGAAACGCCACGAGCGGATGTCCGACGTGGCCGCCCAAGAACACCTTCGGCAGCAGCCGCAGCACCTCCCGGCGCGGCATCTCGCCCACCACGCACACATCCAGCAGACCATCCTCGCGCGAAGCGTCGGGGCAGATCATCATGCCGCCGCCATAGAAGGCGCCATTGGCGATTGCCACCATCAGCGAGCGCTGCCGCAACGTGCGCTGATCGAGCTCGATTTCCAGCTCGTGGGCCGTGTTACGTATAACCTCCAACAGGACGCCCGCCACGTACGGAACGGTGCCCAACCGTAGCGCGCGTGGCATGCGGCGCGCGCTACGGGCGACTCGGGCATCGAAGCCCACGCCGCCTGCGTTGAGAAAGTAGCGCTCGCCGCACGCCGCGACGTCGATCGAACGCTCGCTGGCTGACCAGACCAGCTCGAGCGCCGCGCCGGGCTCGGAAGGTAAGCCAAGGCTGCGCACGAAGTCGTTGCCGGTGCCACTGGGCACCACGCCGAGCGGCACCCCCGCGCCGCTTTCGATCAGGCCATTCGCCAGCTCGTTCAGCGTGCCGTCGCCACCAACACCTATGACGGCATCGAAGCCTGCCGAGGCCGCGTCGCGGGCAAGGTCAATGGCGTGGCCCGGGCGCTCGGTAGCTACCAGCTCGCCGGCTCCGCCGTGGCTGGCCAACGCAGCCGCCACGAGCGGCAACAGGCGAGCGGCGCGGCCGCCCCCGGCCGTGGGGTTGACCACGAACAGCGGCCGCCGCGGGCTCATGCGAGCAACGTGCCCGGGTTCATCGTGCCCCGTGGGTCAAGTGCCGCCTTCACCTGCCGCAGCAGCTCCAGGCTGGCGCCCTGCTGCTGCGCCAACCATGGCGCGCGCAGCTTGCCGATGCCGTGGTGGTGGCAGATCGACCCGCCGTTTGCCAGTACTGCCTGCATGGCGGTGGACCAGATCGAGCGATAGATGCGTTCGACCGCGGCCGCGTCGCGCGGCGGCTGCGCGCCAACCACGAAGTACAGGCTGGTGCCCTGCGGGTATGCGTGCGAAGCGTGCGCCGATGCGACCATCAGCTCGGGCACGGCGTGCCGCAGCCCTGCCAGCACCGCCTGATAGACCTGCGCCGCGCAGCTCCAGCTGACCGATACATCGATGGTGTCGACGATCACGCCCGCCTGCACGTACTGATAGAAGGCGCGGACGTCATTGCGGTGCCCGAACCACGCCTCGACGGGTGCACTGCCCAGCGGCTGCGCGCCCACTTCGCGCGCCAGGCTGTCGATTGCCGCGCCCTCCAGCTCCGGCAATCCGCGGGGTCCTTCGGCTGCGCACAGCAGGAGGCACGTACCGCGCTCCGCCAGGTCAGGAAAGGATCGCTCGGTCTCGATGGCGTCGTACAGGCGGACTACCGCGGGTCGCCAGCCTGGACGCATGATCCGCCGCATCACGTCCAGGCCGCTGGTGAACGAGGGCAGCGCGTACGCGGATCGCCAGGTCGCCTCAGGTTTCGGAAACACCTTCAGGGTGACTTCGGTCATGACGCCGAGCGTGCCCTCCGAGCCCAGGAACAGCTGACGCAGATCCGGGCCGCCGGCCCAGCGGGGAGTGGCGCCAATGCGCAGTGCGGTGCCGTCGGGCAAGACGGCCGCGAGGCCGAGGAGCAGGTCTTCGATGCTGCCGTAGCGGGTCGACAGCTGACCCGCGCTTCGGGTAGCGACGAGTCCGCCGAGCTGCGCCTGCTCGATCGACTGCGGGTAGTGACCGCCAACGTAGCCGCGCTCGTTGAGCCACTGCTCCAGGGTGTGGAGCCGTACGCCAGCCTGGGCGGTCACGCTCAGGTTGTCCTCGTCGAGGCTGAGGATCTGGTCCAGGTTGCTCAGGTCGAGGACAACGCTGCCCGGCGGCGGCTCGGCGCCGCCCTGCACACCCGAGCCGCCGCCGCGCGGCACCACTGCCACACCGCCCTGGTACAGCAATTGGAGCGCTTGCGCGACCTCGGAGGCCGCGCGCGGCCGCACCACGCACAACGGCCCCGGCATGGGCTCGCCGCCTACGGCGGATTGCACCAGCCGCAGCGGCCAGGTGTCGGTCGCCGCCGCGCGCAACGTCACAGCATCCGCGTGCACCTGCTCGGCGCCGAGCAACGCCTGAAGCTCCCCCACAATCGTCATGCGCGGCGCGGATCGCGGAAGCGGTCCAGCCCCGCGCGATAGCTGGCTACTTGCTGCTCGCACGCTTCTGTCGACCAGCGCATGATGGGCGCGATCTCGCTCGCAATCCCGGGCGCTCGCGCTTCGGCGACTTCAGGGTGCAGCAGGCTGAGCGGCAGGCGCTGCGTCATCACGTCGTCGAGCGTGCTCACGAGTCCGTCCCTGGCGAGCTCGTGCAGACCAGTTGGCAGCGGCTGCAGGTGCGGGAATGGCTCCGCCGGCCCTGAGTGGCCTGACAGCTCATCCACTCGATCGAGGGTGCGCTGCGCCAACCGGCGGAATGTGGTCAGCTTGCCGCCGGCGATCGCGACCACGCCCGGCGCCGCGTCCAGCAGTCGATCCTCGCGCGACAGATCTGCCGTGCGGTCGCCTGAGTGGCCGAGGAGCGGCCTGATGCCCGACCACGCGGCGAGGACCCGCGGTGTCCAGTTGGGCGCCGCCGCGGCCAACGCCGCGAGCAGGTACTCCACTTCCTCGACGGTTGGCTTGGGGCAGTTCAGCTCGGCCGGGTCGCACTCGACATCGGTGCTGCCCAGGAGCAGCGCATCGTGCCACGGCGTCAACGTCAGTAAGCGCGCGTCACTCGGGTGGCGCAGCAGAACGCCGCAGGTGAGCGGGCGCCGAGGCTGCTCGAGCACCACGTGTGTTCCCTTGGCCGGGCACAGCTCGGGCGTCTCGATGCCCAGCTCTTGGCCGAGCGCGCCGAGCCACGCGCCAACCGCCAGGACCACGTTCCTCGGTTGCACCTGAACGGTTTCGCCGTCGAGCTCATCACGCAGCGTCGCGCACACCGTGCTCGCGACCGTTTCAAGGCCGACCACGCGCAGCCGACTTGCCGCCACGGCGCCGCGCTCGAGCGCCGCACGCAACACGGCCAATGTGAGCTGCGCATCGTCCGTGTCTGCCTCGTGGTATTCAACCGCGC